>ERZ941706.252-NODE-252-length-18840-cov-4.240192_pt1 | contig 18840 bp, 13 predicted proteins | sample MGYA00521232_ERZ941706 | MGnify/ENA primary metagenome ERZ941706 (study PRJEB32759, sample SAMN07749893) | skin metagenome | biome: transportation; feature: city; material: polyester macromolecule | host: Homo sapiens | place: Hong Kong:ER line | collected...
CTGCATCAGATCGACGGTCGCTTCGGTGTGACCACGGCGGGTCAGCACCCCACCCGTGCGGGCGCGCAGCGGGAAGACATGGCCGGGTCGATGCAGATCGGAGGGCCGGGCTCCGTCGGCGATGGCCGCGCGGATGGTGGTGATGCGATCGGCGGCGGACACCCCGGTGGTCACCCCCTGCGCCGCTTCGATGGTCACGGTGAAGGCAGTCTGATAGTGGCTGGAGTTGGCCTCCACCATCATCGGCAGCTCGAGCTGGCGAACCCGCTCGTCGGTCAGACAGAGGCAGACGATGCCGGAGCACTCGCGGATCATCATGGCCATCTGCTCGTTGGTCATGGTTTCTGCGGCAAAGATGAGATCGCCTTCGTTCTCGCGATCTTCATCATCGGCCACCAGCACACCCTGACCGGCACGCAGGGCGGCCAGCGCGGCTTCGACGCGAGCAATGGGATCACCGAATTCACTGAGTAGAGACTGATTCATGGTAAGACTCCTAAGAAAGACAAGGACCAGAATCAGGGCATGGAAAGGCAGACAGAAGTAGCCATGCGGCGGCCAACCCGTCAGGGTCTGGCCAGCAATATCTGTCTTATCCTCTTTCATCCGGACTATGACCGTCGGCTCCGGCATCTCACCGGATCTGCTGACCCCGTCCCGGATGAATGCCGGGTCGGGCGCTCGCGGGCTCCCCGAGTCACATCGGGATACCGCCGGTGGGGAATTTCGCCCCGCCCTGAGAATAAGCGCAGACAGCCTAAAGAAAAAAGACGCAGGATGCCAGCCAAAAACCCATCAAAGACAAACCGGGTGCTGGCTGCACTGCAATTTTCGCGCGAGCACCACCCGATACACGGCGCGCTGTCCTTTCTGAATTCGTTTGTGGCATAGTGCCAGCAAAAACGCGCGCGCCCGCGCAGACCGGGTGCCAACATCACAAACGGAATCATGACAGAGATGGAAAAGAAAATACTGCTGACCGATTGCCCCGATGCCAAGGGTCTCATCGCCAAGATCACCAACATCTGCTACAAGCACCAGCTCAACATCAACAAGAACGACGAGTTCGTGGATCACGAAAACGGCCGCTTCTTCATGCGCACCGAGCTGGAAGGGCGCTTCAACGACGAGACCCTGCTGGCCGACCTCGATGATGCCCTGCCTGCCGGCGCCCAGCGTCGTCTCGTCAAGGCGGGCAAGAAGCGCATCGTCATCCTGGTGACCAAGGAGACCCACTGCCTCGGCGACATCCTGATGAAGAACTATGCCGGCGCCCTGGACATGGACATCGTCGCGGTCATCGGCAACTACGACACCCTCGCCGAGCTGACCGGCAAGTTCGACATCCCCTTCCACTGCGTGAGCCACGAGGATCTCAGCCGCACCGAGCATGAGGAGCAAGTGCGCACGCTCATCGATGGCTACCAGCCGGATTACGTCATCCTGGCCAAATACATGCGTGTGCTGACCCCAAGCTTCGTGGAAGCCTATCCGCGCAAGATCATCAATATCCACCACTCCTTCCTGCCAGCCTTCATCGGTGCCCGCCCCTATCGTCAGGCCTTCGACCGCGGGGTCAAGCTGATTGGTGCCACCGCCCACTTCGTCACCGACGATCTGGATGAAGGCCCCATCGTCGAGCAGGACGTGATCCACGTTGATCACACCTTCAGTGCCGATGACATGGCCAAGGCCGGACGCGACGTGGAGAAATCCGTGCTGAGCCGGGCGCTGGAACTGGTGCTGAACGAGCGGGTCTTCGTCTACGGCAACAAGACCGTCGTGTTCAAATAAGCGGCTGCGCGCACCCCAGAAAAAAGGCTCCCGAGGGAGCCTTTTTCATTGCGCGGCACTCACGGGTGCAGCGGCAGACCATTGACGGTCACGACCCCTTTGTCGAGCTTGAGCTCGGCCTGAAACTGTGACTCCTGCGCCTTCAGATATCCCATGGCAGTGAATTGCTCCAGCATGGGGGCCAACTGGGGAACGGCCTGGCCCAGCTTCTCCCCAAGGTGGGCATGAAGCAGACCGGAGAGTGCCTGCATCCCCTCCTCGCTGCCCATCAACTGTGCCAGGGTAGTGGGCGCCAGCTTGGCCTCCCCTTGCAGGCTGACAGGCTCACCGTTCAATCGCGCACTCAGATCCGCCAGTTCCAGCGTGGCCCCTCTCTGGAGCATCTTGTCCAGCGCTTCCTGGATGGCCGCTTCGTCCACCCGTTTGCTGCTGGCCTCTTGCAGCGTCTGATACCCCTCGAGATCCAGCCCCTTGAGGGAGAGATCCAGATTTCCCTGGGTCAGCGCGAGCCGGTCTTCCTCGCTCTCCATGTTGAGGGTCGCCACCTTCATCTGATAGCGAGTGGAGAGCGTCTGAAGATCGTCCCCCGCCAGCTCGGTGGCCGTGGTCAGCCCCTCCAGCGTGATCTTGACGTTCCCCGGCTGGGTCAGGGTGAAGGCCGTGAGGGTCGCATCGCTGCGGGGAGAGAGCCAGAGCCCGCTGATCTCGGCCATGTCGGCACTGCCCTTGAGATCCGCCAAGGCCAGATCTGTCTTGCTCTGGGCATCGTGGACCGTCATCCCCAACCAGTGGGCGGTGAGATGGCCATTGCCGTCGAGATCCCCGCGATAGTCGCCGTTCAGGGGCAGGAAGGTGAACTCGTTGAGCCCCTCCTTAACCTTGAAGTCACTCACCCAGAAGCGGGAACTGTTGCTCATGGTCCAGAGGCTGCTCGCCGATTCGGCCCCCAGTTGCCACTGCTGCATCCCCAGAGAGGTCAGGATGGGCGCCAGCGTGCCCTGTGCGGTATCAAGCTGGAGGTGGCTCTTGATATAGAGCGGCAACAGGCGGCTGTTGAACGCGAACTGCATCTCGATGGGTTCGCTTCCCGCCAGCTGGGGATCAAAACTCGCCAGCGTCTGGGGCGGCACCACCACCTTGAGCACGCCGTCGCGGGTGAACAGATTCTCCGTCTCCGGGCTCCAGGTGACTTCGATTCCGCTCTCCTGCTGCGCCCTGGCGATCTGCTCGGCCAGGATCCGGTCGAACGTATTGCCCGTGTACCAGCAGGCGCCAAGCCCTCCCACCACCAACACGGCTCCGACGGCCAAGGCCACTTTTTTCTTCATCAGTTCTGTTTCTCCACAATGGTTCAATGGCGGGTGCATGGGCGCACTCTACGGGGAGGATGGGCATCAACACAAGCCAGACAACGGCTTGGGTTCCACGCTCTGGCTGTCACAGCAGGGGGCTGAACAGGTAGAAGATGTTCTCAAGCAATTTTTTGTACCAGGGGCGGGCACGCCACCTGGTCAGTGACATGGGGGTCGCCTCCAGCATGTAGCCCTGCACCAGCTGGTTCATCTCGGCGACAAACACCGGGTTGTCGATGAGCAGGGTGATCTCGAAATTGAGCCAGAGACTGCGCCGGTCGAGGTTGACCGTGCCCACCAGGGCGAAATCATCGTCCACCAGCACGCTCTTGGTGTGCAGCAGTCCGGCATCATAGCGGTATATCTCCACTCCTGCCGCCAGCAGATCCTCCATGAAGGAGTTGCTGGCGTGGTTGGCCATCAGGGAGTCGTTGCGCGCAGGCAGAACTAACTGCACCAGCACGCCGCGGGCCGCCGCCGAAGAGAGGGCCGCAGCCAGCGGATCGTCCGGCACGAAATAGGGGGTGGTCAGCACCAGATGGTGACGAGCCTGGTAGATGGCGAGCAGCAGGCTCTGCTGGATGCAGTCACCGCCGACGAAGGGGCCTGAGGGAATGAGCTGGGCTCGATAGTTGGTCTGTGGCCAGGCTTCCGGCTCATGTTGCAGACTGTCGAGCAGCCGCTCGCCGGTCTCCATCTCCCAGTCCCAGACGAAGGTGGACCACATCAACGGCACCACGGGGCCCTGCACCCGGATCATGATGTCGACCCACTGGCCGACCCCGGCATCCTGCTTGAAGAAACGGGGATCCACCATGTTCATGGAGCCGGTGTAACCAACCTTGTCATCGATCACCACCAGCTTGCGGTGCATGCGCAAGTCCTGGCGCTGAAACGGGATGCGCCAGGCGCCGACCGGCAACACTTCCACGACTTTGACACCAGCGGCACGCAAGGTTTTGGGCCAGGAGGAGCGGAAGAAAGTCTTGCTGCCGATGGAGTCGAGCAAGACACGACAATCCACGCCGCGTGCCGCCACCTCCATCAACGCCTCGCACACCTCGTCCACATCCCCGCCGGGGTGCCAGATGTAGAACTCCAGATAACAGGATTGGGAGGAGCCCCGGATGTCGCGCACTATCTCCTCTACGATGCTCTTCGGCTTGTGCAGCAGAGTCATCCGGTTACCCGAGAGCATGGGCATGGCCAAGCGCCCCTGGATCAGATCGTGGAGCGGGCGTGCCTTGCTGCCCACCTCGCAGCAGTGCTGGGGGAAGAGGCGCGCGAGCTGGCGGATCCAGATGGCGTAAGGACGGTACATGGCCTGGGCCCGCTCCGCCCGCTTGCGACCGAGGCGAATCTCGCCAAACAGCACGTAGAAACCGACCCCGGCGAAGGGGATGGCATAGATGAGGGCCAACCAGGCGAGGGATACCCCGATGGGACGTCGCTTCATCACCACCCGCAGGGAGATCCCAGCCACGATCACGGTGTGAAACAACAGCAACAACCAGCCGAGAAAGCGGGAAAACAGCAACTGAATGTCATATTCCAGACCGTCGAGCAAGGCGACTCCTTGGTGTATTGGACAGATGGCACGGGCAGACCCCACAGGGTCGGGATGGTATGCTATGGGGCACACCCATTCTATCAGGTCGTTAGCATGATCCTGCAATCTATGCTGCTGAGTCTGGCCATGCTAGGTCAAGGCTCATATGACATCAATGAGCAGCAGATAAATCAGTACCTGCAGTCACAGGTGCAAGTGGACAAACAGCTGGAATTGCCCGGCATCATCAAGGCCCATGTGCAACTCGAGCAGAGCGATGTGCAGATTGGTCGCCAGAGCCCGGATACCGCCAGGGTGTTTGGCAAAGGCAAGTTGAAAATCGCGCTCCCGGATCAGACCGAGTACGACGCGCGCCTCAACATGACCTATGAGGCGAGGCCCCGCTACGACAAGGCCAGGAGTGCGCTCTTCCTCGACAACATGAAGCTCATCGATTACAAGCTGGAGCCTGCCGCGGCGGAACAGAAGTTTGGTTTCATGCTGAGGATGCTGCTGCAGAGCATGGAGAAACGGCTGGAGACCCAGCCTGTCTACAAGCTGGATGACAAGGATCCCAATCAGGCCTGGCTCAAGGAAAATCTGCTGGGGCTGGAGCTGTCACCAGGCAAGATCCACCTGCTGACCAAACCCCAATAAGACGTCAGTTGAAAACAGGCGCCTTCGCCTGACGCACCAGCAGCTCGATCTGGTAACCCTGTTCGTGCTGCTGGTGATAGAGAGAGTGGAGGGGCCCGTCGAGTTCATGCAGGGGAAGGTGGTCAAATCCCGCCTTGAGGTAGAAGGGTTTCTCGAACGGCAGGGCGTGACAGATCACGGGCTTGTCGGAAAGATCGCGGCAGGCATGCTGCAGCAAGCGGGACCCCAGCCCCAGGGACTGGTAGTGAGGGAGCAGACGAAAGCCACACAAGTGGTAATAATCCTGTTCATCGCGCAGGCGCACCGCCCCCACCAACCAGTGCGCGTCACGGACCACAAAAATCCGTTCTGCCAAATCCGGCACATAGTGGGAAAACGTCGTCTCGTAATAGTCTCTGATGAGGGAAAGATCCGCATCACAGTACTCTTCGAATCTGAGCTCCATCGCTCGCCTGCTTGTCATGCCCATTTCGCTCTGGCCATACCGGCCCTCTCCTGCTCGCTCGCTGGCTCCACGAAGAGATCAGACCAGAGTGGAGCAACAGCAAGATAACACGCCTTTAACTTACAAAAAAGCCAATAACTCGATGGAAAAGACGAGGTTGCGATCATCCGTCCCTTGACGCCATGAGCCGCGCCCCTTGTCCTGAGTGAGCACACAGGCGGGACGTCCCTCTACCATCGCATTTCCAGCCTCCCCTGTTCACGGGCACTTGTTCTGCGCCATCCCGAATGCTTTACTCAACGTGGCTAACGAGGCTTAAGGAGCAAGCCGTTGAAAGCATGGATGTTGCTGGGCATGATGCCGCTGTTTTCCCACGCAGCCCCGGCTCAGATACCGCCACCGGCAGAGGTGGTGATCCTGACCCCGGAGACGGCTGTCTCCTCCCCGGTTCCCACGCCGCGTACCGTGGCACTCACCACGGCGCCGCTCCCCTCCCCTGAACCCGCTAAGTCTGCAAGCCGTCAGATCCAGGTCTACAAGTCGGTACAAAAGAACGGGGTCATACGCTATTCCGACATGATGCCGGAGCAGGGTCACTACGAACTGCTGCTGTTCAACGACTGCTATGCCTGCGATCCGGCGTCCAAGGTCAACTGGCGCACGACAGGCCTCTTCCTCTATGACTACGCCAGCACCATACAGGCGGCAGCCAAGGCTTATCAGGTCGAGCCTGCCCTCATCCGGGCGCTGATCCATGCCGAGTCCGCCTTCAATCCCCTGGCCGTCTCCCGCAAGGGCGCCATGGGACTGACCCAGCTGATGCCCGCCACGGCGCGCGAGCTCGGGGTCGGCAACGCCCTGCTGGCGGAGCAGAACATCTTTGGCGGGGTGAAATACCTGGCGGGGCTGCTCAAGCAGTATGACGGCAATGTGGCCCTGGCCACCGCCGCCTACAATGCAGGCGCCGGTGCGGTGCAAAAACACGGCGGCATACCGCCCTATGCCGAAACCCGGGCCTATGTGGAACGGGTCAAGCTGCTGCATCAGCGCTACAAAGAGATGCTGAGCGCCAAGGGGTTGTAGGACCGGTACGGTACAAGCACGGCGGCATCCCTCATTGGCCGAAACCCGGGCCTATGTGGAACGGGTCAAGCTGCTGTATCAGCGCTACAAGGAGATGCTGAGCGCCAAGGGGCTGTAGGACCGGTACAGTACAAGCACGGCGGCATCCCTCATTGATTGGCCGAAACCCGGGCCTATGTGGAACGAGTCAAGCTGCTGCATCAGCGCTACAAAGAGATGCTGAGCGCCAAGGGACTGTGATCATGCCGCACCCTATCGTCAGCATGGCGCCCTGCCCGGTATTCCTTCAGGCATAAAAAAACACGCCCGGGGGCGTGTCGATACCACACGTTAACTAGCAACACATCACTCTTTCGTGGCGATCACACGATAGGCCAATGCACCCAGAATGGCACCGACAATGGGGGCAACCCAGAACAGCCAGAGCTGGCCCACGGCCCAGTCACCGACAAAAAGCGCCACCCCAGTGCTGCGCGCCGGGTTGACCGAGGTGTTGGTCACCGGAATGCTGATGAGGTGAATGAGGGTCAGGCACAGACCGATGGCGATGGGAGCAAACCCGGCCGGCGCACGGCTGTCGGTGGCCCCCATGATGACAAACAGGAAGAAACCGGTCATCACCACTTCACACACCAGTGCGGCCAGCAGGCTGTAACCACCGGGGGAATGCTCGCCATAGCCGTTGGAAGCAAAGCCTGCGCTCACATCAAAACCCGCCTGTCCGCTGGCAATGACATAGAGCACGCCACCTGCCACGATCCCGCCAAGCACCTGGGCCACGATGTAGGGCAGCACGTTGGAGGCCGGGAAGCGGCCACCGGCCCAGAGCCCGACGGTCACGGCCGGGTTAAGGTGGCAACCCGAGATATGACCGATGGCATAGGCCATGGTCAGCACGGTCAGACCGAACGCCAGGGCGACGCCCAGCAGGCCGATCCCCACATTGGGGAAGGCGGCAGCCAGCACGGCGCTCCCGCAGCCTCCCAGTACCAGCCAGAAGGTTCCCATAAATTCAGCAGCAAAAGGTTTCACTCTTGTCTCTCCCATGATGATTAACACGAGAGCCAGAAAGGCTCATACGGACACTGTTATTGAACAGGCGCCATATTATGGGAGTGTGGCGGAGCAAGACGAAACCGACCCGGCTCATCGCGGATATGTGATGAAGGTCACAAGTTATTGATAAAGTAGAAAGATATCCCCCCGCCCAGTGCGCTTCTCCACGGGAGTCCTATGGAGGGACGCGACAGATTGTGACCCTACCAGCGATTTTGCCAGCAGCTCCGGCACCCGGCGCTCCCCTGCCAACACCGGGTAGCCCTCCTCCGGGGATCAGCGATAACGGCCGCGCACCGATCCGCTGGCCCGCCCGGCCATGCGAATGAGGCTCTGACGGGTGTGGAAGTGGCAGAGCGCCACCCCGAGGGCATCCGCCGCATCCGCCTGGGGGGTGGCAGAGAGCTTGAGCAGATGGGTCACCATGTGCTGCACCTGCTCCTTGGCGGCGCCACCGGTGCCCACCACCGCCTGTTTGATCTGGGTCGCCGAGTACTCGCTCACCGGCAGCAGGGCGTTGACCGCCGCGACGATGGCGCTGCCACGGGCCTGGCCGAGCTTCAGGGCAGAGTCCGCGTTGCGCGCCATGAAGACCCGCTCGATGGCGAACTCGTCCGGCTTGAACTGGGTGATGATCTCGCTCACCCCGTCATAGACCTGCTTCAGGCGAGACGGCAGCTCCCCCAGATCGGTGCGGATGCAGCCCGATCCCAGATACTCCGCCTTGCCCGCGACGATGCGAATGACCCCGTAACCGGTGATGCGCGAACCGGGATCGATCCCCAGAATGATGCTCATGAACGGAATACCCCGCCCACTGCGGTCAGCCATCTCATCTTCGACACCTTCTTCATTGCGATCTCTTGCCCTGCAGCTCTTGATGGCCGCCAAGATAACAAACCCGCCTCCGCTTGGCTCGCTCGCTGGCACCTTTCCCGGCTGACTGCGCAAGGAGCCACCATCTCATACAGTGCTCTGCCGCTTCTCTGGCCAGTGATGCCTGCCGGTGTCACCAGCCCCTTGCCTCCGGGTCATCCCTTTGCCAGGGCGACGAGGCGCTCTGCCAGTCGATGGCTTTGCAGGTAGCTCTCGACCAGCGCCCCGTCTGCCCGCCCGGCGTCAATCTGCCCATACCAGTGCTCGAGCATGGCGACAAAGCCTCGGCTCGCCAGCACGGGCTGCCAGTCGCCCGGTGCCAGGGTCTGCACTGTGCTGTCTCGCGCAAGCAGGCCACGGGTGCAGTTCTCGATATGCAATGAGAGGTTGTCGCCATAGGCATCGATGCGCTCCTCGGTCATGCCGGCGCTGCGATTCATACTGCCGCTCACCGCCATCTGCCCGCTCTGCCAGGCGACGCTCACCCCGGCCAGCAACTCGGGCTGCTCACTGCTGCGTCGCAGCACCGCATGCAGCTCCCCGTCCGGCTCGCCGCCATAACAGCAGAGGCTGTCGAGCACATGGATACAGTCGTCGAACAGGAACTGGCGAGGCGCCCCCGGCAGGGCGTGCCTGTGCTTTTGCCAATGGAGCTCGGTCAGCGGCTGGCCGCGTGCGGCGGCCATGGCGGGCAGATAGCGACGGTTGAAGCCCACAAACAGCGGGCAGTCTCTGGCGATGGCGAGATTGGCGAGCGCCTCCACCTCTCCTGCGTTGTCACACAGCGGCTTGTCCACAAAGGTGGGAATGCCGGCACGCAGGCACAGCTCCGCCAGTTTGCCGTGCACGGCGGTGGCAGCGTGGATCATCACCGCATCAGGTCGGCTCGCCAGCAGCGCATCGACCTCGGTAAAACACTCGCCAATCCGGTACTGGCGCGCCAGTTTGCCGAGCACCGAGGGACTCCGGGTACAGAGCAGCGGGGTGACTCGCTCGTCGTTTGCCAGCAGCGGCAGATAGGCCTTCCGGGCGATATCGCCAAGGCCAATCAGGGCAATGCGCATGGGCACTCCTCTCAAGGGGATAACCAGATAACTGCCTGCACGATCTCAGGATTTCCCTCGCAGATCCAGCCTTGGAGCCATCTCGCTCCAGGTGCCTTCTGATGCAATGCGGCATCGCCCCGCGACACCCTGGCCACCTTCCTCCATCGAAGCGACCCCCGGCGGCGCGGCGCTTGAGCGGCACACCGCGATAGCAAAACAGGCAGGGCGACAACTGTCGCCCTGCCTGTTACACCCGCACACACCGCCGCACTCGGGCGATTGGCGCTCTTCTCACGTCGAGTTACTCTGCCGATCCGGCCTGCTCTTTGGCATCCCGCCACTTGCCAATCCTGGCGCCCAGCTCGGCGCAAAGCATGGCGCTGACCATGGCACCTATCATCCGGGTCATATCCGACATCTCTGTTGCAACCGGAAGCAGGGGCACGATCAGGTTAAAGGCGATGAGCCCCATCACCAGCCCGAGCCCACTGCCTACCTTCTCTCTTCGGGATCGCGTTGTTATCGCCATCTGATTGCTCCTGACTTGAACGTTCCACGTGACTCGCCCTTGCCAACGTATCCAGCAAGATAACAAAGCCTTTCTTCATTTGGGACAGCCATCTTTGCGTACGAATTGTTCCATTGGAGGAACCATATCACCCACTCTGTTTCACTGATGCAAAAATCACCTGCTCAAGCAACACCCACGGTGTCGCAGCGTTGTGAAAAAACGACCTGATAACAAAGGGCCGATAGCCCCTATTCCCCAACCCGCCTTATCAGGACAGCCATCTTTTGGAGAAAGAGTTATCAAGACAGCCATCTTTTAGAGAAAGCTCTCATCCAGCGCCCAGCACAACTCGTCATCCAGCATTTGCGATGGTATTTGTGGAACTCGGGGGGATTAAAGAGAATGTCTTGGCATCGATGACGCCAATTCATGGCGCCTTATCAGGACAGCCACCTTTTGGAGAAAGCCTTCATCCAGCGCCCAGCACAACTCGTCATCCAGCATTTGCGATGGCATTTGTGAAACTCGGGGGATTAAAGAGAATGTCTTGGCATTGATGACGCCAATTCAGATGCGATCACACAGGCGGGGTGCTGGCGCGATACCGGACGTTGCTATGACACAAGTATTCATCACTCAAAGGGATGGTTGATGACATCGTCGCTGGCCACAGTGCCAGGCAAACTGCTGACAATGCTCTTTGTCACCCACCACTCTGATACCCTGGCGCCGAAACAGCGTCACTTGCTTGAGCCAGCGCACCTCGTCCAACCCCAGCCGCACCAGGATGGGGGCAAGAGAAGCCGGGATATGACCCCGTTTGTCCACTCGGATGGCGCGACCTGTCCAGTCCACCAGCATCAGGTAATCCGCAAAGGCATATGGCAGGCTATCGGGTCGCGCGTCGTGCGCGAATGGCAACAGCAACGGCGGCAATGGGGCCGCGGACTGCTCGCCATCGAGACGCTGCTTGAGGCTGGTGTAATCGCTCTGTTCAGGCCGGTCGGACAATCCCGCTCGTATCGGATTGAGATCAACATAGGCCATGCAGGCCAGCAGGGCTGGCTCGGTGAGCAAGGCCTGGCTCTTGAAGCGCCCTTCCCAGAAATGGCCCTTGCAACCATCTTCCCGATTGGACTGCCGAGCCAGGTTTTCGTTGAGCAACCGCACAAACCAGCTGATGGAATGTAACCGCTCCCGCCACTGCCCTATCAGTTGTTGAACCACAGCGAGTTCAGGCTCAATCAGGGATTCCCCCTGATACCAGCGTCGTACCAGCAGCGGCCACTGGAATAGCGCCGCCCAACGCTCGGCCACCTCCCGCTCGCTCCAATTGGCAGCGGTATCCGGCTCGACCTTGAGCACCAGGTGATAGTGATTGCTCATCACCGCATAGGCACACACACCGATGGCAAACAGTCGCGACAATTGGCCCAACTTGTCGACCACCCACTGGCGCCGATGCTCGTAACTCTGGCCGGAGTGGGCATCTTCCCCGCACAGAAACGCCCGCCGCACACAGCGACTGACCACATGATAGTAAGGCGTATCCTGCAAACTGATTTGACGTGAACGGGCAATGGTCATGGCTCACCCCCTGGGCAGTGACACCTCAAGCCAAGTACAGGGCTACGCCGCTGTCAAAAAGGTGGGTGTCCCAGATTTCACCAGATTTCACCAGATTTCATCCTCCAGTATTCAAATCCCAAGATTTAGATTTGCAAGAATCAACAAAGCTTATTTATGGTGCGCAATCTCCAGTAGGTCTAGATGATGTTGCTAAATGGGTTTCTCTTGTAGATCTTGGGACTTATGCGCTAGCACAACCAGATACTCCAGAAAAAATGTGGCATCTAGCCTCTTTTATTTTGATGGAATATGGACTTACACTAGAGCCAAATAAGATAAAAGATAAGTATAAAAAAGCAAAAAGAAAACATGTAGTCATTTAGCTTTTATAGATTAAATCCTTGTGAGCACAAGCTCCAAAAAATCATCAAAAATATTGAAGGCACATATGACAAAAATCACTAAAAGTGAAAAAAGAAAGAAAAAATTAAAAGCAAAATTAAAAGCATCAAGACATTCCCTGCATGAAGCAAATAAACTAGCCAATCAGTCTAAAAACATTTTTACTTATGGTAAAAATTTAACTAGAAGACAGTTTGACGCATATTGTTATTGCCGTCAACCTATGGTCAGATTCTTAGCTGATGAGGTTGAGTGGCATTCATTTTTTGATAACAAGCTTCTAGGGACTGTAATTAGAGATGTAACCGACAATGATTATGGATACATTTTACTAGGTAGAGATACCAGAAGATTGTTTCGTTGCATTGAGGTTGGAACAGAATTCTATTCAACCCCGAAAGAAGCAAGAGAGGCTCTATCTAACAAGATTTACAACAATTACTTAGGGAAAGTACAGGATATATATCCTCAATACGATGAAGTAGATGCTGGCTTTGAATTGTTTAAGGATAAAATACCCAAAGAAGAGCAACATAATGGCTACCTCATACTTAAAGATGAGCCCAGATATGAGGCAGCAAGAAATATTATTTCAGAGATCGCAAATTCATTTATAGATAATGATGGTCATTTCGAAAGAGAGTTCCAATCTGTAAATTTTCAAGCTAGATTGTGGGAATTATATTTACATGTTTATATTCATAATGCAGGCCTACTGGTTGAAAACAATCACCCAGCTCCAGACTTTGAAGTCTCTTATTTTGGTAAAAAAGTATTCATAGAAGCTGTTACTGTAAACCCGTCAGAAAACATTAATAGACCAGATCTGCCACCACCTCAAACATATGACGAGATAGAGGAAAGATTAAATGATTACATGCCAATAAAGTTTGGAAGTCCACTCTATAGCAAGTTAAAAAAAAGATATTGGGAAAAAGAGCACGTTGCAGGCCACCCATTAGTTTTAGCTATTCATGACTATCATAATGAAAATGCAATGACTTGGTCTAGAACTGCGTTATCTGAATACTTATATGGTATGAGAAATAGAATTGTTGATGGCAAGCCAAACTCTCATAAAATAAAAACTCACCGTTGGAATGGAAAAGAGATCCCTTCTGGCTTCTTCTATCAAGAACAAGCTGAAAATATTAGTGCAGTCATGTTTAGCAATCAAGCCACCATACCTAAGTTCAATCGAATGGGCAAGATTGCAGGACTAGGAAGTGCTAATGTGAAAATGATTAGAAATGGATTCCTATATAATCCCGATCCCGAAGCAACTCACCCAATACCATTTTCTAAAGATGTTGATGACCAAGATTATGAAGAATCATGGTCGGATGGACTTATCATGTATCATAATCCAAATGCAATACATCCTGTTGATCCGGATATATTTCCCGACATAAGTCATATTTTTTACTCAGATGAAGAAGGATTTTATGGATATCATCAGCCTTATGATGTACTTGGCTCAATAACAGTTGTGATAGATAAAATAAGGCCATAGAATGTAAAAAACAACTCGTTATAATCCATAGCTAATAAATCCGAGATAGCTGAAATAAAAAAGGCGACCATCCGGTCGCCTTTTTTATTTCTATCGCTTTCCAATCAGGAAAACTCACCGAGCCGGTCGCTTGGCACCATTCCCTTTGGCCGCTGGCTTACCGCCCTGAGTGGCAGGTTTGGCACCCGGCTTGGCTGAGCCTGCGCGGGTCGGCGCCTTGCCCTTATGGGCGGGTTTGCCGGCCGATTTCCCCTGAGCTTCGCCCTGACCTGTACCTTGCGAACTGGACTTGCCGTTGCCAGCCCCTTTCTGCAACTGAGAACCAGCCGGTTTGCCATTGCCTGCCTTGCCGCCAGCAGCCTTGTTGCCAGCCCCGTTGCTGCGCTGATGGGTGATGGCACTGTGGCGGGTCAACGCAGGCTTGAGGCCCTTGCTGCGACTGCGCTCGGCTTTGGCTTCGCCACGGCCTTCCGGCGGCACCAGGCAGTCGGGGCCGTTACCGATCAGGTGGCCCTTGCCCATCTCCAGCAGGGCTTCGCGGATCATCGGCCAACCGGCCGGATCGTGGTAGCGCAGCAGCGCCTTGTGCAGGCGACGGCGACGCTCCCCTTTCACCACGAACACATCCCCGCCCTGGCGGCTCACCTTGTTGAGCGGGTTTTTCTCGGTGTAATACATGGTGGTGGCGTTGGCGAGCGGCGACGGGTAGAAGTTCTGCACCTGATCGAGCTTGAAGCGGTTTGCTTTAATCCAGAGCGCCATGTTCACCATGTCTTCATCCGTGGTGCCCGGGTGGGCGGAGATGAAGTAGGGGATCAGGTACTGCTGCTTGCCCGCCTCTTTGGAATACTTGTCGAACAGCTCCTTGAAGCTGTAGTAGCTGCCCATGCCCGGCTTCATCATCTTGGAGAGCGGGCCCTCCTCGGTGTGTTCCGGCGCGATCTTGAGGTAGCCGCCGACGTGGTACTTGGCCAGCTCCTTGATATAGCGCGGATCTTCCACCGCGATGTCGTAACGCACCCCGGAGGCGATCAGGATCTTCTTGATGCCCTTGAGGTCACGCGCCTTGCGATAGAGGTTGATGGTCGGGCTGTGGTCGGTATCCATGTGCGGGCAGATGGTCGGCCAGACGCAGGAGGCACGGCGACAGGTCTGCTCGGCCTTGGGGCTCTTGCAGCGGAGCTTGTACATGTTGGCCGTGGGGCCGCCCAGATCCGAGATGACACCGGTAAAGCCCGGCACCTTGTCGCGGATCTCTTCGATTTCTTTCAGAATCGACTCTTCCGAGCGGCTCTGGATGATGCGCCCCTCGTGCTCGGTGATGGAGCAGAAGGAGCAGCCGCCAAAGCAGCCGCGCATGATGTTGACCGAGGTCTTGATCATGTCGTAGGCCGGGATCTTCTCGTTGCCATAGGCCGGGTGCGGCACCCGCTGGTACGGCAAGCCGAACACCCCGTCCATCTCGTCGGTTTCGAGCGGGAAGGCGGGCGGGTTGACCCAGATGATGCGATCGCCGTGGGCCTGCGAGAGGGCGCGGGCGCAGCCCGGGTTGGTCTCGTGGTGCAGGATGCGCGACGCATGGGCGTAGAGCACCTTGTCCTCCTTCACCCGCTCGAACGCCGGCAGCTTGACGTAGGTCTTCTCCCATGGCTTTTGCTTAGGGGGCTGCACCAGGATGGGCTTGGCCTCCTGCTCCACCGGCGCAGTGCCTTCGTCGTCCGCGCAGGGGGCCCCTTCCATATAGGGGTTGGGGATGGGATCGATGCGGCCAATCTGGTCGAGCTTGCTCGAATCCACCCCGCGCCAGCCCGGCAGCGGCTCCTTGCGAATGACGGCGGTGCCGCGAATGTCCTGCATGGTGTCGATAGTCTCGCCGCCTGCGATGCGGTGAGCCACCTCCACCAGGGGGCGCTCGGCGTTGCCGTAGATGAGGATGTCGGCCTTGGCATCGATCAGGATGGAGCGACGAATGGTCTCGGACCAGTAGTCGTAATGGGCGATACGGCGCAGGGATGCCTCGATGCCGCCGATGACCACCGGTACCTCTTTATAGGCCTCCTTGCAACGCTGGGTATAGACCAGGGTGGCACGATCCGGCCGCTTGCCGCCCACATCCCCCGGGGTGTAGGCGTCGTCGTGGCGCAGCTTCTTGTCGGCGGTGTAGCGGTTGATCATGGAGTCCATGTTGCCCGCCGTCACCCCGTAGAAGAGGTTGGGCTTGCCCAGGCGCATGAAGTCATCCTTCGATGACCAGTCTGGCTGGGCGATGATGCCGACCCGAAAACCCTGGGATTCGAGCATGCGGCCGATCACTGCCATGCCGAAGCTCGGGTGATCCACGTAGGCGTCGCCTGTCACCAGCACGATGTCGCAGCTGTCCCAGCCGAGCTTGTCCATCTCCGCGCGGGACATGGGCAGGAAGGGCGCCGTGCCGTAGCACTCGGCCCAGTAACGGGGATAGGAGAAGAGGTTGGTAACCGGCTGCATTTTGACCACCTGGAACAATTCGGGTCGCGCATTATACCGGCAGAGCAAGGCGGGGGCGACGGCTTTTTGCCCCTACAGAACGCGAGGGGAAGGGGCGCCTTCGAGCGGGCGCGACAGGTCGGCGTGACAAACTCGGATCTCATCAACAAGCAGGGCGCCCATTGGCGCCCTGCTTGCTGTCATCCGAGTCGGCACGCTAGGCCGCCGGTTTGTCCCGCCCCTCGGGGGCCACCGCCCCCGGCACCGGGGAGGGACTGGCCGGGGTTGCTGTGGCCAGTATTTCGTCCACCAGTCGGTCCCGTGCCCCCGTCATCCCCGCGCGTCTGGCGATCAGGTGATAGATGGCGGGCACCACCAGCAGGGTCACCAGGGTCGCCAAGGACAAGCCGAAGAAGACCACGGTTCCCACGGCCATCCGGCTCTCGTACCCCGCCCCCATGGAGAGCATCAGGGGCACGGCGCCGATGATGGCGGTGAGCGAGGTCATCAAGATGGGGCGCAGGCGGCGCACCGAGCCCTTGATGATCGCCTCCTCGAACCCTTCACCCCGCTGGCGCAGCTGGTTGATGAACTCGACGATGAGGATACCGTTCTTGGTCACCATGCCGATGAGCATGATCATGCCTATCTGGCTGTAGATGCTGAGCTCCTGCCCCGTGAGCCAGAGGCCGAGCAGACCGCCGAAGATGCCGAGCGGCACCGTCATCATCACCACCGCCGGGGTCAGCAGGCTCTCGAACTGGGCCACCAGCACCAGATAGACCACCAGCAGGGCCAGGCCGAACACCAGTGCCATCTCCCCCTGGTTGTCGCGATAGTCCTTGGACTCGCCGGCGTAATCCACCGACATGCCGGTGGGCAGGTGATCCGCGGCCCAGCCATCCAGGAAGTCGAGCGCTTCCCCCAGGGTGTGGCCGGGGGCCACGTCCGCGGTGAGGGTGACCGCCTTCTGGCGCTGGTAGTGGTTGAGGCGCTGGGGACTCGCCACCTGGGTGACGGTCGCCAAGGTGGAGAGGCTCACCATCTCGCCGCTCGCGGCCTTCAAATAGATGCGGCTGATGTCGGAGATGCCGTTGAACTGGGTCTGGTTGGCGCGCAGGTAGACATCATACTCTTCGCCCCTGTCCACATAGGTGGTCTGGCTGACGCCGCCGAGCAGGGCCTGCAGGGAGCTTGCGATGGTGGAGACCGGAATGCCGAGCTGGGTGGCTCGCTCCCGCTCTATGGTCACCTGCAGCTCCGGGGTCTTCTCGGCATAGTCGAGATCCGGGCTCTGCATCAGCCCGCTTTGGGCCGCCGCCTCCTTGAGCGCCAGCCCCTGCTGGTTGAGCTCGCCGTAATCGGAGCCTTGCAGCACGAACTGCACCGCCGCGGTGGAGCCGCCTCTGAACCCCGGCTGGAAGGTGCGGATCATCACGTCGGGGATGCCGGCGAGGCGGCCGCTCAGGGAGCGGCCAAACTCGGTGGCCGTTTCGTCCCGCACCGCCCAGTCGCTGAGCTGGATGATGGCCATGCCGGTCTGATCGCCGCCGCGCCCGAAGGCCGGGGTGCTGAAGCTCATGGCCTGCACCACCCCCTTGCCGAGCAGCGGCAGGATGGCGGCCTCCACCTGCTGCATGTTGCGCTTCATCCGCTCGATGCTGGTGCCCTCCGCCCCTTTCACGAACACATAGAGCACGCCCCTGTCCTCGGTCGGGGTGAGGCTCGCGGGCAGCTTGCCAAAGAGGGCGCCAATGCCGCCGAGGCAGAGCAGCAACACCAGGGGCATCCAGACGGCGCGGCGCAGCACGGCCCCCAGCACGCGGCGATAACGCTCCTCCACCCAGCCAAGTCCCTTGTCCAGGGTGGCGGTCAGGGCGTTGGGTTTGTCCACGGCACGCATCAGCCAGGAGCCCATGGCCGGGGTCAGGGTGAGCGCCACCAGGGAGGAGAAGAGCACGGCCAGGGAGAGCAGGATGGCGAACTCGGTGAAGAGGCGCCCCACCATGCCGTCCATGAAGGCGATGGGCACGAACACCATCACCAGCACGGCGGTGGTGGCGATGACGGCAAAGCCCACCTCCCGGGTGCCGTGCCAGGCCGCCATCAAGGGGGACTCGCCCCGTTGCAGGTGATGGTGGATGTTCTCCACCACCACGATGGCGTCATCCACCACCAGGCCGATGGCGAGGATGAGGGCCAGCAAGGTGATGAGGTTGATGGAAAAGCCCAGATACCAGGCACCGATGAAGGCCGAAATCAGGGAGACGGGCACCGTGATGGCCGGAATGAGGGTGGTGCGCCCCTGCCCGAGGAAGAGATAGAGCACGGCCACCACCAGCAGGGCGCAGATGGCGAGTGTCTCATACACCTCGTCGATGGCCTGCTTGATGAAGATGGTGGAGTCGTAGTCGACCTCAAGGGTGGCCCCCTCCGGCAGGAAGCGCTGCATCTCCACGAGCTTCTTCTCGATGCCCTGGGCCACCGCCAGGGGATTGGCGGTGGACTGGGCGACGATGCC
>ERZ941706.255-NODE-255-length-18635-cov-5.285522_pt1 | contig 18635 bp, 18 predicted proteins | sample MGYA00521232_ERZ941706 | MGnify/ENA primary metagenome ERZ941706 (study PRJEB32759, sample SAMN07749893) | skin metagenome | biome: transportation; feature: city; material: polyester macromolecule | host: Homo sapiens | place: Hong Kong:ER line | collected...
AGACCCCCATCACTTCGATCCAAGCGACGGTAGAAGGGATTTTGGATGGGGTTATCAAGGAAGGAGAACAGGAGCATTATCTAGCAACCATTGGACGCCAGACTGAAAGGCTCAATAAACTGGTTGAAGAGTTGAATTTTTTGACTCTAAATACAGCTAGAAATCAGGCAGAGACAACCAGTAAAGACAGCATTTTTCTGGATCAGCTCTTGATTGAGTGCATGAGTGAATTTCAGTTCTTGATTGAACAGGAGGAGCGAGATGTCCACTTGCAGGTGATCCCAGAGTCTGCCCGGATTGAGGGAGATTATGCCAAACTTTCTCGCATCTTGGTGAATCTGGTCAATAACGCTTTTAAATACTCAGCTCCAGGAACCAAGCTGGAGGTGGTAGCTAAGCTGGAGAAAAACCAGCTTTCAATCAGTGTGACCGATGAAGGGCAGGGCATTGCTCCAGAGGACTTGGAGAATATTTTCAAACGCCTTTATCGTGTCGAAACTTCGCGCAATATGAAAACAGGTGGTCATGGCTTAGGCCTTGCAATTGCGCGTGAATTGGCCCATCAATTGGGGGGAGAAATCATAGTTACTAGCCAGTACGGCCTCGGAAGCACCTTTACCCTCGTTCTTAACCTCTCTGGCAATGAAAATAAAGCTTACTAAGTGTCTAGAGTTTTGGGAAAGTGAAAAATTAAATATCATATAACCTGAGAGAGTGAGAAAATCGCTCTCTTTTTTCGTTGCAAAAATTAAAGAAAGGAGAAAAAATGTCAGATAATATTGAAATTGTTATGGATATTGATTCGTTAGAAATTTTCGATGTAATAGATCTTGATAAGAATGAAAATATGGTTGATTGTATCCCTGAAGGAAATTCTGAAGAAAAGGTATCTCCATACGATGACCTCGATAGAGTTTGGCTTGGGGACGGCTATTATTATAAGCCCTCTAGTCTACTTTGGGAAGTTATTAAAGACGATGTTATTCATGAATTAAAGCCTAGAAATAAACATGGCAGTTATCCTTACTCCAGAAGAGCAAGAGATGGAACTTGGGGACAAACTAGCCAATTGACTCAGGATCAAGCCTTGTGGTTGACTCTAGAGTTTAATCCAGAATTGATGGGATATGTGTAGGAAAATAAATGATATATCTTAATTCGACAATTTGTTGATATCAAAAAAACCTGGTATCTAACCAGGTAAAGGGGGTAACGAATGAAACTATTAGTAAGAATCTTTACTAAAGTGACCATGTATACTTTTTTAGGCTACGCCTTGTTTATGATTAGGTTGGTAGGTGGAGGTCAAACTTTATTGTCCTTATTACTGATTAGTTTCACTGTGACCGCCTTAATTTATTGTTGTACAGTTATTGAATCATTTTTAAAACAAAGAAAAAAATCCAATAAGCGATAGTGAACACATAAGCGGGATAATTCTTAACAGATTTCTTAAAGAACGCATTAAATCCAATCAACAACGGACTAAGAATGGTTGAGAGGACTAAAGTGATATAGAGAACTGTAAGAATGATAGTACTACTAGAGTGTTGAGAGATGAGTTCAAGGGCTTTTGGTATAAAGCTATTGAAAAAACTCCTTACTATATTTTCCCAAGAAGATAAATCAGGGGAGGTACTCACCTTATCCAGTATTGATTGAAGGTTAGTTGGGATTTGATTATTAACCGAGAATACTGTCGTTAGAATACTTAGGACAGAAGGAATCATTTCAGTGATTAGTAGCTTCATGTCTTTTGATTTGAAATAAACATAGCAATTGACAACGATAAGTAGAATGATTTGAGTCATAATAATTACTTGTTTATGTTCTTGAATAAGACCAAGAAGCAAATTTCCTAAAGATAGTGTAACTACTAAAAAAATGATGGCCCAGATACCAGGATTATCTGATGAGCTACTGGGCTGAGAGTCGCCGTATGTTACAAATATATTGTTTGTAACTCTTTGATCAATGTATTGATTTCCCCGCCCATAATGAGTTTGGTTATTATTTTTGTCTAGCATGTCACCTCCATGACCACCTACCAAAAATTATTATAACACAATATATATTTGAGGAGTTATTATGTCTAATAGACTTAAAAAACTAAGAAAGGAAAAACTCGATGAGTATTCTGATTATATTTAATCTAATTTTTGCTATTGCTTCATACGGCATGTTTATCAGCTCTTATCACAGAAATAAACCCTTTGTGCTTTTTCTAGTTATTTTCATCATAAATGCTTTTGCAGTTTTATTATCACTATTCAACTATTTTGGACTAATCAAGTAAAGAAAGGATTACCTATGAAACAACACCAAACAAAGGTCTCAAGGTTGACTAGAGACGTAATGATTTTAGATTTGATGAATACAATGGGATGGAGTAAAAGCCGTGCTATTGCAGCTATTGAAGAGTTAGAACAAACTCATCTTGTCTATTTTCCTGAAGCTGGTGGCTTGAGATTACAAGTTGTAGGAGGCTACTAATGGCAGATATCACGATTGACCAACTAGCCACTCTAACTTTTTATCAAATTCCAGAAATCTTTTTCACCCGTATTCAACACAATGAGAACGGCTATGTCAAATTGACTAGTTCTTACACGGGTCTCTCATCTGATGCTAAGTTAGCTTATGGCGCTCTTTATAATCGTTGTAAATTAAGTATCAGTTCATTCCAGAAGGGAAATAGAGATTACGTTGATGAAAATGGAGCGGTCTTTCTAATTTTTACAGTTTCTGACCTGATGCTGCTATTGGACAAGGGAAAGATGAAAGTTACTAAGATCAAGAAAGAACTGCAAGAACATGGTCTCTTACGAGAAGTTAGGCAAGGGCTCAATAAGCCAAATAGACTTTATCTTCAGCTAGTGGATGCTAATTTAGAAATAGTGGAGCACTATTCATCTGATGGTGAGTTACTGAAGAGGGTTAATGCTTTTGGTAAAGTTCTCTATGAAAAAGTACCCCAAAGCCTTGATAATAGCGAAAGTATCAAAAACGGACGTCCGCTTCGTGGACGTTTTGAAGTCCACGAAGCGGACGGAATAAATACAGAGAGGAGTCAGACAGAGTCCTCATACGATACTAATCGATACGAGGGCGAGTCATCTTTATCTGGTTTATCAATTTCTGAAGCATTTAAAATGGGGCAACATGGTTTTCTTTCTCCTCAACTAGTTCAGAAACTCAGTATGTTTGGAAAAGATGCAAAAATTCTTGAAAATAAAATCTATCAAGCAAAACGCCAAGTTGAGAAGAATTACAACAACCTCTTAGCTGATCAGGAAATTTATGGAGAGGTTTGGCTGCAAGATCTTGAGCGTGAGCTTGATAAATTGATTTTTAAAATCAAAACCGGAGAGGCTGAAGGAAAACCAATCCAGAATGTCCCAGCCTATTTCTACAAAATGATGATTCGTTTTTGGAAGATGGCTCTACTCATTGAAAAAGAACATGGTTTCCTCGAGGTATCAGGACAAAGTGAGTACGCCAAAAAATTCTTTGATGAGTGCCCTAGTCTGATTGCATACTATTATCCAGATAAACTGTCGGAGACGAAACTCAACAGCTATTTATCAGAATTGTCTAAGGGAGTTGAAACATGTTAAAGGATGAATTTAGACCAATTGATGTTAAAGTGCTAACGATAGGTCGTAGCCCGAAGCAGAAACTCTACACGATTCCTAAAGCTGTTTTTGATTTACCCAAAAAAGAAAGAGCTGAGCGACTCCACCATTTTCTATCAATCCTAGCTAGATGGGTGAAGAAGATAACTTATCGGACAAAATAAGGAACGATATCAGGAGAAAAGTAATGTTTAAACTAGTTACAATGGTTTTATTATTGATCTTAGCTTATGGAATAGGGCTTGTTATGCTTGAGCTGAAGAATGCTCCTCTAATGGATGATGAAAAACTATCAAGTCAAAATAATGAAGGAGACAAGTAGATGTGAGGAAACAAACACAAAATCGTATCAGAGAATTACGAAAAAAATCCAGGTTGTCACAACAAGTTTTGGCTGATCAGATAGGTGTGTTTCGTAACACTATATCGAACTGGGAAACAGGATATAGTCAGATAAGTCTGGAGAATGCCAAAAATGTGGCAGAATATTTCGGGGTAACAATTGACTACCTGTTAGGGTCAGAATCGGACCAAATGTAGTCCAGTTAAATCCATATTGACCGAGAAGTCACTAAACTATCAGAACATTGAAAACTAAATATAAGGCTTGTCCTGATACAGCGTGGCTATGGATAAAAAAGAAACGGGGGCGAGTAGCAAACTAGAAAATGATATCTAGTCCAGCCACTGAACGAAAAAGCATGATAACGGTCATAAGCTGAAGGAGTAAGGGTTCCTAGACTATAAACCCAGCGTATGAAATACCGATGTAAAAATACGTTTTTACACAGCACGGCGTTATTTCGCCTTTCAACTTCAAGGAGAAATCTATGATAGATGAAACAACTGTCCGCCTAAAGGACTTAAAAAACTTAGGAAAACAAGGAGGTGCGACAGCTCGCTTAGAGGATGGAACAGATCTTATCCTGAAGCCAGACTATGCAGTTAAACAGGACAGAGGATACGTAGACGGTATTCTAAGGGATGTTGAATTTCATTTGTCTTATAAAAAGGTTTATGATCAAATTCGCACTATCAAAAGAGGAAGTCACATAGTGGCTAGGAAAGTCAGAAGTCCATCGGGAGTTGAACTTCGCTTGACAGGAATAGGCTACCAGCCTAAGAACACTAAAAATTAGAAAAGGAAAAATCAAAATGCATAAGAAACAAGTATTAGCTACACTAGCACTATCAACTATCGCACTTGCACAAGCTGGTTCTGTATATGCAGATGAGCTTGCACCAATTGATTCTTCTGCTCCAACAACAGAAGTAGTTACGCCAACAGCACCTAGCACTTCAACAGAAACAGAGGCTCCAGCAGTTCAGCCAACAGCACCTAGCACTTCAATAGAAACAGAGGCTCCAGCAGTTCAGCCAACAGCACCTAGCGCTTCAACAGAAACAGAGGCTCCAGCAACTCAACCAACAGAGCCTTCTGTTACTCCAGTTGATCCAACAACACCAGGTACATCATCAACGACAGATAAACCGCAAGGTAAAGACAATGCGGAGAGTTTAGATGGCGTATCAACTGATAAACCAGTAACACCAGATACATCATCAACTACAGACAAACCGCAGGATAAGGATAATGCGGAGAGTTTAGATGGCGTACCCACTGATAAACCAGTAACACCAGATACATCATCAGCTACAGACAAACCACAAGGTAAGGATAACGCTGAAAGCCTTGACGGTGTTCCAGCTGAAAAGCCAAAAACAACAGATGAGGCCAATGAGCAAGGAAAATCACAAATTGGAACTACTTCAACCGCGACAGGGCAAGTGGTTCATGATGTAACAAAAGATCCTGTTGAAACGAATACAGGAGCGTCAATTGTTAGTACCCAAGGAGGAAACGTAGTCCTTTCAGATGGTTCAGTGGTTGCTCCTGAGGTAGTAGGTGGAACAGTCAACGAAGATAAGACAATTTCTGTAACAGATAAGGATGGTGACCTAAAGACACTTCCAAATACTGGAACCGCAGAAAGTATTCTAAGTACTATTGGTGGCATGTTGTTGACAGCAGTAGGTTATTTTTACAAGAAAAAACTATTTTAATTAAGAAAAGGAGACATATATGACAGAAAAAACAAAAGGACACGGATATTTCCGTAAGAAAAAATGGGCTAAAGGATTAGTATCAGGAATTGCAGTTGCAGGGATTGTAGCTTTCTCTGCAGGATCTGTATTGGCAGATGAAGCAGTCCAGCCTGAAAGTAAAAATGATAACAACGCATACGCTATACAAGCTGGTAAAGCAACAGGAAGCCAGTCTGTAGCGATTGATAATGGTGTAGTTACTAAGGCAGCTGGAAAAGCAAAAGAAGCAGGGGTGAATGTTTCTGAGACTCAATCAGTTGATAAGGGAACAGATACTACTCCAACAAAACTAGAACAGTCTAAGTCTGATATTAAACAAGACCAGGACAAGCAGGTCAAGGCACTTGAAGACACGACTGCAAAACAAGTTCAAAACAATGAAGCCTTTAAGGAAGCGCAGGAAGCTATTCAAGCCAATAATAACTTTGTGGCTACTGAAAAAGGCAAGCACGGACAGTCAACAACAGTCACTGTAACGAATGATGGTTCGACTGCAACTGATGGAACAGCACCTAAAAACAAGGAAGCTGTTACAACAGCTAAGAAAGTCTTGTCAGAGAATAAGAAAGCAGTAGCAGATTACCTGGTTGAAAAAGGGGCCTATGATTCTAATGTTCAGAAAGCTTCTGAGTTAAATCAGGCAGTAGAAGCTGCTGAAAAAGATTTGGAGAAAAAGGACGTAACAGTTAAGGTAGTGACACGTACCGTTTCTTCAGTCAAAGAAGTAGAGGCGCTACAAAAGAAAAATGATCAGGCTATTGCAGCTGCAAAAGGCAAAGTGGAGCTTAACAAAGCCATGATGGCTGCCTACACAGAGAAGAAGAATGCTAGTGATCAAGTCAATCAAGATGCTGATCGCAAATCAGCTGATTTGAAAAATTCTGGCGTACTTTTAACTTCTAAAACACAGGAAGTTTCTTCAGCTGATGAAGCGAAGCAAATTGGGAAACAAAACCAAGCAGCTTATGATAAAGCTAAGAAAGCACAAGCAGACTGGCAGAAGAAATACAATGAACTTCAATCTAAAACAAGTACGGAAGGGTTCACAAAAGAGGTTGTCTTACAGGCTCTCAGTCTTGCTTCGGCCAATCCAAATGCTAACGTAAAATCTAGTGCTTCTGGCGCTAAAGAATTGACTACAAGCTATGTCGCTTCTTCAAGTGGAAATTCTGGATATGGTCGTATTCTTGATTCTACCAAAGTCTTGAAATATCAGGATGTTGGCACTGGATGGAAAACAGAAATTGACTACACTAATCTGAAAGGTTTGACTGTTTCAACTGCAGATGGTAAAAAGCATGATATTTCTCGTATCCATCGAAAATTCGAGATTCTTAATCAAGGGAAGACAGGATTGAATGATGTCTATGTCTTGAATGATCCAACAGAAGGATTCGTAGTAGCTCGTAACGATGGAACTGGTGGAGCAGCAGACTACATGAATTTCTTGGTTACGGATACCTACTACTACAATGTGGATGGAAAAGAAGTAGCCTTCCAAGCAAGTGAAAAGACTCCTGCAACCCTGACCTATTCTTCACTCAATCACAATCGTATTGGTTGGGAAGGTGCGAAAGCCATTAACGGAACTCATGTTGAAATTAACGGCTCCACTGTTACAGAAAACAAAGATTATGGCTATGTCTATGCTGAAGACTACAACCGCCAAGAAGATGTAGGGCATCTTTGGGATACATCTGACTCACCTTACCAATACAAGGGCGCTGCACTTGGTGTTTTCAAGGAAGGGACAGCCTTCACAACCGAATTTATCCAATGGGATGGACCAGATAATCCAAGTGGCCAAACCTATTGGTTCGCTTTGAATACGATGGTTGTAGCTCCAGTTGTTGAAGTTCCAACTACTGCAACTATCACAAAAACAACCGTGAAACCTGTCAAACCTGAGCCCGTATCAGCTGAATTGGTGAATACAAAGAATCCAGTCAAACCAACCTTGACTCTTAAAACTCTCTCTGAAACTAAAAATCAGAAGTTATCCGCAAGCTATCACGGTTACAAATTGCAGTATAAACCTACTGTCCGCAAGTCTGTATCTGACACAGATAAAACGAATACAGATGGCCAAACAGTAGCTAAAAATGCTACTCAGCTTTATACATTGACCCATGATAATATCTATGCGAACCTTAAAAAGGGAGACAAGATTACCATCATTGATCCACTCGAAGCTGGTGCTGTTCCTGATGTAGCTGTCACAAAGGCAACTGCAGAGAAAGCAGGATGGGGCGTTGCCTATGATGCAGGAAAGAACACTTATACCTTTACTGCAACCTACGAAGGGAAGCACTTAGAAACTCCTGTGATTACCTGGAAACCAATCTATGACAAGGGCTTCTATGACAACACTTATAAAGTGTTAGTGAATAACTATGAAGTGTTCTCAAATACTGTTACGAACTACACTCCAAGACCTCCAAAACCAGTCAAATCTGTGTTAGATCATTCTGGCAAGGATATCAATGGTGCTAAAACATTTGACCGCAACGTGACCTTCCGTTTGACAACAGATTACAGTCCATACACCAAAACTCTTGCTTCAGCGCAGGCACTTGGTAAGAAGTTTGGAATCCTGGATGATGTTCAAGACAAAGCCTTCACAGTTGACCACAGCAAAATCAAGATGACTGCTGCAGGGCAAGACGTGAAAAATCTTTTTGATATGTATCATGTTCTTTCAGATGCTGGTCGTACGGATGCTATCAATAATATCCTGAAGGAATTGAACTTGGCACCTAAAGGTGAATTTTATCTTTGGGTTGCGAAAGACTCTGCGAGCTTCTACAACAATTACGTGAAGCAAAATAAAAATGTGACGATTGATCTTTCAGCGAAACTCTTAGTAAAAGAGGGAGAAATCGTGAAGAACGATTTTAAACAGATCGATTTTAGGAATAGCTATCAGTCGAATCTTGTAACAGTTGAAGTTCCAAATGTTAAGCCAGAAAAACATGTACTTGATAGAACTGGTAAGAAAGTCCTTGATGGCAAAGAAGTCCAGCTAGGTGATTTTGTTCAGTACCTTCTTGATGGAGTAACTGTTCCAGAAAAACATGATACATTGTACCAATATGACGGTTTGGATAAGCTCGATATGAAGCATGACCGCTATACTGGTAATTGGAAGGGTATCATCAAGGGTACAGAATATACAGCAGAAAAAGAGCTAACGTTGCCATACGATGTTATCCTGAAGGATGGTAAAGTTGTAAAAGCTGGCGATAAGATTGCTAAAGGAACATCTTATGCGTTCACCTTTGAATTTAACCAAGCTACTAATTCAGAGTTTATCAAGAAACTTGTAACTGTTAAGTGGGATGCTAAAGGTGGTCAGTGGTCTTACGTTATCAATCAAGATTTCCTAAACTCTCTAGGAGTTAAAGGAACATTCGATGCAGACTTCTACATCGAGGCGGAGCGTATTGAAACAGGTGATAAGATTGAGAATACTTTCATTAATATTGTTAATAAACAAGAAATGACTGCCAAGGTTATTACTCGTACACCAGAGCCACCGAAACCAAAACATCCAGAAAAACATGCACTTGATAGAACTGGAAAGAAAGTCCTTGATGGCAAAGAAGTCCAGCTAGGAGATATTATTCAGTACCTTCTTGATGGTGCAACTGTTCCAGAAAGACACCATATGTTGTATCAATATGACGGTTTGGATAAGCTCGATATGAAGCATGATCGCTATACTGGTAATTGGAAAGGTATTATTAAGGGTACAGAATACACAGCAGAAAAAGAGCTTGTGTTACCTTATGATGTGACATTGAAAAATGGTAAGGTTATCAAAGCAGGTGATAAGATTGAGAAAGGTAGCTCTTATGCCTTTACTTTTGAGTTCAACCAAGCTACTAATTCAGAGTTTATCAAGAAACTGGTGACTATTAAGTGGGATGCCAAAGGTGGTCAATGGTCTTACGTTATCAATCAAAACTTCCTAAACTCCCTAGGAGTTAAAGGAACATTCGATGCAGACTTCTACATCGAGGTTGAACGTATTGAAACGGGTGATAAGATTGAGAATACTTTCATCAATATTGTCAATAAACAAGAAATGACTGCTAAGGTTATTACTCGTACACCAGAACCACCTAAACCAAAACACCCAGAAAAACATGCGCTTGATAAAACAGGTCAGAAAGTTCTTGACGGTAAAGAAGTTCAAATGGGTGAATTGATTCAGTACCTTCTTGACGGTGCAACTGTTCCAGAAAGACACCATACGTTGTACCAATATGACGGTTTGGATAAACTCGATATGAAGCATGACCGTTATACAGGTAATTGGAAAGGTGTCATCAAGGGTACAGAGTACACAGCTGAGAAAGACCTTATCTTGCCTTATGATGTCATCCTGAAGGATGGTAAAGTGATTAAGGCAGGTGATAATATTGCCAAAGGTAGCTCTTATGCCTTTACCTTTGAGTTCAACCAAGATACCAATTCAGAGTTTATCAAGAAACTTGTTACTGTTAAGTGGGATGCTAAAGGTGGTCAATGGTCTTACGTTATCAATCAAGATTTCCTAAACTCTCTAGGAGTTAAAGGAACCTTTGATGCTGACTTCTACATCAAAGTCGAGCGTATTGCGGCTGGAGAAGTTGAAAATACTTTTGTCAATATTGTCAATGGACAAGAAATGACTGCCAAGGTAACAACCCACACTCCAGAACCACCAAAACCTGAAGAACCAGGAAAACCAAAACAATCACTACCAAATACAGGAACAGCAAGTAGCATGCTTCCAGTTGTAGGAATGATTTTGGGATTGTTGAGTATTGCAGGAGCAGGGCTTCGTAAACATAAAAAATAGAACATCTAGAAATTCCCCCTCGTCTATGGTATAATGAACCCATAAAAAAGAGGGGGAAGAGAGATGAGAAAGGACACAAAAATGGATGCACATGTGACTAGAAGTGGATATAGATACTATACCCCGACTAAAACAAAATCAGAAGTCACCAAACCTGAAGAGAAGAAGTGGAAAAAAGGTCTACGTTGGCTAGGAAAAGCCATATGGTTAGGAATAAAGAACCTACCGAGTCTGATTGCGAAAGCTACCGTTTTGATGGTTGCGACTCCACTCATGTTTCTCCTCTTTATCTTTAATCTGATTAAGAGCTTGGTTGCGACAGCGATTGGTTGGTTTGTGTTTAAGGTGGTAGTTTCATTTTTGGTTGTAGGCTATTGGGCGTTTCTTACAAAGGAAGGTACACTTCCGATTGAAGTAGAAATCTGGTATACTAACTGGGTCTTTCCTCAGGGTGTTCCAATCTATCACTGGTGGGAAACGACCATCATCGTTGTCTTAGCTGTAATTACAGCCCTCTCTCTAACCTTTCGTCCAGAGGATGAAAAATAGTATTAAATAAACAAAGTAGGTGCTAGGAAACTTTCTTAGTACCTTTTTTATAAAAGAAAGCGAGAAAAAATAATGGATGCAGTTGTAGATTTTATTAACAAACTTGGAAATATCGGTGGAATCATTGGTATTGGTTGGGCCGCTTGGGGTGCCTGGGACTTAGCAGTAGGAATTAAACGTGAATTGGATGATAAGAAAGATAAAGGGATTCAAAGTTTGATTTTAGGTGGTCTTCTTGGTGCCGTTCTAAAGGCACTCTTTACAGCTTTGGCAACAGGTCTTCAATCTCTTGGTTAGGATGAATAAGAAAGAGGAGGTGGTTTTATGAACCAATCCACACTTGATCAACTAACCATGAGTCTAAAAGACTATAATGCGACAGCCAATGAATTGATGGAAATTGTTTCAGGTTCGATGGAGAAGGTAGCGATTTTGCTTCTTCTCCTTTTTATGGGGATCAACCTCATGAACTGGCACCAACAACTTAAAAGCAATGGTGGGGAGCTGTCTTTTCAGCTTTGGATTGAAGAAATCCTCAAGTATGCCATTGCCCTATTTTTTATCCTCTATGTGGATGCGATTTTTGATGCCTTGTCATGGTTGTTCAATGTTATCATTAAGTTAGTAGCCAAGAATGCTACAGTTCCTTTCAGTTCTGAGGCACCAGATTTTAAAGGCTTAGGTGCTATGGAAAAATGGTTCTTTAAAATTGTCTATGGGGTTGTTGATTTTGTCGGTCAGATATCGACTAAGTTGTTGATTTTGTTGCGATCCTTTACGCTTTACACGTATAAGGGAATCGCTAAAATTATTGTCGCTTGTTACATGGTGGATAGCTTACGCCCGATCTGCCTCGGCTTCTTTAAGCTCTATGTTGCGGCTGTCCTTCAGGGATTGATTCTAGTGGTTGTGATCATGCTTTACCCAGCCATTGTCACGAATGATTTATTGACACTTAGCAATACTGGAGCTTTTATAACTGCACTCGTAGCCATTGCAAAAGGAATCATTTACATCATTATGCTATTTGGTAGCCAACGCATGGCCAAGAATATCATGCAGGTGAACTAGATTATGGTATAATGAGGAGAGAATGCTGAAGGAGGGATGATATGGCTGTTTCGAAGTTTTATGCAGTATGGCGGAAAGAATCCGAAGAAGAGATTGTGAATGCTTTTCAAGCACTCGCTCTAAAGGGGCGAGCACAAATTATTACGACGCCGAAAGAACAGGCGACTCTTTTTGATTTGGAAACGGGTCTCAAGGTTAATCCAAGAAGTAGCCAGAAAAAAGATGGTCGCTATGTAGGTCAACCATACTTTAGTTACTATCCAGGTGAAGAGAGCCCGTTAAAGGGGTTAGAAAGTAGCTTTGAGTATTCTTCTGAGCTGAATGCTTTTATCGAGGCTTTCAAGACTATTGAGAAATTTCAGATTGAATATGACAATCATACGGCTTATATTTTTCCTAAAGCTATTTCTCCGATGCAACGGATCGTATTTGAAGATGAAGACTTTGTTATTCTAAAGCTCTTGATTGATATCGATGAGACTTATCCTTATTCTGAATACTACCGTTTAAATGGTCAACTAGGTATCGAATTTTATAAAACGAGAAGACCAGAACCTGTTAAACGGATAAAATTAGCTAAAGAAGGTATTCCCTTGTTTGAAGCCAAGGCTCATTTCCCTAAGTCTACTAAGATTTATGTACCTGAAGAATTTACTTCACCTGAACAGGTTAAAAGTATTGCTGCTAGAGTGAGGGAAGTTTATCAGGAAAGAAACTATAAACTGTATGGGAATTTTGATAAATACCACATAGAAGCATTTGTCTTTTTAGATGATAATGAAAGGAAGTACAAAACTTTGAAAACTTATGAGGAACAGTGTCAGGAATTGCAGGCAAAAATTAAGAAGTTGGAAGATAACTTCAATCAAAAAACTGAGAAAGTCAACCAGCTGAGAAAAGAAATTAAGCAAGCCGAAACAATCTTGAGAAACTATCACGAAGAGGAGGAGTATTACAAGAAGTTAGAAAAGGATAATCAAAAACTAGAAGAAGATAAACGAAAACTGAATCAGGAAAAAGGAGAGATTCTCACTGAAAATCAACGTCTAACCAATGAATCGCAATGTTTACTTAAACTGAAAAATGAAGCAGAAGAGAAGATAGAGTCTTTACAAAGACGATCGTTCTGGCAAAGACTTTTCAATAAATAAAAATAGCAGGTAATGAAACAGTTCTAAAAATAGAGCTGTTTTTTTGATGAAAGGATAAAGTATGAATTTAGAAGAACTCAAGCAACGGCGAGATGAGCTTGTGCAAGACAATGCTTGGATGGATAATTTAATTAAGGAAAAAGAGGAAGAGTTATGGGAATTGAAGGTAAGAGGTATTGCAGCTTCTGAGCTAGCGAGATCGGCATTGGAATCTGCTTTACGCTCTGCAGGAATTGTAGATACCTTTTACGGCCCAGATAATGGAAAGAAAGGAACAGAATGACACGTTTAGGAAGTGAATTTTTAAAGGCTTTAGATAGCTACGAAAGGCCAGTTTTAGGGTATATGACACTGAGACAGTTAGTGCTGCTATTTGGTATCGCATTGACAGTAGTTGTCACAACCATCCTCTATTGGCTGAAGGCACCTGATACTATTCTTTATGGCATTGATATTTTGTTATTAGCGCCTTTTGTTATTTTCGGGTGTTATTTTGATGAGAAAATTAAAGATAATGTTCGTTTCATGTTAACCAAGCAGGAACGCTCTTATCAGACAGATTATGACAGAAAGGAATATACAAGAAATAAATTTATTCGGCCGAAAGAAAACCCCGAAACTCTCTAAGGAAGAACGGGAACGGGCCAAACGTCTAAGACGTATCATGACGGCATCTACACAGAATAGTCTTAATTATCAATGGTTGATGCCTGATGGCCTCATGAAAATTACAAATGATCAATTTTCAAAGACCTATCGCCTAGGTGATACAAGCTATATTACTGCAACAGATGATGAGCGAATTGATATCATTGAAACAAACGCTGATATTTTTAATTCTCTGGATATTGATAATGATATGCAGCTATTGATCCTGAATCGTAGGGTAGAAAGCAATAGCTTATCTTCTATTCGCTATGATTTGGTTGGAGATGGGTATGACGATTATCGTAAAGAATACAATGCGATGATCAATGATCGCTTCTCTCAGGAACAAAACACCTTCAAGGTAGAAAAATATCTGACGATTACAACCCAAACTGACCAGGATCATCAAGCTAGAAGAATTCTCGATGATACAGCTAGCGTTATTGAAAGTCAATACAGTGGCTTAGGAATCTCCTTTAAGGAGTTAGAGGGATTAGATCGTCTTCTTATCTTCCGAAAACTCTTGAGGCGAGAAGGTTTTATTGATTTTAACTATGAAGACATCGCTATTTCTGGATTATCTACCAGGGACTTTGTAGCTCCAAACTATCTGAAGTTTGAAAAAGATCATATGAAAATTGATGATTGTTTCGCAAGGGTGATGTATGTTAGACAATATCCTACCTTCTTGAATGACAAACTGATTAAGAATATCCTGGATACAGGAATTGAGCTGGCTATTAGTCTGCATGCGAAGCCCTATGATACTGCAGATGCCCTGAAGAAAATCAAGACAGTTAAGTCAAGTGTACGTAGGGAAATGATCAAAAGTCAGAAGGCTGCAGCAAAAGAAGGTTATGGAAGTGACCTGGCCGTTGGTGGGAAAGCTGTGGAGACATCTCGTGAAACAGAGAAATGGACTGAAGAACTTCAGGACAATGATCAAAAAATGTTTTCAGGTGTTATGACGATTTTCTTCATAGCTGACACTCTGGAAGAGTTGAATATCTACACAGAGCAGGTTCAACGATCTGTCCGTAAGAATACGGTAGAACTGGATAAGTGTTACTTGTACCAGGAAGAATCTTTGAATACCATTCTACCGATTGGAATTCCATTTATCAACGTAAAACGCCGTTTTATGAGAGATATGACTACCAGTAACTTGGCCACACAAGTCCCATTTACCAACGTAGATCTTCGATCTAACAGTCCACGTGCAATTTATTATGGCCAGAATCAGCTATCAAAGAATGCTATCACAGTTGACCGTAAGAAAGACTTGAATACAGGTTCAGGTTGTATCTTTGGGACTTCAGGATCAGGAAAATCTGTTCTTGCTAAAGGAGGAGAGATTATTCCTACGACTCTACGTTACCCTGAAGATAATATTATTATCGTCGATCCTGAAGATGAGTACACTGGTATTGGCCGAGAATTAGGTGCTGAAATCATCACAATCGCTCCTGGGTCACAACATCACTTCAACTTATTGGATCTACCTGATAAGGATAAACTGCAGGCAGAAGATAGTGATCCGATTGGCCAAAAATCAAACCTCTTATCAACCCTATTTGAGAATATATTCTCTGAGGTATCAGACGATGAATTTGCGATGATTGACCGTGTAACGAGAAAGACCTATGAGGAATTTGAAAAACCAACCTTTAAGGATTGGCAAGCAGTTTTAGAACGTCAACCTGAAGCCGTAGCTAAGGAACTGGCGCTGAAGGCAGAACCTTATACTATCGGTTCAAACGATATCTTTGCTCATCCTACAAATGTCAATATGAATAGTCGCTTTATTATCTTCAATCTCAAGCAGTTGAGTGGTAAATTGAAGCCATTTGCTCTCCTGGTGATTCAGGACTTCATCTGGAATCAGGTAGTCAATAACCAAGGTAGATCTATTACATGGTTGTACTTTGATGAGTTGCAGCTATACTTCAAAAATAAACTGCAAGCAACCTTCTTTACAGAGCTATACTCACGTATTCGTAAGTACGGGGCTATTCCAACAGGGATTACCCAGAACCCAGAGACTGTTTTATCTACAGAGGAAGGTAGAAAGCTAGTCGCAAACTGTGAGTTTCTAGCCCTCTTGAAGCTGAAGCGGACAGACCTAGAAGCCCTGGAGCAGGTAATCCCTCTTACGCCTTCGTTGGAGCGATTTGTCTTGCGACCGAAAGCAAAAGGTACGGGTTTGATTGTGGCTGGAGATACAATTGTTCCATTTGAAAACCCTATTCCTAAAGATACTAAACTCTATCAATTGGTTGCGACAGATAGTTAAAAAATAGAAAGAGAGGTGATATCTTTTGTTTGAAAGTGATCCCAAACAATTAAAACAGGAGTGCAAGAGGAGAATCAAAGAAGGATCATACCTCAATAATAAAAAAGCTCCTAAAGAAGCACGTTTAGACTCAAGAGTTGCATTTAAAGAAGCTAAGAAGAATTATCGCTTAGCGAACAAAGATTATAAACTACACAAAGGACCTCAAGCAACTGCTAGAGGTCTTTTCTTTAAGCAACAACGTGATCGAGCAAAGTTGGAAAAACAAATTGCCACAACGCTCTATAAACGAGCTAAAAAGGCTGATGACAGTTATATCCCTAACCGCCTGAAGAAACGTGCAAAACAAAGTGCCCGAATGAAAGTGAGACACGACGTTGAGAAGACAGTCAGAGATAATGAGATTCTTGGAGACTGGGTTCAGGCTAGGCAAAATATTCGTCAATTTAAGTACCAGGTAAACACCTCTAAAAGAGCGTTAAATGCTGTAGGAAAGTTATCCAAGTATTCAATCAAGCACAGCTATGGACAGCTCAATAAAAGCTATAATTTCATCAGAGGGCGAGGGTATACTCGAACACCTAGAGAGTTCTCCTGGGAAGGAAAACTCAGTAAAAAGATGAAACAGGCCAGAAAGCGACTTGCACGTTCAAAATTTGGGAAGGTGTCAAGAGGGACAGGAAAGGTTTTGAAGGTTGCGACAAAGCCCCTGCGTTCCATCTTATCCAATCCTTTAGCTGTCAAGTCCTATTTCTTAATGTTTCTCATCTTTGCTATTCTAGGGGTATTTATGGCTGTGTTTGGAGGAAGTGGTCCTGTCCAACAAAATGAATTTGACCTGAACAAGTCCTGGCTTCAAATCAGTAAACGAGATCGAGAGAAGTCCAATGATAAGGTAGACTATTGGACAAACATCGATGATATGATCTTTTTCATGAACTTTCGTTACGGTAGTGAGTGGAAACCAGAAAGCAGCTGGAATGAGGGGACTGGTGGTGAATGGGCTGGGACGTTAGGTTTCAATCACTATTCAGATGCCTTGAATGATCTTTGGAATCATTTGAATGATGACCCTCACAATTTGAAGAAGATGGCTGACTTATATGGCCCCTCGTCAGATCTCAAGTGGACTAAGTTGAGTGATAGCGAGTTAGAAGAGTATAAAGAGTTAGAGGAGCTGACTAAAGAGGTTGGTCGATACCCCTCTTATCAAGAACTAGCTAACCCTTTTTACCAGGAGGACGATCCTTCTTATCAAGCCCCTTTAGTTATCCTGAAGCGGTTTGGTTATACCTCTAAGAGTGAAATTTATGAAAAAACACAACTAAAAGCTTCAACAGGGCAAGCTATAAGAGCTCCTATTGATGGTAGAGTCAGTGTGACAGATGATACAACTGTATCCATCAAAACAGATAAAGCCATCTTTACTTATGAAGAGGTAGGAAATATCCGTGTTTCTGACGGTGTTCAGGTCAAAGCTGGAGATGAAGTTGGTAAGGTAACGTCAAATGGTTACCAGGTCATTCAGTATCAAAAATTGGAGGAGAAAGAGACAAAGGATAAGAAAGAAAAGTGGACATCAGTTAATCCAGGCTTTTACTTTCAATCTGTCACGTACAATCAGACAACCTCAGTCATTACCACACTTAATGGCGATTTGGGGCAAAAATCACGATCGATAAAAGATTACTTGAAGCAAAAGGTACCAGGGCTAACAGATAATGGTTTGGCAGCCATGCTTGGGAACTTTGCAACAGAAAGCAATATTAATCCTAAACGTGCTGAAGGAGATTACCTTAGCCCTCCAGTAGGGGCTGATTCTTCTTCTTGGGATGATGAGTCCTGGTTAGCTATAGGAGGACCTGCTATTTATAACGGGAGATACCCAAACATTCTTCATCGAGGTTTAGGATTGGGACAGTGGACAGATACAGCGGATGGCTCTACGAGACATACTCTATTATTAAACTATGCAAAATCTAAGAATAAAAAGTGGTACGATTTAGAACTGCAGTTAGATTTTATGTTGGAGGGGGATACTCCTTACTATATCACAGGACTAACTTCAATTCTAACTAGTACAGATGATGTAGAGACGCTTACAGAGCGTTTCCTGGTTAACTGGGAAGGGAACTCTGGAGACAAGGTCCTAGAGCGCCAAAATAATGCTAAGCAGATCCACGCTTTTCTTACTCAACAAGTTCGAGGAGGTGGAGCGTTAGCATCTTCCTGGAATTTCCCTGCCGAGTATCAGTCAAAAGTGGAGCAACCTCCTACACAAGCTTCTATGACTACACAACAAGGAAGCGGTTATGAAGTGGGACAATGTACTTGGT
>ERZ941706.257-NODE-257-length-18423-cov-4.068815_pt1 | contig 18423 bp, 19 predicted proteins | sample MGYA00521232_ERZ941706 | MGnify/ENA primary metagenome ERZ941706 (study PRJEB32759, sample SAMN07749893) | skin metagenome | biome: transportation; feature: city; material: polyester macromolecule | host: Homo sapiens | place: Hong Kong:ER line | collected...
GTCAGCCACTTCACCAGCGGCAGGACCATCGATTCATACTGGTTGTAGCGGTTGAACTTGAGCGAGGAGAAATCCGCCAGATGTGCGATGTGATGGATGAAGCGGTGGATGTAGAGCTTCATCTCCAGCGCCGAATGCCATTCCTCGAAGGCGAACATGGTGCGCCAGTAGAGCCAGAAATTGCTCTTGAGAAAATCTTCGCTGAAGACCTCGTTGATCCGCTTGTTCTCCATTTCCTCGCGGGTCGCGAGGAAGATCGAGATCAGGTCCTTCTGCGCCCGGTCGTTCAGCGTCAGCAAATGCTTGTCTGGAACGTCCTGCCCCTGGTTCTGGGTCGTGCGCTGAAGTGAGAAATTGGGATCGTCCTTGTTGAGCCGATAGAACTCATCGAGAACGCTGGCGTCCTCGATTTCCAGCGAGGGGATGGAGCGATACAGGTCCCACAGGCATTCGAAATGCTCTTCCATTTCGCGGCCGCCGCGGATGACGAAACCCTTGTCCGGCACATCGAGACCATCGAGCGCGCCGCCGGGAATATCCAGCTCTTCGAGGATGGTGATACGCTCACCGGCTATACCGCCGTCGCGGATGAGGAATGCCGCGCCGGCGAGCCCCGCGAGACCCGAGCCGACGAACCAAGCCGTCTTCCTGTCAGCGCCTTCCGGCTTGCGGGGACGGACAAACGCTTCATAGTTTCCGCTGCTATAGTGCATGGCGAACTCCTCTTGTTCTTGTGGTCGGATCAGTCGGCGGGCTTATAGCTGTAGAAGCCTTCGCCCGAGGCGATGCCCAGCTTGCCCTTGTCGATGTAGTTTTCCTTCAGCCATGCGGCGAGCGACCGGGCATGCTTATCGCCGTGGGAAAGAATGTTGTAGGGCGTATTAAGTCCTATCATGTCGTAGATTTGGAACGGCCCCATCGGCGCACCGGTTGCGATCCGCCACACCTTGTCGACGTCATGCGGATTGGCATAACCGCCTTCGGCGAGCTCGGCCGCGGCGTTGAGCAGCGGCACAAGCAGGGAATTGAGGACATAGCCCGCCTTTTCCCTGCGTATGGGGATGGGCACCATGCCGATATCAGAAGCGAATTTGAGAATAGTGTCGATGTCCGCCGGATCTGTCTCGGGCGTTCCCATCACCTCGGCCGTATTGAATTTCCAGATGTTGTTGGCGAAGTGCAGCGCCAAGAACCGATCTGGCCGGCCAGTGAAATCCTTTAGATCGCTGGGCAGCAGCGTCGAACTGTTGGTGGCCAAGATCGTGTCCGATGGCGCCAACCTTGCCAGCTTCTCATAAAGCGCCTGCTTGATCGCCAGCACTTCTGGCACGGCTTCGATAACCAGATCGGCATCCGCAACGGCTGCAGCCAGATCGCTTGTCAGTATAATCCTGCCCATTGTGTCGGCTTGCAGGTCCGCCGCGCCGGTCACCTCCTTGCGATAGGTTTCGACCAAAGCTGCGAGCCGCAGCCGCGCCTTCTGCAGGCTCTCGTCATTGATGTCGTATGCGACTACTTCAAAGCCGGTATAGGCTGACTGGAATGCGATCTGGCTGCCCAGCACGCCCGTTCCAAGCACTGCGACTTTTCTGATTTCGGTCATGCGTTCCTCTCCTGCCCTGTGGCATCGCGCAGAAACGGCGCCGCGACTTCAACAGGCACCCGGACCAGCTTGCCAGTCGCTTTTTCGATCAGCGCCCATTGGGAAAGGGCCGACACGAGTACCGTGCCCTTGTTGTCGGTGAAGTCGACGCGGCGCGAATAGCGCGCCCCGCGCGGTCGTCCCTCAACCCAGGTGACCGCGGTTGCATCCTCACCCGCCCGGACATTGCCGCGATAATCGACCTCATGCCTGAGGACCACCGCGACATAGGTGTCGATATCGCCGGGGCGAGCCGCCGCGAACCAGTGCGCCACCGAGGCATCCTGGAGCCACGTCACCCAGACCGCATTGTTGACATGATCAAGTTCGTCGATGTCGTGTTCCTCGGCCCGGAAGCTGATGTGGAAGCGACATTGTTCGTCGATCTTGCCCGCCAGCGGGTCGCCCGCAGCATCGCAACCGATCCGTCGGCGCTTGAGGCCTTCCGAGTTCATGGCTTGGCAGGCTCCAGCACATCGAGCCCCGCCATGGCGCGGAAAAAGCCGACCAGCATCTCGTCGCGCGAGATGGCCCCTTCGACATCACCCTGGACGGCCAGCCCCATCCAAAGCGCATAAAGGCCGATGCCGGCCTGCTCTGCCGGCAAGGCCGGCCGCAGAGAGAAACGCCTGACGAGGTCGGCCACGAGCTCACCGAACATCCGATAGCAAGCCGCCTTGCCCTCCCGGTGTCGCTCGGCAAAGGCCGGATTCCGTCGTGCATGAAGTTGCAGTTCGATCGAAAGCAATGACCATTGAGGTTCTTCGGCCAGCTTCGCGAGACGGTCGGCGAGCACCTCGAGCGTCGCCTCGATATCGTCCCCGAAGCACTGCGCAACGATATCGCGCAAGAGCGTGACTTCGTCCTGTATGTGGCTCTGCAGTATGTCGACCAGCAGGTCATCCTTGCTGGCGAAGTTGGAATAGAACGCGCCCTGCGAATGACCCGCCGCGCTGCAGATGTTGCGGATCGACATTGCCGCCACGCCTTCCTCTACGATCGAGGCATGCGCCGCTGCGATCAATCGATCCCGGGTCTGACGCTGTGTTTCCTTGCGCGTAGGTCGCATGACGTTCGCCCTCAAAAACAGCCACGCCTTTGAAACTTTTGCCATCGATCGGCGTTGACCGGAAAACCAGATATCACCTGATATCTCGATTGGATGACAATTTCGAGGCTAAATTGCTCATCCGTCGTCAAATCCTGCCGCAAAGGAGTGGCCTTGGCTGACACCTATATTCTCTACTCCCCTGATGTGGAGATGGTTGGCGATGACGAAGATCGTCTCACCGCCGAAATTCTCGAAATCATGGCTTCGACCAATCGCAGGGCGTTCGAGCGGCACCGGCACGCGGTACGGGACGCCCATGCCAAGAGCCATGGGTTCCTGAAGGCCGAACTTATCGTCCCCGAATTGCAGCAGCATCTGCGCCAAGGCCTGTTTGCGCGACCCGGGACCTATCCGGTGGTGATCCGCCTTTCCTCGGCGCCGGGTGACATTCACTCCGATACCATTCCCGCCCCGCGCGGAATGGCCATCAAGGTCCTCGGCGTCGAGGGCGAACGGCTGCTGCCCGGGGACACTGGACGCAATCAGGATTTTCTACTGGTGAATATTCCAGTCCTGAGCTTCGGCACGATCGGCAAGTACCGCCAGCTCATCGGGCTCCTCGAAAAGAATGCACAGAATCCGGCCTTCCTCCAGCGTGCGATGGCCGGGGTCGCGCGAGGCGTCGAGGCAGCGGTCGAGGCCGTCGGCGTGGAACCGGGCGCGACACTGCGCGGCCTCGCCCGGGACAATGATCATCTCCTGGGTGAGACCTATCACTCGATGGCGGCGATCCGCTTCGGCGATTACATCGCCAAGATCAGCGCGGCGCCGCTGTCAGACAATGTCCGGGCGCTCACGGGCCAGGATGTCGGCACGGTCGAGGATTCCACGATGCGAGACCTGGTGGTCGAGCATTTCCGCGAGCAAGGCGCCGAGTACCAGCTCCGGGCACAACTCTGTGCCGATCTGGACAAGATGCCGGTCGAGGACGCGGCCGTGCTCTGGCCGGATGACCTGTCGCCGCACCAGCCGCTCGCGACGCTGCGCATTCCGCCGCAGGACGCCTATTCGCCCGCACGACGCGTCTATGGCGACGATGTCCTCTCCTTCAACCCGTGGCACGGCATCCGCGAGCATCAGCCGCTCGGCTCGATCATGCGGGTGCGGATCGCCGCATATGAGCGGTCCACCCGCTACCGCCACGAGATGAACGCCCAGCCGCGGGTTGAGCCGACGAGCATAGAGGCCATTCCAGACTGAGCCTGCACAAACCTGCCAGATTTCGAGAAAGGAGGCCTGTCATGGCCGATACCGAAGAAGCACCTCAGATCGATGAAACCCGCCTGCAGGCCATCCGCCGCAGGATCGAGGAAGTTGCCGGCGATGCGCCGCAACTCGCCAAACTGGCGCTCGAGCAGATGGTCACCAAACATAATCCTGATCTCAAGGGTACGGCGGGTTCCGCCGGTCGGGTCGGCGCGCAGTCGGGCAATGTCTCGGAACTGACAGCAATCGCCAAACTGAAGCCTGGCGGCGCCGATCGGCTGCGGCGCATTTTCGGCCTGGTTAACGGCAATTTCGACGGTGCCCAGAAAGTGGGCACGCTCCACAATATGCGCTTCGTGTTCTTCGACAACGACACGCGCATTCTGTTCGCGACCGCCTATGATGGCGACTGGGACACCTATATCAACGACTTCGCCACCAAGATCCCCGACCTGATGGACCTGCTTTTCGCTTCGGTCGAGGGCTGGCCCGGCATCGCCAGTCCCAAAGTCAAGGACTTCATCGCCGACCACCAGATCACGGCGGCCGGCTGGTTCGTCGCCAATCCGCAGGTCACCGTCGTCGATGTGCGCCGGCTCCAGCGCATGGAGCACGCCGTCAACGAATTCCTCGACAAGGTGGGCTGACCAATGGCTATCCTTCAAAAGCTGAGAGAGCGTTTCCGTCGCGACAGCGTCACGCTCGATCTCCACGATATCCAGGCGCTGATCCTGCGCAGCCGACCCGAGCCTTATGTCGGCCTCCATGCGATGCTCCACTTCGATGAGGCCGAGGGCGCGCGCGATCTGCTCGGTCGTCTGGCGCCGCATATCGCGTCCGCCGACAATTGGAGTGAGGATCTCGATTTCTGGATCGGCGCGGCGCTGAGCTTCGAGGGCCTCAAGGCGCTCGGCGTCCCCGATGCCCAGCTCAAGACCTTTCCCCTTCCCTTCCAGCAGGGCATGGCCGCACGACGCGAGCAGTTGCGCGATTTCGGCCCGAACGCGCCAGAGCATTGGGAAGAGGTGTTCAAGCCGGGTAACTGCCACATGGCGCTGACCATCTACGCCGTAGACGATGCAGCGCTGGACAAGGCACTGATTGCAGCACACGTCGAGCTCGACCGGAGCACCGGCGTGACGTTGCTGGGAGAGCATCGTTTCGGCGCGCCGGGCGATGCCAAGAACCCGTTTGGTTTCAGGGACTCCATCTCTCAACCTGCAGTCGAAGGCAGCGGCGTCGATCCCATCCCCGGCGAAGAGCGTCCGATCAAGGCCGGCGAGTTCATCCTGGGTTATGAAAGCGAGAACGGTCAGCCACTTGGCATGCCGGAGCCTGCTGCGCTCGGAAAGAACGGCACCTTCGTCGTCCTGCGCAAGTTCCAGAGCCGGGTCGGCTGCTTCAACGCTTTCCTCAAGGCACATGGCGAGACGTCCGAGGAACGCGAGCTTCTGGCGGCCAAGATGTTCGGCAGGTGGCGCTCCGGTGCACCGCTGACCTTGTCGCCGGATCATGACGATCCGGCACTGGGCGCCGATCCGCAGCGCAACAACGACTTCAATTTCAAGGACGACCCCAAGGGCCGCGTCGTGCCGCTCGGCTGCCATATGCGTCGGCTCAATCCGCGTGATTCCGAGCTCACCCTGCTGACTGACGTCAACATCCATCGGATCATCCGCCGATCTTCGACCTTTGGCCCGGTCTATTCTGAGGACGTCTCGCCCGAGGATGATGCCAAGGGTGATCGCGGCATCTTCTTCATCTTCATCAGCGCGCGCGCCTATGACACGATCGAGTTCATGCAGCAGGAATGGATCAATCGTGGCAACTTCGTCGATCTCGGCGAAGAGCGCGATCCGGTCGTAGGTCTGCATGAGGAGGATAGTCTTTTCACGATTCCCCGTGCGCCGGCCCGCAAGCGCATTGATGGCGTGCAGACGTTCAACGTCATGAAGGGCGGCGAATATCTGTTCATGCCCAGCTTGTCGGCGTTGACCTGGTTATCGAGGGGAAGCTGGCGATCAAGCGGCGTGTGATCGTCGCGCAATTTCCAAGCCTAGGAGAGCAACCCTGCTATGATGATCCCGCTCATCTGGGACGGCACGATGTGCGAAGGAAGCATTTGAGCTTCAAAAGAGAACTCGCCTGATCATGAACGTACTGATCGTTTACGCGCATCCCGAACCCACTCATTTAATGCGGCGCTGAAGCACCGCGCTGTCCAGATTCTTTCCAGATTCGGTCATAGCGTGGTGGTAAGCGACCTTTATGCAATGGGGGTTCAATCCTGTGGCGGGAGTGAACGACTTTGCAGGCGACCGCGCCAGTCTGGAGTTTCTGTCAATTCCGCGCGAGCAGACAAAGGCGTTCGCTCATTGCGATCGCCTGGACGAGTTCGAAAGCTCAGAATATCAGCGCGCGCCGATCAATGTGCTGACGGCGGAAGGTCAGTTGGAGGCATGAATCTATCTCGATGCTGACCAGGCGAGATGAAATACCGATTTGGTTCAGTAGCCGTGCACAACTGACGCGCCTGCGCCACCGCTCCACCCACATAGGCTCACCGCACGCGCGTCCAGTCTTGTGACTTGCACGCGATCCGGCCTACAAGGCAGCCGGAGCCTCGAAGCGTTTTCGCATCAATTGACACAATAGTGCCTGAAAAAGTCTTGGCGATGTCAGGAACGAAAACACGGCCGCGCCAGATTCCGTTCCGATCCCTGGTGAAGTCGCGGAACAGCTGCTGCCCGATCAGATTTGGCGTACCGCCACGCCGAGCATCAGCGATCGCCTTTTCATTGGCCCAGATGACAGTGCCACACATCCGATTGGCGCAAGGTCGCACTTCGACATGCACGCTGTTCTGAGGGTTACGCCATATGCCTCCCGCCCCATCCTGCGGGGCACCGACGCTCGCTGTCGCCATTGACAAGCATATCAGAGCGCTCGAAAGCTTTAGGCCGTGCATGTTCCACCTCACACATAGATCTTCAGCCACTAAGACGGTCTTGGACGTGTTGTGAGCGTCACAGCCGTCCCTCGCCGCTTCTGGTTCGCAGCCCGGGCACACGTCGAGCGCATCTCGCCCGTGACCAGTCAACAGATTATCATTGGCTTCCCGACGGCACCGGCGCCGAAAAGATACGTTGTCGCCTCACGTCCAAGCCTGTGAGACGCCACCAGGCCACTATCCCGTACAGAATTACCAACATGGCGAGGTTGATGACCTCCACCCACTGGTCGATCAGGCTGGCGCCCATCTGGTTTACGCCCACCATCAGATGGATTCCTGGCGTCGTCGGCAGTAGGCGGGCAAGCATTACGAGCCAGGTAGGTGTCTCTTCGGCCGGCCAGGACAGCCCGGCCAGAAAGAAGATGACCAGAGAGGTCCCCATGAGCAACTGCAAGGGGCGCTCTCGGGTCCGGAAGAAACTGGCCAGCGCGAGCGCGGCCGCGACGGTAGCCCCGACAAAGAGGCTGCCTGCTGCCAGCAGCGTAGCGGGCGAGGCTGCAGCTCTGGGGTAATCCTGAAACCAGAAGACGAAGCCTGCGTAATAGGCGATGTCTGCCCAGCCGATAACAAAGAAAGCGAGCGCGACACCGACGAGGCTATGGGCCGAGAAATGAAGCCGGCCCCCGCCATCGCGCATCGTACCTGCAAGCATGGCCAGACCCATCAGCAAGGTCTGATAGATGATGAGGAAGCCGACACCGGGAAAAACGGTACTTCCGTAACCCTCGCGGGTGTTGAAGAGCGGACGCTGGACCAGGGAAAGGGCGGGATTGGCGGGCGCGCCTTGCGCCATCGCTTGATCGACCGCAGCTTCACCACCGATAGCTGCCAATGCGGAACCGACCCCGGCAAGGGCGGTGCTGCTGCGCAGCAGATACGCGCCGTTGCCATAAATGGAAACGATACCCTGCGCGCCATTGAGGATGCGACGCTCGAAACCCTCGGGAATGATGACGATCGCGCCGGCGCCTCGAGTCTGAAGCCAGCTCTGTGCCTGCATTGGGGATGACAATCGTTCGGCAAGATCGACCTGCTGAAGGGCGGAGAGCTTGTGAACCAGCGATCGGCTCGCACCGCTGTTGTCGAGATCGACAACAGCCACCGGAATACGGGTGGCGACCTCCCCAGAATATGCTGACGGGTAGAAGAAGGAATAGAGGATCGTTGAGACGACGATCAGCATGAAGGCCGAACGATCGGTGAAAACCGCGCGGAGGGTTCCAAGGAAGGCGCGGCCGATCATCGTCGCCCCCAGACAGCAGGATTGCTGGAGGCTGCCAGAAGCCGCGGCAAACCGATACACAGGCCGAAAGCGAGAAATCCGCACAGGATGGCGAGCAATTTAGCGGACATGGCGACAGGCGCGCCGATCATCCATTGTTCGGCAACGAGGCGGGCGAACGTGGTATAGGGCAGAAGCGCGCTCCATAGCCGTGCGAAGGCAGAAGAGGACTCGATCGGAAAAATCGCTCCGGCGAACGCGAAGGAAGCGCCCGCATAGAGCGCGGTCATGGACAGTGCCTGCCCCATGGACAGAGTCAGCCCGACGATCAGAACGGCCATGCCGGCATAAGCGAGATACATGGCGAGGTAGCCCGCCATGAGCATCACGACGCTCCCTGCGACGGGCCAGCCGCGTAAGCCCACGAGGTAGGTGGTGGCAAGCGCCGCCCAAAGCATGAACACTGCAAGATAGGGGACCAGCTTGCCGGCGATCGCGGCGATAGCCTCTCGCCTGGATCCCGCCAGCCATGTTCCGATTGTTCCGTCGCGCAGTTCGCGACCCAGCGCACTGACGACCGCGATCATGAACAGCAGATGCAGCAAGGCGGGATGAATCAGGGCGACAAGCTGGAGTTCATAACTGGCTTGTGGATTGTAGAGGATCCGGCTTTGAACAGCGATCGGCGCCGCGCGTACCCGGGCGGGGCCGATGATTGCAGCGGTCTGCTGTGTTGCCAGCACGCGAGCCTGTCCCTGGACGACGGCGCTGACCTCGCGCAGGATCGACCCCGATGGTGTCGAATAGCTGGCGTTGTAGAATACCGACACTTGACCCGTTTCACCGCGCAGCACGGCGCGCTCGAGTCCCTGCGGGATCAATATGACCGCATAAGCGGCGTTGGAACGTACCACATGCTCTGCTTCCAGCATCGAGACCGGACGCGCCGCGACACGCAAGCCCGGAGCCACCTCCAGCCGTCGGACGAGTTCACGCGCAATGCCGCCTCCATCTTCGTCGACCACGGCGACAGGCAGGTCACGCATCACGCCCGACGAGATCTGGATTGCGATCGCCGCCAGCAGCGCCAACGGTAGCCAGCTGATGAGGGCGAGGTCCCAGAAGCTGCCTTGCAGAAACGCAAGTTCGCGGCGGGCACTGACCAGAAAGGCCGCGTTCATTGTGGCCAGTCGAACAATATGGTCATGCCCGGACGCAGTCCGTCGATCGAAGTGACGGGGATGGCGCGCACCTCGAAACTCTTTACATCGAAACCGGTTGATTGCCGGGTCGCGCGCCAGGTCGCAAAATCACCTGCCGGCGCGATGAAGGAGATGCGGAACTGCGCCGTACGGTCACCCAATGCGGGTATCCGCCCGGTCAACGTCTTACCTCGCCGGATGGCGTTGAACTGATCTTCACGCAAAGTGAGAGTGACCCATGGGTTCTGGATGTCAGTAAGGACGAAGACCGGAAAGCCCTGCGGAACCAGCTCACCAACCTGGGCAAGTCGTCGTCCGATTTCGCCTTCCGACGGCGCACTCACGCGTGTTTCCCGTTTTGCCGCCTCGACCTCAGCAACGGCGCCGCGCGCCTGTTGCACCTGGCCCCCGGCCGCCTGTCGGTCCTGCCGTCGGGTGCCGGCGAGCGCGAGATCATATTGTGCGCGCGCCGCGCGGGCTGCTTCGGTTGAAGCAACTGCGTTCGCATGGCTCTCGTCTCGCTTCTGGCCGGCGATCACGCCCTGCTCGAACATCTGCTGCGTGCGCGCATAGGTGGTTTGAGCGAGATCCGCGGCTGCTTGCGCGCGGCGCCACTGGGCCTGTGCTGCCTGGATGTCTTCTGGTCGCGCGCCCTCGTCGGCCTTGTCAGCGGTCGCTTGCGCCGCCGCCAAGGCACCGCCGGCCTGCTCGGAGCGCGCGGCGACTTCAGGGCTGTCGAGCGTATAGAGCAATTGTCCTGCCCGAACCCTCTGCCCTTCTTCCACATGGAAGGCGGCGATCCGGCCGGTCACCTTGCTGGTTACCCGCAGTTCCCGGGCATCCACCATGCCCTGGAGTTGATCGGGCACGGGGCGGTAGCTGAGCCACAAGCCCAGAGCGAGAAAGGCTATCACGAGAAGCGCTACGACCGGCAGCCACTTCCGACCAAGTACAGGCGGGCGCATTTCCTCAGCCTCGTTGGTCGCAGCTGGTTCCCCCTGGGCAGCTGTCATGGCGCGATCCTTTCGCCCCGTTCGATATATTCGGGCATCTTGTCGATTTCTCCGCTGACATGGAGGAGCTGGGCCAGGGCAATCACAAAATCATGCGCTGCCTGGGCGCGTTGGACCCTGGCACGGCCCAAGCCGAGTTGCGCATCGATCACGTCAAGCGAGGTCGTCTGCTGCTGCTGATATCCCACCGCCTGCACGCGAAGATTCTCCTGCGCGGAAGCGATAGCGCTATCCGTCATCAGGAAGCGCCGACGCGCAGCTTCTGTCTCGTTCCATGAGCGGGTGACGCCGATTTCGATCTGGGTGCGTGCCTCCCGCTGACCAGCCTGAGCCTGCGAGACCGTCTCTCGGGCTGCCTGCACGGCCTGGGAACGACCGGCGCCTGAAAAGATCGTGTAGCGAAGACCTACACCAACGGTCCAGTCCGGATCGGTCAGCAAGGTGTCGCGTCGGTCGAAATTATACTGCGCAAAGCCGTAGACGGTCGGTCGAAGTTTCGAGCGCTGGTTCGTCACCCCCGCTTGCGCGAGCTGTTCCATCGCCTCCAGGCGCTCCAGTTGGGGATGCGCGCGGCGAGCCGCGTCCAGAAAGTCGTCCAGAGGATCCAGCGGGCGGGTGATTACAAAAATCGGCGTCGCAGGAACGACCGGTGAAGAGGATCGAAGCAAACCGGACAGCGTCGCATCGGCGCTTTCGAGATCGGCCTGGGCCTTTTCAAATTCCCTGGCCGCGTCGTCACGGGCCACCTCAGCCTGCAGGCGCTGCGCGCGGCTGATGAAACCCGCCTGTTCGAGTTTGATCGCGTCTGAGACATGGCGCTCCAGCCCACCGAGCACATCGCGACGAACGTCCCTTACTCTGGTGAGCAGTTGCTGCCCGAAATACAGTTGGGTCATCTGCAGTAAGGCGTTATCAATGACGATTTGCCGCTCCGCGCGAGACTGGCCAAGCTGAGCGACGGAACCAGATTGCGCGGCCGAAATCTGACCGCCCGAATAGAGCGGAAGCGTGGCAGTCACGATGGGTCTCGTACTGGTACGCTCTATCTCAAACCGCAACGGATCGCTGATGGCATAATCCTGCGCCACATCCGCCAGAGGCCCGAGGGGAAGATAAAGCGACTTCTGGTAGCGGACCATCTGTCCTTCAAACTCGACGGTCGGCCGTCCCAGCGTCCGCGTCGATCCCGCCTGGGCCTCCTTGCTTCGGACATCAGCATCGGAGCCTTGGATGGCGTCCGACTTTTCCAGCAGTATTGCCTGCGCTTCACGATAATCCAATGGAATGGAACCGATCGATTGAGCGAATGCAGCCGTCGAGGACGTAGCCGTGAGCAGTGCAATCAAAAACCGGCGTCGCAAATCCATGAGGGTATCTCCATTACGCGAAACCTAACATTGACAGAAATATATCTCAATACATATTTGTATCGAATGTCCACGCGAGACCAATCATGAGCCGCAGACCCGCGCGCACCCGGCCGACCAGGGCCCAAACCCGCGAACGCATCATGGACGGCGCGCTTGACGCGTTTGCGGAACGCGGATTTCAAGGCGCGTCCCAGGAAGATATTTGCGAACGCGTGGGGCTTAGCAGGGGCGCGTATAATTCGAGCTTTCAATCGAAAGAGGAGCTTTTCTTCGCGCTTTACGATCGGATTATCGAGCGGCTTCAGGTGCGACTAGAAGCGTCAATGACCGAGGCACTGCTGGCGAGCGGCCCCGTGATAGACAATTTCGTCAAAGCGTTTGTGTCAAACTATAGCTTTGATCGAAAATGGTATCTCCTTCAGGCCGAATTCCGCTTGCATGCGCTGAGAAATCCCGCCGTCGCCTCTCATTATGCAGCGCGTCAGGCGCGCATTCTCACTGTTATCGAACATGCGATCGCCCGCGTAGGCGAACAGAAAAAGCCTGTTGGGCCTGGGAAGCTCAGCCGTATGGCCCGTCTGCTTTTAGCCGTCCATGAAGGCGGTATGTTCCAAGGCTTGCTCGAGCCCACCGAGATCGCCGGCGGAGAGTTGCTCGAGTTTTTTGGCACGTTGGTGATGGCACGAGCGCTCGCGGCAAATTAATGCCATAATCCCCGACACACCCAATAGAAGTCGCCAGATTTATCCCACTATTCTGGGCAGCGCCTACCGGCGCCCGAATCCAAGTCTAATTATATAGCACTCTTATGCCAGCACATCGTCGGTCACCCCGAGATAGCAACGAACCTCGATGCGGCCTCATGGGACAACTTCACTTTGCAAGCGGTCAAACATCTGATCGATCCTGGCATAGACATGTTTCGATTCGGGCAGGAATACCGCACTATTGAAGACGTGAAATGCCCCTTTATACTGGCTGACCTGCCCCCCACTGGTCCCGCGGTCATAACGAGAGTCTGCCGGTTTGATATTCGTGCTGCCCGACCGGCACAAGCGCGTCGGGTGTGACGCTTCCATCATGCAGGAACGCCCGACGCGCTTGTGCCGGTGTCCGGTTCCCCAGGGATGAGTGCGGCCGGACGTTGTTGTAGTCGTAGCGCCAGACGGCCAGCTTGCGCCGGGCGTCGGCGAGGCTGTCGAACAGCTCCTCATTCAGGAGCTCGTCGCGCAGCGACCCATTGAACGATTCAATGAACGCATTCTGCTGCGGCTTGCCGGGATCGATGTAGTGCCAAGGGTGAAGATGTGCCTGCGGTTACGGTTCCTTCTTGGGCAAAGGCAGGCTTGAGGCCGGCAAGCGCTTCCACCGTCGTTCCGGGACGCGGCGTGCCGTCCTTGTCGACGATGCCGGCTTTGGTCGGGATCGGGACGATCTCGGCCTCGAGCTTGCCCGCAGCGATAGCGGAGGCGGCCTTGTCCTGGCTCGCGACGGCAAAGGCTTTCTGCTGCGCACGCGAAATCTGATACTTGGTGGCGACGTTTTCAGCAGTGTCGCCCATCCCGAGATAGGCGGCCGTCTTCTTGGCCAGCTCAGCGTTCGGAAGCGGATTGAACCCCATCATCGGTACACGGCTCATCGATTCGACGCCCGCGCAGATAAAGACCTCGCCCGCGCCCAGTTGAATCTGCCCGGCAGCGATGTGCACAGAACTCATCGACGATCCGCAGAAGCGGTTGACCGTCATGCCAGCGACCGAGAGCGGCAGATCAGCCAGAAGGCCGATGAGACGCGCGACGTTGAAGCCTTGCTCCCCCTCGGGGAAGGCGCAACCGAGCACGATATCCTCGATATCCTCGGGCTTTACACCGGTACGTTCAATCAGACCGCGGATGGGAAAGGCATAGCGAGGCAATCACAACCACCCTTACATTTGCTACGGAAAACAAAAATCCGGAGTGGAACTTACCCCTGACCGGACCTTCTGCAGAGGCTTTGACCTGGATGGAAGAGCTTCCTGGCAGCGTGATCCGCGCCACGCAGATCGTCGTCGTCACCAGCGACAGCGCTGCCGCCGAGCTTATCGAGAGAGCTGCATTTCACCCTGCCCATTTGGTTTCATGCGTCGTCGACGATGCCATCCGGATCTGGAGCGACTTTCGCATACATGCAGAAGGGTATGGGCGCCTAGTGGTCGCGACCAATGGCGCAAGCGTTGACGAGGTTTCCCGCTGTATCCAGCGCGTGCAGGAACTGGGGAACTATCGGAACCTCGCGCTTCTCGGTTTGCCGACTGCGCGACATGGCTGGAACGTGCTGGATGAGATCGAGCGCAGTCTGGACGAGACTGGTCGGGCATTGCGCGATTCTTCGCGCACTGATGATAGCCTTCTTGCCTCTCTGTCGTCGCTGACCGCAAGATTGCTAACATTAGCGAGTGAAACGGATTCAAGGCTGAGCGCCACGGCCGCCTATGCTGAGATCGTCGCAGAGCGGCTTACCGATCTCGTTGTATCGCGCCTTCCAGGATTCCAGTCGCTTAGCGACTTCACCGGAAGGCGCTTTAATCCAGCGGTCCGAACATGCCGGGATTTTCAGACGCGCCTAGCCCAGGTCAGCCTTCGAGCCGCACAGTTCACTGCCCTCCTGCGCGCACGGGTCGAGACACACATTGAAAATCAGAATGCGTCGCTGCTTGCTTCAATGGACCGCAGCGTTCGCATGCAGCTTCGCCTCCAACACCTGGTCGAGGGACTCTCAGCGGTTGCCGTGGGCTACTACGCGCTCGGCCTAATCGGATACCCTCTCAAGGCAGCCGAGAAGGCATTCCCCCCCTTTTCCTCCGTTATTGTCCTGGGGGGTTTGGCTCCGCTGGTTGCGGTAATCGCATTTTTCTCAATCGCCTACGCACGTCGCCGAGCCGTCGCCGACGCCTCGGTCAAGTCGATACGTAAAGAAAACCCGGACAGCGGTGGGATGCATCGCCAGCCTCCGGAAGCGGCAAACAGCCACCGGACTAAATCGGAAGAATGATGACGATTTGAGTCCTTGACCTACCTATACGTCAACATGATGGTGAGGGAGAGGCCGATTCGAGCCACTTCGACGCGGTCCAGCAAAGAACAATCGCGTTAGCGGTGCCTCATGGGAGCGGAACGAATGACAATCTTACTGGCAATACTGGCAGCGGCATCGATGCCGGCCGACGCAGCGGTGGGTCGTTGGCAGACCGAAAACCGACATGGCGTGGTCGAGATTGCCAGATGCGGTTCATCCATCTGCGGCACTTTGCTGTCCTCCGACGGCCTTCGGGCGAACCCGCAGTTGCGCGATGAGAAGAACAAGGATGCGCAGCTGCGCAGCCGCCCCCTGAAAGACTTGCGAATCCTGCAGGGCTTCCAATGGAAATCCGGCTCCTGGTCCGGCGGCACCATCTACAACGCCGAGGACGGCGGCACTTACGGCGCGACCGTCACCGTGATCGACAGCGATCATTTGCGCCTGAAGGGCTGCATCGTCTGGCCACTGTGCAAGACCCAGACCTGGATACGTTTACGCTGACATCAACGCATCTGAAATAAATCACGCGAGGGGAGAATAGCATTGAAACACGGCCTGAAACGTCATGTAACCGTAGCTCTTGTCGGAGCGCTGGCAGTGCCGCAGGTTGCACATGCCGGTGGCTTTTATCTTCAGGAACAGTCGGTCAAGGGCGCGGGCCGCGCATTCTCAGGCGAAGTTGCCGATCAGGGAGCGGAATCTCTCTGGTGGAACCCGGCGGCGATCGGGGGCGTGTCAGGCGTCGATAGCCATTTCGCGATCAGCGCGATCCTCCCTAAGGGTAGTATCGACAACGTCAATACGCTCATCGTACGGCCGGGACAGACGCCTGCAGCGGTCGGTGGTGATCAGAGATCGCGTAATCCCATCAACAACGGCATCCTCCCATCAGGAGCGATCGCCTTTGCAGTCAGCCCGAAACTGGCCGTCGGGCTCGCACTGACATCGCCTTACAGCTTTACCACCGACTACGAGGCGACAAGCTGGGTGCGCTACACCACCGATAAGACGAAGTTGCGCACCTACGATATCCAGCCGTCCATCGCGTTTATGCCAACGCCCAACCTCAGCATCGGCGCGGCGCTGAATATCGAATATGCGGACGCTACTCTGTCTAATTATCTGCCCAATCTTTCCCCGCTCCTGGCCGATGGCCATCAGGAACTCAAGGGCGATGGTTGGGATCTGGGCTGGACTGCTGGTCTCCAATATCGCGCAGGTCCCGTCACACTGGGTGCGAGCTACAAGTCCAGCGTGAAGCATGACCTGAAAGGTTCGATCACAACGACCGGGCTGCTCGGACCGCTAGCCGGACAAAATGGCTCGATCGACACCGGCGCGAGTTTCCGCACGCCCTGGCAGGCAACAGTCGGCGCACGCGTAGCGGTGTCTCCCAGGCTGACCTTGAACAGCCAGATTGTCCGCTTCGGATGGTCGGAGTTCGACAGCATCAAGCTGGGGTCTCCGCTCAATACTGCCATCCCGGAAAACTACCGAAACACCTGGAGCTTCGCGGGTGGCATTGATTATTCTGCCTCCCCCCAATGGACCATCCGCGCAGGCGTGCAGCACGATCAAACCCCGACGAGGGACGGCAATCGCGACGCGCGCGTGCCAGATGCGGATCGATGGAACTTCGCGGCGGGCAGCAGCTTTGCTCTTTCCCGCAATTTCACCCTCAATGCCGCCGCCGCTTACATCGCCTTCAAGGACGAGACGATTGATCGAACAACTGCCGCTTATGCTGGAAGTGCCGCGCAGACCCCCATCCTGGTCAACGGCGGGGTGAACGACGCTCATGCCGTCGTGCTGTCCCTTGGTGGTCGGTTGACCTTTTGATGTTCGAGGCTGCCATGGCTGAACCCATTTCAGACATCTTCGACGGACAGCAGGATCCGTCGCTTCCACCCCGATTGATCACCGACCTGCTGGATAACGCGGTTGCGCTCTATCCAGACCGGATAGCGATCGATTTCCTGGGTAGAACTTGGACCTACGGTGAGATCGGCGGCCTCGTGCAGAGGGCAGCCAGGGGCCTGCAGGATCAGGGCTTGAAGAAAGGCGATCGATTCGGCCTTTGCCTGCCCAATTGTCCGTACTTCGTTGTCCTGTATTTTGCCGCACTCCAGGTCGGTGCGATCATCGTGAATTTCAACCCTCTCTACACCGAGCGAGAACTTGAGCATCAAATCCGCGATTCAGGCACGCGGATGATGGCCGTACCGGATCTGAAGGCAATCCATGGGAAAGTGGAGGCGGTTGCAGCAAGCGCCGGCCTGGACAAGATCATTCTGTGCGGCATGGTCGACATGTTGCCGCGAATGAAAGGCTTGGGCTTTACCTTGTTCAAGCGCAAGGATCATGCTCGTGTACTGGACGAGAGCATTCACGTCCGTTTGAACAGACTCTTGTCGAGCAATGTTCTCCCGAATCCTGTGCGGCGTGAGCCGGACGACGTTGCGGTGTTGCAATACACCGGCGGAACGACCGGTGTTCCCAAAGGAGCGATGCTCACGCATGCCAACCTCGCCGCCAACAGCGCGCAGATGGTCGAGCATGTTGGGGGGCACAGCTCCCGCCAAGAGCGCACACTCGGCGTTCTGCCCATGTTCCATGTCTTTGCGCTCACCACAGTGCTGAATTTCTCCGTCGAGATCGGTGCGGAGATGGTGCTGCTTCCTCGCTTCGAGATGGACCAGGTCCTCAAAACCATGAAGCGCAAGCCCCCCACCCAGTTCTTCGGCGTGCCCACCATCTATGTGGCTCTCAACGGGCTCGCGGACGACAAGATTCCGAACCTGTCGTCAGTGAGAGCCTGCATATCGGGCGGTGCCCCTTTGCCCCTCGATGTCCGGGAGCGTGTCGAAGAGCGGACCGGGGCAAAAGTCGTTGAAGGCTACGGCCTTTCCGAGACGGCCCCCATCATAGCGTGTAATCCCCTGGACGGCCTCGTGAAAGACAACAGCTGTGGGCCGCGCTTTCCCGGCACCATCCTGGAAATCCGCGATCCGGAGAACCCTACGAGGGTGCTTCCCCAAGGCGAGCGGGGCGAAGTCTGCGCCCGGGGCCCACAGGTCATGAAAGGATATTGGCAGCGCGAAGAAGACACGCAGGCGGTATTCGTTGAGGGAGCGCTACGGACTGGGGACATCGGATATCTCGATGAAGATGGCTACCTCTTCCTTGTCGATCGCATCAAGGACGTGATTTTTTGCGGCGGCTATAATGTCTATCCTCGCATCATCGAGGACGCCGCATACCAGCATCCAGCCATCAAGGAGGCAATCGCCATTGGGATTCCGGATCCTTACCGGGGTCAGTCGCCTAAGCTCTTCGTGGCACTACACAAGGATGCAACCGTCACTACGGGCGAACTGAAGGATTTTCTTCGAGAGCGCCTCAGCAAGATCGAGATGCCAAAAGCGATCGAAATTCGCGATAGCCTGCCCAAGACCATGATTGGCAAGCTATCGAAGAAGGAACTTGTCGAGGAGGAGAATAAAAAGCTCGCATGAGCGCCACCGGCCTGCCACTGTCAAACTTAGCTGTTTTGCAACAGGCACCGTGGGATGAGATCGGAAGAG
>ERZ941706.260-NODE-260-length-18363-cov-3.463022_pt1 | contig 18363 bp, 16 predicted proteins | sample MGYA00521232_ERZ941706 | MGnify/ENA primary metagenome ERZ941706 (study PRJEB32759, sample SAMN07749893) | skin metagenome | biome: transportation; feature: city; material: polyester macromolecule | host: Homo sapiens | place: Hong Kong:ER line | collected...
CTGATGGCGCAGCGTATCCACGTCGCCGAAGAGCTAGACCGTCTGGAAGCGCACGTGAAAGAGACGCACAACATCCTGAAAAAGAAAGAAGCCGTCGGCCGCCGCCTCGACTTTATGATGCAGGAGTTCAACCGCGAATCGAACACCCTGGCCTCCAAGTCGATCAATGCCGACGTCACTGCTTCCGCCATCGAGCTGAAAGTGCTGATCGAGCAAATGCGCGAGCAGATCCAGAATATCGAGTGATCCTGCCCCTTATGTCATCAAGCCCGCGCCACGCGGGCTTTTTTATGGCTATAAATCAGCGATAGGCGGCCGCCTGTTCCTCACCGATCAACCCCATTTTCTGCAGTTGCACCGCAATGCTCCAGGTTGAACGCTCGAACTCATCGCTCAGCGCTTCCAGCGTCGCCCCGGCCGCATGGCTCTCGCGCAGCCGCAGTTTTTCCTCTTCCGGCCAGGGGAGATAGGCATTGGCCGGCCGGCCCTCGGCCAGATTCTTCTGCCGCTTCTCCTCCGGCGTCAACCGGGCTTTTTTCTGTAGTTCGGCTTCACCGTCGAACTCGTTGGCCAACGCGAACAGCAGGCGGATAGCCTCCGGCGCGCAGGCCGCCGAAGCCGGTCTCAACAGCTCGCCGGTGTCAGGATTAACCCCGTTGGCCAGCGCCCTGAGCAACGTGCCGGTATTCATCGTTCGCCTCCTTATCCGAGAAAATGCGCCGGTCGTGGCGCCTTGTTCAGGCATTTTTCTCTGCCTCCCTCGAGAAAACCACGCTTTGCGTCGGGAAAAATCGCTCATTGCGAGCCAGATTCCAGGCACCTGCACGTGCGGGACAGTGGTTGCATCAGGTTGCGAGCCGGCAGACCTCTGGGGAGACGGATCACCGGGGAGCTTATGAAAAACTGCCGGACAGCGCGTGTGGATGACATTCGGCAAGATATCCCGCATGCCATAAGTATTTTGTTCTAATTATCACGCAATGTAATGAAAGGACGGCGATGCTGTGGCTAAATGTGTTTTTTCTCTGCCCGTGAACCGTACGGACCGTTTATGCCACAAATTCTGCAATTTATTATGGCTCTGGTGGTGATCATCGCCTTGGCGCTGCTGGTCAGCAACAATCGCAAGAAAATCCGCCTGCGCTATATCATCCAGCTGCTGGTGATCGAAGGCGCGCTGGCCTATTTCTTCCTGCACTCCGCCAGCGGGCTCAGCGTGATCAAACACGTCGCCGGCTTCTTCGACACCCTGCTCGCCTACGCTGCCCAAGGATCGGAGTTCGTGTTCGGCGGCATGAGCAAGGATGGTCTGGCGTTCATCTTCCTCGGCGTTTTGTGCCCTATCATCTTTATTTCCGCCCTGATCGGCATTTTGCAGCATTTCCGCATCCTGCCGCTGATCATCCGCCTGGTCGGCACCCTGCTGTCCAAGGTCAACGGTATGGGCAAGCTGGAGTCGTTCAACGCCGTCAGCACGCTGGTGCTGGGGCAGTCAGAGAACTTTATCGCCTACAAGGGCATCATCGGCGATATTTCGCCGCGCCGCATGTACACCATGGCCGCGACCGCCATGTCGACGGTATCGCTCTCCATCGTCGGCGCCTACATGTCGATGATCGATGCGCAGTATGTGGTGGCGGCATTGATCCTTAATATGTTCAGCACCTTTATCATCCTGTCGATCATCAACCCGTATCAGGTCGAAGACGAGCCGGAGCTGAAGCTGAACAAACTGCATGAAGATCAGAGCTTCTTCGAAATGTTGGGCGAGTACATTCTGGCCGGCTTCAAGATTGCGATGATCATCGCGGCGATGCTGATCGGCTTTATCGCGCTGATCTCCGCCGTCAATGCGCTGTTCTCCGCGGTGCTCGGTATCAGCTTCCAGCAGATCCTCGGCTATGTGTTCTATCCGCTGGCCTGGCTGATCGGTATCCCGGCGGAGGAGGCTCTGAAGGCGGGCAGCATCATGGCGACCAAACTGGTGGCCAACGAATTCGTGGCGATGATTGAGCTGAAGAAGATCGCGGCGGAGCTGTCGCCGCGCGGGCTGGGCATTCTGTCGGTGTTCCTGGTGTCGTTCGCCAACTTCGCCTCCATCGGCATCGTCGCCGGCGCCATCAAAGGACTGAACGAGCAACAAGGCAACGTGGTGTCCCGTTTTGGCCTGAAGCTGGTTTATGGCTCGACGCTGGTGAGCCTGCTGTCGGCGGCCATCGCCGGCCTGGTGCTGTAATCCGTATTCCCGGCCGCATGGCCGGGAGTTCGCTTTAAAACGCCACGCACACCGGCGCATCCACCCGCATCACCGAATCTTGCGCAAACTGCTGCTTATAGCCGCTGCGCAGCGCCTCGATATTCGCCTCGCTCTCTTTGCCCGGCGCATGGATCAGCAGCAGCGCCTTGCTGTTCTCGCGCGCCAGCTTGCCGTCGTGTCCCAGCCACTGCCCTTTGGCATCAAAGACCGTCAGCCCGTCTTTAAAACGTGGCGTCACCTGGCTGTCGACGAAGGTTTGCCACTCGGCGGCGGTGATCGCCGGCCCCGCCGGGCGATTCAGGCCGAAGTAGAGCGTTGTTTGCATCATCGGATCGCCGGTACGGCAAGCCGGGGCGGGTGACACAGCCTGGTGGCCTGGCGCCACGCAGCCGCTCAGCAGCAGGGCGGCCATCACGGCGCCAGCGGCCAGTTTCGAGGAGTTTTTCATCTGCAGTCTCAGTTTCTCGGTTGAAGGATTCGCTGCAAAAAGCATAGTCAGCAATGGAAATCAGCGCGAAATTTCTAATGCTTTTATCAACAGCAAAATGTTAAAAAAGGCTGGTTATCGGCAATAAAAATGGAGTTTGGATTAGCTATATTAATCCGAAATGCCATCGGTGAAAAAAACTCAGTGGCGCGCGTCCTCGGCGGCGATTACCCTGCCGGCCATCATTCTGAGGCAAGTACGCTGTGAACCCCTTATGTTACTGAGCATCCTTTATATCATCGGCATCACCGCCGAAGCCATGACCGGCGCGCTGGCCGCCGGCCGCCGTCAAATGGACATGTTCGGCGTGATCATCATCGCCTCTGTCACCGCAATCGGCGGCGGGTCGGTGCGCGATATGTTGCTCGGGCATTTTCCGTTGGGCTGGGTCAAACACCCGGAATACATCGTCATCGTCGCGATAGCGGCGATCGTCACCACCTGGGTGGCTCCTCTGATGCGCCATCTGCGCCGCCTGTTCCTGGTGCTCGACGCCGTCGGCCTGATCGTCTTCTCCATCATCGGCGCACAGGTGGCGCTGGATATGGGGCACAGCGCCATTATCGCCGCCATCGCCGCGGTGATCACCGGCGTCTTCGGCGGGGTGCTGCGCGACATGTTCTGCAACCGCATCCCGCTGGTTTTCCAGAAAGAGATCTATGCCGGCATCTCCTTCAGCGCCGCCTGGCTGTATATCGGCCTGCAGCACCTCAGCCTGCCGCATAATCTGGTGGTGATCCTCACGTTGGTCGCCGGCCTGAGCGCGCGTCTGATCGCCCTGCGCTTCCGCCTCGGCCTGCCGGTGTTCAACTACCAGCATCCGGATCACTGATCTCGGGGCGGCAACGCGCCGCCGCCGAGGCCAAAACTGCAGAAATGTTGCCCTTCGACGCGCAAATTCGCTCATTCGCCGCTTTTTCCGCGCAAAGCGGCGGGCAAAATGCGAGCTAACGCTGCACCCGGCGCGTTAGCCGTGTATACTGTGCGGAGAAAATACACATCCGCTGTTATTGGCATATCAACCGTTATCAACGAACATCATCATGGCTCAAGGCACGCTTTATATTGTCTCTGCTCCCAGTGGCGCAGGTAAATCAAGTCTGATTCAGGCTTTGTTAAAGACGCAACCGCTGTACGACACGCAGGTTTCGGTTTCGCACACCACGCGCGACAGTCGCCCGGGTGAAAATCACGGCGAGCATTATTTCTTCGTCTCGAAAGACGAATTCCGCCGGATGATCGAGCAGGACGCGTTTCTTGAGCACGCCGAAGTGTTCGGCAACTATTACGGCACCTCGCGCGCCGCCATCGAACAAGTGTTGGCGACCGGCGTTGACGTGTTTCTGGATATCGACTGGCAGGGTGCGCAGCAAATCCGCGCCAAAATGCCGCAGGCGCGCAGCATCTTCATTCTGCCGCCGTCGAAGGAAGAACTGGGCCGCCGCCTGCGCGGGCGCGGTCAGGATTCCGACGAGGTGATCGCCAAGCGCATGGCTCAGGCCGTGGCGGAAATGACGCATTACGCGGAGTACGATTACCTGATCGTGAACGATGATTTCGATCTGGCGCTGTCCGATCTGAAGACCATCATTCGCGCCGAACGCCTGCGTTTGGGCCGCCAGTTGCTGCGGCATGACGCTTTAATCAGCAAACTATTGGCAGACTGAAGGCAGTTTCAGTATCATGCCCAGTCTTTTCGTCACCTGTGGAGTAGCACAAATATGGCACGCGTAACTGTTCAAGACGCTGTAGAGAAAATTGGTAACCGTTTTGACCTGGTGTTGGTCGCTGCTCGTCGGGCGCGTCAGATCCAGACCGGCGGCAAAGATGCACTGGTTCCGGAAGAGAACGACAAGTACACCGTTATCGCCCTGCGCGAAATCGAAGAAGGCCTGATCACCAGCCAGATCCTCGACGTGCGTGAGCGCCAGGAACAGCAAGAGCAGGAAGCCGCAGAGATTCAAGCGGTTACCGCGATTGCTGAAGGTCGTCGTTAATTAGACTGCGAGTCCGCCTTGTACCTGTTTGAAAGCCTGAATCTGCTGATTCAACGTTACCTGCCCGAGGAGCAGATTAAGCGCCTCAAACAGGCATACCTCGTCGCGCGCGACGCGCACGAGGGCCAGACACGCTCCAGCGGTGAGCCCTACATTACTCACCCGGTCGCCGTGGCCTGCATCCTGGCGGAAATGCGTCTCGATCACGAGACGCTGATGGCGGCATTGCTGCACGACGTCATCGAAGACACCCCAGCCACCTATCAAGATATGGAACAGCTGTTCGGCAAGAGCGTCGCCGAACTGGTTGAGGGCGTCTCCAAGCTCGACAAGCTGAAGTTCCAGGACAAGAAAGAAGCGCAGGCGGAAAACTTCCGCAAGATGATCATGGCGATGGTGCAGGATATCCGCGTCGTGCTGATCAAGCTGGCCGACCGTACGCACAACATGCGCACCCTCGGTTCGCTGCGCCCCGACAAACGCCGGCGCATCGCGCGTGAAACCCTGGAAATCTACAGCCCCCTCGCCCACCGTCTGGGTATTCATCACCTGAAGACCGAGCTGGAAGAGCTGGGCTTCGAGGCGCTGAACCCGAACCGCTATCGCGTGATCAAGGAAGTGGTGAAAGCCGCGCGCGGCAACCGCAAAGAGATGATTCAAAAAATCCTCTCCGAGATCGAAGGGCGACTGACCGAAGCCGGCATCGCCTGCCGCGTCAGCGGGCGGGAAAAACACCTCTACTCCATCTACCTCAAGATGCACCTCAAAGAACAGCGTTTCCATTCCATCATGGATATCTACGCGTTCCGGGTGATCGTGAAAGAGGTCGATACCTGCTACCGCGTACTCGGCCAGGTGCACAGCCTGTACAAACCGCGCCCGGGGCGGGTGAAAGATTACATCGCCATTCCCAAGGCCAACGGCTATCAATCGCTGCATACCTCGCTGATCGGCCCACACGGCGTGCCGGTCGAAGTGCAGATCCGCACCGAAGACATGGATCAGATGGCTGAGATGGGTGTGGCCGCGCACTGGGCTTACAAGGAAAGAGAACAGGGCGAAACCGGTACTACGGCGCAGATCCGCGCCCAGCGCTGGATGCAAAGCCTGCTGGAGCTGCAGCAAAGCGCCGGCAGTTCGTTTGAATTTATCGAGAGCGTCAAATCCGATCTGTTCCCGGATGAGATTTACGTTTTCACCCCGGAAGGCCGCATCGTCGAGCTGCCCGCCGGCGCCACGCCGGTCGACTTCGCCTATGCGGTGCATACCGATATCGGCCATGCCTGCGTCGGCGCGCGCGTCGATCGTCAGCCGTACCCGCTGTCGCAGTCGCTGACCAGCGGCCAGACCGTCGAGATCATCACCGCACCGGGCGCACGGCCCAACGCCGCCTGGCTGAACTTCGTGGTCAGCTCGAAAGCGCGCGCCAAAATTCGCCAGATGCTGAAGAACCTCAAGCGCGACGACTCCGTTGGCCTCGGCCGCCGTCTGCTCAACCATGCGCTGGGCGGCAGCCGCAAGCTGGCCGAAATCCCGCAGGAAAACATTCAGCACGAGCTGGACCGCATGAAGCTGGCGACGCTGGACGATCTGCTGGCGGAAATCGGCCTCGGCAACGCCATGAGCGTGGTGGTGGCGAAGAATCTGCAGGGCGATCAGTCCAGCCTGGGCACTTCATCCGGCGTACGTAACCTGGCCATCAAGGGCGCCGACGGCGTGTTGATTACCTTCGCCAAGTGCTGCCGTCCGATTCCGGGCGACCCGATTATCGCTCACGTCAGCCCGGGCAAAGGGCTGGTGATCCACCATGAATCCTGCCGCAATATTCGCGGCTATCAGAAAGAGCCTGAGAAGTTCATGGCGGTCGAGTGGGATAAAGAGACCGAGCAGGAGTTCATCGCCGAGATCAAGGTGGATATGTTCAACCACCAGGGCGCGCTGGCCAACCTGACGGCGGCGATCAACGCGGCCGAGTCCAATATTCAGAGCCTGAACACCGAAGAGAAAGACGGTCGGGTTTATAGCGCCTTTATCCGCTTGACCACCCGCGATCGCATCCATTTGGCAAACATTATGCGTAAAATCCGTATCATGCCGGATGTGATCAAAGTTAACCGCAACCGAAACTAGCGCTTATGAGTCCTGAACGCTATGCGCGGATTTGTGAAATGCTCGCGACCCGGCAGCCGGATTTGACGGTCTGCCTGGAGCAAGTGCACAAGCCGCATAACGTCTCCGCCATTATCCGCACCGCCGACGCCGTCGGCGTGCATCAGGTCCACGCCGTGTGGCCCACCACCCGCATGCGTACCCTGGTTTCCTCCGCCGCCGGCAGCAACAGCTGGGTCAGCGTTAAAACCCATCCCACCATCGGCGACGCGGTCGGTCACCTGAAAGCGCAGGGCATGCAAATTCTGGCCACCAACCTGTCTGCGCGCGCGGTCGATTTCCGCGAAGTGGACTACACTCGGCCAACCTGCGTGCTGCTCGGCCAGGAAAAAACCGGCATCACCGAAGAAGCGCTGGCGCTCGCCGACCAGGACATCGTCATTCCGATGATCGGCATGGTGCAATCGCTCAACGTCTCCGTGGCTTCGGCGCTGATCCTGTATGAAGCGCAGCGCCAGCGGCAGAATGCCGGCCTGTATCGCCGCGACAACAGCATGTTGGATGAAGAAGAGCAGCAGCGTCTGCTGTTCGAAGGCGGCTACCCGGTGCTGGCCAACGTGGCCAAGCGCAAAGGGCTGCCACGCCCGCAGATTGACGAGCAGGGCCAGGTGGTCGCCAGCGCCGAATGGTGGGCGGCCATGCAGGCGACGGTGCGCAAATGAAAGGCCGCCTGCTGGATGCTGTCCCACTCACCACGCTTTCCGGGGTTGGCGCCAGCCAGGCGGGCAAACTGGCCAAGCTTGGCCTCGAGACCATTCAGGATCTGCTGCTGCACCTGCCGCTGCGCTACGAAGACCGCACCCGCCTCTACCCGATCAACGATCTGCTGCCGGGCATCTACGCCACGGTAGAAGGGGAAGTGCTGCGCAGCGACATCAGCTTCGGCCGCCGTCGCATGCTGACCTGCCAGATCAGCGACGGCACCGGCATCCTCACCATGCGGTTCTTCAATTTCAACGCCGCAATGAAGAACAGCCTGGCCACCGGCCGCCGCGTGACCGCCTACGGCGAGATCAAACGCGGCAACCACGGCGCGGAGATCATTCATCCGGAATACCGTATTCAGGGCGAAGCCAGCGAGGTCGAGCTGCAGGAGTCGCTGACGCCGGTCTACCCCACCACCGAAGGGGTGCGGCAAGCCACGCTGCGCAAGCTGACCGATCAGGCGCTGGCGCTGCTGGATACCTGCGCCATCGCCGAACTGCTGCCGCCGGAGTTGAGCGGCGGCCTGATGAGCCTGCCGCAGGCGCTGCACACCCTGCACCGCCCGCCGCCGGACATTCAGCTGGCGGATCTGGAGCTGGGCAAACACCCGGCGCAAAAACGCCTGATCCTCGAAGAGCTGCTGGCGCATAACCTCAGCATGCTGGCGGTGCGCGCCGGCGCCCAGAGTTATCAGGCGCAGCCGCTGCTGCCGGACGATCGGCTGAAAAACCGTTTTCTCGCGCAGCTGCCGTTCTCGCCGACCGGCGCGCAGACGCGCGTGGTGGCCGACATCGAAGCCGACATGCAAAAAGACTTCCCGATGATGCGGCTGGTGCAGGGCGACGTCGGTTCCGGCAAAACGCTGGTGGCGGCGCTGGCGGCGCTGCGCGCCATCGCGCACGGCAAGCAGGTGGCGCTGATGGCGCCGACCGAGCTGCTGGCCGAGCAGCATGCCAACAACTTCCGCCAGTGGTTCGAACCGCTGGGGCTGGAGGTCGGCTGGCTGGCGGGCAAACAGAAAGGCAAGGCGCGCATCGCGCAGCAGGAAGCCATCGCCAGCGGCCAGGTATCGATGGTGGTCGGCACCCACGCCATCTTCCAGGAGCAGGTGCAGTTCAACGGCCTGGCATTGGTGATTATCGATGAGCAGCACCGCTTCGGGGTGCATCAGCGGCTGGCGCTGTGGGAGAAAGGCGAAGAGCAAGGCTTCCACGCCCATCAGCTGATCATGACCGCCACGCCGATCCCGCGCACGCTGGCAATGACCGCCTACGCCGATCTCGATACCTCAGTCATCGACGAGCTACCGCCGGGCCGTACGCCGGTGACCACCGTGGCCATTCCCGATACCCGCCGCGCCGACATCATTCAACGGGTGAAAAGCGCCTGTCTGGAAGAGGGGCGACAGGCTTACTGGGTGTGCACGCTGATCGAAGAGTCCGAACTGCTGGAAGCGCAGGCGGCGGAAGCCACCTGGGAAGAATTGAAAACCGCGCTGCCGGAGCTGAAGGTGGCGCTGGTGCACGGTCGCATGAAAGCGCAGGAAAAGCAGGCTGTGATGCAGGCGTTTAAACAGGGCGAGCTGCAGCTGTTGGTCGCCACGACGGTGATCGAAGTCGGTGTCGACGTGCCGAACGCCAGCCTGATGATCATCGAAAACCCGGAGCGGCTGGGCCTGGCACAGCTGCACCAGCTGCGCGGCCGCGTAGGACGCGGTGCCGTGGCCTCACACTGCGTGCTGCTGTACAAAACGCCGCTGAGCAAAACCGCACAAACGCGCCTGCAGGTGTTGCGCGACAGCAACGACGGCTTCGTTATCGCGCAGCGCGATCTGGAGATCCGCGGCCCGGGCGAGCTGCTCGGCACCCGCCAGACCGGCAGCGCCGAATTCAAGGTGGCGGATCTGCTGCGCGATCAGGCGATGATCCCCGAAGTGCAACGCGTCGCTCGCCATCTCCATCAGCACTATCCGGAACACGCCCTGGCGCTGATTGAACGCTGGCTGCCGGAGAAGGCGCGCTACTCCAACGCATAAAAAAGGGCGCCTGCGGCGCCCTTTTCGTCATGACTCGCGATATCACCCCACCGCCGGGAACACCGGCAGCAGCAAATACAGCTTAATGACGATGGCGTTGGCGATATCGATAAAGAACGCCCCCACCATCGGCACCACCAGAAACGCCAGGTGCGACGGGCCGAAGCGATCGGTGATCGCCTGCATGTTGGCGATCGCCGTCGGCGTGGCGCCCATGCCGAAGCCGCAGTGGCCGGCGGCCAGCACCGCCGCGTCGTAGTTCTTGCCCATCACCCGGTAGGTGACGAAGATCGCGTACAGCGCCATCACCAGCGTCTGCACCGCCAGGATCGCCAGCATCGGCAACGCCAGCGAAGCCAGCTCCCACAGGCGCAGGCTCATCAACGCCATCGCCAGGAACAGCGACAGGCTGACGTTACCCAGCACCGATACCGCCCGCTCGAACACGGTATAGAAACCGGTGAAGGCCAACGTATTGCTGAGGATCACCCCGACGAACAGCACGCAAACGAAGTTAGGCAGCTCAAATACCGTACCGTTCAGCAAGCCGGCAATCAGCTGCCCCAGGCTCAGACAGATGGCGATCATGGCGATGGTTTCGATCATCACCAGCGAGGTGATCAGGCGGCCGCTTTCCGGCTTCTCGAAACCGCTCGGCTGCACGCTGTCTTCCGGCGTGCCTTCCGGCGTAGAGGAGTGTTTGACCAGATAGCGCGCCACCGGGCCGCCGATCAGGCCGCCCAGCACCAGGCCGAAGGTGGCACAGGCCATGGCGACTTCCGTCGCGTTTTCAAAGCCGTAGCGCTCGATGAACAGCTTGCTCCAGGCCGCCCCGGTGCCGTGGCCGCCCGACAGGGTGATCGACCCGGCGATCAGGCCCATCAACGGATCCAACCCCAGCATTTTCGCCATGCCGATGCCGATGGCGTTCTGCACCAACAGCAGCCCCAGCACCACGAACAGGAATACCATCAGCGCCTTGCCGCCGGCGCGCAACCGCGCCAGGTTGGCGTTCAGCCCGATAGTGGCGAAGAAGGCCAGCATCAGCGGATCCTTCAGCGACATGTCAAAGCTGATTTCCCAGTTGGCGAACTTTTTCAGGGCTAACAACAGAAGGGCCACCAGCAAACCGCCGGCGACGGGGGCAGGAATGGTATATTTTCGCAGCAGAGGAATGCTTCTGACGCACTTGCCCCCGAGGAGCAAAACCAGCGTCGCGGCGACTAACGTGCCATAAGTATCAAGATGAAACATCCAGGTACTCCATGTAAGGGAAAAGATCCAAATAAAAATAATAAGTTATAGAAAACCACTGAGTTTTTAAACTTGATGAGTGCAGGATTAGAAGTAAAAAACGCTAAGATGACAAGAAAAAATGAATGAAAATGCGACATAAACAGGAAAGTTGACAATATAATATTTAGGCGCAACCGTTTGCTTTTGCGGGGCGGCGCATTAAAATGCCTGCTTTGCCGTATCTGGAAACGCCACACCATGAGCATGTCATCCTCCGAGCTTGATGCCACACGCCAAGCCGCCTCAGAATCCCGCGCCAGCGAACTGATTTATCGCCTCGAAGACCGCCCGCCGCTGCCGCAAACGCTGTTTGCCGCCGGCCAGCATCTGTTGGCGATGTTCGTTGCGGTGATCACTCCGGCGCTGCTGATCTGCCAGGCGCTGGGCCTGCCGGCGCAGGATACCCAGCACATCATCAGCATGTCGCTGTTCGCCTCCGGCGTCGCCTCTATTATTCAGATCAAAGCCTGGGGCCCGGTCGGCTCCGGACTGCTCTCCATCCAGGGCACCAGCTTCAACTTTGTCGCCCCGCTGATCATGGGCGGGACCGCCTTGAAAACCGGCGGCGCCGATGTTCCGACCATGATGGCCGCGCTGTTCGGCACCCTGATGGTCGCTTCTTGCACCGAAATTTTGCTGTCGCGCGTGCTGCATCTGGCGCGCCGCATCATCACCCCGCTGGTTTCCGGCATCGTGGTGATGATCATTGGCCTGTCGCTGATTCAGGTCGGTTTGACCTCGATCGGCGGCGGTTATGCCGCGATGAACGATCACAGCTTCGGCTCACCGAAAAACCTGCTGCTGGCCGGCGCGGTGCTGGCGGTCATCATCCTGCTGAACCGCCAGCGCAACCCTTACCTGCGCGTCGCTTCATTGGTGATCGCCATGGCGGTCGGCTATCTGTTGGCCTGGGCGATGGACATGCTGCCCGCCGACGCTCCGGCGGCACCCACGGCGGCGATCACTATTCCCACGCCGCTCTATTACGGCCTGGGCTTCGACTGGAACCTGCTGCTGCCGCTGATGCTGATCTTTATGGTCACCTCGCTGGAAACCATCGGCGACATCACCGCCACCTCTGATGTCTCCGAACAGCCGGTCAGCGGGCCGCTGTACATGAAGCGTCTAAAAGGGGGCGTACTGGCCAACGGCCTGAACTCGATGCTGTCGGCGGTGTTCAATACCTTCCCCAACTCCTGCTTCGGCCAGAACAACGGCGTGATCCAGCTGACCGGCGTCGCCAGCCGCTATGTCGGCTTTGTGGTGGCGCTGATGCTGATCGCGCTGGGGCTGTTCCCGGCGGTAGCCGGCTTCGTGCAGCACATCCCCGAGCCGGTACTGGGCGGTGCGACCATCGTGATGTTCGGCACCATCGCCGCCTCCGGCGTGCGCATCGTGTCACGCGAGCGCCTGAACCGCCGCGCCATCATGATCATGGCGCTGTCGCTGGCCGTCGGCATGGGCGTCTCCCAGCAGCCGCTGATCCTGCAGTTCGCGCCGGACTGGCTGAAAACCCTACTCTCTTCCGGCATCGCTGCCGGCGGCATTACCGCCATCGTGCTGAACCTGGTGTTCCCGCAGGAACACGAGAAAAAGTAACCCGCCCATTGGCGTTCAAACGGCCGCTTGCGGCCGTTTTTTATTGTCTATCAGTCCATTGCCCTTGAGATGCCCGGCCAATTGCGGCATAAACAGGGTATCTTTTTTGACCGATGCGGATGTAGACGATGAAATTTATCGGAAAGCTGTTGCTGACGTTGCTGCTGCTGATCGTGCTGGCGGTGGTGGTGCTGTACCTGGTCGGGCAAACCCGCTGGGCGGCAGGCCGCCTGAGTGCCTGGATCAGCGACAACAGCGAATACCGCCTGTCGATAGGAAAAATCACCCATTCGTGGAGCCAACCGGACCAGATCGGTCTGGAAGACGTGCAGCTGGCGCGCAGCGGCCAGCCGCAGGCGCTGGTTGCCAAACGCGTCGATCTCGGCCTCAGCCTGCGCCAAATCACCGAGCCGCGCTATTTTCACAGCGTCACGCTGCGCGACGGCACGCTGAACGTGCAGCCACAGGCGGCGGCGTTGCCTGTACAGGCCGACGTGCTGCAGTTGAGCAACATGGCGCTGCAGTCCAACGATAACGAGTGGCAGCTCAACGCGCAGCAGGTCACTGCCGGCATCACGCCGTGGCGCCCGCTGGCCGGCCATCTGCTGGGGGACAACAACCAGTTTCAGTTCAGCGCCGGTTCGATGACGCTGAACGGCATCCCCGCCTCGAAGGTGTTGGTGCAGGGGGAGCAAAAGCAGGGCCAACTGCTGTTGAACAACTTCGGCGCCGATCTGGCGCAGGGCGACCTGACCGGCGTGGCCAGCCGCGCCGCCGACGGCAGCTGGCGGGTGGATCGCCTGCGGCTGAGCGGCGTGCGCCTGCAGACCCCGTTGACGCTGGCAGAATTCATGCAGCGCTTTACCACTCTGCCGCCGGTCACCCTCAAGCGTTTCGATCTTATCGACGCGCGCCTGGAAGGCAAGGCATGGGCGGTTAACGATCTCGATTTGTCGCTGCAAAACGTCAGCGTCGAAAAAGGCGACTGGCGCAGCGAAGACGGCTCGCTCAACTTCAACGCCAGCGACGTGATCAACGGCGGTTTCCACCTGATCGATCCGATCGCCACCCTACGGCTCTCTTCCGCCGGCATCGCCATTCAGCAATTCACCACCCGCTGGGAAGGCGGGCTGCTGCGCACCTCCGGCAACTGGCTGCGCGCCGGCAAACGCCTGCAGCTGGATGAAGTGGCCATGGCGGCGCTAGAGTACACCCTGCCGATAGACTGGCGCGAGCTGTGGCTGAAACCGCTGCCGGGCTGGCTGGCGGAGGTGTACGTCACCAAGCTGACCACCAACCGCAATCTGATCATCGATATCAACCCGGCATTCCCATTCCAGATCACCGCGCTGGACGGTTACGGCAGCAACCTGCTGCTGGCGCGCGACCACCAGTGGGGCATTTGGTCCGGTTCGCTAAACCTGAACGGCAGCGAGGCCACCTTCAACAAAATCGACGTGCGGCGCCCTTCGCTGGCGCTGAACGCCGACGCCAACCAGATCACCGTCACCGAACTCAGCGCCTTTATGCCCAATGGGTTGCTGGAGGCCAAAGCGACCGTCGATCAGCTGCCGGGCAAGCCGTTCCAGCTGATGCTGCACGGCCGTTCGGTACCGATCAATACCTTGCAGCAATGGGGATGGCAGCCGGTGCCGCTGACGGGCGACGGCAACCTTGAGCTGCAGTTGAAAGGGCTGCTGAACAGCGACGGGCCGTTCAAGGCCTCATTGAAAGGCAATCTGCAGGCCACCGCCGGCGACGGCCAAGCGGTGAACCAACAACTGCCGTAATGCCCTGCGCGGCCCGCCCTCAGGCAGGCCGCCACCCTACTCTTCCAGCGCTTCAGAGCCACCCTGATCCAGCGGCACATCCGGCTCAGCCGGCAACACCATGTAGGTGCCTTCGAATACCGCGCCCTTATCCTCGTCGCCGAACAGATGCACTTCGGCGTGCACGCGCGCGCGGCGGCCGCGCGCCAGACGCGCCAAATCGCCGCTCAGCGAGCCCAGATCCGCCACCGCACGCGGCCTGCCGGTAATCGGTTTGCTGTAGCGAATGTGCGCGTCCGCCAGAATGATGGTGCCGCCGAGATGGCGCTCGCGCAGCAGCAGCCAAATCAGCCCCCAGGCGGTCAGCGTCGCCAGCGAGAACAGGCTGCCGGCGAACAGCGTGTGGTGCGGATTCTGGTTGCCGATCTCCGGCATGGTGGTGACGAAGCGCTGGCCGGTGTATTGGCTGATGCGCACGCCCATCTTTTCGCTCAGCGGAATGTGTTCATACCAGGCCTGCTGCAATTGGCCGCACCAATCAGGGCGATGCAGGATATCGTCCAGCGTCGCCACCGGTTTGATCATTAAAAAGTGACGGATCGGGGTGGTCTGCGGCGCGGTGATCTCGCCCTGATTGACGAAGCCCAGCTTGGCGAAGAAATCCACCGCGTCTTCACGGGCGCTGCACACCACCCGCTTCACGCCTTCCTGCCGCGCGACGGACTCCAGCGTTATCGCCACCAGCGTTCCCAACCCTTTATCCTGCAACGTCGGGTCTACCGCTAGAAAACGGATCGCCGCCTCGTTGTCGGCATTGATATACAGCCGCCCGATGGCGACAATTTTACCGGCCTCGTCCACCACCATTTGGTGATGGGCCATGGCGTCATAGGCATCCTTTTCCGAACCCACCGGCTGGTGCAGCGGCTTGCGCAGCATTTCCCAGCGAAACTGGTAATACTCCTTCAGTTCTTGCTCTGTTACGGGTACTCGTAGGTGATACATAGACGCCTGTTCTCCGAATGCTTAGACCTGTAGCCAGAATGTCACCGGACCATCGTTGACCAGCGCCACCTGCATGTCGGCGGCGAACTCGCCGGTCTGGGTCTCTACGCCGCGTTCACGGCATTGGCCTACAAAATATTGATACAACCGATCGGCTTCCTGCGGCGCGGCGCCGCGCGAAAAGCTGGGCCGCATGCCCTTCTGGGTGTCCGCCGCCAGGGTGAACTGCGAAACGACCAGCACGCTGCCCCCGGCCTGCTGGACGTTGAGATTCATCTTGTCGTTTTCGTCGCCGAAAATGCGGTATCCCAACACGCGTTCGCACAGGCGCTGCGCTTTTTGCTCGTTATCGCCCTGCTCCACGCCCAATAACACTAACAAACCGGGGCCAATCTTGCCTACTGTCTCGCCACCCACCGTGACGCTGGCGTTTAACACCCGTTGAATCAACGCAATCATTCCTGCTGCCCTTCTGGTTTTTGTTCCTGTTGCTCCGCCTTCTGCCGACGGTAGTCGCGGTATTCGCCGATGGTCACGGTGATTTCCGCACCGAGTAACACGATACACCAGCTCCAGTAGACCCACAGGAATAAAATCGGGATCACCGCCAGCACGCCGTAAATCAGCTGATAGGAGGGGAACATGGTGACGTACAGCGCGAATCCCTTCTTGCCCAGTTCGAACAGCAATCCGGCCACCACCGCGCCAATCAGTGCATCTTTGGGCGGCACGCGCACCGTCGGCACGATGCAATACAGCAGCCAGAAGGAGATGCACGACAAAATCAGCGGGAAGATGCGCAGCACCTGATCCACCAGGCCATTGACGCCGGTCTGCGCCAACCAGTTGAGCGACAGCAGGTAAGAACTGATGGCCATGCTGGCGCCCACCAGCAGCGGCCCCAGCGTCAGCACCATCCAGTACACGGCAAAGGAGAAGACGATCGGCCGCTTGTTCTTGCTGCGCCAGATGGTGTTCAGCACGCTGTCCACCGAGGAAATCAACAGCAGCGCGGTAACGATCAGCCCGCAGGTGCCGACGGCGGTCATCTTGTTGGAATTGGCGACGAACTGTTCCAGGTAGTTCTGGATCACATTGCCGGCGGCCGGCACGAAATTGGAAAAGATAAAGCTCTTCAGCTGTTCGCTGATGTCGGAAAACATCGGGAAAGCGGCGAACAGGGCGAACACCACGGTGACCAGCGGCACCAGCGACAGCAGGGAAACGTAGGCGAGATGGCCCGCCAACATCGTCAGGCCATCGTGGTCGATGCGTTGGTACAGGAGCCGTCCGAAGGTGACGCTTGGCTTAATCGCAGAGGGTAGCTTCTTGCGGCGGAAAAACGACATGGTCACTCCTTGATGTCCGTTGATACGCCTTAAGCTTAACGCGCCCTGTGCTCATTGAGCAAAATAGGCCGGCACCACGTCGCGATCGGTGACGTGCACCGTCTTGATCCCCAGCGCCTGCGCGGCGAGGACGTTCGCCGGGTGATCGTCAAAGAACACCGCGTCGGCGGCAGCGGTGTTTTCCGCGGCCAGCACATGCTGGTAGATGTTGGCTTCCGGTTTGCGCATGCCGAGATCTTGCGACAAATAGAGATGATCGGCGGCGGCAGCCACTTCAGGGTAATGCTGCGGCCAGTAGTTGCAGTGCAGACGGTTGGTGTTCGACAGCACCACCACCCGGTGACCTTCGTTGCGCAGGCGCTGCATGATGTCGATCACCTCCGGGCGCAGCGCGACGAATACCGCCTGCCAACCGGTGGCGAACTGCTCAAAGCTGAGCGCGATGCCCATTTCATCGCACAGTTTGCCGGCGAAGTCTTCATCGCTGATTTCACCGCGTTCATGCTGCTGGAACACCTCACCCATGGTGAAACGATCGGACAGCACCGCCAACGGCGTGCCGCTCAAATTGCTCCACACGCCCAGCACACGCTTGAAATCGATATCGACGATCACATTACCTAAATCAAAGATATACAGCATAGTCCTCTCCTATGGGCCGGTGAGATTTCACTGTAGCGGGAAAAGGAACAGCTGAACAGGGAGCGAACGGAAAAGCGCATAGCGCGCCGCACAAACGGGGAACAACAGAGGAAAAAACTCAGGGCGCGAGAACCGCGCCCTAAGCATGAGACACTCAATCAGCGATTAAGCGTCTTTAGGACCGCGGCTGGCACGCTTACGATCGTTTTCCGTCAGGTGACGCTTACGGATACGGATCGAGGTTGGCGTCACTTCTACCAGTTCGTCGTCATCGATGAACTCCAGAGCTTGCTCCAGGGTCATTTTGATGGCCGGAACCAGGGTAGTCGCTTCGTCGGTACCGGAAGCACGCATGTTGGTCAGCTTCTTACCGGTCAGGCAGTTTACGGTCAGGTCGTTGGAACGTGAGTGAATACCGATGATCTGGCCTTCATACACTTCCGCACCGTGGCCCAGGAACAGCTTACCGCGATCCTGCAGGCCGAACAGCGCGAACGCGACCGCTTTGCCCTGGCCGTTAGAGATCAGCACGCCGTTCTGACGCTGGCCCACTTCGCCCGGACGCACGTCGTCGTAGTGGCTGAAGGTGGAGTACAGCAGACCGGTACCCGAAGTCATGGTCATGAATTCGTTACGGAAGCCGATCAGACCGCGGCTTGGGATCACGTAGTCGAGACGCACGCGGCCCTTACCGTCCGGATCCATGTTTTTCAGGTCAGCTTTACGCTCGCCCATCGCCTGCATCACGGAACCCTGATGCTGCTCTTCGATATCCAGCGTCACGTTCTCGAATGGCTCCTGCTTGCGGCCATCGATTTCGCGGAAGATAACTTTCGGACGGGAAACCGCCAGCTCGAAACCTTCGCGACGCATGTTTTCGATCAGCACCGACAGGTGCAGTTCACCACGGCCGGAGACGCGGAAGGCGTCCGCATCGTCGGTTTCTTCAACGCGCAGCGCTACGTTGTGCACCAGCTCTTTGTTCAGACGGTCAAGGATCTGACGCGACGTCACAAACTTACCTTCTTTACCACAGAACGGTGAGGTGTTGAC
>ERZ941706.262-NODE-262-length-18279-cov-5.134164_pt1 | contig 18279 bp, 18 predicted proteins | sample MGYA00521232_ERZ941706 | MGnify/ENA primary metagenome ERZ941706 (study PRJEB32759, sample SAMN07749893) | skin metagenome | biome: transportation; feature: city; material: polyester macromolecule | host: Homo sapiens | place: Hong Kong:ER line | collected...
CCCGCCGGCAGCTCCATCGCCGCGATCTTGGCCTGCGCATCGGTGACGAAGCCGCCGAGGTCGCGCCCGCGCACGTTGACCTGGACGATCACCATGCGCTTGCCGTTCTCGCGGCTGATCTGGTTGAGCCCTTGCGTGTAGTTGAACTGCGCGACTTCGCGGAGCGGGATCGAGCGGGCCGATTGCCCTTCGGCCGCCGGCAGCATCACCGGGATCGCGCCCAGCGTGTCGAGGTCGTCGCGCTGGGCGTCGGGCAGGCGCACGACCACGTCGAAGCGGCGGTCACCCTCGAACAGCAGCCCCGCCTCGCGGCCGCCGAGCGCGGCGGCGACGGTGTTGGCCACTTCCTCGACCGACAGGCCGTAGCGGGCGACCGCCTGGCGATCGATCTTCACGTCGAAGGTCGGTGCGCCCGAGGTCTGCTCGACGCTGACGTCGCCCGCACCGGGAATGGTGCGCACGGCGCCCGCGATCTTGCGCGCCTGCTCGTTCATCTTCTCGAGATCGTCGCCGTAGAGCTTGATCGCGACGTCGGCACGGACGCCGGCGATCAGCTCGTTGAAGCGCATCTGGATCGGCTGCTGGATCTCGGTCCGGTTGCCGATGATGGTCTTCATCTTCTCCTCGATGCGCCGCAGGATATCCTCCTTGCTCTTCACCTCGGCGGGCCACTCCTTCTCGGGCTTGGGGATGACGTAGGTATCCGACGCGTTGGGCGGCATCGGGTCGGTGCCGAGGTCGGCGTTGCCGTTCTTGGAGAAGACCAGCGCCACCTCGGGCAGCGTCTTCAACGCGTTCTCGAGCCGCATCTGCATCTGCGTCGACTGGTCGATCGAGGCGGACGGCACGCGGAAGTTGGTGACGGTGATGTCCTTCTCGTCGAGCTGCGGCATGAACTCCTCGCCGAGCAGCCCGAAGCTGAGGATCGCCGCCACGAAGATGCCGATGCCGCCCAGGATGAAAGGCATCGGCCGCGCGACCGCTTTCGCCAGCGCGGGAGCATATTTTTCCTTGAACCAGCGGATCGGCTTCACCTCGGTCTCGCTGACCTTGCCCTTGACGACGATCGCGATCATCGCCGGCACGAAGGTCAGCGACAGCACGAACGCGGAGGCGAGCGCGATCATCAGCGTGATCGCCATCGGCGCGAAGGTCTTGCCCTCGACCCCCTGGAAGGTGAGTAGCGGCACGAACACCAGGAAGATGATGAGCTGGCCGTAGACGGTCGGGCGAACCATTTCCTGGGCCGCGAGCGTCGTCTCCTCCATCCGCTCGTCGCGGGTGAGGAGGCGGCCCTCATGCTCCTGCCGTTCGGCGAGGCGCCTGAGCGCGTTCTCGACGATGATCACCGCACCGTCGACGATCAGCCCGAAGTCGAGCGCGCCGAGGCTCATCAGATTGCCCGACACCCCGAGCCCGTTCATGCCGGCGGCCGTCATCAACATGGTTATCGGGATGACGGCGGCGGTGATCAGCGCCGCGCGGATGTTGCCGAGCAGCAGGAAGAGCACGACGATGACGAGCAGCGCGCCCTCGGTCAGGTTCTTCTCGACCGTCCCGATCGTCGCGTTGACCAGCTTGGAGCGGTTGTAGACCGGCTCCGCGAACACGTCGGGTGGCAGCGCCTTGTTGATCTGCGTCAGCTTCTCCGCGGCGTCGGTCGCGACGATGCGGCTGTTGTCGCCGACCAGCATCAGGACGGTCGAGATCACCGCCTCGGAGCCCATGCGACTGCCCGAGCCGGTGCGCACCGCGCCGCCGATCACGACCTGGCCGACGTCCTTCACCCGGACCGGCACGCCGTTGCGCGTCGCGACCACCGCGTCCTGGATGTCCTCGATCGACTTCAGGCGCGCGTCGGCCCGCACCAGGAAGCTCTCGCCGGCTCGCCTGACATAATTGGAGCCGGCCGAGAGGTTCGCCCGCTCCATCGCGCTGGCGAGGTCGGTGACGGAGAGACCGTAGGCGGCGAGCGCGGTCAGGTTCGGCTCGATCAAATACTGCTTCACGTAGCCGCCGTTGGAATCGACGCCGGCGACGCCGCGCACCGTCCGCATCTGCGGGCGGATGATCCAGTCCTGCACCGTGCGCAAATAGGCGGCCTTCGCAAGCTCGGTGGTCAGCCGCTCGCCCTCGGGGGTGAGGTAGCTGCCGTCCGACCGCCAGCCCGGCTTGCCGTCGACGGTCTTCACGCCCTTTCCGTCGGGGTGGCGGAAGGCGACCGAATAGAAGAAGATTTCGCCGAGGCCCGTCGACAGCGGCGACAGGTTCGGCTGGACGCCGGCCGGCAGGCTGTCCTTGGCCTGTGCCAGCCGCTCCGTAACCTGCTGCCGCGCGAAATAGATGTCGGTCGAGTCGGTGAACACCGCCGTCACCTGGCTGAAACCGTTGCGGGTGAGCGAGCGAGTGAGGGTAAGCCCCGGGATGCCGGCGAGCGCCGTCTCCACCGGGAAGGTGACCTGCTTCTCCATGTCGACCGGGCCGAGGGTCGGGTTGAAGGTGTTGATCTGCACCTGCCGGTTGGTGATGTCGGGCACCGCGTCGATCGGCAGCTTGGTGATCTGCCAGAGGCCGAACCCGACGACGACCAGGGTCAGGAACGCGACCAGCCATCGCAGTCGGACGGACGTCGCGAGGATGCGGCCGATCATTCCGCCGTCTCCTTCTCGATCTCGGCCTTGAGGAGGAAAGCGTTGGTGGTGGCGATCGGGGTGCCCGCGGCGAGCCCGTCGGCGATGGCGACCATGCCGCTCGACCGGCTGCCGATCCGGACCGGCCGCGCGACGAAGCCGGTGCGGGTCCGGACGAAGACCACTGTCTGATCGCCCAGCGTCTGCACCGCGTCCTGCGGCACGGTGACGCCGTTGCGGACCGCGCCGCCGCTCGCGAGGATCTTGGCCTGGATCAGCTGGCCCGGGACGAGCGTGCTGCCGCCGGCCGTGGGAGTGACCACCACCGTCGCGGTGCGCGACTGGGGATCGACCACGCCGGTCGCGGAGCGGACGCGACCCTCGATCGTGCGACCGTCGCTCGTCGTGAGCTCGACCCGATCGCCCGGTCGGATGCGCCCGGCCTCCGCCGGGGGCACGCTGGCGGTGATCTGCAGCCGCGACGGGTCGGCGACGCGGAACAGCTCGGTTTCCGCGGCGACGAACTGGCCGAGATTGGCCCCGGCGCTGGTGACCCGGCCGGATACCGGGCTGACCACCGCCACCGAGCGGCCGTCGGCGCTGACCCGGGCCGCACCCGCGGCGGCGGCCGAGCGGCGGGCATCGGCCTGCGCGACCGCGAGGTTCGCCTGTGCGGTTTCGAAATCGGCGCGGGGCGAGACGCCCTGATTGAGCAGCGAGCGCTCGCGCGACAGCTGGCGGCCGGCAAGCGTCACCCGCGCGGCGGCGGCGGCGCGGTCGGCCGCGATCTGCGAGGCGTCCCGGCTCTCGACGAGCGCCAGGGTCTGCCCGGCGCGCACGGGGTCGCCGATCCGCGTGAAGATGCGGGTGACCGTGCCCGGCGCGCGGGCGGTCAGCACCGCCTCGGCGTCGGGGGTCGCCTCGACCGTCGCCGAGGCGAGGATCGCGGCATCGAGTTCCCCGGCGGCTGCGGGAGCCACGCCGATCTGGGAGGCCGAGATGGCCCGTGGGGTCATCGCGACGACGTTCGCCGCACCCTTCGGCGTCGCCGGTGTCTCGACGGGAGCGGGCGGCGGCGGCGATTGCGTCAGCCGGGCGGCACCGAAGCCGACGGCGGCCGCGGCGGCGAGACCGAGGGCGGCCCCGGCATAGAGGCGGTTGTTGGCGGTCATTGGACCGGTTCTCCAGTGATGGTGACGCCCTGCAGACGGGCGAGAGTGGTGCGCGCGTCGAGCCTGGTCGACGCGGCGTCGAGGGTGACGCCGCGCGCAGCGCCGAGGCTCTGGCGGGCGGCGAGCAGTTCGATCAGCGGCGACTTGCCGGCTTCGTAGGCGATGCGGGCGAGCCGATAGGCTTCGGTCGCGGTCGCGAGCGTCCGTTCGGCGGCGGCCGCGCGCTGGTCTGCCGCCTCGACGAGGGCGAGCGCCGCACGGGTGTTCGCCTCGGCGTCGAGCCGAGCCGCCGCGGCCCTCGCCTCGGCGCCCTGGAGATCGGCACGCGCCGCGGCGATATTGCCGCGATTGCGGTCGAAGAACGGGAGCGGCACCGACACGCCGGCAACGATCGCGGGGCCGCTGGCGACGCGCAGCTGGCGGACGCCGAGCTGCGCGGTGACGTTGGGAATGGCGAGCCGCTGCTGGACGGCCACCTGCCGGGCGGCCGCCTCGCGTTCCGCGTCCGCCACCCTCACCGTGGTGGTCTGCATCGGGTCGATCGGGCCGATGACCGGTCGCGCGGTCAGCCGACCGAGCAGTGATTCCGAGAGGCCGGTATAGGGGGTGGGGCTTCCCGCCAGCGCCGAGAGCCGGGCGAACGCGACGGTGCGCTGCGCCCGCGCACCCTCGAGCGCGGCCTGGACGGTGTTGAGTTCGGTTTCCGCCTGGACCTGGCGGAGCCACGCCTCCTTGCCCGCGCCGACGAGCGCGCGCGCGACCTTCAGGTCGCCGGCCGCGTTGTCGAGCTCTTCCTGCGCCAGCCCGATGCGTCGCTCGCTGATCTCGGCCTCCGCATAGGCCCGCGCGAGATCGGTGGCGTAAGCCAGGCGTCCGTCGCGATTGCGCTCGCGCGCCGCGACAATCCCCGCCTCGCCTGCCGCGATACGGGCGGCGCGCTTGCCGCCCAGCTCGATCGGCTGGTCGACCTGGAACGTCGTCTGCTCCTGGTTGCGGGCATTGCGGATGAGATCCCCGGTGAAGTTTTCCGCATAGACGCTGACCGAGGGGTTGGGGCGGGCGCGGGCCTGCTGCGCGAGGCCCCGTGCCCGTGCGACGTCGGCGTCGAGCGCCAGCACGCGCGGGGTGTCCTTGGTCTGCGCGAGCAATTGCGCGAAAGGTGGCGCGGTCTGTGACCACGCCGGGCCCGCGGGCACCATAGCCGCGAGCCCGCCGATCAGCGCAAGCCTGCGCCGTCGGCCGATACTGCCGTTCATAGATAATGATCCTTCGAGAGTGAGCCGAGGCGCTAGCGAGCGCCGACAGGCGTCACGCTCGAGGGGGGCGCATCAATCGATCGGCGCGCGACCCAGCGATGCCGCGGTCGTCCGCCGTCGGCCACCGAATGGCGTCGATATAGACGAGCTTCGGTGCGACCGTTTCCGGAGCCACGACCATCCCCTGGGCCGCGGCGTGTGCGGCGACGTGGATGGGCGCGTCGGGGTCGGCACTGTTGTCGTGGCTGTCGTGCGCGGCGCTTGCCATCGCGACACTGACCGCATCGTCATGAACGACCGCGCTATGCCAGCTCGACACCACGACGAAACCGAACAGCGCCACCACCGACAGCGCTGCGGCAAGTATTACGAAGCGGGATCGGCGCGCGATCATCGCAAGTTGCTTAGAGTTCGGCCGGCTTGGCCGCAAGTTCGTCATTGCTTGGGCCATTGCCGGTGCCGCCGATCGATGACGTAGGGGTGGCTCTCGCCGGCGGCGTGCGAGAGATGATGCGCGTCATCGGCCGCGAGATCGCCGTGCTCGTGCGCGACGACATCGGGATCGTTCGCCGGCCAGAGGAAGACGGCGGCGACGGTGCCGATCGCCGCGATGATCGCCATGCCGGTGAACGCGGCGGCCATGCCGACGCGCGCGCCGAGCTGTCCGACGAGCGGGTAGCAGATCAGCCAGCAGACGTGGCTGAGTGCGAATTGCGCGGCGAACAGGGCAGGGCGATCCTCGGCGTTGGCCGAGCGACGCAGCAGGCGACCCGAGGGCGTCACGTTGGACGAATAGGCGATCCCCATCACGAGCCAGCCGGCCAGGATGGCATACCAATAGGCGGAACCCGGGTTCATCGCGGCGCTGACCGCCGCCAGCGTCGCGAGCGCGAGCGTCAGGACGACCGCGCCGACCAGCATGACGGTGCGGTCCGCCACCCGGTCGAGGATGCGCGGCAGCGTCAGCGCCGCGGTGATCGAGCCGCCGCCGAAGGCGGCGAGCGTGAGCGCGACGTCGCGCTGGCTCAGCCCCATGCCACGCACGATCACGACGGTATTGACGATCACCATCGCACTCGCGGCGGCGGCGGTGAGGGTCAGCGCGAGCAGCCCGCGCAGCCGCGGCGTCTTCAGGTAGATGCGTGTGCCGCGCGTGGTCTTGTCGTAGATCCCGCCCTGATCCTCGACCGGCTTCGGGCGCGGGAGCACGGTGGAAACGACGAGCAGCGCCGATGCGACGAAGCCGATCGCGGTCCCCGAAAACAGCCAGTGGTAGCTCATCACCGTGAGCAGTCCGGCAGCCAGGATCGGGCTGGTCAGGCTCTCCATGTCGTAGGCGAGGCGGGAGAGCGAGAGTGCGCGCGTATAGTCGCGCTCTTCGGGCAGGACGTCGGGGATCGTCGCCTGGAAGGTCGGGGTGAACGCCGCCGACGCCGATTGCAGGACGAAGATCAGCACATAGACCTGCCAGACCTGGTTCACGAACGGCAGGCAGATCGCGACCGCAGCCCGCACGACGTCCATGCCGACCAGCAGCGCGCGGCGCGGAACGCGATTGGCGAAGGCGCCGGCGATCGGCGCCACGCCGATATAGGCGACCATCTTGATCGCGAGCGCCGTGCCGAGGACCGCGCCGGCGCTGCCGCCCGCGATATCGTAGGCGAGCAGGCCGAGCGCGACCGTTGCGAGCCCCGTCCCGATCAGCGCGATGACCTGGGCGAGGAACAGGTGGCGATAGGTCCGGTTGGCGAGAACGCTCAGCATGGCTCGCACTCCGGCGCCGCAAGGGTGATTGCCGGACGGGCGGAGACGATCATGACCGTCCCTCCCCGGCGGGTCGGGCGCCGAGCTTCGCCAGACGCTGCGGCAGACCGCTCACGATGCGTCGTGCGTCGCCGGGTCGCAGGTTGCGCCAGCGCCTGACTTCCTCGCGCGAGCGCCCGCACCCCCGGCACCATCCGGTGCGGGCGTCGAAACCGCACAGGTCGACACAGGGCGAGCGCATCAGAGCGCACTGATCCGGTCGAGGCCGCTGATGCCCGAATAGGCCATGTAGCACGCGATCACGAGCATGAGCCCCGCGGACGCGTACGGAGCCTTGCGCGCGAAGTCGCCGAACCCCGACCAGCGCTTCTGGATCTGATTGACGCTGAGCGAGGCGATCACGCCGGCGCTGACCATCGTGACGGCCAGCCCGACGCTGAACGCACTGACCAGGACGACGCCGAGCGTCAGCCGCTTGAGCTGAAGGCAGAGCAGCAGCACCGTCACGGCGGCGGGGCAGGGGATCAGCCCGCCGGTGAGGCCGAACAGCGCGATCTGCCCGGTCGTCACCTTCCGGTCGGCGAAGCGCTTGCTGATGTCGGCAGCATGGGCGCGCTCGTGCGCGTCCATATAGGCGGCGTCGCCGGTCACCTTGAGGCCGCTTTCGGGGGCATCGTGATCGTGCCCGCGGTCATGCTCGGCAAAGTCGAGATCGTAGTCGTGGCTGTGGCCACCATGGCCGAGCGATACGCGCGCCGCGAATTCGTGCGGCTCGGGGATCTCCTCGACGCTCTCGATGAAGTCGCCGCGGTCGACGAACCGGAAGGTCTGCGTGCGTCCGGGGCCGCGGTCGGTGGTGACGGTTACGTCCTCGGCCTTCCAGCCGCCCTTGGCGAAGCTCGCGCGCCAGCGCGGCGGCACGCCGTCCTCGAAGATCTCGAGGCGCATCGTGCCGTGCCCGGTGTCGATCGTGCGGACCTCGTCGGCGCCGTGATGATGGTGATGATGGTCGTGCGCCGCCTCCGCCTTCTGGTCGGCGCGGGTGCGCCAGATCATCCAGACGCCGATACCGAGCACGATCACCGCTGAGCCGAGCAGCAGATAGGGCTCGGTCGTCTCGGTGTTGATGCCGCTCCCGAGATACTGCCCGCCGAGCGCGATCGCCCAGACGATCGCGGTGTGGGACAGGGCGGCGCACAGACCGAGCAGGATCGCCTGACCCACGGTGCCGCGCACCGCGATGATGAAAGCGGCCATCATCGTCTTGGAATGACCCGGTTCCAGCCCGTGCAGAGCGCCGAGCAGCAGCGCGCTCGGGATGAACAGCCAGAGGTTGGTGCTGCCTTGTTGAACCAGGTCGGCGAAGGAGGTCATGGGCGTTCCGAAAAGATCGGTCGGCCGGGAGAATCGAACCCACCGGCGACCTTCAAGTGGACCGCCCCATATCCCCCCGAGGGGATCGCGTCTATCCCCCACGGGGGATCATGGACATTTCATGCCGAGATATCCTACATCGGGGCCATGGCCCACAACGCTCACACCAGCCATCCCGCGATCATCAAGCGCCTCAACCGCGCCGGCGGTCACCTTCGTAGCATCGTCGACATGATCGAAGCGGAACGCCCGTGCGTCGACATCGCGCAGCAGCTCCAGGCCGTCGAGAATGCGATCGCGAGCGCCAAGCGCGCGCTCATCAACGATCATATCGACCATTGCCTCGTCCATGCCGAGGAAGGGGAGGGGCCGCAGCACGCGATCGACCAGTTCCGCGCGATCTCCAAATATTGGTAACGTCGCGGCGGTCGTCAGCGGAGCAGGGCCCGCGCGAGCGCGCCATAATCGCTGGGATGAAGGCGATCGCGGCTCGGAAAGCGGGTGAGGTCGAGCACCTCGTCACCGAAGGTCGCCGCAACGCTCCGCACGATATAGGCGCGGGTTCGATCGTAGGGCAGGAGCCAGATGACCCGGGCGCTCGGCATCTTGGTGCGGACGCTCGCCATCGCGGCGGAGACCACCGCCCGCCGGGTTGCCGCCGTCGTCTCGCCGAGATCGTCGTTGCTGCCCAGCGACAGGATCGCGGTGTCGTAGCGGCGCGGCGGTAGCACCCAACGCGCCATCGCCCTCGAGCCGGCGCCGGTCGCGGCCCGCACATCGCACGGGTGCGCAAGATGCGTGTTCACGGCGGCCCCGGCGCCGAGCGCGAGGCTATCACCGAAGAGGAGGCAGGCGAACATCGAAGCTCCTTAAACCGATCGCAACCGGGCTGCGGGCAGGGTGGCGGGGCGCGGCGGAACCGGAAGATAGCCGCGCGCGTAGGATCGCAAGAAGGCGGAGGTCTCGACCGTGGATCGTCTGACATCGCTCGAGTTGGCCAATTGGGGTGCCCTCTACCTCGCCACGGGGCTCTGCTGCGCGCTGGCCGCGACGCTCGCCTCGGTCGTGCTCGCGCTCGCGCTCGCGCAGGAGCGGCCGTGGCGCGACATCCGCTCGCTGCGCGCCGCGGCATTGCTGCTCCCGCGTACCTGGTGGCGTTGGCAGAAGCTCTACCTTCTCTCGACGCCGGTCACGCTCGGCGTCGTCGGATCGTTCGCGCTGTCGCTTTCCTGGTAGGGCGATCACAAGTCGAGGCCCGCTGCTAGAAGGTCTCCCACCTGCCCGCGGGTGATGTGCTCCTCGGCGATCTCGATGACCGGAACGACATCGCGCAGCGGCGCCAGCGCCGCCCTGCGCATCGCGAGGCGCTCGCCGGTTGGCTTGCCGAGCGCCTCGATCGCGACGAGCTTGATCTCCCCGGTAAGCCGCGAGCGCGCTTCGACGAGGAAATCGGGGCGACAGCTGCCGAGCGGGGTCAGTCGGTCGAAGATCGGTTTCTCGAGGACGAGGTCGATGCCGGCCCGGTCGAGCGAGCGCCGGGCGGCGAGCAGCGCCTTGATCGCCTGCCGCTCGAACGCGGTGTCGACCGGGATGAAGCGATGGCCCGAGTAGATCGGCTGCGCGTAGGCCCGGAGCGGCGCGTAGCCGTGCGCCTCGGGATATTCGCCGACCACCACGATCACGAGGAACGGCCCGTCGATCGGGTTGGCGCGCGTCGACGGCGACTGGATCCGGTTCGCGATCCGGACGGGATCGCCGCCCGACACGACGATCTCCGAACCCCGGAAGCTGGTGGCGAAGAGCGTGATGAAGCCCTGCGGTGCATGCCCCGCGGGCCAGCGATCCGCGAGCGCGCGGAGCGTGGCGAACGTCCGCCGACCATGGAGCGCAGCGGCATGCGTCCAGAGCACTCGCCCGAGCTCGATCCCCGGCGCCACCTCGACCCGCGCCGCTGCGGTCGCCAGCCGCCGGAACTGGTCGCCGATCGCCGTCTCGCGTTCGTCGGCGAGCGGCGAGCAGCGGTTGAGCCCGGCATTGTCGAGCAGCCGCCATAACAGGCGCGCGAGCCGCGGGATCGATGCCTGCCGGGTGCGATCGTCGCTCGCGGTCTCGTCGGGTCGCTGCGCCAGCTTCTCCGGCGCGGGCTTCAGCACCTCGAACCAACCGTCGGGCGGGTCGGCCGGCGCGTCGGGATGGCGGACCTCGCTCAGGCGGTGCGTGACCTGATCGCGGAAGAAGGGGCAATCTGCCTGGTGCTCGGGTCGCTTCGCGCTGGTCAGGCGGCGGAGGTAGTAGGTCTCCGCTTCCGAGAGGAACGCCGGCGTCAGGATCGGCGGCGGCACATCGCCGGCGAGGCAGTCGCATGCGATCCAGCGCGCCCCGATCCGGGCTTGCTGCACGAGCGCGATGCCTGCCTCCTCGTCGTCGCGCGTTCCCCGCCCGACATACCAGCGGACCAGCGCCGCGCGCAGGACATCCGGGAGCTCGATCCGCCCCGCGCCGGTCCCATCGCTATCCCGTCGGACCAGCCACATGACTCGCCCCGCCTCCCTTTCGCGCAAAGTCTCGATCGACCTTTCCGCGCTTGACAAGCGATTTCTCGACGGACCGACTGGTCCTGTGAACGCTCGGGGAGGGCCACCATGCCGATGAAATCGTCCATTCTCCTGGTCGGACTGATCGTCGCGGCCGCACCGGCAGCGGCCCGGACGCATATCGCGCACCGGCCGGTGCGGACGGTTCAGCTGATCTCGATGACGCCGCCGCCGCCAACGTCCGACGCGCCGGCCGACGTCGGCTCGGGCGACGCCGCGCCGGAGCCGATGGCGGCTCCGCCGCCGGGCTTCCAGACCCACGACCTCAGCCGGCGCTGGGTCGAGTTCCAGATGGCGCAGCGCCTGCAGGGCAGCGCGCCTGCCGTGGCGGCGGCGGGCGATCCGTTCAGGGTGCAGGAGCGTGCGAGCCTCACCGGCACCGTACCAGGCGTCTCGCTTGCCGTGGTCGGCATCCCCGGCTGGATGCAGGCGGTGACCATGCCTGCCGTGTCGAGCACCAGCTTCGCGCCGGGGTGCGACGCTCGGCCCTATCGGCCGAGCGGATTTCTCGCGGTCGGCGCCGAGGCCCGTCGGCTGAACTTCTACGGCATGATGAGCCGGATCGCGTGCGACTACGGCCTGCCGGTCGGGCTGTTCGACGCGATGATCATCCGCGAGAGCCGCTACGATCCCGTCGTCGTCTCGCCCAAGAAGGCGTTCGGCCTGACCCAGCTCATGCCGGGCACCGCCGCCGAGCTCGGGGTCGACCGCTACGATGTGATGCAGAACCTGCGCGGCGGCGCGCGCTATCTGCGCAGCCAGCTCGATCGCTTCGGCCAATATCATCTCGCGCTCGCGGCCTATAATGCCGGTCCGGGCCGGGTGCGTGGTGCGGTTCCTGCGATCCCGGAGACGCGGGCCTATGTCGACGATATCCTGCGCAATTGGGGCCGGCTGAGCGGCTTCGAGCAGTCGGTCGCCGCGCGCCGGCTGACGAGCGACGTGACGGCGTCGCGGGCGAACCTCGCGCGCTCGGCGACGCTGCTGGCCTTCCGTTAGCGGCTTAGAAGGAGAAAGGGTCCGAACTCGCCGACATGCGGGCGCGGCGTTCCAGGATCTGACCGATCTCCTGCACCATCCGGTTGACGACGGCACTCTGGAAATAGGTGCCCCACTCCTGGCGGATCTCCGAGCCGTCCATCCCGTCGAGGTCGTGGAGCGCTGCGATCAGCCGCTGCGGAAGACCGCGGAAGAGGGTGGACAGCATCACCGCGAGTTTCGCGAAGCGTTCGTCCTGCGCGATGGCGAGATCGTCGTTCAGCTCGACCGCGACCATCGCCTCGAACGGATCGATGTCGAGGGCGCGGAGCAGCGCCTGGAACTCGGCCAACGTCATCGGATGCCGTTTCGACGCATCGCGATGGAGGATGCGACCGAGGCGCGCCCGATTGACGCGCGATTTGAGCTCGAGTGCGCGGAGGCTCAGATGCTGAGCCTCCATTTCGTGCTGGATGAGCGACACATAACCCACCCAGCGATCTTCGACGCGGGAACACCCGTCCGCGTCGTCAACGCGGAGAGGTTCCTGCGCCCACGCTACGGACGCCATGATTACCCCCGGACCGATTCGGCCTCAAAGGTAACCAACAGGCTCAAGATCGAGCAACAATTTTATACATCCAGATCGGACGATAACGGAAACGTAACTATCTGATCGGGATCGGCTTCGCCGAGTCGTCTCCGCCCGGCACGGCGCCGCCTTGCGCTGAACTGCTGTCTGCTTCGAGGCGCTCCAGCATCCGCGCGGCGGCGCGTTCGACCGCGTAATCGAAGAGCAGCGCCGACAGCGCATCGGCAGCGCTCGCCTCCATCGCCAGCTCGGCGGCGAGCCAGGCGCGCGCCTTCGCGAGGCAGTCGGCGGCGGCTGGCGACAGGTCGAGGTCGATGCGGATGACGCCGGCGCTGGGCACCGCGGCGAAATGGGCCTGCAACGTCGCCCGTTCGTGCCGTCGCAGCGACAGGAGAAAGGTGCGGCGGCGCGCTTCGACGAGCATTGCCAGCGAGGAAAGCGCGACGACCTCGTTCGAGTGGAGCCGGACCCCCTCGGTCACGAGCCGGAACAGCGGTTCGGAGACTTCGATCATTCGAGCGGTGCGGAACGCTGGCATCCGACCTCTTTCACCTGGACGTTGCTGCGCGACCCGCCGTCGCGCCGTGATGCGCGCCACCGCGCGCGACTCGATCGGACGGTGCGGAACCTATGCAGGCTTCGACCGCGCGGCAATGTCTCGCTCGTGGCGCCGAGCGTCACGGATCCGGGACGCCTTGTCACTCTGGTGATGCGGAATGGGCCGTGGCCGGGACGGGCGTCTCGCATGGGAGCGACGCAACGCGGGTCGATCTGCATAAAGCGCCTCGAACCGAAAGGTTCCGCCGGGTTTCGCATTGTTGGCTCCCGGATCGCGGCGCCAACTCTCCTTGGGCGCGGACAGGCCGCGCCTCCAATCAGGGAGGCATCAATGCAAACCTTGCTGAGGCAGGGCACGCGCATGGAAACGGCGGTCTTCGCGCTCGCCGTTCTCCTGTTCGCGCTCTTGTGGTTCGCGGGGCCGGCCTATGCCGGTGCCGACACCACCTTCAACACGGCACTGACCAAGTTCTCCGACTTCCTCGAAGGGTCGGGCGGCAAGGTCATCACCGTGCTGTCGCTCGCGGGCGGTATCGTCGCGCTGGCGTCGGGCCGCTTCTCCATGGGCCAGATCGCGATCCCGGTCGGCGTCGGTGTCGGCGCCGGGACGGGCATTCCGATCGTCACCTCGACGGTGACGGCGACGATCTGACGCAACGGAACGGGCCGGACGGGGTGGCAGCCCCGCGCCGGACCTGGGGGTGGTGAATGGCAGGCGACAAGTACGCGATCCCGTCTCATCTGGATGATCCCGAGCTGATCGGGCTGTGGACCCTGGATGAGTTCCTGGCGATGGTTTGCCCCTTCGTCTGGGGGATCATGACCCAGCACATTCTCGTCGGCATGGTGATGGCATTCACCGGCTGGTGGGGACTGAAGAAAGCCAAGGCTGGTCGTGCCGCGTCCTGGTTGCTGCATCTCGCCTATTGGCATCTTCCGGCCGGCTTCACCGGTCTGAAGGCCACGCCACCCTCCTACCTTCGATTGATGGCGGGGTGACATGGAACTCAGCTACAGCCACGCGCTGAACCAGCGCGTCCTCCGGCAGCGGAACCTGCTGGTGATCGTCGCCGCCGCGCTCGCCGGCGTGACCGCGCTCCTCGCGCTGCTCGGCATGTCGCGCGACCGCGAAGTGGTGCTCCAGCCGGTCCTGCGCTCGCCGGTGACGATCAGCAGCTCGGGCGTCAGCCGCGACTATCTCGAGATGGTGACGCGCGACGTCGCGGTCCTCACGCTCGATCGCAGCCCGCAGAACCTCGACTATTGGATGAGCCAGGTGCTGGCGATCACCAGCCCGCGCACCCAGGGGCAGGTCAAGGCCGACCTGCTCAAGATCCTGGAAGAGCAGCGCGGCTCCTCGATCGCGCAGTTCTTCACGATCCAGTCGCTCGAGATCGACCCCGCCCACCTCACCTCGGAAGTCAGCGGCGATCTCCACACCGTCGTCGGCGACAAGGTGGTGAGCAACGAGCGGCGCACCTTCCGCTACACCTGGGAATATACCGGTCTGTCGCTGCGCCTGATCGGCTTCGGCATGGTCAGGACCGGCAAGGAGCAGGGCCGATGACGCCCGCACTCGCGACCGGCTGCGCGCTCGCCGGCGGCCTCCTCGTCACCCGCGTCTTCTGCTGGCTCAGCCGGCTGATGGGCGCCGGCCTGATCGGTGCCGCGATCTTCCTCTGGGCCGCCCCCGCGCATGCCGATCAGACGGTGGTCGCCGCCGACAGCGCGCAGGTCGACTGCCAGGCGTCGGCCAAGGACCTCACCCGGATCAGCCTGGTCGAGGACGGGTTCGCCAGCGTCTCGAAGATCACTACCGGCAGCCCGCAGGAGGACTTCTCGGTCGTCAACGAGCCGGTGCGCGGCGACATCTACCTGTCGGTCCCTGAGGGCTTCCGCAAGACCGCGCTCTCGTTCTTCGCGACCAGCAAGCGCGGCTACGTCTACAAGTTCGTCTGCCGCATCGCCGGCGAGCAGGCGGTCCAGGTGTTCGTCTCCAATCCGACGATCGCCAAGGAGAAGAGTGCGCCGGCGAGCACTGCCGCCGCGGCGCCGGTCGGGCCGCAGGAGGCGGCCGTCGGGCTCGTGCAGGCGATGTACGCCAACAGCGTCGCCGACGGCTACGAGATGCGCCAGCGCAGCCTCCGCCCGGTGTTCGTCGGCAAGCTCAAGGTCCAGATGATCGCCGAATATCGCGGGCGCGACCTGACCGGGCGCGTGCTGCGCATCGAGAACACCGGTGACGGCCCGGTCGAGCTCACCGAGCAGACCGTCGCGCCGGCCAGCGCCCTCGCCGTCACTATCGCCGAGCCCAAGCTCGCCCCGGGGAAGGTCACCACGGCCTACCTCGTCTCCCAGAACGCGAGGTAGCCATGGCCTTCTCGGACATCTTCAATCGCCGGCGCAAGCCGCTCGACGGCGGCGAGGGCGCGGACGTCTCGCCGGTCGGCGGCGAACTCGGCGCGAACGAGGCGGTGCGGCGCAAGCAGCGGATGCTGCTCGCCGGCGCGGGCGGGGTCGGGCTGCTGCTCTCCTCCTTCTGGATCTTCGGCGGCGACGACGAGCGCAAGGTGAAGGACCCCAACGGACCCGAGAAGGTCGAGGTCTCGACCGCCGACATGGTCAACCGCAACCTGTCGCAGCAGGAGTGGATGGCGCTGTCCGAGAACCGCTTCCAGTCGACCGAGAACCAGTTGAAGGCGGTCAACGGCCAGCAGGGCCGGGTCGACCAGCTCGCCGCCCAGATCGAGGCGCTGCGCGGGCAGAACCAGGCGATGCAGGCCGATGGCCAGCGCGTGCTCTCGGCCTACCAGTCCGAGAACGAGCAGCTCCGCCGTCAGGTCGCCGACCGCTCGGCGGCAGCGCCGCCGCCAACCCCGGGGCCGAGCGCGATGTACGGCCCGGGCGGCGTCGCGGCCTACCAGCGTCCCGATGCCGCCGGCGGTGCCGCGCCCGCCGATGTGCACGGCGCCGAAGTGAAGATGGTCAGCTTCCAGACCGGGGACGGCGGCACCGCCTCCAAGGTTGGCAAGGGCACGACGGTCTATTCGGACAGCCCCGACTACCTGCCGCCCAACAGCTTCGCCTCGGCCAAGGTCGTCGTCGGCGTCGACGCGAGCGCCGGCGTCAACAGCCAGTCCGATCCGCTGCCGGTCGTCCTGCGTGTCACGGGGCCGGCGCGCTCGGTCTATCAGGACGGCAAGCTGCTGATGACCAAGATCCAGGGCTGCCTGGTCAACGGCGCGGCGCGCGGCGATCTCTCGAGCGAGAAGGTCTACGTCAAGCTGCAGAAGATGACCTGCCCGCAGCCCGGCGGCCGCTACGCGGTGTCCGAGGTCAAGGGCTTCATCGCCTTCGGCGGCAAGACCGGCGTGCGGGGCCGCGTGGTCAGCCGCGAAGGCGCGCTCACCATGCAGGCGTTCCTCGCCGGGTTGGTCAGCGGTGGCGGCAACGCGCTTAATTCGGCGTTCCAGCAGCCGCTCGCCACGTTCAGCCGCGACGGCGACGGGGCGCTGAGCCGGACACCGAGCCTGGGGTCGGTTGGCCTCCGCGCGCTCGGCGCCGGCGCCGCCGAGTCCGGCAAGGACGTCTCCAAATATTTGATCGAGCGCGCCGAGCAGTACCAGCCCGTCATCGAGATGCCGACCGGCATCGACGTCGAAATCGTTTTCCTGGAGGGGGTCTATGTCCGCAACTGACCGTCCGCGCCGAATGCGCGTGCGCGCCGCGATCCTCGCGGTCACCGCCGCCGTCGGCGGTCTCGCCGGGGTGGCGCTCGCCACCAACCTGCGCGCGCCGCTCGACACGAAGGTAGCGACGCTGCTCAAGACGCGGCTGCCCAAAACCGCGTTGTCCCACGTCGACTGCACCAAGGTCGCGGGACTGTGCGAAGTAACCGCCGGCGCCAACCTCTTCTACGTCGACACCGGAGCCCGCTACCTCGTGATCGGCCGGGTCTACGACATGCAGACGCGCCAGGACCTGACCGCCGCGCGGCTGCTCGAGATCAATCCCGACCTCCTCGTCGGCGGCGCCGCCAGGGCGAATGCCGCGGGCCGGACCGGCGACGAGGACGGCGGCCCGCCGGTCCGGCGCGTCGCGGCGGCCGGGGCAGCGGCGCCTGCCGCGCGGCCCGCGATCCTCTCGCTCGACGGGTTGCCCAAGGAGGGGGCGATCGTCTGGGGCAACCCGGGCGGGCGCACCGTCACCGTCTTCACCGATTTCCGCTGCGGCTACTGCCGCGCGCTGTCGAACGTGCTGCGCGGCATGGACGTGCGGGTGGTCGAGCGGCCAATCTCGGTCCTTGGCAGCCGCGACCTCGCCGACCAGGTCTATTGCGCGCGCAACCGGGAGGAGGCGCTCCACGCCGCCTATGCTGGCGAGCCGGTGAAGCGGGTCGCGGCGTGCGACACCGGCGGGCTCGATGCCAACGAACGGTTCGCGCGCGCGCACGGGCTCGGCGCCACCCCCGTGATCGTCCGCAGCGATGGCGAGGTGCTCGAAGGCTACCGACCCAAAGAGGTGCTGCAGGCCTGGATCAAGGGCGCCCGGTCGTGACTGCCCGCCGCGTCGCGCCGCTCGTTCCCTCGCTCGCCGCGCTCGCGCTCCTGAACGGCTGCGCCACGTTCGGCGGCAACGTGAAGGGCAGCTTTTCCTGCCAGGCCCCGGCCGGAGTCTGCGCGCCCTCGTCCACGATCGACGACCGCGCGCTGGCGATGATCTCGGGCGAAGCCGGCGACATGGCGATCCCCGCCGGACCCTATGAGCCGCCGGCGGCGCAACCGCGGCGCGGCGCGATCGCCGCCGCCCGCCCCGCCCAACCCGCCGCCGGTGTCAGCCGGTCGAGCGAGCGGATGCTGCGGATCGTGTTCCAGCCCTATATCGACGATTATGGTCGCCTCCACGAGGCGAGTGCGGTCCGAACGGTGGTCCGCGGCGAATGGCAGGCGGCCGAAGCGGCACTGCCGGTCTCGCCTGCGCTCCGTCCCGGCGAGCCGGCCGTCAGCCTCGCCGAGGCGGTCGAGCGCGGCGATCCGCCGGTCGCCCTGGCCGCGGTCGATCCGGACCTGCCCGACCCGGCCGCGGTGGCCGCGGCCCGCGCCCGTAGGCCCGACCCGGTCGAGGCGATCAAGACCGACGTCGCGGCGCGGCTCGCCGCGCGTCCGCGTCGCCGGGTGATCGCCGGAGCGTCGCCGGCGCCGGTCGCCCGTCAGACCGTCGTCCCGCAGCCCCGATCGTCCGTACCGGTCGCGCCGGCCGCTGCCGCCGCGCCGGCGCGTCCGCCGGCGCTTTCGGCCGAGGCGGCCGCCGCCCGCGTGCGGGGCGACCCGCGATGGAAGAGCGCGGCGACGGCCGCACCCG
>ERZ941706.273-NODE-273-length-17843-cov-4.076063_pt1 | contig 17843 bp, 15 predicted proteins | sample MGYA00521232_ERZ941706 | MGnify/ENA primary metagenome ERZ941706 (study PRJEB32759, sample SAMN07749893) | skin metagenome | biome: transportation; feature: city; material: polyester macromolecule | host: Homo sapiens | place: Hong Kong:ER line | collected...
AATCGGCGCGTCCATTTCGCTTCTTCTGCAATGAAAATGGCATTCCCAATATTCTGTGGCTGGATACGGAAATGGCTCTCTATGGTGAAGATCCCTTCGCCGATGCACTGGCCCAAATTACTGAAGTGCTCGACCAGAGTACCTTGCAATGTATCGACTTCGCCTCACAGTGGTATTTTGACGATCAAATCCATATCAAGTACAACAATGAAATTTCAAAGCTGAAGCAGAGAGCTAACCAGGGCAGCCCACTGCTCAAAGATGCACTGCATACGGATATCCCCTTATCATTGATGTATGGCATAGGACTGGGTTATCAACTGGGCTATCTTTACGAGCGATGCAAGGTAAGGAATTTATTTGCTTTTGAACCAGACCTTGATCTGTTCTATGCATCCTTATTCTGTTTTGATTGGCATGCCTTGCTGACATATATGGAGCAAGAGTTCCTGACCTTGCATTTATTCATCGGTGTTGATGAGAAATTGCTGGCTGCGGACATGATGGAGGCCTTGCATCGCAAAGGAGCTTTTTGGTCTGCTGCATATTTTTCCTTCCGTCACTACCACTCCCCCAAGTTGGATACACTTATCCAGCAGGTCGAAAATGAATTTTACCTGCTCAGAACCGGTTGGGGGTTTTTCGACGACAACGTGTATGCATTGGCCCACAGTCATACACACCTTCAAGACGGTACCCCGTTCTTGAAACGAGAGCGAGATACCGGGTTGGCTGCGACCTTGCCTGTTTTTGTGGTAGGCAATGGCCCTTCACTGGATCAAAGTATCGATTTCATCCGGCAACATCAGCATCAGGCCATCATTATTGCCTGTGGCACGGCGGTGAGTGCGCTCCACAAGGCCGACATTAAGCCAGATATTTATGTTGCCGTAGAACGAACCAAGAGTTCGGCAGATTTCCTGCGTATTCTGAATGCAGACGACTTCATCAAAGACTGCGTCTTTCTGAGTGTGGATGTCATCCATCCGGAGTGCAAAGGCTTCTTCCGCAAAACGGGGATCGCGTTCAAACCCAATGAACCCATGTACAAAATATTGTCCACCCGTTTTGGATCTGAATTTGAGTTCGAGGCTATTCAATACTCCAACCCCTTTGTGGGAAATACAGGGCTAAATTATGCAGCGCTGTTGGGGTTCAAAGAAATATATCTGTTTGGTATTGATAATGGCTATAAGTCGGCGGATAAACATCATTCCAAATTGAGCCTTTATTACAATGATAAACAAGAGGCAAAATACCAACAAAACCTGAAGGATACCTTTCCTGCTCCGGCCAATTTTGGCGGAGAAGTTCGGATAAACCATCTGTTTGGGCTGGCGATCCATAATATGGAACAGGTGTTAGCCACTTATCCTGAGGTGCATTGCATCAACAGTAGTGATGGTGCTTATATCGAAGGGGCTTGTCCTCTGCGTGTAGAAACATTGACGCCGAGATGGTCTGCTATTGACAAGCGCGCCGTAGTTGATGAGCTCATGACTAATTGCTTCCAACCATTTGATGTGACCAGCATTGATTTCCAGGCTGCCATCAACGTGCCGTTGTTCCATGAAATAATCGAGAAGTTGCGCTATGACTGGCAGAGTGTGGATCGTGAACATAATGCCATCCAACTGATGATGCAACGACATCACGATTACTTGCTCTATCTTTTGATGAGCAAAGAGGGGCATTTGTATCGGGTCTTAATTGGCTCGCTTAACTATTTCTACGCCAACATCATCAGCCTGATGCTTGCAGAGATGAATAGTGATGGGGCTGGGCTTGCCGAAAAACTGGGCGTTGCCATCGGCATTCTGGAGCAGTTCTTTGATGATGCGAAGAGCATCTATGCTGATGCCCTAGAGCGGCATGATACTGCCTATTTTGTGGGATTGAGCGTATTCAAATAGGCATGCAGGAGAGGGCCTGAACATTGATCACAGGCCCTCTTGTCCTCTTATTTTATCGAGTCCAACAGCATCACGAGTTCACCTTCCAACCAGTCGGCCAATCCCAGCCAGTCACCATGTTCCTGACAAGCCAGCATGGCTGCGACAATGGTGGCGATATTCGCATGTTGCGACACAGGAACTGTGGTAAGTACTTTCTCAATCAAAACAGGCAAATGCTGTGCACTTTCCAGATGATGACCCAGTCGGAAGCGCTGGGCCAGGTTGATGCATTCTTGTCGTCGATTCATGACACAAACTCCGGATGGTAACGACTCCCCAGGATCGCGGCTCCATCACGGCTGGTATTCCAGAAACGAATCTGCGGATGCTTGGCTATGTAACGTTCCAGCTCAATCTGATAGGTGGTGAAATTGGGGTTTGTGACCACTCGATGACCGTGGCCATCCAGCGTCCAGCCGAACGTCTGGTGAGCGGTTGGCCCGAGTGCGCCATCCTGCCAGCCTGTGTGGGTCTGCCCACCCGGAAAAGCGAAGTCGCAACCCAGCAGGATGATATCGCTGCAACCCATCTTGACGGCGAGATCGACAGCAGGATGAAGGACACTACCGCCTTGATGCAGTACCCCTTTAGGCTGTGTCTCGCGCAGATCCTGATACATGGGACTGATGGAGTATGCGGTGAGTCTTGGCCCGGGCCAGCTGTTCAATGTGGCGTTAGGTACCATGGGGGTATAAACCAGCGGCACTGTGATGAGGCCGTCGCTGGCCAGATGATCCTGGGCCAAGCGATCGTCGATGCAGACGACCAGATGAGGGGTGATGTGATGCTGCCTTAACGGCGCCACTGCGGTATCAACACAGATCAGTTGCCATTTTGGATGGCAGTGAAGCAATGCTGCCAGTCTGGGAAGATGGTGCTGCAGTGTCGGGCCACTGGCGATGATCACTGCCGTCCCGTGAGGGGCCGAATCAAACAGGCTGGCGACGTCACCGTCCGCACGGATCAGTGGCAGGTTTTCAGCGAGCCGGGTCTGAACACGTGCTGAGTCCGGTGCGAACCTCAACTTGGTATACTCGGCAGATATTTCACTGATCAATCTGCCACGGATGCGGCTGGCTGCTGTCTCAGCCAGCTCCAGTTCACTCGGTATGGCGAAGAAGGGCAGTGTGACTTCAGTTTCATCACTGGCCAGACTGAGTTGGAGCCTGGGATCCTGTAGCCACTTCCATTCCAGCAATGCTAGGAGCAGTGTAAACAAGGTGTGGTTCAGAATGTGAATATGTAGTCGTTTCAGATCAGGGCGGGCCAGTAAAAGGGGAGGCAGATCCCCAAGGCCAGTCCCATAGAGATGCAGTTCGCGAGCATTCGGCAGACTGTTGGCCTGCAGTTGTGCCTCTGCCTCCCGGTCGTGGCGGCTGGTGAGTTGGATGCCATTGACCAGCAGGGTGCTGCCGCTTCCCTCGCAAAGCTCCACTTGAAAGTCGCCCAGCTGGGCCGTCGCCAAGGCACCTGCCAGCGTCGGCCAGCGTGCTTCGATGATCGCAAGCTGATGGAGGAGGAGTTCTTCATTCATCGCATGCAACCCATACCCAGCTCAGTGGTTGATTGGCGCTCATATCGCGGGTGACCCGCTTGCCGAGCAGTCGATCGTAATCGGCAGGAGGGAGGCCGAGGGCGGGACGCACCGATTTGATATGCTCGGTGGTGAGACGCTCCCCTGCTGCAATATCCTTGATCAGGTAGAGGGAGCGGCGAAATTCGCGATTGGTCTGCTCGCTCTGGGTGAGTTTATAGTCAGCTACCCCCAGGGCGGCGTGGGCCGTGTTGACCGAACGTATCAACTCGGCCAATTCGTCGGGCTCCATGGAGAAAGCACAATCCGGTCCGCCGTCGGCGCGGGCCAGGGTGAAGTGCTTCTCGATGAGGGTCGCCCCGAGGGCGGTGGCAGCAATGGCGGTTGCGGAGCCTAAGGTGTGGTCCGAGAGCCCGACTTCAACGCCAAAACGTTGGCGCAACAGGGGGATGGTGCGCAGGTTGTACTCGGCTGCAGGTGCCGGATAGCCGCTGACGCAGTGCAGCAGGGCCAGCTGGCCGTTGCCGTGCTTGAGTGCCATCTCGACCGCGGCGGCGATCTCGGCCTCGTTCGCCATGCCGGTGGACATGATGAGTGGCTTGCCGGTCTGGGCGGCGTAGCGGATGAGGGGCAAGTCCACCAGCTCGAAGGAGGCGATCTTGTAGGCCGGGCAGTCGAGGGATTCCAGCAGATCCACCGCGCTGAAGTCGAACGGACTGCTGAAGACCGTCAGCCCCAGCTCGCGCCCCTTGGCAAACAGGGCCTGATGCCACTCCCAGGGGGTGTGTGCCCACTGGTAGAGATCGTACAGGCTGTGACCATCCCAGAGACCGCCGTGGATCTGGAATTCGGGCCGATCGCTTCTGAGGGTGATGGTGTCGGGCCGATAGGTCTGCAGCTTGACCGCACTGGCCCCGGCCTCCTTGGCGGCGGTCATGATGGCCAGTGCACGCTCCAGGTTGCCGTTGTGGTTGGCCGACAGCTCGGCGATCACAAAGGGAGCCTGTGCCGGGCCGATGGATTGATGGGCGATCTGCATCTGTGTTCAGACTCCTGTGCCAAGTTGCCAGCCTTGCGGCGCCGGTTGCCAGGGGGCAGGGGGCGCTATCTGCGGTGGCTCGGCAAGATAGAGGGGAAACTGGGAGAAAATTGTCTGCAAGCGATGTGCCAGCTCTTGCCAGTCTTGTGGTTTGAGTGGCTGGTGTGCCTGCCAGGCCAACTGCTGGCCGCTTAGGTCAAGGGTGAGCAGGCATGTCTCTTCCTGCCCGCCATCTTGTTGTAAAAATTGCCAGCGTTGGCCATCGGGCCGCAGCTGATAACCGGTTTGCGGCAGCAGCCAGGCGGTGAGGCGATCGAGCCCCAGACCATCCACTTGCTGCTGACCGCGTTGGCGATACGCCTCGGCCTCTTGTTCCAGTGAACACAAGGCCTGCGCGAGTCGTGAGGGGTCAGCGAGCTCGCTTAGCGTCAGGCGTTCGGCCAACTGGAAGCGGGCGATCACCTCATCATTGAACTGCTGGTTGTCGACGATGGGCACCGCCAGGGTTGGCAGGCCGAGGCAGGCGCGCTCCCAGGTCATGCCGCCGGCGGCACCGATGGCAAAATCGTGGCGCGCCATCAACTGCGCCATCTGATCGTTCTGGCGCAGCAAGTCGATGCGAAGTTCGGGCAGTTCGACAACCCTCTGCTGCAATTCGTTCCAGAAAAGGTTGGCGCCGCCCGCCACCAGAGTCCACTGGATGGTGCGGGCCCAGGGTAGACGAGCCAAGCTGTTGAGGGTGGTGAGGCAAGCGCCGGCTGGATCGGCGCCGCCAAAGCAGATGAGTCCCCGTTGCCACAGGTTGATCTCTTGGCGTGCAAGCTGTCGGAATGCCGGGCGCAGCAGGGCGTAATCCGTTCCCAGCAGCAGGCGACAGTTGTCTGATATCAGGGGCTGATAGTCGGCTGCGGTGCGAAGAGGCCCCTGATCCAGCAGTAGCTGACAGTGATGCGGTCGATCCGCCAGATCGTCGATCACCAGCAACTGACTACAGTGGCGCGCCAGCAAGGCTTCAAGCATTTGGTCGATGGCGTAGTGGTCGACGATAAGCCAGGCCGGTCGTAGTCGGGGCAGTGGCCCCGCGTCATCCAGCGCAGCCAGAGGGTGGTAGTGGTGCTGCTTAAGCAGGGGCTGCAAGTGAGCCGGCAACCCATAACAGAGAAAGTGGCACTCGGCTCCCATCACCTGCAACCGATCGGCGATGGCCAGACAGCGCATCAGATGGCCCAGCCCTTTCTCGGGGCTCGCATCGAGCCGAAATGCGATATCAAACGTCATGCTGGTGTAATACCCGATAGAGCAGTTCGGCCAGTTGCCAGTCCTCTTCGGTGTCGATATCGACCACCCGGTAGCGCGGCAGCACCTGTGCCAGTCCGTTGCCATCGAACACCCCGCGGCCACCCAGCCAGGCCTCGCGCCGTCCCCAGTAGAATTGACCGGCATCCTGGTAGGCCGGGGTCAGATCCTGACTGCGTTTGCCCATGTTCTCCGGCCAGAAAGGGGTGGCACAGCCATTGGCGGTCAGTTGCAACGCGCGCTGGATGGGAAAGCCAAAGGCGGCGGCGCTGAAGGCATAATCGGCAGTGCTGGTCGTCAGCCGCTGGTAGGCGGCCTGCAGATCGCGGGCGCGGATCAGGGGCACGGTGGCATAGATGCAGCAATAGGTATCGGCCTGGATGCCGAGGTCATCGAGCCGGCGAATGGCATCGACCACGACGGCCGTGGTCCCGGTATGGTCGTCGGCCAGTGTCGGGTCACGCAGGAAGGGGGTTTCGGCACCGCAATGGCGGGCAACAGCGGCAATCTCGGCGTCATCGGTGGAGACCACAATGTGCTCGAAACAGCCGGCGGCTTGGGCTGCCTGGATGGCATAACGGATCATCGGTTGCCCGCAAAACGGACGGATATTCTTGCGCGGAATGCGTTTGCTGCCGCCGCGTGCCGGAATGATGGCGATGGTCATGGGGCACCTCCTGGCGTGGAGCTCAAGTTAATACGCTTGTTGCCGATAATAGGATCGGCTGTACGCTCTGTCACCAACTGACTGAATTATTTCAAAAAATGAGTGTGCAATCCCGCTATCGACTTCCTCGGATGGTATAGTGGGTCTCGTATTGGGTCGAGCCCCGGGCGTAGTGGGGCGCCAACAGGCAGTAAGGAGAACTGGCATGTCACAAGGGGTATCCCCCCCGGGTTTCAGCCCCAGCTATGAACGTTATGGTGTGCAACTCAGACGGTTGCAGGTCGACGAGCTGGAATTGGTACGCCAATGGCGAAATGACCCGAAAATTGCCAGTCAGATGCTGGATCAGACCTTCATCACGCCACAGATGCAGCAGGCCTGGTTTGAGCGTCTACAGTGCTCGGACTCCGCCTGTTATTACGTGGCCTGGTTTCGTCAGCAACCGATCGGGGTCGTCTCCCTGACCGCCATCGACTGGCAGGCCGGTACGGCCGAGCCGGGCATGTATATCTATCCGGATGAGTTTCGTAGCAACCTGGTGCCGTTTTGTGTCGCTTTTGCACTGAATGACATGGCGTTTGAACAATTGGGTCTGACCCGGCTCTATGGCAAGATTTTCACCACTAACCCGGCTTCCATCCGGTTTCATGAAGCCTGTGGTTACCAGCAATTCGGTGAGGCGGAGGGTCCGCTAATCCACTACCAACTGGTGCCAGAACACTACCGTTCGGCCCGCGATCAAGTTTCCCGTTTTATTAGGTACCGATGATGAAAAAATCCCTTGTCCAGATCTTTGCCGATGCCCTGGCGATCGCTCCTGAGTTGGTCAGCGATGAGTTGACCTATCAGGGCATTCCTCAGTGGGACTCGGTGGCTCATATGACGCTAATTGCCGCCATCGAAGACGAATACGAGATCATGCTCGATACCGATGACATCATCGACATGAGCTCGGTGGCCAAGGCGCGGCAGATCCTGGCCAAGTACGGGATCGAAGCCTGATGGGGCTGCTTAGCGGCAAGAGTGCGTTGATCACCGGCGCCGGCCGCGGCATCGGCCGCGCGGTGGCCGAGCGCTTTGCCGCCGAGGGGGCCACCCTGTTTCTGGCGGTGCGGAATATCGAGCAGGGGATGCTCCTCGCGGGTGAGCTGCAGGCAAAGCATGGTATTGACTGTCATGCCCTGAGTTGTGACGTATCGGATGCCGACTCGGTCAAGACGCTGTTTCGTGAGCTGTTTAGCCACAGCAAAACCCTCGACGTATTGGTCAACAATGCTGGGGTGCTGGATGATGCGCTGATTGGCATGGTGACGCCGGCACAAGTGGAGCGCACTTTCGCCAGCAACAGCTTCAGTGTGCTCTATTGCAGCCAGTATGCGGCGCGGATGATGCAGCGTGCTGGTGGCGGCAGCATCATCAACCTGGCGTCGATCATCGGCCGGGTTGGTAATGCCGGTCAGGCAGTCTACGGTGGCAGCAAGGCGGCGGTGATCGGCATCACCCAGTCGTTGGCCAAGGAGCTGGCGCCACAGCAGATCCGCGTCAATGCCATTGCGCCGGGTTTTATCGATACCGACATGGCGCACTCATTGCCGGACGACAAGTTCCAACAGCGGCTGCAGAGCATCGCCATGGGACGCATCGGCTCGGCCGACGAGGTGGCCAAGGTGGCACTATTTCTGGCCAGCGAGCTGTCGAGCTATGTCACCGGTCAGGTGATCGGTGTCGACGGAGGCATGCTGATATGAGGTTGTGGCAGCGGTTGCTGGAGCACGAGGGCATCGCCGCCTATGCCGGTGAACAAATGGTGAGTTACGCCGAGTTGCGCGCGCAAAGTCAGGCTTTGGCCGTGCAGCTCTGGGGGGCATCGCCCCGGGCGAGCGGGCGGCAACTGGTGCTGCTGCAGGCGGACAACAGCCTGCCGAGCCTGCTCAATTATCTGGCCTGCCTGTGGGCGGGTCATGCCGTGCTGCTGGTGAATGCCGAATTGCCGGCGGCCAGCGTCGAGACACTGCTGCAGCAATATGATCCGCACCTCTGGCTCCGGCCGGATGCGGCCCCGGTGCCCCGCCATCATCGCCCGATGTCGCTGTTGCCGGAACTGGCGCTGCTGCTGACCACCTCCGGCTCCACGGGCGGCGCCAAGCTGGTTCGCCTGAGCGAGCAGAACCTGATCGCCAATGCCGAGTCCATCGTCGCTTATCTTGAGATGGCGCCGGATCATCTGGCGCTGACCGCCTTGCCGTTTGCCTACTCCTATGGTCTGTCGGTGATCCACTCCCATCTGCTGTGTGGCGCGGGATTGGTGCTGACCAACGAGACGCCTCTGCAGCGCGGCTTCTGGGAGTGCCTCAAGCGCTATCCGGTGACGCAATTGACCGGCGTACCTTACAGCTACCAGATCTACGAGCAGCTGCGCCTGCGCCGCCAGGCGTGGCCCCATCTGCGCATCCTGACCCAGGCCGGTGGTCGGCTGGCGCCGGAGCGGGTGCTCGATTATGCCCTCTGGTGCCGGGAGCAGGGCATCCGTTTCTATGTGATGTATGGCCAGACCGAGGCCACGGCGCGCATCAGCTATCTGCCGCCCGAACTGGCGGCTGAGTACCCAGACAGCATTGGTGTGCCTATTCCTGGCGGTGAGCTACTGTTGCTCGATGAGCAGGGCAACGAGATGGCTGCCGAGCCTGGTGTGGAGGGCGAGCTAGGCTATCGAGGCTCCAATGTGATGCTCGGCTATGCCGAGTCGCTGGCCGATCTGGCGCTTGCTCCCATGAATCCTCTGCTGCGTACCGGCGATCTGGGTTACCGCTCGGCCGACGGACTCTGGTTTATCACGGGGCGGCTGAAGCGACAGATCAAGCTCTCAGGGGTACGCTGGCAACTGGACTCGCTGGAGCGGCAGTGTCGCGATCTGGGTTGGGAGCTGGTGGCTTGTGGTCAGGATCAGGCGCTACGGATTGCCTGTTCCGAGCTGGCACAGGTGGCCGTGATTCGTGACTATCTGCAACTGCAACTGGGGTTGCACCCGAGCCTGTTTCGTGTCGCTGCGCTCAAGGATCTGCCACGCACCGTTGCCGGCAAGGTCGATTATTCGGCATTACAGCGCGCGATCGAGGAGGCGAGTGCATGATGGCATCGCCTACCGATACTTTGGATCTAAGCTTGGACGCTCTGCTGGCTGCCCCCGTCTATGGCTTATCTCAGGCCGAAAAATCCGCCCTGCTCATGGCTCGTCTCAATGCCCTGAGTGAATGGCATCGCCAGCACTGCCCCGAATTTGCCCGCATTCTTGATGGCTACGGCTGGGATGCCGCCGCGTTGAGCGATGATGAGTTACCCTATCTGGCGGTGCGGCTGTTCAAGCATCTGCTGCTGGCCAGCGTGCCGGAAGCCGAGCGTTTCAAGACCTTGACCTCTTCCGGCACCACGGGGGCTGTGTCGCGCATCGTGCTGGATCGCGCGACCGCCGCCCTGCAGAGCAAGGCGCTAGTCAAAATCCTGCAGGAATTTATTGGCAAACAACGGCTACCGATGCTGCTGGTGGAACAGCCGGCGTTGATCCAGAACCGCAGCGGCTTCTCGGCGCGTGGGGCTGGTGCCCTTGGACTCTCATTTTTGGGCCGCGATCACCACTATGCACTCGATGAACAGATGCGGCCCAACTGGCCGGTGATCGAGGCCTTCTGTGAGCGCTATGCCAATCAGCCGGTGCTGATCTTCGGCTTCACCTTCATGGTCTGGCAATGCCTGCTGGAGCCGCTGCGCGAGCGGGGGCTGAGTCTGCCGCTCGCGCAGGGGATCCTGTTTCACAGCGGTGGCTGGAAGAAGCTGCAGCATCTGGCGGTGGATAACGCCGCCTTCAAGACGCGCTGCCAGCAGATTCTGGGGCTGAGCCGAGTTCATAACTTCTATGGCATGGTCGAGCAGGTCGGCTCCATCTTCGTCGAGTGCGAAGCCGGCCATCTGCACGCGCCTGTGCTCGCCGATGTGCTGGTGCGCGATCCGCAGACCCTGGCGCCGCTACCGATGGGGCAACCCGGCTTGCTGCAGGTGCTCTCGGCGCTGCCGCAGAGCTATCCCGGCCACAGCCTGCTGAGCGAGGATCTGGGCACCCTGCTGGGCGAGGATGATTGCCCCTGTGGTCGTCATGGCCGTTATTTTGCCGTGCTGGGTCGCCAGCACGGAGCCGAGGTGCGCGGATGCAGCGATACATTCCAGTGACCCCATCCTGGCCCGAGCAGGGCATCGAATTCGTGCTGCCGTCCTCCGGTTGGCAAGGCTTTACACCGCAACCGCTGGCGGTGGGGGATGAGAGTGTGCTGGCGTTTTGCGGCGAATTGTCACAACGGCTGCAGGCGCTGGGCCGTCCATGGCCCGATCTGGTGGCGCTGGGGTTCTGGCTGCGTCCCGCCGCGCTGCATGCCCATCTGCCCGCGTATGCCTCGCGCTCACCGCTGGGGCTGACACTGCACCTGGTGCCGTCCAATGTGCCGACGCTGGGAGTGTTCTCCTGGCTGATGGCGTTGCTGGCAGGTAACAGTGCGATAGTACGCCTCTCGCGCCGTCAGGATCCGGTGCAGCAACAGTTGCTGGCCGTGTGCGCCGATTTGTTAGCCAAGCCCGAGTGGCAGGCGATCGCCGCTCGGGTGCGGTTCATTCGTTACGGCCATGACGAGGCGATCACCGCCGCGTTATCGGCGCAGTGCGATCTGCGCGTCGTGTGGGGGGGCGATGCCACCGTTACGGCCATCCGGGCCATAGCGCTGCCACCACGCGGGCGGGAACTGGTGTTTCCGGATCGCCGTTCGCTGGCGCTCCTCGACGCTTCCGCCTGGCTGGCGTTGGATGATGCCCGCCGCCAGCGCCAGCAGGCCGCGCTGGCGCAAGACATCAGCCAGTTTAACCAGCAGGCCTGCGCATCACCGACCACGCTGGTCTGGTTGGGTGACTGGCCGGCTCCGGCACGTGAGGCGTTGTTGGCGGCGTTGGCCGCACCGTTTGCTCAAGATCCGGCTAACGGCATGGCGCGGCTGGTGAACAGCCAGCTGGCGTTGGCCAGCGGTGAGGTGCTGGCGCAGACTGCGGTCGGTAGCCTGAGCCTGTTGCAGCCTGGCGGGGTGCAGACACAGATCGCGACGGGCGGCGGCGTTCTGCTGGAACGGCACTACGCCGATGTGCCGTCCTGGCTGGCCGCCGGTGATCAGGTGCAGACCTGTGTCTGTGTCGGCATCGCGCCTGCGGCGGTGGCGGCCTGGCTGCGTCAATATCCCGACACCCGCATCGACCGGCTGGTGGTGCCGGGTCAGGCGCTGGCGTTTGACTGGTTCTGGGATGGGCAGGATCTGCTGGCGCAGATGAGCCGGCAGACCCGGGTCGGCTAATGCTGCGCCCAGCGCAGTGTCGGCTAACCCGGAGTGTGAAAGCGTTCGCACTTTTAGCACTGAGTGTACGGGCGCTGGCATACAACTTGTATCTGTCTGGCAACAGAGCCGCAGCATGAGGCGCCATTCCCAGTACCGCGTCGTGCGGTAGCCATGCCTGCCGCGGCCGCTTGGCGTCAAATTGAACCGATAACATAGGATAAAGAATGAAAGTCAGTGTGCTGGTTCCGGTCTACAACCTCGAGCGTTTCATTGCCCCCTGTCTCGAGAGCCTGCTGACGCAACAGGCCGACTTCGATTATGAGGTCATCGCCATCGATGATGGCTCCAGCGACGGCTCCTGGGCCATCATGCTGCATCTGGCCAGTCGTTACCCGCAGCTGCGCGCATTGCAGAATCCGCAGAATATCGGTTTGGCGCGTACTCAGAAACGGTTACTGAGCGAGGCTCGCGGCGACTATATCGCCTACGTCGATGGCGATGATCTGGCGCTGCCGGGCAAGCTGCAACAACAGGCAGGCTACCTGGACGACCATCCGCACTGCACGCTTTGTTACCACGAAGCCGACATGTTTGACGATGAGAGCGGTCGGACGCTGAAGCTGTTTACCCGCGACTATTACAACTACCGCTATTTACGCCCGGTCGGCGATATCACGGATCTGATCCGCTATGGCTGTTTCGTCAACGCCAGCTCGATCATGTTCCGCCGGCATGAGCGCATGGGTGAAGCCATCGATGATGGTTGCAAGATCATCCTCGACTACCCCTGGCACATTCTGAATTTGTCACTGCGGCCTGGCACGCTGGATTTTATTCCCGCGGTATTGGGGCGTTATCGCTATCACGCCAACAGTTTTGGCGGCCAGACCCGTCAATCACCGGAACGGCGTGAACAATCTCTGCGCGACCTGCTGCGTGCCTGTAACAATGCGGCGGCATTCGGCGCGGATTCGACGCTGATTGCCCAGGGGCGAGCCCATCACCTCTATTCTGCGGCGCTCTATTTTCTGCGCCAGGAGGACACGCCGCGCTTTAACCACTTTCTCCAACAGTCGGTGAACGAGGTGGCCGCGCTGGCCCCGGGCTGGTTCTTCGACGACCGTCATCAGCTGGCGTGGCAACTCAGGGCCGATCCGGTTCAGGTCAGACAACAGCTATTTGGAGCAAACCCATGACCTATCAGGCAATTGTGATTGGCGCCGGCCTGTCTGGCGCCGTGATGGCCGAACGCATGGCCAGCCAGCTCGGCTGGCGTGTACTGGTGCTGGAGCAGCGTGACCATCTGGCCGGCAACTGTTTTGACGAACAGGATGCGGCGGGCGTGCTGATCCACCGTTATGGGCCGCACCTGTTCCATACCGATAAGCCAGCGGTGGCCGACTATCTGTCGCAATTCACCCAGTGGCATCCCTACGAGCATCGGGTGCTGTCGCGTATCGATGGCCAACTGGTGCCGCTGCCGTTCAACCTGACCAGCATCGAACGTTGTTTCCCCGCCGACAAGGCGCAAGCGCTGATCGCGGCACTGGTGTCGCGCTATGGCGAGGGGGCGCGGGTGCCGATCCTGACGTTGCGTCAGCAGGCCGATCCGCTGCTCGGCGAGTTGGCGGAGTTCATATATCAAAAGGCGTTCGTCAACTACACCAGCAAGCAGTGGGGCATGCCGCCCGAGGCGATTTCGCCGGAGGTGACCGCCCGGGTACCCGTGGTGGTCAGCCGTGATGATCGCTACTTTACCGATCCGTTCCAGGCGGTGCCGCAAGGGGGCTACAGTGCCATGGTGGCGGCGATGCTGGCCCACCCCAACATCGAATTGCAGTTGTCGACGCCGATGAGCGCCCGCGTGGCGCTGGACTGGGGGCAGGGGCGTGTCATGCTGGACGGTGCCCCGTTCACCGGCCCGCTGATCTACACCGGCATGCTGGATGTGCTCTGTGCCGGCAGTGAGCCACTGCCGTACCGTTCGCTGCGTTTCGAGCACCGTCACTTGGCGCAAGCACAGTTCCAGCCGGTGACGACGGTGAATTACCCCAATGAAGAGGCCTATACCCGCATCACCGAGTTCAAGCACCTGACCGGGCAAGTGCACGCGGGCACCAGCATCGTCTACGAGTATCCCTGTGCCTACGAGCCTGAACAGGGATTGGAGCCCTATTACCCGCTGTTTACCGACACTGCCCAGGCGCGCTATGCCGACTGCCGTGCCCGGCTGGAGTGCTTTACCCAGTTAATACCGTTAGGCCGCCTGGCCGAATACCGTTATTTCGATATGGACGATGCGGTGGACAATGCACTACAGACATTTAGAACAAGAATTGAAAACGGTAATTGAGCTTATAAGTATTGAGTTACGTAGAGAGTAATGCTTAATGTTGGAAAAAATAATATGCTAATTAATGGTCTTCTGGCTGATAAACTTGTTGAAGTCGTTGCAGCATATTAATAATTCCCACATCACCTATGTATTATTGATAAAATGACTGTTGCATGGAGTGCCAACTTCAGAAATAGAAATGATCTGCAGTGCATTAGTGTGATCGTGTTATAGGTAGTACAAGAGCAGTTGATAGGTATATGCTGCTGCCAAAATCTAGTTTCCATACTCTTATGGCTATCATATTCAATGCGTCATCAACGTGGTAATTTATGATGTTTTACCTGCTGCTAGGATAATAGATGAAAATAAATACGATTGAGTTGGCGTTTTGTATTGACAATGAGTATGCAACACACTTGGCTGCACTCATAACAAGTATACAAAGAAATTTATCCACAGACTATAAGATTAACTGCCATGTGTTTGGTAGGCTTAACCAGAATACAAAAAAAAAATTGATGACATTAGAGTGTCAAAACACTCAAATCGAGTTTCATTCAAATTTACCGGATTATAGTAATCTGCAAATTAGTGACCGGTATAAAGAACGATTAAATGAAGTAACATATTATCGGTTTTCTGTCCCAGAGATATTAAATGATCGTGATCGGGTTATATTCATTGACGCTGATGTGATAGCCCAAGGTGATATATCTCCATTATGGGAAGTTAACTTGCATGGTTGTATTGCTGGAGTTGTGACCGATCAGCTATTAGGTGACGATAAAGAGGGGCAGTTAGCAAGAGGAATCGCGACTGGTAAATACTTTAACGCAGGAATGATGGTTATAGATGTTGTTGCCTGGAATGATTTTAATGTGAGTAAAAAAGCAATCGATTTGCTGATAAGAATGCAGGGCATGGAGCACAATGATCAAGATGCACTAAATGTTGTTATTGAAGGGCAGTGTTGTTACATCGATAGCATATGGAATGCTCAATCGTTAATAATAACACCCGATTTAACAAAGAAAGCCCGTCTTATCCATTTCTGTGGTCAGGAAAAACCTTGGCATGTTACATCTGAACACCCACTCACATCGGTATATTTGAAGTACAAGGCGCTGACATCATTTAGTGATGAGCCCCTAGAACTATTCTTAGATCCAACGGACATTGACATTATTAATCGACTCAAAAATGAATTGCCAAATGGTGGGGTCTTAGCAATCTGGGGGCGAGGGCAGCGTGGACGACGTTTATGTTATCATATAAAAATGAATATGCCGGAGTACACAATTCAATATCTGATCGACAAAAATATATTGAATCCTTATCTCGGTATACCCGTATTTAAGGGGCTAGACAAGTTTAATGTAATTGATGCATTGGTCATAGCTTCTGTTCCATACCGACAAGAAATTATTTCATCGCTGCCGTTTGATACAACGTTGAACGTCAAGATAATATAATATTGGAGTGTGAGCTAATGACCAAGACTGTAGTCTCAATTATTATTCCATGCTATGAACAGCAATCATTATTAAAAAGAGCACTCGATTCACTTAATGACCAAGATGTTGACCTTGATGTGATTGTTATTGATGATGGATCTTCTGAAGCAGTATATATACCGACATCTAATTATAAATTTAGTATAAGATTGATTAGGCAAGAAAATGGCGGTTTGTCGGCCGCAAGAAACACCGGTCTAAAATATGCGGTTGGCGAGTATGTGAAATTTTTAGATGCGGATGATGCGTTACTTCCATATTCACTCAAAAAACAAGTTGATAGTATATCGCTTAGCGAGAACGTCATTAGCATTATAGGCGCTATTGAGGTTGATGAAGATACTGGACTGAAGAAAAAAATCATTCCGACATTTGGTGATGCATTACCATCTTTATTCATGGATAACTTGGCGCCTGTTCACTCTTATCTGTTTAAGAAAAAAACTCTAGATTTGTTTGGTGGATTCATTTCAGGAGCAAGAACAGAAGGCGGGTGCGAAGATTATGATTTAATATTCAGGCTGGCTATTAAAGGATGTAGTTTTTTATCGTTGCACGATCTGGGGGTGATCTATTTTAGGCGACATGGAACTATGTCAAGGAACAATACACGGATGAAAATAGCCAGAACGAATGTATGGTTGGATAATGTTAGCGAGTGGCTTGATTCCTCTACTCTTCATAGTAGCGAACACATAATTCCGTTGCTTACCGGATTAACCAAGTTATGTGGCATTGTGCCGAAAGAGCAAACATATAAGTTAAAAAGACTGGTGTATAGGATCCATGACTACATTTTAGATAATAATTATAAACTTTCACCAGTAGAATGTAAGCTATTGCTCAGTTTAATGAAGGGACACACTGTTTTAGACGAAATATCAAGAATTATTAGATCATTTGCTAATGAAACAAACTGTATGACATTAAGTATTGTCCCTCAGTCACTCAATGATTACAGAGTCCACTTATCATCAGGTTCCTCATCGCTGGATTATGACTGGATCTGTTCTATTCTTGAAAATGCAAACAAGTATGATGGCTATATTGGTATATATGGTGCTGGCGATATCGGATTTAAAATAGAGCAGCTTTGCCGTTCCGCTGGATTTGGTATCAAATGTTTTTTTGACAAGAATCCATCTACTGCACGAAAAGACCTGAACTCTCCGGTCAGACATATAGACGAAATACCAGCGTCTGATATCAGGTTACTAGTTATTGCTTCGATATCATTCTATGATGAAATAAAATTAAATTTGAATAGTTGCGGTTATGTTGGTTTGCATATCATTTGATTTGTGTATTGTTTTTCGATGGCTTAGCTCATGAATATTAGAATTAGGACTACATTCTGTGAATTCATCTAAAAAAGAAGTAATCGTTTTGGGTACTGGTGGACTTTTCGATGCTTTTTATACACACATAGAACGACACTATACAATTTTAAAGTTATTTGATAACGACAAACTAAAGCATGGAAAAGTAATTCACAATCTGATAGTAGAGAAACCTGCCCATGTCCATGACGCTAATATACTAGTGGTAAGCTATTATTTTGATGAAATCAAAATGCAGTTGATTAGTTTAGGATATAAGGAGGAAAGTATTTTCCATGTATCCGATGACATGCAATTAATGAATTCAGTAAAAAGTGGGTTAATAATAAAACAACACATTCCCATTGCTGTCAATCAAGTTAACAGACTAAAGAAAACAGACAAAAACAACATTCTAATTGTAATGAATTCGTTAGGAGTTGGTGGTGCTGAAAAATCATTGATTAATTTTGTTAACACAATTGATGCGGATAAAAATAATGTAATAATTTTGGCAATCAATGGTGGGGGAAGTTGGACTAATAAATTTAATAAAATCGCCAATGTCGTTGATATTTTTTCAAATTGGAATGACATAATCCTACAACCATATTTTTTTAAAAACTTAAGCTTTAACGAGATTAAGAACTTATTCGCATCCCTAAGTTTTGATAAGGTTATAGCTTATAGTGTCGGTTTTTCTGCAAAATTAGCATGTGAAATTAATGCAAAAATTCGTATTGCTTGGATTCATTCTGATCTAAGTGTGGAACACCCCACAAAATTCTGTTTTAATAATCTATCGGAAGAGGTTGATT
>ERZ941706.277-NODE-277-length-17727-cov-5.032990_pt1 | contig 17727 bp, 9 predicted proteins | sample MGYA00521232_ERZ941706 | MGnify/ENA primary metagenome ERZ941706 (study PRJEB32759, sample SAMN07749893) | skin metagenome | biome: transportation; feature: city; material: polyester macromolecule | host: Homo sapiens | place: Hong Kong:ER line | collected...
TCCCCCCTGGCAGCACCATCGGCATCCTCGGCGGCGGCCAGCTCGGCCGCATGCTGGCGGTCGCGGCCGCGCAGCTCGGCTACCGCACCCACGTGCTCGCCCCCGACCGGGAAAGCGTCGCCGCGCAGACCGCCTCCAGCCTGACGCGTGCCGACTATCACAACCGCATCGTCCTCGCCGACTTCGCCGCCGCCTGCGACGTCGTCACCTACGAGTTCGAGAATATCGACGTGACGCCGGTCGAATGGCTCAGCCAGCGTGTCCCTGTCCATCCCAATCCGGCTGCGCTCCGCGTTGCGCAGGATCGCATCGCCGAGAAGCGCTTCGTCGAAGGCATTGGCGGTCGCCCGGCCCCTTGGGCACAGGTCGATAGCGAGGCCGACCTGATGGCCGCGCTGGACCGCATCGGCTACCCCGCGATCCTCAAGACCACCCGCTTCGGCTATGACGGCAAGGGCCAGGCGATGATCCGCGACGCCGCCGATGCGGCAGAGGCGTGGACGACGATCGGCGGCCCCGCGGTGCTCGAAGGCTTCATCGCCTTCACCCACGAATTCTCGATCCTGATCGCCCGCGGACCGGATGGCGCCAGCGTGCGCTACGATCCCCCGCACAACGTCCACCGCGACGCGATCCTGCGCACCTCCACCGTTCCCGCCCCGCCTGAGATCGTGGATCAGGCGGAGGAAGCCACCGCCCTCGCCTGCCGCATAGCCGACGAACTCGGCTATGTCGGGGTCCTCGCCTGCGAATTCTTCGTGGGCCCCGATGGCCCGGTGTTCAACGAAATGGCCCCTCGCGTCCACAACTCCGGCCACTGGACGATCGAAGGCGCCGACACCTCGCAATTCGAAAACCACATCCGCGCGATCTGCGGCCTACCGCTCGGCGCGACGACGCTGACGGGCCGCGAAGTGACTCTCGAAAACCTCATTGGCGACGACGCATGGGAACCGGCCCTCACCCAACCCAGCGCCCACCTCCACCTCTACGGCAAGGGCTCCGCCCGACCGGGCCGCAAGATGGGGCATGTCACGCGCGTGCGTCGCTAGCTGTCAGGACGCGACCAACACTGAAAAGTCATTGGCATCGGCAATCCGCCTGACATGCGGCGGATAGCAATTGCCCCCGCTTTCATAGTCCCGCCACGTTTCCCGCGCCTGCGCATTTGTCAGGACATAAAAGGTCGGTGAGAGCGTCCGCAGATCAAGCTCTATGAAGATGAAAAAGTCCGCATCGCCCTTGGCCGCCATATCCACGGGCCAGCGCGTGATTTCGGATGGCCGCTCCAGGAACTGCCGCGTCTTCACCTCGATGGATTTCGCCCGGCCCTCCAGAACCACGATGATGTCGTGACCGGGCGCTCCTTCCGGACTGATATAGGCCGCGTGCCCCAGCGTGTTGAGCTTGGCCACCGCGAGCAATTCGCCCAACGTTCCGGCTTGTAACGAAGAGAGCTTCGTCAACATCGGATCCTGTCCCCTTCGGCATGGCCAGCCAGCTATGGCTGGTCAGCGCACCATGCCTGATACGAAACGGCCCGCCTCCCTCGCAGGAGACGGGCCGCCCGTTACGTCACGAACCGAAAAATCAGCCGGTGCGCTTGCCGTTCAGCGGGAAGCTGCCGAACGCGCCCGCGGCGACGGTGCCGGTCAGCGTGTCGCCGTCGGCGGTCGCTTCGCAGTCGAGCGTCATCGGCATCGGTACGGTCATCTGCTGCTTCCAGGTGATCGTGTTGCCCGACACCTCGCCCGACACGTCGCTCGAGCCCATCGCGCCCGAAGCGGTGCCGGTGAAGCTGCCGCCGTCGCTCTGGACGGTCAGCGTCAGGTTCTGGTCGCCCAGCGGCGACTTCACGGTGCAATCCCAGCTGCCATCGACATCGGCCATGCGGTCTCTCCTTATTTCGCGGCGGTGGAGGATGTGGAGGCCACCGCGCTTGCCGGCATGACCTCGACCGGCAGGCCCAAAGTGTCAAGCTGCGGCTTCACCTTTGCCGCATCGCCGATCACGACCCAGGTGAACTTGTCCGGTTCGATCGTCCGCGCGGCGGCACTGCGCAATTCGGACAAGGTCAGCGCACGCAGGCGTGGGGTCAGCGTTGCGTAATAATCGTCGGGACGCTTCAGCAGGTCGTTGGTCTGCATCGCGCCCAGCACCGCCTGCGATGTCTGGAACTGCCCGGGCAGCTGCAGGATCGCGCCATCGACCGCCAGGCCGAATTCCTTGTCGGTCATCGGCTTGGTGGTGACGAACTGCACCACATCGTCGCGCGCGGAGGCGACCGACGGGCCGGTCTTGTCCGCCTGCACGCCCGCCTGCATCACATACGGCGCGGCATATTCGGACACCTGGAACCGCCCGCTCGCGCCATAAGACCAGTGCTTCTCCTCGCGCAGGTCCATGTTGATGCGGCTGAGGAAGCTGCCGCCCAGCGCGTCGTTGACGGTGTTGAGCGCGAGCAGATCGTCCGTGCCCTTCAGGCCGGTGCGCTGCGCCCCGACGATCATCGACTGCGGGCTGTCGGGCCGGTCGACGAGCACGATGCGCGGGGTGAGCGGCGGCTGCGCGCCCCCGAACGTCTTGGTGCCGGGCGCGCCCGTCGCCTGCCAATCGCCGAAGCGCGCATCGAGCGCCGCCTTCACCTCGCCCAGCGGCCGGTCGGACACGACGAACACCTTCGCCTTGTCGGGCCGCAGCCACGCCTGCTGGAAGGCGCGCAAATCGGCCGGGGTGAGCGACGCGACCGCCGCCGGATCGCCCGACCCCTGCGCCTTTGCATAAGGCGAACCGGCGGCCAGCACGCGCGTCGTCATCCGCTGCGCGAGCGCACCCGGGTTGGTCAGCTCCTGCTGGATTCCCGCAACCTGCTGCGCCTTGAAGCGTGCAACCTCGGGCGCGGCATAGGTCGGGTGCCGCGCGACTTCGGCGAACAGGTCGAGTGCGCCGTTCAGGTTCGCACTCGGCACCCCCATGAACAGCGTGCTTCGGTCGTTGCTGGCGCTGGCCGACAGCTGCATGCCCAGCCGCTCGCGCGCCTCGGCAAGTGCGTTGACGTCATACCGCTCGGTGCCTTCGTCCATCATCATCAGCGCGGCCAGCTGCGTGCCGAGCTTGTCGGCGACGTCCGAGGCATAGCCCGCATCGAAGCTCAGCACCGCCTGCGTCACCGGCACCGCGGCGCGCTGGGCATAGACGACCTCCATCCCGTTCTTCAGGCGCGTGCGCTCGATCTTCGGGAAAGTAAGGCCGGTGATCGCACCGACGCCCGGCATCGCGCCGCGCGTGCCCTTGGCGGGCTGTGCCGGAGCGGCGACCACCTCCGCCTTGGGTGGTACCTTCGCCTCGGCATAGGCGTCACGCGCGCCGGGCACGACGTTGACCGCCAGCACCGGGCGGCTCAGCCATGTGTCCGCCGCGGCCTTGACGCTCGCCGGCGTCTGCGCGGCGAGTTCGGTCAGCTCCTTCTTGTAGAAACCCGGATCGTTCGAATAGAGCGCGCCCTCGGCGAGGACCGAGGCCTTGCCGTTCACCGATTCCATGCTGCGCAGCTGCGCCGACACCGCCGACGTCACATAGCGCGACACCTCGTCCTGCGTCGGACCGGTGCGCAGGAAGTCCGCGACCACCTCGTCCAGGCGCTTCGCCGCCACCGCGGGATCGACACCGGGCCGCACCAGGCCGTTGATCTGGAACATGCCGATCTGTGCAAAGTCGCTGTTGTCGGCGCGAAGCTGCGTGAACAGCTTTTCCTTGCGGACCAGTTCGTTGGCGAAACGCGACGAGGCCATGCCGCCGAGCACACCCGCCGCGACGTCGAGCGCAGCGCTGTCCTTGTCGTTGAGGCCCGGCACCGCCCAATTGCGCGACAGCATGACCGCAGCGACGCGGTCCTTCAGCGTCACTGTCTTGGCCGCGGGCAGCGTCACGACGGGCGCGGCGGGCAGCTCGCTCTTGGGACCGGGCTTGATGCCGCCGAAATACTTCTCGACCAGCGGCTTGGCGGCGGCGGCGTCGATGTCGCCCGAGAGCACCAGCACCGCGTTGTTGGGACCGTAATGGCTGCGGAACCAGTTCTTCACCGTCTCCAGGCTGGCGCCGTCGAGGTCCTGCATCGAGCCGATCGTGTCGTGGCCATAGGGATGCGTTGCCGGGAACAGCCCCTCGGTCACGGCATAATCGACCAGGCCGTACGGGCGGTTGTCACCCTGGCGCTTCTCGTTCTGGACGACGCCGCGCTGCTCGTCGAGCACCCCTTGCGTGATCGCGCCGAGCAGATAGCCCATGCGGTCGCTCTCAAGGAACAGCGCTCGGTCGAGCGCGCCGGTCGGCACCGTCTCGAAATAATTGGTGCGATCGAAATAGGTCGTGCCGTTGAGGTCGGTCGCGCCGATCTGCTTCAGCGGCGCGAAGAAATCGCCGGGGGCGTTTTCCGACCCGTTGAACATCAGATGCTCGAATAGATGCGCGAAGCCGGTCGAGCCCTGCGGCTCGTGCTTCGATCCGACGTCATACCAGACGCTGACCGCGACGACCGGCGCCTTGCGGTCGGTGTGGACGATGACGCGCAGCCCGTTCTTCAGCGTGAACTGCTGATATGGGATGTTCACCTCTTTGACGAGCGCGGCGACGGGCGCGGCCTTCACCGGCGTGGCGGTCTGCGCCAGCGCGGGCGTGGCGAGCGCAAGGCTGGCGGCCCCGGCAAGCGCCGCAAATTTGATCGTGGTCATGCAATCCCCCGAAAGCGTCCCGGATGGACGGGTGGGGCGAACATACCCGCCCCCATTCCGCTGGCAAGCGGTCTCGGATGAAACCATCGCACACTATTGTGTTGCACAATAGCAACACTACATTCCCGGTCAGTTAGGAAGGGGCATTACATGAACCTCGAGAAATTTACCGACCGCGCCAAGGGCTTTCTTCAGTCGGCGCAAACCGTCGCGATCCGCATGAACCATCAGCGGATCGCGCCGGAACACCTTTTGAAGGCGCTGCTCGAGGACGAGCAGGGCATGGCCGCCGGGCTAATCCAGGCGGCCTGCGGCGACGCGCGCCGCGCCACCGCGGAAACGGACGCGGCGCTCGCCAAAATTCCCGCCGTCAGCGGCTCGGGCGCGCAACAGACGCCCGGCCTCGATAATGACATCGTCCGCGTGCTCGATACCGCCGAGCAGGTCGCGCAGAAGGCCGGCGACAGCTACGTTACCGTCGAACGGCTGCTGCTCGCGATCGCGCTGTCGCAGACGACCGCTGCGGGCAAGGCACTGAAGACCGCGGGCGTCACCGCCGAAGGGCTCAACACCGCGATCAACGACCTGCGCGGCGGCCGCACCGCTGACACCGCCAGCGCCGAGGATCGCTATGATGCGCTCAAGAAGTTCGCGCGCGACCTGACCCAGGCGGCACGCGACGGCAAGCTCGACCCCGTGATCGGCCGCGACGAGGAAATTCGCCGCACGATCCAGGTGCTCGCGCGCCGCACCAAGAACAATCCCGTCCTCATCGGCGAACCCGGCGTCGGCAAGACCGCGATCGTCGAGGGTCTCGCGCTGCGCATCGCCAACGGCGACGTTCCCGACGGCCTCAAGGACAAGACGCTGATGGCGCTCGACATGGGCGCGCTGATCGCGGGCGCGAAATATCGCGGCGAGTTCGAGGAGCGGCTGAAGGGCGTCATCGACGAGGTGAAGGGCGCCGAGGGCGACATCATCCTCTTCATCGACGAGATGCACCAGCTGATCGGCGCCGGCAAATCGGACGGCGCGATGGACGCGGGCAATCTGTTGAAACCCGCACTCGCCCGCGGTGAGCTCCACTGCGTCGGCGCGACCACGCTCGATGAGTACCGCAAGTACGTCGAGAAGGACCCCGCGCTTCAGCGCCGCTTCCAACCCGTCTTCGTTGGCGAACCGACGGTCGAGGATACGATCAGCATCCTGCGCGGGCTCAAGGACAAGTACGAGATGCACCATGGCGTGCGGATCACCGACGGCGCGCTGGTGTCGGCGGCGACGCTCTCCAACCGCTACATCACCGACCGCTTCCTGCCCGACAAGGCGATCGACCTGATGGACGAGGCCGCCAGCCGCATCCGCATGGAGGTCGAATCGAAGCCCGAGGAGATCGAGAGCCTCGACCGCCGCATCCTGCGCCTCAAGATCGAGCGCGAAGGCCTGCGTCGCGAAACCGATGCGGCGAGCGTCGATCGCCTCGAAGCGCTGGAGGGCGAACTCGCCAATCTCGAACAGCAGTCTGCCGAACTGACCACACGCTGGCAGGCGGAAAAGGACAAGATCGCCGGCGAAGCGAAGCTCAAGGAACAGCTCGACGCCGCCCGGCTCGAACTCGAGCAGGCGCAGCGCAACGGCGACCTCGCCAAGGCGGGAGAGCTCTCCTACGGCCGCATCCCGGCGCTCGAAAAGCAGGTCGCGGAGGCGCAAGGGCAGACGCAAGGCGCGATGCTGCGTGAGGAGGTCACCGCCGACGACATCGCCGGCGTCGTCAGCCGCTGGACGGGCGTTCCCGTCGATCGCATGCTGGAGGGCGAGCGCGAGAAGCTCTTGAAGATGGAGGAGGTGCTGGGCGCCCGCGTCATCGGCCAGTCCGATGCGGTCCGCGCCGTCTCCACCGCCGTCCGCCGCGCGCGTGCCGGGCTACAAGACCCGAACCGGCCCTTGGGCAGCTTCCTGTTCCTGGGGCCGACGGGTGTCGGCAAGACCGAGCTGACCAAGGCGCTCGCCGAATTCCTGTTTGACGACCCCGCCGCGATGGTGCGCATCGACATGAGCGAGTTCATGGAGAAGCACGCCGTCGCCCGCCTGATCGGTGCGCCTCCCGGCTATGTCGGCTATGAGGAAGGCGGCGTGCTGACCGAGGCGGTGCGGCGCCGGCCGTATCAGGTCGTGCTGTTCGACGAGGTCGAGAAGGCGCACGGCGACGTCTTCAACGTGCTGCTGCAAGTCCTCGACGACGGCCGCCTGACCGACGGACAGGGCCGCACGGTCGATTTCAGCAACACGATCATCATCCTGACGTCGAACCTAGGTTCGCAATATCTCGCGAACCTCGAAGACGGCCAGTCGGTCGACAGCGTCGAACCGCAAGTGATGGAGATCGTCCGCGCGCACTTCCGCCCGGAATTTCTCAACCGGCTGGACGAGATCATCCTCTTCCACCGCTTAGGGCAAAGCCACATGGGCCCGATCGTCGACATCCAGGTCGCCCGCGTGGCGAAGCTGCTCGCCGACCGCAAGATCGGCTTGGAGCTGACCGGTGCGGCAAGGGAATGGCTCGGCCGCGTCGGCTACGACCCCATCTACGGCGCAAGACCCCTGCGCCGCGCCGTCCAACGCCACCTCCAGGACCCGCTCGCCGAAGCGATCCTGCGGGGCGAGGTGAAGGATGGATCGACCGTTAGGGTGGATGAGGGCGACGGGAAGCTGGTGCTAAGGGTCGAATAACTAGCGCTTGCAGAACGCAGATATGAGAACAGGCGGGTCTTTCGACCCGCCTGTTCATTTTTCAACTTCTTTTGAATCAGAAGCTGATGTCAGCACCAATGCGGACGAACCGCGGCGCCTGGTAACTGGTCACCAGACCATAGCTCGGGTTCGGCGACACCGAAACGGGCAAGCCCGAAGCTCCAAGAACGGCGCTACCCGCCAAGTCGCCGATCTCGTTACGCTTCAGCACCGCTTGCGAGTTCAGCAAGTTGAACACGTCCGCACGAAGCGTCATTACCCGATCCGCGAAGTGGACGTTGTAACGGAACGCAACGTTGATCGTTTCATACCAGTCGCTCTTCTGCGCCGTACCACGTGGGCTAAGCACCAAGTTGCAGTAATGCGACGCAGCGTCATAGCCGTTCGCAAAGTCGTCCGTCGGGTTATAGCCGAAGCAGCTCAATGGGCGCTTGGAATAGATTTGCGTATTCGTGCCGATGTTGAAGTCGTCGGTCAGGTTGACGCTGCCGTACAGCTTGAATTCGTGACGCCGATCGTTGGGCAGATAGCCATACGCTCCGGGCACGAAGCCAGGCTGGTCGAAGTCCTGCGTGATGCCGGTATCCGACTGACCGAAGTCAGACTGCACGCCACCTTCGATGTTCCCCTTGCTCTTCGACCAAGTGTAGCTGCCGCCAAGCGAATAGCTGCCGCTGAAAGCACGGTCAAAGCTGAAGGTCACGGCGTCATAGGTCCGGCGAGCTTTGCCATAGCCAAGAGCGCTGGCCGACAGGGTCACGGTACGGTTGTTGATGTCGTAACCGTTGGCCAGCAGGTTGACCGTGATGTCACTACCAGGATTGTTGATAACATACTGGTGGAAACCGTCGAAAATTCGCGAGCAAGGCACCGAAGCACCGCCCCCGGTCGGTGTCGCACGAATATTATTCGCGGCGCAGTAGGCATTAACTGCCGCATCGATAGCCGAATCTTCCGACGTGCGGTTCAATGTCCGATGCGTATAGTTCAGGCCCAGCGTCCAAAGCCCCAGCTTCTGCTGATAACCGGCAGTGATTTCCGTTTCTTTGGTCGCCTTCAGGTTACTGGAAATCGCTTGGGTCGTATTGATGTCCGATCCATCGCCCGTCACACTGCAGTTTGTCGTCGGCTTGCCTGGCACCAAAGCGATTGGACAATTTGCAGTATATCCGGTTTGGTTCGTAGCCACAGCGCCGAGGATCGGAATACCCTTCGAATCCAGCCCGCCATAGGCGAAACGCTGACGGAGATAATAAGACGGCGCGCCCTGACGGAACCCAGTATTGCTCGCAATTGGCAAGTAGTACCAGGAATATGACCCATACAGCTTGCCTGACTTGTCACCGAACAGCTGATACTCGGCACTGATACGCGGTGCATAATTTTTGTTCAGGATGGCAATAGGCGCGCCACTGGGCTTGTCGACGCGGAAATCATCGCGTCGTGCCCCCAGCGTCAAGGTCAGCCGGTCGAACGGCTTCCACTCGTCCTGAATGTAGTAGGCCTTGTTCTTTGCACCGAAAGTACCACCGGTGTTGAAGTAATTCACCTCAACAAGGCCGCCTGGGCGCAGAATATATGCCAGCCCTGCATTGCCCAGGACCGCGTTGAACGCTGCCGGCGTGATCGCTCCATTGCTAAGCTCGTAGGCACCGCCATTGCGAACGTTGACGTGATTGAGGGTATTCGTCTCCTGGTCATAGCCGCCACGGAAATGATGCGAGCCGAGGAAATTGACGAAAATATCTGCATCCGCCCGGAAGAACTTACGCTCCGTGTTGTAGGGGGCGTCGGTACCGAGATTTTGCTGTGCGTTTAGCAGACCGCCGTTTGCCACGCCGTTTACGACCGCGCCCGACGAATTTAGAATATAAGGCAGGTTGCCCGAACCCGCGATGCTGATCTGGTCAAAGCGGTCGCGCACGCGGCCGTAAGCGGCTGAAACTGTCAGGAAATTGGTCATGCGACCGGTATATTTGCCGACGAAGTTGAGCCCGCCGCTGCTAAAGCCGGTCACTGCCGTGGCCGTGTTGTAAAGGGGCGCGCCCAATCCATAGCTATAGGGCTGATCCGAACGCTCCTGCGTAGCCCGCGTGTCGTAGATCGTAAATTCGAGGTGCTGGCTATCGATAGGATAAGCATCGATCTTTGCGCCCCAGAATGGATCGGTATCTCTGTATGAGAACGACGTTCCCTGGCCAGTAACGCCGGTTGCCAACGGACTGTTCGTACGGCTCGTCGCGCGACGCATCTGGACGAGTCCATAGACGAACAAGCGATCTTTGATGATCGGACCACCCGCCTCGATGTTGACGAGCAACGAATCGGAACGATTGTTCGTCGTGTCCGTGCTGTTCTGATACCGGCTGCCGTTGACGTCTACGCCCGTAAAGCTCTGACGGTTCTTACCGATCGAACGAAGAAAATTGGGTGCCCAATCCACGTGCACCGCCGCCATGAACTCGTTCGATCCCGCCTTCGTCACGGCGTTGATGATACCGCCGGTGGCGCGACCATATTCGGCAGGCAGTCCGCTAGTCTTGGTTTCCACGCTACGATAGAAGTAGAATGGCACCGCCGTGCTGCCAAGGCCGGTATCAAAGTTGGTAGTATTCAGACCGTTCACAAAATAGGCGTTCTCCGCCACCGAAGAACCACCGATCGACGGCAGGTTACCAAAGGCGGCGTCGCCGGCAGCTGTACCCGGCGCCAGCAAAATGATGGACGTCAGATCTCGATTGAGCGGCTTGTCCTTGATGAAGTCCGAAACGTCGACGTTCAGGCCGGTGGTCGCGCCGCTGAACGAGCTCACCGCCCGAGAGCCGGTAACAACGATGTCCTCACCACCCGAGGCGGCCAGTTGCACATTTAGCTGCGCCGTCTGTGACGAGAGCAGGCTGACGTTGTCTGCCTTATAGCCGGCGCCAGCGGACGATTGAACCGACACGTCATAGCCGCCGGGCGCAAGTCCGTTGATGAGAAACGTACCAGAAGAATTGGTGTTAGTCGTCCGCGTCACGCCCTGCGCCCGTGACGTGATCGTCACGGTTGCACCGGCCACGGCGTTGCCGGCGTCGTCCTTGACCGTCCCGCCGATCGCGCCCGACGTGTAATCCTGTGCCGCTGCGGGCGCAGCTGCCACAGCAGCCAGACTGACGCCCGCGCCGACCAATGCAAGCGCCTGAAGCGCCGACCCTGCGCGCAGCTTACCCCGTGAAAACCGTTCGTAACGTGTCATTCGATGGTCCCCCTACCTAGCGCATTCCTCAACGCGCCGTGTGGCTCGCCCTCCCTGGAGGTGCGAATACGGCATACTTCCTTACGGACGCTCCCTCACGCAAAGCAAAATTGATGCATTTTGTAATTATCGGGCCATGCGTGGGGAAAATGCCACACCTCGCCATCTACCCGGCGAGACATGTTGCAATTGCATGCAGCTTATAACACGTCATGCCTAAACGGACCGCAGGTGTGTTTCAGTGTAGTAGCACAGCGATACTAAAGCTGAACTAAATCAACCGCTCCAGTGGAGTGTGCTGCGCAACTAATTCACTGGATCAGCCTTTACAAAGTCACCGCCCCGGCATCGGCCCCGTCACCAGCAGCGGATCGAGCCGTGCATCGCGCCAGCGCAGGCTCCAGTGGAGGTGTGGTCCCGTCGCCCGCCCGCTCTGTCCCACTGCGCCGATCGGCTGGCCCTGGCGGACGTGGTCGCCGACCTTCACGTCGATGCGCGACAGGTGCAGGAAGGCGCTGTTGAGCCCCATGCCATGGTCGATCATCAACAGATTGCCCTCCAGCGTGAAGGGATGGTCGGCGGCGAGGATGACGACGCCATCGGCCGGCGCGGCGACCGGCGCACCGACCGGCAGCGCGATGTCGGTGCCGGAATGATAGCTGCCCGGCTCGCCGCGATAGATGCGCTGCGCCCCGAACAGGCCGGAGATGCGGCCCCGCGCCGGCCAGACGAAGCGCTGCCGCCAGCCTTGCGCGTCGGTCACGGTCGCGCGCGCCGCGACGATCTGCGCGAGCTCGGGCGGGCGCAGCTTCGCCATCACCGGATCGGGTGCGGGAAATTTGGGCAGGGTATCGAGTCGCTCGATCCGCCATGCGCGAGGCGCCACCGCGACTGATGTCGTCGCGGTCAGCGCATCGCCGCGCAGTCCGGCGAAATGTTCGACGAGACGCATCGTCGCCGGTGCGTCGCGATCGAAGCCGAGCAGGAACGTCCCGTCCGCCGCCACCGGCACGTCACGGTCGTCGAGCGTCAGCCGCGTGCCCGCGCGGACATGCCCGCGTACCAGCCCGCCCTGCACCGGCGCCCCCTCCAGCCGCAACGCCGACGGACCGGCACGCTCCGGCGGCACGGCGCGCGCGACCGGCGCCTGCTGCGCGCCGCCGGGTATTGCGCTGCCGAGCAGCAGCGCCAGGATCGCGTGCCTCATTGCGGGCGCATGGCCTCGCTGGCGATCTCCGCGGTCGCATAGGCTTCTTGGCGGGCGACGCTCCAATAGCGCAGCAGGTCGATCGGCACGCGCGCGCCGCTGACGGCACAGGTCACGTGATCGCCCGGCGACAGCACGCGAAAACCGTTGGCCATATAATGCAGGCGCGCGGCCCGGTCGGAGTTAGAAACGAGCATAAGCGAAGGTCCGTGTCAGAGCCCAGCGGTCACAATAACGTCGGCTGGTCGGGCTTGGGGGCGACATAGGGGCGGGCGGGCTTGCGCTCAACCTTGGGCGCGGGTGCCCCCTCGCCCACCACCGCATCGACGCTGTCGTCGCGGAAGCGCAGCGTCACCGCGCCCGCATCGCGCACCGCCGCCGCCGAGGACAGCGTCGTGCCGTCACGCGCGGTCACCCGGGCGTAGCCGCGGTCGAGCACCGCATCGGGGTTGAGCGACTGCACCAGCCGCCACGTCGCCGCCAGCCGGTCCCGGCCGCGGTCGAGCTGCTGCTGCAGCACCGCCGGCCGCAACGCACCCGCCGAGCGGTCGAGGCTGCCGCGCGCCAGCGTCACGCGCCGCTCGAGCCCGCGGTCCAGCCGCTGCCCGGCATCGTCGGCGCGCTGGCGCTGCGGCCCGAGCAGCGCCTCGCGCTTCGGCAACAGTCGCGCGAGTGCGGTCAGCCGCTCGCGCCCGCGCTCGACATAGCGGTTGGCGCAACGCTGCGTGCGGCTGCCATGGCTCTGGATCGTGTACCTGAGGTCGGCGAGCACCGGCACCGCCAGCTCGGCCGCCGCGGTCGGCGTCGGCGCGCGCAGATCGGCGGCGAAATCGCACAGCGTCGTGTCGGTCTCGTGCCCCACCGCGGAGATGATCGGGATCGTGCAGTCGGCGACGGCACGCACCACCACCTCTTCGTTGAACGCCCACAGATCCTCGATCGAGCCGCCGCCACGCGCGACGATCACGAGGTCGGGCCGCGGCACCGCGCCGTCTGCCGGGATCGCGTCAAATCCGCGCACGGCTGCGGCGACCTCTTCCGCCGCGCCCTGCCCCTGCACCTTCACCGGCCAGACGATGACGTGGCTGGGACAGCGATCCTCCAGCCGGTGGAGGATGTCGCGGATTACCGCGCCGGTCGGCGACGTCACCACGCCGATCGTGCGCGGCAGGTACGGCAGCGCGACCTTGCGCTCGCGCTCGAACAGCCCCTCGCCGGCCAGCTTCGCCTTCAATTTCTCGAACAGCGCCATCAGCGCGCCCGCGCCGGCCAACTCCATCCGCTCGATGACGATCTGGTATTTCGAGCGGCCGGGATAGGTGGTGAGCTTGCCGGTCGCGATCACCTCGATCCCGTCCTGCGGCGCAAAGGCGAGCGCGTTCACCTGCCCCTTCCACATCACGCCGTCGATCACCGCGGCATCGTCCTTCAGCGCGAGATAGACGTGGCCCGACGCCGCGCGCTTGTAGCCGGAGATTTCGCCGCGCAGCCGGACATGGCCGAACTCGCCCTCCACCATCCGCTTCAGCTTGAAGCTGAGCTCGCCCACCGACAGCGCGAGCGCGTTGTCGCCGGGGCGCTCCTCGGCTAGCAGCCGGGCATCATCGGTATCGGATAGGAACTCTGGCATGAACGTCCTGCTGCTGGGCTCAGGCGGCCGCGAACACGCCTTGGCGTGGAAACTGGCGCAATCGCCGGCCCTCGATACGCTCTACGCCGCGCCAGGCAACCCCGGCATCGCTGCCCATGCGACGTGCGTGGCGCTCGACGCGACGGATCACGCCGCGGTAACCGATTTCGTGCGGGATCAGGCGATTGGCCTTGTCGTAATCGGCCCGGAGGCCCCGCTGGTCGATGGCCTCGCCGACACCCTGCGCGCCGCGGGCGTTCCCGTGTTCGGCCCAAACAAGGCCGCCGCGCAGCTGGAAGGTTCCAAGGGCTTCACCAAGGATCTGTGCCGCCGCGCGAACATCCCGACCGCGGGCTACGTCCGCGTGCAAAGCCGCGCCGAGGCGGAGGCCGCGCTCGCCACGACCTTCGGCTATCCTGTCGTCATCAAGGCGGACGGGCTCGCCGCGGGCAAGGGCGTGGTGATCGCGACCAGCGAGGCGGAGGCGGCGGCGGCGTTCGACGCGATGTTCGCGAATGGCGACGCGCCCGTGGTGCTGGAGGAATTCTTCGCCGGTCAGGAGGCCAGCCTGTCCGTCCTGACCGACGGCACCGCCTTGCTCCCGTTCGGCAGCGCGCAGGATCACAAGCGCGTCGGCGAGGGCGATACCGGCCCCAACACCGGCGGCATGGGCGCCTACAGCCCCGCCCCCATCCTCACGCCCGACCTCGAGGCGCGGGCGATCGCGGAGATCGTCGCACCGACGGTGCAGGCGATGCGCGAGGAGGGCACGCCGTTCAGCGGCGTCCTGTACGCCGGGCTGATGCTGACGCGGACGGGCCCGAAGCTGATCGAATATAACGCGCGCTTCGGCGATCCCGAAGCCCAGGTGCTGATGATGCGCTTCCAGGGCGACCTGCTGGCGGTGATGCTGGCGACCGCGGAAGGGCGGCTGGCCGAGGTGAGCGACGCCGCCTTCATAGATGAGACGGCAATGACGGTGGTTCTCTGCGCGGCGGGCTATCCCGGCACGCCCAAAGCCGGCGGCACGATCCGCGGGATCGAGGCCGCGGAAACAAGCGGTGCGGTCGTCTTCCAGGCCGGCACGAGGCAGGTGGGCGATACGCTGGTCGCATCGGGCGGCCGTGTCCTCGCGGTGACGGCAACCGGCGCCGACATCCGTGCGGCCCGCGATGCGGCGTATCGCGGGGTCGATGCGATCGACTTCGCGGATGGCTTCTGCCGCCGCGACATCGGCTGGCGCGAACTGGGGCGCTGAGACTTACACAACTCCGTCATCCTCGCGCAGGCGGGGATCCATAATCACGCCGCTCGGTGAAAAGAGCCGGCAGGTCAGCCAGTATGGATCCCCGCCTTCGCGGGGATGACGCAGTTGGCGAGGCGCAACTCCAACACACGAAAACGCCCGCCGGATCGCTCCGACGGGCCTTCCTTCAAACCGAGCCTGACAGATCAGAAGTTGATCGTCGTACCGATCGCGATGTTCCGCCCCAGCGAGTCATACCGCTGCGGGATCGTGTTCCCGCGGGCGAGGCTGATGTTGTACGAATCGGGCACGATCGGGGCCGCCTTGTCGAGCAGGTTGTTCGCGATCAGGCGCAGCGAGAATTGCTTGGCGATCGCGAAGTTCAAAGCGAGGTCGAAATAGCTCGCCGGCGCGACCCGGTAATAGCTCGTCCGCACCCGGTCGGGCGTGCCGCCGATCGCCGGATCGCCCGAATTATCGGCATTGGTCAGCGATCCGACATAGCGCCAGTTGAACGAAGCGCTGAAGCCGCGATCCGCGGTCGAATAGGTCGCACGCAGGCCATGGCTCCACTTCGGGATCAGCTGGCCACAACCGTTGCCGTAATAGCCTGCACAGTTGCGCTCCGGCTGCACCGGCGAATCCTGCCCACCGGCAAAGGTCGTCAGCGACCCGTTGAAGGTCCAGTCGATCCGCCCGGCGGTGCCGAGGTCCATCAGATACTGCGCCTGGAAGTCGTAGCCGCGCGCGATCGACGTGTAATAGTTGCTCGTACCCTGACGGATGAAGCCCGTCGTCGGGTTAGCGGCCGCATTCGCGAACAAGGTGCCGTTCGCGTTGCGCACGATGCCCTGGCAGAAGAACGCATCGCCGTTCGAGCGCAGGCAGCCGTCGGTGTAATAACTATAGTCGTTGTAGCCGAGCGAGTTGTCGATCTTGATCCGGTAGCGGTCGACCGAGAAGACTAGGCCGCGCACGAACCGCGGCTTCAGCACCAGGCCGTACGTCTGGGTGTAGGCCGTTTCCGGATCGGCGGTGAACCCACCCGACCGCACGGTGCAGCCGGCGCTGCCGTTCGGCGTCGTGCCGTTGCTGCACAGCAGGGTCGTGCTGCCGTAGAGCGCATCCGACAGGCCGGTGGCGCGGCACACTTCGCGCGAGGCGATCGGTGCGCCATAGGTCACGCCATTGGGGCCGGGAGTCGGCGTCGGCGCGCAGAAATCGTTGAACGTGCCGGCACCGCCGCTCGCGAAGTCGATGTTGGTCGCCTGGCGGATCTCGACCACGGTCGGCGCGCGCTGCGCCTTGTTAAACGAGGCGCGCAAGGTGATGTCCTTCACCGGCGCGTAGACGCCCTCGATCTTCCACGTGTTGAAGGTCGACGGATTGCTGCTGTATTTCGACAGGCGATAGCCGCCGTTGACCTGCGCCAGCTCGATGAACGGCTTGTGCTCGATCAGCGGCACCTGCACCTCGGCATTGGCTTCCCACACGTCCTGGCTGAGGTAGATGTCGCTGCCGCCCAGCGCGCTGCGATAGCTCGCGTCCGCGGTCGATTTCAGCGTGTCCTTGCGATATTCGGTGCCCAGCGCGATCGCTACGCCCTGTTCGGCGAACGGCGACGTGATGCCGTATTTGCCGAGGTCGCCGCTGACGTTGGCGAGCACGTCGTACAGCGTGCCCGTGGTCTGCGACGTGCCGGTGGTGAACAGGTACTTGATCAGCGCCGGGTTGGTGTTGCCGGCGCTGAAGATGTCGAAGGGCACGCAGCCCGCCGCGCCGCTCGCGCAGGTCGGGTTCGCTGCGGTGCCGCCGACGTTCACCGCATTCTGCAGGTTGCCCGGGGTGCGGAAGCTCGGGATGTAATCCTGATGGTTCCGCGCATAGACGCCGCCGACGTCATAGGTCCAGGCATCGCCGACCTTGCCGCGAATGCCGCCGGTCAGGCGCACACCGGTGTTGACGTAGGTGTCGGGCCGATCGTTCATCTCGCCCAGACGGTAGGCGAGGCTGACGGGCACGCTGGTGACGCCGGCGACGCCGCAGCCGATCGCCGTCGCCTGCGCGCCCGACAGGAAGGGGTTGGCGCAGGACACGTTGACCGTGCCGCTCGCGATCGTCGGGTAATTCGTATAAGACTTGTCGCGGAACCAGATGCCCGAGGCGTAGAGTTCGGCCGCCGGCGCCAGCTCCGCGCTGACGAAGCCACCAGCGTTCACGCGTTCGCTGGGACGCTGATAGGCGTAACCGCTGAAATAGTTGGAGGCATTGCCCTGTCCTGCACCGAACGGCACGAAGGTGCGGCTGCCGTTGGGGTTGTTGACATACTGCGCGCCGGCGTTCGGGCCGGACTGCGGCGTGATGAGTCCGCTGGTCGAACTGCTCGGCGTCAGGCCGCACGACAGCGGCCCGTTGCGCTGCAATTGGGTGATGTAGCAGCCCGCGTTCGACCGCGAGGTCAGCGGCACCGCGTCGGTGTTCTTGTAATTGACGAAGCCGCTGACGTGGACCTTGTCATCGAAGAAGCCATGGCCGGCGGTCAGCGTGATGTCGGCGCGGCCACCGTCGTTGGTGAGGCCACGCGGGCTGCCGAACCCCGCCGCGCGCGCCAGCGGCGAGACCACCGTGTCCTTGTTGTTGTGGTTCCAGAAATTGTAGTTGGCGTCGAGCTGCAGCCCCTCGAAATCCTTTTTCAGGATGAAGTTGACGACGCCCGCCACCGCGTCCGACCCGTAGACGGACGAGGCGCCGCCGGTCAGCACGTCGACGCGCTCGAGCAGCGAGGTGGGGATGATGCCGGTGTCCTGGCCGTTCTGCGTGCCGAGGCGCTTGCCGTCGATCAGCACCAAAGTACGCTCGAAGCCCAAGCTGCGCAGCTTGATGCGCTGGCGCCCGTCCGAATCGTTATAGGTCTGCTGCGCATCG
>ERZ941706.278-NODE-278-length-17699-cov-3.724156_pt1 | contig 17699 bp, 13 predicted proteins | sample MGYA00521232_ERZ941706 | MGnify/ENA primary metagenome ERZ941706 (study PRJEB32759, sample SAMN07749893) | skin metagenome | biome: transportation; feature: city; material: polyester macromolecule | host: Homo sapiens | place: Hong Kong:ER line | collected...
GCGTGCGCAGGCCCAAAAAATCGAACTTGACCAGGCCGATCGCCTCGACATCGTCCTTGTCGAACTGCGTCACCGGGTTCCTGCCGAGGCCGTCGACATCGTGTTGCTCTTTTCGCGGTCGGCCGCCACGCTCGCGGGCGCGGTGCAACCCGGCAATTTCGTTCCCTTCGCGAGTCCCGCGATCAACCTGTTCGAAAAGCAATGCGGGCGCGTCGCGATCACGCCCCATACGCATGAGTTTCAGGTTGTACCCGACCGCACGAAGCCGCTGGACTTCGAGATTTTCCGGCTGCTCGACGTCACCGCATACGGACGGGACAACAGCACACCGCGCACCGTGGCGCCGCTCTATGCGTTCGGCGCGCTGCTCTACGACTGGTCGGAGGCCCTCTTCTATACCAGCATCTTGAAGCCACGCCGCCTGTCCACGCGCGAGCAGCGGCTGCGTCGACGCGGCGACTATATCGGGACGGAAACCTGGCTGAACCTCACCGCGCCGGGCGCGCCCGAACGGCTGGAAGATATCGCCGAACTCGCTGTCCGCGCGCTCGTGACCAACCGCGAGCTCCCCGAGACGCTCACCTTTCGCGGCGATCAGCACTTCACCATCCAGGGCGTTCCGGTGCAGACCGTTTCGATCCTGCGCAGCCCCAGCAAGCCCCGTCCGCCACTGGGACTCGGCACGCTCGCCATGAATCCGACCGCGGTTGGCCTGCTCGGCGCGCGACGCGACGGCGACGCCGCCTGGCGCGTCATCGCGCACCTCACGCCGAACTATGCGACGCTTGCGCCCGAGGACCATGACGATCCGTCGATCCTGCGCGATCATCTGGCGCTTTACGGTAGGCAGGACGAAGCGGCGCTGCGGCGGCAGATCGACGGCATCCTGTCGATCCGGTCCCGGCGCGTGGCCCGGCGCGTGCCGGGCGAGGACCGCATGGCGATCGCGCGTGGCCATCGCATCCGTATCCGGCTCGACGATGCAGCCTTCGATCAGGGTCGCATCTATCTGTTTTCGGCGGTCATCGAGCGCTTCCTCGCCGAATTCGCCAGCATCAACAGTTTCACCGAGTGCCGCTTCGACAGCGCGGCGGAGGGGGAGTTCGCCGCATGGCCACCGAGGATCGGCCGCCGCCACACCATCTGAACTGGGCGCTCGAACAGCGCGACCAGCTGCGCCGGTCAGGCATTTTCCCGATCGCGCGCGGTATCGAGGCGCGTGCCGCTCATCTGCCGCGCCTCGGTTTCGCGCATGTGCCGTCCCAAGATTCGGCACGGCTTCACCAGAAAGCCGAGCTCGCCTTTCCCAGCGCGACGGTCACCGACATCGCCGTCAGCAATGGCGTGCCGGAAATCGAGGGGAGCTGGCTCGGCCTGCTGGGGCCGATGGGGCCGATGCCGTTGCATCTGACGGAGTTTGCGATTTTCGAGCGGCGCTACGCCAAGACGCGGCCGTTCGGGCGATGGCTCGACATGCTATCGGGTCGGATGCTGCAGGGATTCTATCGTGCCTGGGCGGACAGCCAGCCCGCCGCCAGCGCCGATCGGCCCGCCGATGACCATTTCGCCTGCTATCTCGGGGCGCTGACCGGTGCGGTCGAGGGCGTCGCGCAGCGTCGGCGGGGCAGGTCACCGCTGCCGGCGGAGGCACGGCTCCATTATGCTGCGCTGTTCGTGGGCAACCGCAGCGCGGTCAATATTGAAGACGCGCTCGAGCATCTGCTGGGGCAGGAAGTGCGCGTGCTCGAATATCAGCCGCGCTGGCGCGTGCTGGAACAGGATGACCACAGCCGGCTGGGACGGCAGTTCGCGACGCTCGGCACCGACCTGATGCTCGGCGGGCGGACCCGATCGGCATCCGACGCCTTCCGCGTCGTGGTCCGCGCCCGATCGCTGCGCGACTATCAGGATCTGCTGCCGACCGGGCGCAGGTTCGCACTCGCCGCCGAGGCGCTCGACGCCTTCGCGCCGAGCCATCTCGAATGGGATATCGCTATCGAGCTGGATTCCCGCCACGCCCGTCCCGCGAAGCTCGATCGGCAGGCCCGGCTCGGCTGGACAAGCTGGCTGGGCAAGCGTCCGGGCGGCGGCATGCGGCAGGACGTCCACCTTACCCGCCATGTCGGAATGGCGGCATGACCGGTCCGCCGCGCATCGGCCGGTCATGTCAAAGCGCGGCTGTGGAAAAACGCGCCTTATGGCATGATGGTGGCCCGCCGCGCCGGTGCGGGACCGATCGAAGGGGGAGTTGAACGATGACCGAGATCAGCAGGCAAAGCTTGTTCGGGCGGCTTGGCCCCGCTCCGCTCAAGGCGATCGAAACGGCCACCGGCTTCTGCAAGATGCGGGGCAACCCCTATGTGGAGCTTGTCCACTGGCTGCACATCCTGCTGCAGGATGCGCAGAACGACGTGGCGCAGGTGCGCACCGCCTTCGGCCTCGACGAGACGAAGCTGGCGCGCGACGTGGTCGCCGCACTCGATGCGCTGCCCCGGGGCGCGACCTCCATCTCGGACTTCAGCCCCCAGATCGAGGAAGCGATCGAGAAGGGTTGGCTCTATGCCTCGCTGCAATTCGGCGCTGGGCGCATCCGCACGGGTCATCTGCTCTACGCGATGCTGAAGACCAAGACGCTTTTCAACGCGCTCACCAACATCTCGTCCGAATTCCGCAAGATACACGCCGACAAGCTGGCAGCGGAATTCGAATCGCTGGTTCGCGCCTCGACCGAACAGACGGTCGCCGCCGGTGAGGGCGGCCCGGTCGGCGGGGTGGACGGGGAACCGGGCGAGGGCGGTCTGCCGGGGCAGGAAGGCAGCGCGCTCGCCAAGTTCAGCATCGATCTGACCGCCAAGGCCCGGTCGGGCGAGATCGACCGGATCGTCGGACGGGACAGCGAGATCCGCCAGTGCGTCGATATCCTGCTCCGCCGCCGCCAGAACAATCCGATCCTGGTCGGCGAGGCGGGCGTCGGCAAGACCGCCGTTGTCGAAGGCTTCGCCCGCCGCATCGTCGATGGCGACGTGCCGCCGGTCCTGCAGGGCGTCACGCTCCGCGCACTCGACATCGGGTTGATGCAGGCGGGCGCCAGCATGAAGGGCGAGTTCGAGAAGCGGCTTCGCATGGTGATCGACGAGGTCGAAAGCAGCGCCACGCCGATCATCCTGTTCATCGATGAGGCGCACACGCTGATCGGGGCGGGCGGACAGGCAGGCACCGGCGACGCCGCGAACCTTCTGAAGCCGGCGCTGGCGCGCGGGCGGCTTCGCACCATAGCGGCGACCACCTACGCCGAATATCGCCAGTATTTCGAAAAGGATCCGGCGCTCACCCGCCGTTTCCAGACGGTGGATGTCGGCGAGCCCGAAACCGACAAGGCGATCGCGATGATCCGGTCGGTCGCGCCGATGATGGAAAGCCATCATAACATCGTAGTGCTCGACGAGGCGGTGCAGGCCTCGGTCACGCTTTCGCAGCGCTATGTCCCGGCGCGCCAGCTGCCCGACAAGGCGGTGAGCCTGCTCGACACGGCCTGCGCGCGCGTCGCGGTATCGCAGCACAGCACGCCGGCACGGGTCGAGGACCGGGCGCGCCGGCTCGAGCTGCTGAAGGTCGAACGCGATGTCGTCGCGCGCGAGGAAGCGGGCCGCTATCGCAGTGACGACCGTGCCGCCAAGCTGGACGGTGAGATTGCGGAAGCGGAAGCGGCGTTGGCCGACGTGACCGCCAAGTGGGAAAGGGAAAAGGAGGCGCTCACTGCGCTCATCGCCGCGCGCGATGCCCTGTCGGGGCTGGGCGATGACGCCGACGACAGCGCGGCCAAGGCCGAACTCGACACGGCGCTCGCCGCGATGCGCGAGGCGCAGGGCGACGATCCGATGGTGTTCGGCGTCGTCGACGAAGATGCGGTCGCTTCGGTCGTCGGCGACTGGACGGGCATTCCGGTCGGCCGCATGGTCAAGGACGAACTGCGCGCCGTGCTGACCATTTCGGACCAGCTGAAGGACCGGGTGATCGGTCAGGACCATGCCATGGAGGCGCTTGCCAAGCGTATCCAGACCAGCCGCGCCAAACTCGACAATCCGAACAAGCCGGTCGGCGTGTTCATGCTGTGCGGGCCTTCGGGCGTCGGCAAGACCGAGACCGCCCATGCGCTGTCCGAACTGCTGTTCAGCGGCGACGAATCGATGATCGTCATCAACATGAGCGAATTTCAGGAAGCGCATACCGTCTCGACGCTCAAGGGCGCGCCGGCGGGCTATGTCGGCTATGGCCAGGGCGGCGTGCTGACCGAGGCGGTGCGGCGGCGGCCCTATTCGGTGGTGCTGCTCGACGAGGTGGAAAAAGCGCACCCCGACGTCCACGAGATGTTCTTCCAGGTGTTCGACAAGGGCTTCATGAACGACAGCGAAGGCCGCTTTATCGACTTCAAGAACACGATCATCCTGCTCACCAGCAATGTCGGCACCGACCTCATCACCACGATGAGCGAGGACGAGGAGCTGAAACCCGATCCGGAGGCGCTGGCGACCGCGCTTCGGCCCGAACTGCTCAAGGTCTTTCCGCCCGCGCTGCTCGGCCGATTGATGGTGCTGCCCTATTATCCGCTCAGCCCTGCGATGCTGGGCGGCATCGTCCGCATTCAGCTCAACCGCATCAAGAAGCGGATCGCCGCCAATCACGGCATCGAATTCGCCTACGGCGACGCGGTGGTCGATCTGATCGTCTCCCGCTGCAACGAAGTGGCGTCGGGCGGGCGCATGATCGACGCGATCCTGACCAACACCATGCTTCCCGAAATGTCCGTGGCGCTGCTGTCGCGCCAGATCGACGGCGAGGAAGTGGCGCGGATCGAGGTGGGCACCGATGACAAGGGATTCACCTATCGCTTCGTCGGCCCCGCAGGCGCGCAAGCGGGCAGCGTGGCGTCAGGAACCGACCTCAGCCTCGTAGCGGAACCGGTCGACCCGAGCGATCCGTCGGCTACCGAGACGGCGCAACCGACCGAACCCACCCCGGCCGCGGGGTAGACCCGGAATCAGCGGGGCGGCGGCGGCTCCTCGCCGCCTTGCTGCGACCCGACCAGCCGGTCCATCTGTCGCCGCGCTTCAGCCTCGGCGGCAGCGCGGATCGCATCGGCGTCAGGATCGACGACCAGTCCGTCACGATCCATGCGGAGCTCACCCAGTCCGGTATCGAGGGTCACCCCGTCCTCGTCCACGCGGACCGCCGCCGGAAGGCCGGGCAGATCCTCGACCGGGGGCTTTGCGGGCTTTCGCGAGGGGCGCGGAGCCGCGCCGGGGATGGCGGCGGCCATGAAGTCACGCCAGATGCGCGCCGGCGCTCCAGACCCGCTGATGCCGTCGATCGGCCGGTTGTCGTCGCGCCCGATCCAGACCCCCACCACCAGTTCGCCCGCGAACCCGACGAAGAGCGCGTCGCGGCTGTCCTGCGTCGTCCCAGTTTTGCCAAACGCCGGGATGGCGAGCTGCGCATTGCTTCCCGACCCCTCGCGGACCGTGGCGGCAAGGAGTGCGCGCAGATCGCGCCGTTCGCGATTCGACAGCTTCCCGCGGCCATCGAACAGCCTCTCGAAGAAGCCGCGCTCGCCCTGCGGCAGGCCATGCGGACGGACCGGAGCTTCCTCGCCCGCGACCGCGGCATAAGCGGCGGTGAGTTCCAGAAGGCTGGCGTCCGCCGTACCCAGCGCCACGCTCGCGTTGCGGGGCAGCTCCCCACCGAGCCCCAGGTCGCGCGCCGCCGCCGCGATCCGGTCGTGCCCCAATTGCGAATAGAGTTTTACCGCGACGACGTTGCTCGACCGCGCGAACGCCTGCCGCAGCGTGATCTCTCCGGCGTAGCGACCCCGGCTATTGCCGGGCCGGTAGTCGCCCTGTTCGATCGGACTGTCGTCGACGAGCGAGTCGGGCCGCATTCCGGAGCGCAGCGCCGCGAGATACACGATCAGCTTGAAGGTTGAACCGGGCTGACGACGCGCCTGCACCGCCCGGTTGAAACTGGTCTTCGCATGGTCGCGGCCGCCGACCATGGCGACCACGCTGCCGTCGGGGCGCATTGCCACGAGCGCGACCTCGGCGCCGGACGGGACACGCCCCGCGACCGCCCGCTCCGCCGCGCGCTGCAGCCGCAGGTCGAGCGTCGTGCGCACGTGCGGACGCTCATAGCCCTCGCCCGCTTTCGCCCGCGCCGCGGGTTCGACCCAGTCGGCGAAATATCCGCCGCGCGGCAGCGCTTCGCCCGGTCGATTGTCTACTTCGGCCGACGGGGTGGCGCGGGCCATGGCGGCGTCGATCGCGCCCGTTTCCACCATGGCGCCAAGGACGAGCCGCTGGCGCTCGGTCGCCGCCCGGGGATTGCGGGTGGGGGCGAGCCGCGACGGCGCTTTGACCAGCCCGGCCAGCGTCGCTGCCTGCGCCAGCGTCAGCCGTTCGGGCTGCCGGTAATAATAATGGAGCGAGGCGGCGCGCAGGCCGTAGCTGTTGTCGCCGAAATAGGCGTTCGACAGATAGCGTTCGAGGATCTGGTCCTTGCTCAGCCAGATTTCGAGCCAGAAGGCGATGGCCAGTTCCTTCAGCTTGCGCGCAACCGTCCGGTCGTTGGTCAGATAGCTGTTCTTTGCCAGCTGCTGCGTGATGGTCGAACCGCCCTGCCGCGCGGCGCCGCTGGTGAGGTTCGCGACCATCGCCCGCGCCAGCCCCTTCGGATCCACGCCCCAGTGTCGCCGAAAGCGCCGATCCTCGATGGCAAGGAACGCGTCGACGACGTGCGGCGGCAGATCGGCCACGCGGACCGGTCGATCAACGATCGCTCCCCGCCGCGCGATTGGCGTGCCGTCGGATGCCGTGAGCGTCATCATCGGCGGAACGATCGGTTGCGCGGTCTGCCCCACCGGTACGAACAGCAGCAGCCAGCCGAGCAAAAGCAGGAGCAGCGATACAAACAGCGCGGCGAGCCAGCCGAGCCAGCGCAGCCGCCGACGCTTCGGCTGCGGTTCGGGTACGACCTCCGGCCCCGGACCGCGTTCGCCCGCGCCGTTGCCCGCAGCGATTTCCGCCTCGAGCGCCGACAAGCGTTCCGCCACCCCGGCTCCATAGCGTGAGGACTGCGATGCGACCTGCTCATCCGGCATAAGCGCGGCCGGCTGGGCCGCGGCCCGCCGGTCAACGCCGCCATAGCCTTCGGGCAGGGCGAAGGGATCCTGCGTCATTGCATCGGACATAGAACAGCCCGTGAGGCATGGCGAGGTTCAGCCGGTGATGGCCGCGACGCACATCGCCGACGGTCGTCGATTCGACGATTGCCCGCCCCCCGCATTTTCCCGGTATGGCGCGATGACGCGGCCTTATGACACAGTATGACAATCGCTTGGTGCGCGAACGACGAACTGGCCGCCCCCACATGGCCCGGTCGTGATGATTTCCATTTGTTCGTGCACATTGGGGGTGTCTTGCGCCCTGGTCCCTGCTGGACACCCCCAACCCCTCACCCCTCAGATCATCGCCTCGATGAGAAACGGCCCGACGGTCGCGATCGCGCGATCGAGCGCCGCGCCGAACTGCTCGGTATCGCTCGCCCGCACCGCTTCGACGCCCATCCCGGTCGCGAGCGCGGTCCAATCGATCGGCGGATCGCGCAGATCGAGCATGGCGCGCGCCTTCGGTCCCGGATCGGTGACTCCCACCCGCATCAGTTCGATGTTGAGAATGGCGTAGCTGCCGTTGTTCAGGATGATGGTCGTGACATTCGCACGCTCGCGGGCCATCGACCACAAGGCCTGTAGCGTATACATGCCTCCTCCATCGGCCTGCAGCGCAATGACTTTCCTGTGTGGAGCCGCGATCGCCGCGCCCAGCGCCAGCGGCAGTCCCTGACCGATCGCCCCCCCGGTCAGCATGAGCCAGTCGTGCGGGGCAGCGCCTGCGGTCTTGTGCCAGAAGGCCACGCCGGCGGTCGCGGCCTCTTCGCATATGATCGCCTGTTCGGGCATGGCATGCGCGAGCAGCGCGGCGGCATTGGACGCGGTGAGCTTGCCGGCTTCCACCTCCGGAATTGCCGGAGGCTGAAGCGCCGCACTGGCCGACCTGGCATCGAGCCGATCGGCGACCGCCAGCAGCGCCGCGAGCGCATCGTCGCCCTTTCCTGCCAACCGAACCAGCCGCGCCTGTTCGGGGCTGAGCCAGCCGGGCTTGTCGGGATAGGCGAAGAAGGACACCGGCGGTTCGGCGCCGACGAAAACCAGGCTGTTGAATTTTGACAGAAAATCCGCAGCCACCTCGCCGAAATAGGGGAGTTTTTCCACCGGCACCCGGCCGACGCCGCGTTCGATGCGCGCGCAGAATGTCTCGCAGACCAGCGTCGCGCCGGTTGCCGCAGCGATCCGGCCGGCAACATCGAGGGCATCGGCACGCAGCGCCCTTCCGCCGAGAAACAGTGCCGAACCCGGTGCGCGCAAGGCTTCGGCAGCATCGCTGACCGCGCCATCATCCACCGCCTGCATTGCCACGGGCGGGATGGCAGTTGCCGGAAAGGCAGGTCCGCTCCAAGCATGATCCGCCGGCACGATCAGCGTCGCCACTCCCCCGCCTTCGGATCGCGCGGCGGCAAGAGCGCGCATGCCCGCCGCGGGCAGATCACTGGCGGAGCGGCTTCTGCCCACCCAGTCCGACATGGGGCGGGCGACCCCGGCCACATCGCTCGTCAACGGCGCGTCATGATGAAGATGGTCGCTCGCGTGATCGCCGACCAGATTGACGATCGGGCTGCCGGCACGCCGCGCGTTGTGCAGATTGGCCAGACCGTTGCCGAGCCCCGGCCCGAGGTGGAGCAAGGTGGCGGCAGGGGTGTCGGCGATGCGGCCATAGCCGTCCGCCGCCCCGGTCACCACGCCTTCGAACAGGCCGAGCACCGCCCGCATCCCCGCTTGCCCATCGATTGCGGCGACGAGTTGCATCTCAGACGTGCCGGGATTCGCGAATACGACGTCCACCCCGGCCTCGGCCAGGCTCGCGATGAGTGCTTCGGCTCCGTTCATGCGTTCGCCCTTTCGATGCTGCGTCCGATCATGCTGGCGCGTGCTGACCGTTCATGCAAATGCGACTGCCCAGTCGATGAGGATTTGGAAACGAACATGATCGAATTTGCGATGCTCGCCGAGGCGGCGACGGGTTTCGGCGGGCCGGGAGAGATTTGGGCGGCGATCGTCAAGGACTTTTCGAACATCACGGAGCCGGCGGCGCTCGCCGCCTTTCTGCAGGTGCTGATGATCGATCTTGTCCTGGCCGGCGACAATGCGATCGTGGTCGGGGCGCTCGCCGCGGGATTGCCGCCCGAACAGCGCAAGAAGGTCATCCTCATCGGTGTGATTGCCGCGCTCGTGCTGCGTGTCCTGTTCGCGCTGATCGTGACCCAGCTGTTGCAGATCATCGGACTTATCCTCGTCGGCGGCCTGCTGCTTCTCTGGGTTGCCTGGAAGATGTGGCGCGAGCTGCATCACGCGGGACAAAGCGCCGGTTCGCCGGAGGTCGAAGGCGACGAGGCGAGTGGGATGAGACCCGCCAAGAGCTTTATCGGCGCCGCCTGGGCGGTCGCCGTCGCCGACGTGTCGATGAGCCTCGACAATGTGCTCGCGGTGGCCGGGGCGGCGCGCGAGCATCCCGGTATCCTCATCGTCGGCCTGATTTTCGCAGTCGCGCTGATGGGTGTCGCCGCGAACATCATCGCCAAATATATCGAGCGCTACCGCTGGATCGCTTATGTCGGCCTTGCGGTGATCCTCTATGTCGCGGTGAAAATGATCTACGAAGGCTGGATCGATCCGCGGATTGGGCTCGGCCAGCTGTTCGCATAGCGGATAAGCCGGGGGCGGCTGTGCCGCCCCCATGGGTCAGCCGATTTGCTCGCGAAAGAAGTCGGCGGTCCGCGAATCGGCCAGCTCTGCCCCCGCGTCGTCGCGGCGCTTGCCGAACTCCGTCGCGAATCCGTGATCGAGGCCTGGATAGTCGTACAGCGTGACTTTCGGATGCCCGTCGAGGCCGGCATGCATCCGCGCTTGAGCCTCGGGGCTGACGAAACCGTCGTCGGTCGGGATGTGGAGCAGCACCGGATGCGCGATGGCCTGCGATTCGGAAACCAGCCCGTCGATGCCGACGCCATAATAGCCGACGCTCGCATCGATATCGGTCCGGCACGCTGTCATGAAGGCCAGCCGCCCGCCCAGGCAATAGCCGACACAGCCCACTTTCCGCCCCGGCACTTCCGCGCGCGCCGCGCGGATGCTCGCCTCGATGTCGCGGATGGCTGCATCCTGATCGAACCGGTTCATATAGTCGAGCGCCTGCTGGAATTCGGTTTCGATATCGGGATCGAGTTCGATGCCGGGGGCAAGCCGCCAGAAAAGGTCTGGCGCAATCGCAACATAGCCAGATTCGGCAAGTGTATCGCATTTGCGCCTGATCCCGGCATTCACCCCGAATATTTCCTGGATCACGATGATCGCTCCCCGCGCCTCATCCGCGGGCCGCGCGATATAGGCGTCGAACGACTTGGCGTCCGCGTCATGACTGCCAAAGGTGTCGATGGAAATCGTACCGCTCATTGAAGCTCTCCCGAAGAATATGGTGCGGCGGACATGCCCAAGAAAAGCAATGCCAGACGCCACCGGATGCGCCTATAGCCTTAGCGACCGACCGCTTGCACAGGTCGCGATGGAGTCACTGGCATGAAGGTAACCGTCGACATCGATTGCACCCCGGAAGAGGCCCGGCGTTTCATGGGGCTGCCTGACCTTACGCCCGCCAACGACGTGTATGTCGACCAGCTCAAGAAGGCGATGCAGGGCGCAACCAATTTCGAACAGATGGAGCATTTCGCGCGACAGATGGCGCCCATGGGGCAGATGGGTCTGAAACTGGTGCAGCAGATGATGGAAGCGGGAGCGGAGGCCGCGCTGCGCGGCAGCAGCGGTGGGCGCAAGCCAAAGGACTGATCCCACGACCGTGGTCCGCGATACGATTTATGCGCTGGCCAGCGGCGCGCCACCCAGCGGCATCGCGATCATCCGGATATCGGGACCGAACGCCGATGCCCTGTTGGAGCGACTGACCCGTCGACCATTGCCCGCCCATCGGGTAGCGGCGTTGCGGCACCTCTATGCAGCCGATGGCCAACTGCTCGACGAGGCCGTGGTGCTGCGGTTTGCGGCGGGCGCGAGCGCGACCGGCGAGCCGGTCACCGAGCTGCATTGTCACGGCGGACGCGCCGTCATAGCGGCCTTGAGCCGGGAAATCGACAGATTCGAGGGACTTCGCCAAGCCGAGCCGGGCGAGTTCACGCGCCGTGCCGTCTTGTCCGGCAGGATCGGGATCAACGAGGCCGAGGCACTGGCCGATTTGCTGGAAGCGGAGACCGAGGCCGCGCGACGCGACGCGGTGTCGCGGGGCACGGGCACGATTTCGCGGCGGATCGAGCAGTGGGAACAGCGGGTGCTTGCTCTCTCGGCATCGGTCGAGGCGGAACTCGATCAGGGCGACGAGGACGATGTGGCGGGCATCGGGCGCGCTGACCGGGTGGACGGATATGCGGACTTGCTGTCCGACATCGGCAACCTATTGGCCCGCCCCCCCGCCGACCTGCTGCGCGAGGGGGCTCGGGTCGTCATTGCCGGGCCGCCCAACAGCGGGAAATCGACTTTGCTCAACGCCATTCTCGGACAGGATGCCGCGATCGTCACGCCGATTGCCGGGACCACCCGGGACGTGTTGGATGTGCCTGTTGCACTGAACGGTGTGCCCTTTCGGTTCGTCGATACCGCGGGGCTGCGGTCCGAACCCGCCGACCCGGTGGAGGCCATCGGCATCGAGCGTGCGCGGTCGGAGATTGGTCGATGCGACCTGATGCTGTGGCTGGGCAACCCCGCCGACCCTCCGGCGGTCACCGAATATTGGCATATCCGGGCTAAGGCGGATCTCGATAGCCCTGATCGGTCCGACGATGGGTTTGCGGTTTCCGCACTCACCGGGTTCAACATGCCTGGATTGATGGAACGGTTAGCGGACTGGGGTAGGAGGCACGCGCCACCTGCAGACGGAATGAACCTTCCGAAGCGACTCCGAGTGCTTGCCGGATCGCTGTCCACATATTTGAGCGAGGCGACGAACACGACCGACTGTCTCATCGAAGCCGAGGCGCTTCGCGGCGCTCGCAACGTTCTGGATGCAATGACCGGACGCAGCGGGACCGAGGATATGCTCGACCGCTTGTTCTCGCGCTTCTGCGTGGGCAAATAGGTGTTTCACGTGAAACGCGACTAAACCATGTGACCAACGTCCCCCAAGCTAGGGTTATGAGATTTTGAGGAATTTTGACGTCATTGTCGTGGGCGGTGGCCATGCCGGCGTCGAGGCCGCAGCGGCGGCGACCCGTATGGGTGGAACTGTCGCACTGATCAGCTTCGAACGCGGCAATATCGGTGCCATGTCGTGCAACCCGGCGATTGGCGGGCTGGGCAAAGGCCATCTGGTTCGAGAAGTCGATGCGTGCGATGGACTGCTGGCGCGCGCGGCGGATCGAGCGGCCATTCACCACCGAATGCTGAACCGAAGCAAGGGAACCGCCGTACAGGGCCCGCGCGTACAGGCCGACCGCCGAAGGTTTCGCAGCGCAGTGCAGTCGGAAATAGCTTCGATGCGGGGACTGAGCCTCGTCGAGGGTGAGGTTGCGGAGCTTGCTTTTTCGGGCTGCAAGCTGGCTGGGGTGAAGTTGGCTGACGGAACAGCGATATCCGGCCGCACGGTCATTCTGGCGACCGGCACCTTTCTAGGTGGGCGTTTGTTCTGCGGCGATGAAGTCCAACCGGGCGGACGGACAGGCGAACGCTCGGCGAGCCGACTTGCCATACAGATAAAGGACAGGCTGCCGCTTGCGCGCCTGAAAACCGGCACGCCGCCACGGCTCGATGGCCGCACCATCGACTGGTCTAAGCTGGCCCGGCAGGCGTCGGACATCGAACCGTGGACGATGTCGCCGATGACCGGTCATCGACTGCTTCCACAGCTGAGCTGCTATATCGCCCGAACAAACAGCTTTACCCACGAGATCATAGCTGCCGCTTTCGACCGATCGCCGCTCTACAGTGGCGCCATCGCAGGGCAGGGGCCGCGTTACTGCCCGTCGATCGAAGACAAGGTTCGGCGATTCGGCGACCGCGACGGACACCAGATCTTTCTCGAGCCGGAGGGACTGGATGATCATCTCATTTACCCCAACGGCATCAGCACAAGCCTGCCCGCCGACGTGCAGAAGCAGTTCCTCCGGTCAATCAAGGGGCTGGAAGCGGTCAAGGTCGTCCAACCGGGCTATGCGGTCGAATATGACCATGTCGATCCCCGCGCCCTCGACCATGGTCTACAGGTTATGGACGTTCCGGGGCTATTCTGCGCCGGGCAGATCAATGGGACCACCGGCTATGAGGAGGCGGCAGCACAGGGCCTCGTGGCCGGAACGGCGGCGGCCTGCGTTGCGCGGCACGCCCCGCCGCCTCAATGGGAACGCTCGGACAGCTATATCGGTGTGATGATCGATGATCTCACCCTGCAGGGCGTCACCGAGCCCTATCGGATGCTGACGGCGCGAGCGGAATTCCGATTGCGGCTGCGCGCAGACAATGCCGCGTCGCGGCTTGGCGCCTTTGCGGACCGACTGGGTTTGTTGGGAAGTGAACGTCGCGATCACTGGCACCAGCGACAGGACGGACTTGCGACAGCGCGACGCAGGATCGAATCCAACCAGGGACCCGCGACATGGAGCGGTTTGATCCGACAGGAGCGGGTGGGACCGGAAGAACTGGCCGATCATCCAGACTTCATGGACCTTGCGCCGGAGATCGTCGCTGAGGCCTATGAAGATTGCCGCTACGCGCCATATGTCGAACGCCAGCAGCGTGAAGCGGAGAAGGTGGAGGAGGCGAACGTCACGATACCGGACAACCTCGATTTTCATGGTATTGCAGGCCTCTCCCTCGAAATGCGCGAACGGCTGTCCTTGTCCCGACCCCGCCGCCTGACGGAAGCCCGGCGGATAAGAGGCATCACTCCGGCCGCGCTGGCGGCCATCCTGGTGCATTGCAGGGCGCATGTGGGATGAACGAGGCCGAATGCCGGGAATGGTTGGAAACCGGGCTTGGCTGCGATGCAGCGGCGCTGGACCGCCTCGAACGCTACGTCCGACTGCTCCGCGAAGAGAGCAGCCGACAGAATCTCGTTTCCAAGGCCACCCTCGACGATATCTGGTTTCGGCATATCGTCGACAGTGCCCAACTTGCCCATCACTTGCCTGACGGCTGCCGAACGCTGCTGGATATCGGATCGGGCGCCGGACTTCCCGGTATTGTGCTGGCCTGTGTGAGCGACTGCACCATAGTGCTGGCGGAGCCGCGCGCAAAACGTGCCGCCTTTCTGCGGGCAGTGACCGGGGCGCTGGGTATTGCGGGGCGAGTGTCCATGTTCGCGGGATATATCCAACGTTACTCGGGCTCCACTTTCGATGCGATCGCCGCGCGAGCGGTTGCGCCGACCGATGTCATTATCGGCTGGGGCAAGCACCTTGCTTCCGACAAAACCAGCTGGATCTTGCCGAGGGGCCGAAATGGTTGCGAAGAGCTGGCAAACAGCGCACACCGATCGGCGTTTCACGTGAAACGCAGCGTCACCGATCCGGCTTCGGTGATCCTAGTCGGTCGGTTGGGAGAAGGCCCGTGATTGTCATCGCAATCGCAAACCAGAAGGGCGGTGTCGGGAAGACGACGACCGCCATCAACCTCGCGACGGCATTGGCTGCCTCCGGCTTGCGCTGCCTCCTGATCGATCTCGATCCACAGGGCAACGCTTCGACCGGTCTCGGTATTCCGCCGCCAAAGCGTGAGCTGACCAGCTATGATGTGCTGACCGGAGCGTCGACTATCGAGGCAGCGGCTATGCTCACGGGTATCCCCGGGCTGTCGCTACTGCCGGCAACGGTCGATCTCTCCGGCGCGGAGGTCGAGCTCGTCGATCTGACCGACCGCGCCGATCGGCTCGCCGGTGCTGTCAGGGCCGCCCCGTCGCTTTGGCAGGTGGCGATAATCGATTGTCCGCCGTCGCTTGGCCTGCTCACCCTGAATGCCCTGACCGCCGCCGACGCGGTATTCGTGCCGCTGCAATGCGAGTTTTTTGCGCTCGAAGGCCTCAGTCAGCTGCTCCAGACCATCGAGCGCGTGCAGCAGCGCTTCAATCCCGGCCTCGATATTCTCGGCGTGGCGCTGACCATGTTCGACCGACGCAACCGGCTGACCGAACAGGTGGCCCAGGACGTTCGGTCCTGCCTGGGCGCGCTGGTCTTCCAGACCGTCGTTCCCCGAAACGTCCGGCTCTCCGAGGCGCCGAGCCATGGTCTACCCGCGTTGATCTACGATCATCGCTGCACCGGATCGCAAGCGTATATCGAGCTGGCGCGCGAGGTGATTGCGCGCCTGCCGCTCGAACAGGAGCGGGCGGCATGACGATGGGCGATGGCAAGGCCGAGCCGATCCCCGCAAAACGCAAGGGTGGTCTGGGCCGCGGCCTCGACGCACTGCTCGGCGACGCCAGGGCTTCGGCTCCCCCAGCGGTCGGCGAGGATGGCGTGGACGCTTCGCCAGCGGGGGCATTGCGGATGCTCCCGGTCAGCAGCGTCGCTCCGCACCCGGATCAGCCGCGTCGGCATTTCGACGAGGCAGCATTGAACGAGCTGGCAGAGTCCATCGCCGAACATGGTGTGCTGCAGCCCATCGTCGTGCGTCCATCCGGAAGGGGTTATCAGATTGTCGCCGGCGAGCGTCGGTGGCGCGCTGCCCAGCGCGCGCGCCTTCATGAAATTCCGGCGGTCGTTCGAGAAGTCGAGGACCGGAATCTGCTCGAGCTCGCGCTCATCGAGAACATCCAGCGCGCCGACCTGTCCCCGATCGAGGAAGCGGAAGCCTATCAAGCGCTTACGCGGCAGCATGGCTATAGTGCGACCGATCTGGCCCGGCGGATCGACAAGTCGCGCAGCCATGTCGCGAACATGATGCGGCTGCTCGACCTGCCGTCGGCGGTGCGGAGCATGGTAAGCGACGGGCGGCTCAGCATGGGCCATGCCCGGCCGCTGATCGGCATGCCCGAAGGCGAGGCGATTGCGATCGCCGAACAGGCGGTGCGCGATGATCTCACCGTGCGGAAGATCGAGCAGCTGGTGCGGAAGAACCGAACCCCGGCCAAACCGCTGCTCGAAACGAAGGAATTTCGCGGCAGCGATGCGGACAGAAGCGATCTGGCTGCGGTAGAACGTCATTTGAGTGAGCAGCTCGGCATCGCCGTCACCATTACCCCGGAAGGAAAGGCGGCCGGCCATGTGCGGCTGCGCTACAGCAATCTCGAACAGCTCGACATGCTCATCGAGCGATTGACCGGATTCGCGCTATAGTCGGCGTCGCCGATGTCAACGGGCAGGGAGCCGCAAGGTAGCAAGTCATTAACCATGCGCGTTGACGCTTTGGTACGGTGGTCTCCCTATTAGCCGAGGCGAACGAAGTGGGGAATTTCGTTCCGGACAACTTTTGGGGACCAGACTCATGATCAAGACCAAGCTTCTCGTCGCTGGCGCGGCGATCGTTTCGCTCGGCCTCGGCGCTACCACTGCGCAGGCTGCCACCGACACCGCCCAGGCCGAAGCCCGCATCCTGTCGCCCGTCGCGGTGACCAAGGTGCTCGACCTGAACTTCGGCACGATCGTGCCCGGTGCGACCGCCGACGTGGTGACGCTCGACTTCGCGAGCGCCGTGACTTGTGGCTCGCTGACCTGCGTCGGTACGCCACAGACCGCCGAATTCACCGTCGAAGGCACCGCCGGCGAACAGGTGACCGTCGATGCGATCGGCACCATCACCCTCACCCGTTCGGGTGGCGGCGCTTCGATGACCGCGGACCTCGCGCCGAACGTGCCCTATGGTGCGACCGCCTGGGCGCTCCCCGCTGCTTCGAACACAGTGCTGGTCGGCGGCGACCTCAATGTCGGCGCCAATCAGCAGGCCGGCGTGTACATCGGCAGCTTCGACCTCACCGTCAACTACAACTGATCGCTCCGGGCGATCGCCCGGCAGCCACTGCAAAAAGGGGGCGGAACGCATCGTTCCCGCCCCCTTTTCTCGTGCGCGCCGCCGGCGCTTCGCCGCTCGGGTTAGCGCGATAGTAACCATCTTTGCCCCATCGCTTCCGGGCCGGCCCGTTCGACCGGCTGTGTGGGGACCATATATGATCATGACAGCGCGCATTCTTCGCTTTTGCGCAGCGCCCGTCGCGGGCCTGCTCGCACTCGTTCAGCCGGGACCTGCCAAAGCGGCGGGCGATTTGCTGGTCGCACCGACGCGCGTCGTCCTGGAAGGACGCCGCAGCGCCGAAGTGATATTGAACAACATCGGCAGCCAGCCCGCTACCTATCGCATCAGCCTCGAACTACGGCGGATGCAGCCGAACGGTTCGCTCGACGAGGTTCCCGCGGAGGCGGCCAATGCGGCCGAGACCTCCGCGCTCGATCTGATCCGCTATGCTCCCCGGCGCGTGACGCTGGCTCCCAACCAGCCCCAGTCCGTCCGGATCGGCATCGGCGACATGACGGCGCTGCCGGATGGC
>ERZ941706.280-NODE-280-length-17642-cov-6.209928_pt1 | contig 17642 bp, 12 predicted proteins | sample MGYA00521232_ERZ941706 | MGnify/ENA primary metagenome ERZ941706 (study PRJEB32759, sample SAMN07749893) | skin metagenome | biome: transportation; feature: city; material: polyester macromolecule | host: Homo sapiens | place: Hong Kong:ER line | collected...
GAAGTAGACCATGCATAGAGGTAAAGTGCCTCTAAGTCGAAGACAACAAAGAAAATTGCAACTAAATAGAACTTTGCAGACAGGCGAATGCGAGCGCCACCAGCACTCACGACACCTGATTCAAACTGCTCTTGCTTAGCACGTCCCCACGATTTTCCCCCGAGGAGTAAGGGAACTGTGAGCATAAAGACGCAAAGAAATGTAACGCCGATCACGAAGGCGATAATCGCCCAGTCGTATGGAGTAATGGCACTCATGCGGGGATAACTCCTGGCAGGCCTATTATTTAACAAAGAATGTATGTATTGGCCTTCAAATACACCAAACACAAAATTAATCCCGCCAATTGTACCTGATTTCTAATTTCCCATGCTAGTTGAAGCGTCTTAGTCTTTCGGATGATTTTCTAGACAAAACTATTCATCTATGTGTTGTAAGGGGGGTTTCACCGCACATAATCGGTTTATTTAATTGTTTCTTTATTTATGATGATTTTTTTCATTTTTTAATTTTAGAATATTTACACAGTTGAAGCTCTTATTAACTTTTTATAACTTACTTTTTTATAATATTAGTTTGTTTTTTTATTGTATTCAGCTTCTCCTCTGAATTATGATGAATGTTTAATCATGCATAATATTTTATTACTCTTGGATAAGAGTATTTATCATTAAGGGCAGCTGATGCCATACTCACTTCGTGAATTTTCATTTCTCTCCTTTTTAAAATTTTTTCTCCTATTTAGCTTCATTATTGCGACATGTTGTTTCATTGGCATCGCATCTCGCCCTTTAAGTTTTCTTGCATTCTTTTGGCCTGCCAATTCGGTTTTGCTCGGGTTGCTTATTCGTTTCCCAATCACACGCCGACCAAGCACATTTTTAGGTGCCTATATAGGATATGTGATTGCTGACTTATTTCAGGGCACTCCATTTGCTCTCACACTTGTTTTAACAACATCAAACTTTCTTTATGTTGTTACTACGTTTGCGCTCTATATGTTTTTTAATCAACATATTAAGGCGGCCTATCGCGGTTATTCCTACCTTTTTTTATTTGGATTATGCGCTATAGGTAGCGTAGTAGGTGCATTGTTTGCAGCAACTTTCGTGCCTATGTTTAATACCAAATTTATGATTGGTGGCTTGTTGGATGAGTTTGGTTACTGGTTTACTTCAGAACTGCAAAATGCCTTGCTTCTTTTACCTATCATATTGAACATCCCTCAATATAGTCAGGTTAAGCATTACTTTTCAAGAAATCGTGGCCTACAACCAACCGACCTTTTACCTTTTGGCGCTGTGCTTATTTCGATTGCTGCTAGCTATTATGACTCTGGCCCAGGTTCACTCCTCTACCCGATTGCTGCACTGATCTGGTGTGCTATTCGCTACAAACCTATTGTTGTTGCACTCATTACCAGCTTTACCAGTGCTTATATTATTTATCATGTCTCTGGACATTACCTTTTGCTCTATCCAAACGAATATTTCAGCAATACGATCTCAATCCGAATTGGGTTAATTATGATGACGATTGCCCCACTTACGGTTTCTAGTATTAGTGTTTTGCATTCAGAGTTAATTCAAAAGCTTCAACATGCCATTGCACATGATGAGCTAACTTCAAGTCTGACTCGACGCCAGTTTTTACAGTCGGTCAGATTACTTCAAGAAAAAGTACAAAAAGAAAATAAGACCTCAGCTTTTTTCATGCTTGATGTCGACCACTTTAAGCAAGTTAACGACAACTACGGTCATCAAATCGGTGATCGGGCGCTACAAACTTGTGTCACCACGATTCAGAATATTTTACATCCTCATGATTTATTAGGTCGCTTTGGAGGTGAAGAGTTTGCCATTTTTATTGCAGATACTACCAAGGAAAGTGCATTTGAACTGGCTGAACAAATTCGAATTAAAATTAGTCAGCAACCGATTTATATTTATGGGAAATTACCAATTTTTATACAGGTGAGTATTGGGATAAGCTTATATTCACCATCATCCCATCGAGCGATTGAAAGTTTATTTAAAGAAGCAGATGACGCTTTATATCAAGCAAAACGCCAAGGACGTAATCGAGTGTTTATCTCTTTATAATATTTTCATTTCATCATCTAGTGTAATGAATTTTATACAATAACCTATGTTTTGCCATGTATGCTAATAACAGATAATAAGGAGAAAAATGCATGACTCTAGAATATACGCATAAACCAAACTACTACTTGTTTGCACAATTACTGGTGCGACATATAGAAAGCTATATTCACAAACATCCAGATGCCAACAATGCAATTTTTGACTTGAGGGATGTCTATGAAATATTTAGACAGGATTTTGCGTCAACGACAACAAACCTAGAAGGTATTTTGCATATTGCAGATGAATATAAAATAGAAACGCTTAACGGAGATCAACCTCTTATTCAAAAATACCAGATTGATGCAAAAAACAATTCGTTACTGATCGATTTTAATTCCGATGCGTTAACCAGCTTAAGAAGCGGAAAACCTATTTTGGAACCAGATGCAACCCAACTATAAGTAGATTAATAAAAAAGCACCTTATGAAGGTGCTTTTTTATTGGCTTTTAAAGGAGGCTGTTTAAAGCGTTTTGCTGGCCATGTCATAATAAAACGAGCGCCACCCAAAGTTGGGCTTTCATCCACTTTAATTTCACCGCCAAACCAATAGGCAATACGGCTTACGATAGACAACCCTAAACCATAACCACCCGACGCACGCGTACGGCTATCGTCTAGACGGGCAAAAGCTTCAAATACTCTTTTACGGTCTTGTTCAGGAATACCTGCACCATCATCTTCAACACAAACAAAGGCCATGCCATCACTGTGGATACCACCGGTAATCCGAACTTTATTATCGCAATAACGAACCGCATTACCTACCAAGTTTTGAACAACACGATGTAAATAACGGCGCTCAGCATCTACTTTTACATAAAGTGGAGGGGCAACAAGTTCAATTTCTTTTTGCGTTTTTAAGGCTTCGGTTTCGACCGCAACCTGATCTAACACATCAAATAAAGTAATTTCATCAAAATCTAGTGAAGGTGTACCCTGCTCTAGTTTTGCATAAGTCATGATTTCATCAATTAAAGTATTGAGTGCTTCAATATCTTTATCAATCATATCGACCTGATGCATACGATGGTTGTAATCATCTTCTTCCGCCAACATCTCTGTACCAAAACGAATACGGGCAACAGGTGTTCTAAGCTCATGAGATACGGCTCTCATTAACTCACGCTGAGCCTCGATTAAACGCTGAATATGATCAGACATGTTGTTATAACTTGATGCTAAGTTTGCCATTTCGTCACTTCCTTCAATAGGAACACGCAATGATAAATCACCAGACTTCATGCGGTTTAATGCATAACGTACTTGGCGAATTTTACGCTCTAGCGGCAAGATCAACCCATAGACACCTAGACTCAGCAAAAATAAGCTAAATAAAGTAATCCCTGCTGAAAGCTGCAAAGGCATCCAGTTAAACATCGGAACTGGTCCAAGCACGAGAACCCGTGTAGGCTGATTCGGAATTGGAGAGACGATTGAAATAGTTGTTCCGCGTACTGTCGCACTGTCTTTGTACAACATGACGCTTTGGTCTTGGCGTAAACGACCAATTTGTTCGGAGTCCAGATTAATATCTTGAATATTGTAAATATTAATTGGGTAAGAGAAATGTTTTTGAATCTTGGCAAGATATTCTTGTTCTTGCCCCGGATAAAACATTAGATAATCAAGTACAAAAATAGGGAGAGCCTTCATTTGGCGCTCAGTAATTTTGTCGACTTTTATAGATAAAAAATGCTGAGGGTCGTCACGCAAGCCAATAATGATATACGCAATACTATTACTGGCATCGTAACGGACAACAGACTTTTGAGCTTCGATTCGTTTTTTCTCGGTACGAGATAACTCAACCTTGCTTGCATCAGTATAATAAATTGGAAGTTCCAATAAATCTGATGCATCTGAAACCCAGTCTATTTTCTGTTGTTTCCCCGGTTGTCGAGCGACTCCCTCACTAATGACATAAGAGATACCATCAGTTAAAGATTCTCGGTATTCTTGTGCCCGTTGATAATTGATAATTTGTACAAGCAAATAACCAAAGACAGCAACCAAAACAACAAGAATTACCAGTCCCGCATATATTCGCAGGAATATACTGTGTTTAAACACTCGACCAACCTTATAGGAAGTTTATTCAGATCTTATAACCCATTGGTTTCTTTAACGAACAAGTAACCTTTACTACGTACTGTTTTAATACGCTTTGGATTTTCAGGATCATCACCAATTTTTGGACGAATACGTGAAATACGGACGTCGATTGAACGGTCCTGACCATCGTATTCGATACCACGTAAACGTTCGAAGATATCTTCACGCGATAAGATACGACCAGCATTTGATGCAAGCAACCATAATAGGTCATATTCTGCGCTAGTGAAGTCAACAAGTTCACCATTTAGCGTTACAGAACGACCGCCATTATCAATTACAAGGTCATCGAACTCGATACGCTGTGCAACTTCATCTTCTACAGTTTTATCTGTGCGACGTAATAGTGCACGGATACGCGCTAAAAGAACACGTGGTTGAACTGGTTTAGCAACATAATCATCTGCGCCCATTTCCAAACCAAGTACCTGATCCATGTCTTCTGTACGTGCAGTCAACATCAGAATCGGTTGATGGTAATGTGGACGAACTTCACGGCAAACTGTTAAGCCATCGGCACCCGGCAACATGACATCCAAGACCACTAGATCTGGTTGTTCACTAATAATACGACGAATTGCACGGTTACCATCAGTTTCTACACCAACTTCCAAGCCGTTGCGAATTAAATATTCTTGAGTTAATCGCGCTAAGCGCTCGTCATCTTCAACGATCAGAATCTTTGGTAACTTTTCTTCTTGGCTCATATCATTGCCCCTATAAATCTCGTTTCATGCATCTTAAAAATCTTGCAGATACATTCGTTTATCATTTGCAATATACACACGTTTACATTGTAAACAAGTAGGCGTTCACCAAACTGATACATGACCATCGTATTTTGTTGCATTTTATTAGCCTTTGAATTTTCACGTGTTTTTAAGATTTATTTATTGTTATTAAATTTCATATTCTATTCATATTTCCAATGTATGAATATTAAACAAATTATTTCTCTGTTTAGTTTAAATTTATTTAAGTGTTTGTTTTTTGAGTTATCCACAAAGTTATCTATAAGCGTTTTTTAACAGCTTTGCTATGCTATCTCCCATCAAATCATACAGATAAAAAATTACTAAAAAGTCAAGATTGATCTGCTATGAAAAATCCCGTATCTTGTGTTGAAAATAAACTTTAACTACTAAGTCTTGTGTTTATCCCTCAAATATCGTGGCATGTTTTTTGCTCGGTTCAAACGGTCTATGAACATAACAAAAGTGACAATGGAGCTATGCTGGCATGAGCGTAATTACTTCGACTCCCGGTCAAATTCAGGTGATTAAGCGCACTGGAGATGTTGCTGCATTTGATGCAGAGAAAATTTCAGTTGCGATTGGTAAAGCTTTTCTTGCTGTGGAAGGTCAACAGAGTTCGGATTCTAGCCGTATTCATGACCGTATTACCCAGTTGACGGAAATGGTCTTAAATACTTTTACTCGCCGTTTACCATCGGGCGGTACGATCCATATTGAAGAAATTCAAGATCAAGTAGAACTTGCTTTAATGCGTACTGGGGAACAAAAGGTTGCCCGCGCTTATGTGATTTACCGTGAACAACGTGCTAGCGCTCGTCAGCAAACGAACTCAAACCACCACCCTACTTTACAAGTTACCGACACAAACGGTCAGCTTCAGCCACTTGATTTAAGTGCATTGCAAGCAACTGTTTCTAAGGCAGCTGAAGGTTTGGAAGGTATTGACGTTCAAGCCATTGTCGATGAAACCGTTAAAAACTTATATAACGGCGTAAAAGAAAGTGATATTGCCACTACAATGATGATGGCAACACGTACCCGTATTGAACAAGAACCAAACTACACTTACGTGACTGCACGTTTGCTTTGTAACGAATTAGTGAGCACTGGTTTAACGTTCTTAGGCTTATCAACAGACACACCTGAAAACAATGCACTTGAAGCATTCTTGAAAAAAGGTGTTGAGCTTGATTTGCTTTCACCTGACTTGCTTGACTTCGACTTAGAAAAATTATCAGCAGCAATTCAGCCAGAACGTTCTAATCAGTTTACCTATTTAGGCTTACAGACTTTATTTGACCGTTACTTCATTCACTCAAACGGCGTTCGCTTCGAATTACCACAATTATTCTTCATGCGTGTGTCGATGGGTCTTGCACTCAATGAGCAAGATAAAGAAGAGCGTGCAATTGAGTTCTATAACTTATTGTCTAGCTTCGACTACATGGCTTCTACGCCTACCCTGTTTAACTCAGGTACATTACGTCCACAGCTTTCAAGTTGTTACTTAACAACGATTGGCGATGACCTTTATGACATTTATGGCGCAATGCGTGACAACGCGATGCTTTCTAAATGGGCTGGCGGTTTAGGTAATGACTGGACACCTGTACGTGCCTTGAACTCTTATATTAAAGGTACAAACGGTAAGTCTCAGGGTGTTGTTCCATTCTTGAAAGTTGCGAACGATACAGCTGTTGCAGTAAACCAAGGTGGTAAGCGTAAAGGTGCTGTGTGTGCATACCTAGAAACTTGGCACTTAGATATCGAAGAGTTCTTAGAGCTTCGTAAAAACACAGGTGATGACCGTCGCCGTACTCACGACATGAACACTGCGAACTGGGTTCCAGACTTGTTTATGCAACGTGTATTTGAAGATGGTGAATGGACATTATTTACCCCTTCTGAAACTCCAGACTTGCACGATTTGACTGGTGCTGAATTTGCTGAGCGTTATGCTTACTATGAGTCTGTAGCGAAAGAAACTAACATGCTACACAAGAAAGTACGTGCTAAAGATTTATGGCGCAAAATGCTTTCTATGTTGTTTGAAACTGGTCATCCATGGATCACATTCAAAGATGTATGTAACTTACGTTCACCACAACAACATGTTGGTGTAGTTCACTCATCTAACTTATGTACTGAAATTACCTTGAACACAAATCAAGACGAAATTGCAGTATGTAACTTAGGTTCGATCAACCTTGTACAACACGTTCAAGGTGGTGTGTTAGACCGTGAGAAATTAGCTCGCACAATTAAAACAGCTGTACGTATGCTCGATAACGTGATCGACATTAACTACTACGCTGTACCACAAGCGAAAAACTCGAACTTGAAACACCGCCCTGTCGGTATGGGTATCATGGGCTTCCAAGATGCGCTATACGAAATGGGTATTGCTTACGGTTCAGACGCTGCTGTTGATTTTGCAGATGAATCAATGGAAGTAATTAGCTACTACGCGATTGAAACTTCAAGCAACTTGGCTGTTGAACGTGGTGCTTACTCAACATTTAAAGGTTCATTGTGGGATCAAGGTATCCTTCCAATCGACTCTTTAGAAATTGTTGCGAAGTCTCGTCCAGAGCGCATGTTCGAAGTTGACCGTACTCAACGTTTAGACTGGGACACTTTACGTGCCAAAGTTCAAAAAGACGGTATGCGTAACTCAAACGTGATGGCGATTGCTCCAACTGCAACCATCTCTAACATTTGTGGTGTTTCTCAGTCTATTGAGCCAACATTCCAAAACTTATATGTGAAATCTAACTTGTCTGGTGAGTTCACTGTTATTAACCCATACCTTGTTCGTGCATTAAAAGAACGCGGTCTTTGGGACACAGTAATGGTTAACGACCTTAAACACTTTGAAGGTTCAGTACAAAAAATTGCTCGTATTCCTGAAGAATTAAAAGCAATCTTTGCTACTGCGTTTGAAGTGGATACACGTTGGATCGTTGATGCTGCATCACGCCGTCAAAAATGGATTGATCAAGCTCAGTCGCTTAACCTTTACATCTCTGGTGCAAATGGTAAGAAACTTGACATCACTTACAAGATGGCATGGTTACGTGGTCTTAAGACGACTTATTACCTCCGAGCTTTAGGTGCAACTTCTGCTGAAAAATCTACAATCAACACAGGTGCTTTAAACGCAGTTAAACCTGCGACTGTTGAAGCAGCGGCGGTTGCTGCCCCTGTTGTAGAAGCGAAGAAACCAGAAGCAGCAGTTGAAGAAGAAGGCTTTACTCAAGCAGCTCCTGTACCAATGGCTTGTTCAATCGACAACCCTGATTGTGAAGCTTGCCAATAACATTTAATAAGATTGCTCTTTTTCACTAAAGAGCAATCTTAAAAGAGGTAAAGATTATGCTTTCTCATCTCAGCCATAACTATATGCTTGGTGTTGGAGTTTTAATCTTTGCCTTTATTTTCTTTTATATGCCGATGGTTTACGCATTTATCACAATACGTAAGCAACAGCGTAAACAAAATAAGTTGTAGTGAGTAGAGACCAAAGGCCCAAAATTTGGTCATGCATCAATAAAACTTAATTTTGTTTACACATTAAAAGCGTATAGTAGGGACATCTTCGTTTAAGAGATGTCAAATATAGATATATACAACGAAGAGAGAACAAAAATGTCTATCCTTAGTTGGGACGATTTTGAAGATGATTCGCAAAAACCGACTACACCTGAACACAAGTCTACGCCCGTCCAATCGGAAAAAGCGTCAGATTCGCAGAATGTATCTACTGCGCAGCCATCATCGCCGAGCGTGGCAGCTCCACAATCCGCTGGAACCCATTCCGTGCGATCAACAGTTGCCTCCGATACAGTGGCTAGAGCCGCTCAAGCCTTAGAACATTTAGACGTTGCCCCTGGCCTTGAAGAGCTAGAAATGGGTGCTCAACGTGTTCAAGTTGACGACAAAGCAATGATTAACTGTCGTGCGGACTTGAATCAACTTGTACCATTTAAATATGAGTGGGCTTGGCAGAAATATCTTGACGGGTGTGCAAACCACTGGATGCCTCAAGAAGTTAACATGAACCATGACATCGCACTTTGGAAGTCTGAAAATGGCTTAACTGAAGATGAGCGTACTATTGTTATGCGTTCTTTAGGTTTCTTCTCGACTGCGGATTCTTTAGTTGCAAACAACTTGGTATTGGCGATTTACCGTCACATTACTAACCCTGAATGCCGTCAATACATCTTGCGTCAAGCGTTTGAAGAAGCGATTCACACTCACGCTTACCAATACTGTATCGAATCTTTAGGTATGGACGAAGGCGAAGTCTTCAACATGTACCGTGAAGTTCCATCTGTTGCACGTAAAGCAGCTTGGGGTTTGAAATATACTCAATCTTTAACTGATCCTAATTTCCACACAGGTACGCCTGAAAACGACCAACGCTTACTTCGTAACTTGATCGCATTCTACTGTGTTCTTGAAGGGATCTTCTTCTACTGTGGCTTTACTCAAATTTTGAGTATGGGCCGTCGTAACAAGATGAACGGTGTTGCTGAGCAATTCCAATACATCTTGCGTGATGAATCTATGCACTTGAACTTTGGTATCGACATGATTAACCAAATCAAGATTGAGAACCCTCACCTTTGGACTGCTGAGTTCCAACAAGAAGTGGTTCAAATGATTGTTGAAGGTACGATGCTTGAAATCGAATATGCACGTGACACAATGCCACGCGGTGTATTGGGTATGAATGCAAGCATGATGGAAGAATACTTGAAATTCATCTGTAACCGTCGTTTATCTCAGTTAGGTTTACCAGAGCAATTTGCTGGTGTAACGAATCCATTTGCGTGGATGTCTGAGATGATGGACTTACGTAAAGAGAAGAACTTCTTCGAAACTCGCGTAACTGACTACCAAACTGGTGGTGCGTTAAGCTGGTAAGTTTAACTTATCAAATCAAAAGAGCCGCTCTACTCGAGTGGCTTTTTTATTGAATATATAGAGAATTAGCAAATCAAAGATTTATTCCATATAAAAAATATTAAAATCAAAATATAAAAATTAACAGGTACATACCCAAAACATATTATAGATAAGGTGAGTTGGCGCTCTTGCAGGATAAGTATCTTTTTCGAAAACCTTATAGGTTCTATTCTTATATTTGATGATCAATAATTCTTCTTTTCGATCAATAACTAAACCAACTTTATAAATAAAATAAAAAGAATCATTCTTATTTATGCGTCTAAATACAAATTGTACTAAATCTTCTTTTTGTATTTTTGAATGATCAACCACTATAAAACCTTCACATATAGAACACTTCCATTTGATTAAATCAATACTCATATCCATATTTCGAGCTACCAAAATTATATAAATAAACCTTAAGTTAATAAATATAACTTTTAATAAGTTAAGATATAGCTAAAGGCCTATACAACAATATCAATAGAAATATTAAAATATCAATATGAATTTAATTTTAAAATTTAAATATTAATTTAATAAGTATTAAATAAAATTTTAAAACATGATTTAATACTTATTAACAGCAAAATTTTTCATATCTTAATTGTCAGATTTTTTAATTATTCTTTGAATCACTGTCCTTGAGACAGCAAGGTCCTTAGCTAACGAATACACACTAAAACCTTTCTTAAATTTATTAATAACATCCTGTTTTTGATCGTTGGATAATTTTTCAGGTCTACCCCCTTTTCTGGATAAACTAGATTTTTTTTGTCCAACACAATCAATTAAAAAAAGTTTTTCAAAATTAATGCAAATTTCTATAAAGTGGATAAAATTATTTTTAATATCATCTTCAAATTCACAATTAAAATAATCCAATATAATTAATTTAATCTTCTTTCTTTCAATTAACTTAATAGATGATAATATCTCCGTAAAACTACTACCCAAGCAATCAATACCTTTAACTATTAAAAAATCATCTTCTTCTAAAGAATAGTTAATTAAATTAAGAAAAATAGTTCGTAAAGTAATAGGTTTATCTACTGATACTAATTCAAAAATGACTCTCTTAGGATGAATTTTATAATCAAAGCTATTTAATAAAGAAATAAAAGATTCTTTCTCTTCTTCAATATTTTCAATACTACAATTTACTCGTATATAGGCATAAATACGCATATCTCCTCCTATTCCTTAGAGTGATGTGAAGAGTATCTATAAAGTAAATTCAAATCAAAATATACTTTTTAGCTCTTCACTTATTGTTTGTTATATAATTAGTTTATTAATTTTAGACATTTTATAGTAATGTAAATATTTTTATATTTCCATAATTTTAAAAATTCCCACATGGCAAAATTTAAACACATATAATATAATAAAATATTATATAATTATTAAAAAATTAGTTGAAAAATACTTTAATTTTTATAATAAAAAAGTTTAGTATTAAATAAATTATAAATATAAGAAAATATTAATTTTTTTTAAAACATGTTTATGAAATATAAATAAAATATTTAAAATTATAATTTAGATCATTTACAAACGACCACATTAAATAGTTTTAAAACTATGTATTTTATTTTTATCAAAATTAAAAACACAATTAAAAACACAATTAAAAACAAAAAATAAAAAATAAAATTCATTTAAAATCAATTATATAACAAAAAAGCTAGTAATTAGCAGATTGACCCCATAATGTTTTGTTACGTCATACACCATTAAATTAATTTAATTAAAAAATAAAACTAGATTTTAATATTAGATTTATATTAAATTCACGAATAATTAAGTAAGGAGATTATTAAAGATGAAAAAAACAAACATCATAGAACTAACAAAATTATTAACTAATATAATAAAGATGATAAAAAAACCTAATAACCCATATAGATTTAAGTATGTATTTAATTAACATGTTTTAAACACTGTATAGTACACTTTTGTGATTTAGTTCATGTTTTTTTTAAAAAAATAAGATGCTAAGATTTGTTTTGTTTTTGTTTAATTTTGGTGTTTTTAATATGCGTACATATGCCTATGTTAGAATAGAGCCTAATTTGCAGTTTGAATTTTCTAGATATATCACCTTTTTTAGTGAGTATGGCTATAAGATTCAAAAGAATAGATTAGTAGTAGAAGAAGTATCGGTTGATAAATCTATTATTTATAGAGATAAATTTCTTAATCTAATAAGTTATTCATTAGAAGAAGGCGATATTTTAGTGATAAAAAGCATGGATTGCTTGGGTAACAGTTTTGAGGAAATTTTAAGTATAGTTGATAAAATTGATCAAAAAAAAATCCGACTAATATGCTTGGATTACTCAAAAAATGAGATTAATGGTGACTTAAAAATTTTCTTTCTACATTTTTTAAAGCTATCAGCTGAATTTGAGAAATTATTTAAGTGTAATAATAAAAAATCCAAAGATCACAATCCGGTAAGAAAAGTTGGTAGACCGGAAATATTAAATAATGAACAAAAAACTAGAGTGATCGAATTGTTTAAAAAAGGCTATAGTGTGTATTCACTTGCTAAAGAATTTTCGGTTACAAGAACAGTAATTCAAAGGATTTTGAACAATGCCACTAAAACTAATATATTGTAGTTACTAGGAATTTTTAAGTTTAATTCTATTAAATAAATATGGAATATATAAAAATGGAATTAGAGATGAGTTACATTTTTTAATAAGGTTGATCTTCTACACCAAATTAATTATTAAAAATTTTAAGACAGACTCAACAACGTATTGATATATACAAACATATTCAAGCTATATTGTTATTCTTAAAATTTATATTATAAACAACTCGTTATAATTCAATATTAAGTTAATTTTGTCTTACAATTTTAAGGATTTTTTATTTTCATTAATTTTTAATTAATTAAGAGTAGCCAATTAAGCAAATCAAAAATATACTTTATTTTCAGTTAATTATAAGAAATTTTGTGTAAAAAAATAATTAATATATATTTACTATTGATTATCTTATATATACAAAGTAAAGTTGCTTTATCAGAAATGATTTAACCAAATTATCAAAAAAAACTTGATAGTATTAATTTATTTCAAACATCAACTTAACACTTTAACTTTTTAAAATTTATGATTTTCATTTTGTATAAATTAACTTAATGCTTTTAAAGCATTATTACGAAAATTATTTTTTAGTTATGATAAACATTTAATATGAATGATATTTTTTGGAATTCTCTACCCGGCTCAGCAACCGGTGAGATTTTTACTCCCGAAGGAATTGGGCCTTTTCCAGCAATTATTATTTTTGATACAGGATTAAAAGAAAGTACTAAAACTTATGCTACTTTCTATGCAAAAAAAATGAAAGAAAGAGGTTTTTCTGTCTTTATAGTAAAATTAAACTTAAGTAAAAAAAATGAAATAGGTTCAGTAATAGAATTTATTTTAAAAAGAAATGAAGTAAACAGTGATAAGATATATTTAATAGAAATTGAAAAAAACAATTTGATAAATCTGAATATAGAATTATATAAAAATTACTTTCAAGCTATTGCTTCAATTAATTATTTTAATTACTTTTAGGAGAGTAAGCTACTAAAGCTTAGTCTCCCTTTATATATTTAATTATCAAAATCCGTGGCTTACAGATGATTTGGAAACATAAATTGAGTTTTGTGGGTTCGCATCTTCGACCCAACACGATTTAGGGACATTAACTTCCTCGCCACTTACTAAAGTAATCTTTGTCTGCTTCAACTCACTAATAGTATTACTCGCAGCATAGTAATGATGTTTATCACAAATCACTGTCTTCTTATGATTATTTGCATATTGAGCAGCTTTATCTGCTGTAACCTCACCTGTACCAAAGCTAGGATGGCCTGATTTTTCTGCTATTAAGTACAATTTATGATTCGCAATTGTATTAATAGAAGGTGGTGAATAAACCGATTGATGTCCATATGGTTGATTCACACAACCAGAAAAGATTAGTGTTAATGAAAATACGATTTGAGTTAGAATTAAATTCTTCATTAATTTTAATCCTCATGTTAAATATATAAAAATCCATTTTATAAATCCCATCTTAAATTAAAATTTAGAGAGTTGGGATTATTAATAATAGATAGACCCCAATACATTTAAGTGAAATTTAACCTTGCATTCTTAAATTGGAATAAAAGAAATCAATATAACTTTAAGTTCTTTATTAATTAAGAAGAGTCCACACCCTAAAAGGCTGTGGACTTAGTGAATATCACTCAAACCTGAAATACGAGGATAGTTGCATAATAAAAATCCTCAAAATTATATTCACATAAGCCTCCATTTGTATCAATTACAAATCAATTAATTTCAAAAATAATTTTTTTTATTAAAAAATTATCTTTATTTTACATACACTAAGATCACTTCCATCAAAAAAAATGTTTTAAAATCATGTTTTAAATACTTAAATTTCAAACATTATAAAAATAATTAAAGATAGAATGCTTTCAAAATTTATTGTCCAGAATTTATAGTTTTTACATCTATATTAATTTTCATCTCAACTTTCATTTCGTTTATAAAACTTATATTTAAGTAATAAACAATTAAATAGATCATTTTATAGATTCAAAGCAAGCTAATCTTTTAATATCCGCATAAAAGTGATTCCTATGAATGATAGCAATAGTACTTTTTTATTGTTCTATGCAAATAAAAAGTACGCTTATAGATTTCCAGCTTGGTCAAGAATATTTAAGGTTGGCAATCCCCTTGCACACATCCCTGCGATCTTAGTAGCTTTGTCAGCCAAATTATGATGATCCCTGTCAGCCGCTTGTAAATTTATGATATTTGATGCCCAAGATAATTGAATCAACTTGTCATGAAGTACTTTTTGAGAAACCCAAGGCACAATACTGTCATTTAAATCCCCCACAACAAATACTCTATTCGCTGGGTGCTTGGGTGTAAGTGCTGTTATTGCATCTACAGTTTCAAATAGTCTTGGATCAGATGTCTTCCCCAATGCTTCTGCCAATATTTTTGGTGATGAAGGGGCTGAACTTGGGATAGCACATAATATATCTGTCCTTTTTGATAATAAGGCAGATACAATATGACCACCACCACTATGCCCAACTAACACATAATTAAGGATTTGATGCCTTTGTTTAATTTTATTTAATGCTTCAGACATTAATAAAGATTCTAATCGCTTTCTAGCACCATTATGTACACCAGACGATCCATAAATCCCTGGACGAGCTACAAAAATATATGGAAAATTATACAAATGTGTGGACTTAACGACTGCTTCATTAACTTTGTCCTGTGGTTTTTTATCAGTATATGATGCAGGTGCTTTGCCTCCTACAATTGCTACATCACCAGAAAAATACGCAATCGCTCTATTATTCGTTTGATTTTCGAGTAATCCGGCAGAATAATATCGTATGCATTCTTTATATGAGTAACCGTTTAAATTCACTTCAGCCCAAACTGTTCTTCCGATTCCCGAATTGTCCAATTGTGTACATTGTGCTTGGGTCGAAGTAACAACTTTATATGCATCATCTCCGATAAAATTTCCATTTGTTAAATCAATACTAACTGTTTCAGCAAAGCTATGATTAGCAGCTAAAAATATCAAAAAAGAAATTATTTTTTTCATAATTAACCTTTTTAATTCAAATAAATTTTAGACAATTAAATTAACAATCAAGATTAATTAACACAACAAAAATAGAAATATTAAAATTATATAAAACATATAATTAATTTATTTTATCAAAAAAAATAAACTAGGACACATAAAATTATGTTTTAAATCATACTAAAATTAAAACATATGAATTAAATTTCGAATAATTTTAAACATAACTAAAGCCTTAAAATCACTTCTAGTACAACAAAAAAACCAATACAATAACAAGCAGAATTAAATATCACTCTATTATTTTTTAAGAAAGGAATTAAAACAATTTAATTGTTTTCTAGCCAAGATTAACTTAATTAGGTCGCAATATGCTACATCAATTAAAATATTTAGATTTAAGTAATTTAAAAAATCAGATCAGTGAATGGATATCACTATATGATCAGACTGACTCTGAAAAAAAAATAGTCTTTATCTCATATAGTTGCCTAGATCAACGGTGTAAAGTTTTTTCAATTGCTAGTTCTGATATACAAAAGTTGCAAAAAAAAATAAATAACTTTTTAGAAAAAATTTTTCTTAAAGATAAACGTTATCTAGCCTATATAAAACTTGATATTGTAATTCAGATAGAAAAAAAAAGTTGGACTGATGTTACCAATGATATATCTAATCAAAAGCATAATAATCATTTTAGGAAAGGTATTGGTTTTGATAAAGATTTCAATATATGTTTTTTAGAGCAAGAAATTTATGGGAATGCAATCATACGAGGAATTTCATATGATCAAAAAAATTTCATTGACCAGAATAATTTAAATAATGCAATCAAAAAAAAATATCCTTCTATTAAAAAAGAATTAGAAATTAGTAAAATTAAAGATGTTTGGCTTTTTGAAACTGAGAGTGTATTTTACGAAAATGGGAAATTTATTAAACTTCAAAGTGGTGGTTGTGAAAATGGGGTTAGATTTATTGATAGAAATGATAAATCTCATATTAAAGAAATAATTAATAAAAATGCTAAATTTCTATCCAATCAACTTTTAGAAGATGGGAAATTTATCTATGGCTATTTCCCTGCCTTCGATAATGAAATTAAAAGCTACAATACAATACGGCATTGTACTTCAATTTATTCTCTTTTAGAAACTTTTGAGATTGAAGAGAATAATCAATATTGGCCTAAAATTCATTTAGCTATTGAGTACAGCATCAAAAATTTTTATAAATTAATAGATGAAGATACAGCTCATATGATTGATGGAAATGACAATAATCATGAGATCAAGCTTGGTGCGAATGCAGCTGCTATTTTAATGTTAACAAAATATCAGGAAATTACTAAAAATAAAAAATATCTAGAATATGCAGAAAAAATAGCAAATGGAATTATGCAAATGATTGATAAAACAGGAAAAACTACTCACATTCTGGAATACCCAGCCCTGTCTATTAAAGAGAAATTTAGAATTGTTTATTATGATGGTGAAGCTGCACTGGCACTCTTAAGGCTTTATCAGTTAAATAATAATAAAGTTCTTTTAGATACTGTTAAGTTAATGTTTGATAACTTCATATCTAATTCATATGAAAAATATCATGATCATTGGTTAAGTTATTGTACGAATGAATTAACATTAGTATGTCCAGAAGTTAAATACTATCAGTTTGGTATAAATAACTATTTAAATCATATGGACTTTATTAAAAATCGTAAAACAGTATATGCTACTTTCCTTGAGATGATGATGTCTGCTTATAAAATGGTGAATCGTCTAAATATACAAGGCCATGATAATCTATTTAAATCTGCTAAATTTGAAGAATTAAAATCTCTTATTCAGTTACGTGCTGAATTTCAACGCACAGGTTTCTTTTATCCAGAAGTTGCCATGTATATGAAAAACCCCAAGTCTATATTAAATTCTTTTTATGTAAGACATGATCGTTTTCGTGCTCGAATGGCTTTGTTGCACAAAGATTTGAAAGGCAAAGCGCCCCTAATTGAGCCAAAT
>ERZ941706.283-NODE-283-length-17584-cov-4.466370_pt1 | contig 17584 bp, 22 predicted proteins | sample MGYA00521232_ERZ941706 | MGnify/ENA primary metagenome ERZ941706 (study PRJEB32759, sample SAMN07749893) | skin metagenome | biome: transportation; feature: city; material: polyester macromolecule | host: Homo sapiens | place: Hong Kong:ER line | collected...
GGGAACATCGTTCCGGGCGAGCAGGGCGGCGACTTCCTCGATCGCGCCGGTCGCGATCATCGTCTCACAGCGTGCATCGATGCGGGCGAACAGCACGTCGCGGTCTGGTAGCAGGATGGCCGCGGCAAGGTGGATGCGCTCGCCGATCCCGCCGACGCGTTGCGCCTGCCAATGGTGGAGCGGCTGGCCGGTAGAGCGCACCACCTCCAGCGCGCGGGCGACGCGGCTGGTGTCGGCAGGGGCGAGACGGGAGGCGGCGGTGGGGTCCTCCGCGGCGAGCAGCCGGTGCGCCTCGGCGACGGGAAGCGCGCGAACCTCGGCGCGGATGGCGGGGTCGATCGGCGGCACGGGCGCGATGCCGTCGAGCAGGGTGCGCAGATAGAGCCCGGTGCCGCCGACCAGGATCGGCAGGCGTCCTTCCGCATGGACGGCATCGATCGCGGCGCGGGCTTCGTCCGCCCAGCGCGCGGCGGAATAGGTCGCGTCGGCAGCATCGACATGGCCGAACAGGCGGTGGGGTACGCGCGCTTCCTCGTCGGCATCGGGGCGGGCAGTGAGGATGCGGAGATCGGCATAGACCTGGCTCGCGTCGGCGTTGATGACAATGCCCTCATGCGCTTCGGCAAGCCGGATCGCCGCGGCGGACTTGCCGCTGGCGGTCGGCCCTGCGATGAGCGCGACCCTGGGTTTGGGGTGGGAGACGGCGATGTTCACGGCGACGCTCATAGGCGAAGCGCTGACGCGAGGCGACCTATCGGCCGCATGCGATCGGCTGACCGCGGCGGGTTGCGCGCCGGGCGCGGCGGTGTGGCTGGACGAGGGCATGGCGGCGGACGTCCCGTTCGCCAGCGATCCGGCGGCGGCGCGGCGAGGGCTTGAGGGCGCCTTCGCGGGTGTGGACGTCGTGGTGCAGCCGAGCGCGACGCGGCGCAAGGCGTTGCTCGTCGCAGACATGGATTCGACGATGATCACCGTCGAATGTATCGACGAACTTGCCGATTATGCGGGGATCAAGGCGGAGGTGGCGGCAGTCACTGAAGCGGCGATGCGCGGCGAACTCGATTTCGAGGGGGCGCTGGATGCGCGCGTGGCGTTGCTGGCGGGCCTCCGTGAAGACGTGATTGCGCAATGCCTTGCTGAGCGGGTGACGATCATGGGCGGCGCAAAGGCGCTGGTGCGGACCATGCGCGCGAACGGCGGGCATGCGGTGCTGGTGTCCGGCGGCTTCACCCGCTTCGCCGAACCGGTGGCGGCGGCAATCGGCTTCGATCGCGCGATCGCCAACGTGCTGCTGATCGAGGACGGGCGGCTGACGGGGAAGGTCGCCAAGCCGATCGTCGGATCGGCGACGAAGGAAGAGACGCTGCGGCGGGCAATCGCGGAACGCAGCATCGATCCCGCGCTGAGCCTGGCGGTGGGGGACGGCGCCAATGACCTCGCGATGATCGGTGCCGCGGGGCTGGGGGTGGCCTATCACGCCAAGCCGATCGTCGCCGCGGCGGCGGCGGCGCGGGTGGACCATGGCGATCTGACCGCGCTGCTCTATGCGCAGGGGTATGCGCGGGAGGATTGGGTTCTGTAACCCTTTTCCTTCGTCACCCCGGACTTGTTCCGGGGTCCACCCCGCGGCTGGGCGAAAGGTCCTGAGCCTCTTGTCCAACGCTGGCGGCTCGGTGGACCCCGGAACAAGTCCGGGGTGACGATGGAGTGGGGGTGGGCGTCCGGATACCCTCAGGACATCCCGCGATTTACGGTGCGACCACCACGCACGACACGCCCGATGCCGCGCAGGCCTTTTGCGCCGCGGCCTTGCTGGCAAAGCCACCCGCCTGCAGCCGGATGACGTTGCCCGCCTTCGCATAGACCGGCTGCGCACCGCCGAGCTTGCCGCGCACGCGCGCCCATTGCGTGCTGGCGTTCGCCTGCGTGCTGAACGCGCCGAGCTGGATCTTCCACGCGCCGCCGGTTGCCGCCGCGGGCGTGCGGGCAGGGGCAGGGACAGGGGCAGGGGCAGGGCGCATCGGCTCGTGCGGGGCGATCCGGTCGTTCACCGGGCGATCGGGTGAGCGCTGGTGCGGCGGGATCACGTCCTCGGGCTCGTGGGGCGGCGGCGTCTTTGTCGCGGGTGGCGGCGTATCGACGGCGCGCGACGGCGGCACGCTGGTCGTCGCCACCGCGGTCGAGCGCGGCGCAGCGGCCGGCGCTGCGCGCAGGTCGGCGGCGTAGCGCTGGGCGAGCTGCGTGCCGCGCTCGCGGTCGGCGGGGGTGATATACTGGTCCATCTGCGCCAGCGTTTCGGACGCGGACTTGAGCCCCGCCTGCGACGCCAGCGTCATCAGCGCATAGGCGCGCGGATAATCGCGCGGCACGCCGTCGCCGTTGAACAGCATCGTGCCGAGCACCAGCTGCGCGCGCGCCTCGCCGCGGGCGACCGACTTTTCGAGCCAGGGCGCAGCCTCTGCCTTCCGCCCCGACTGGAACAGCGCGAGGCCGTAATTGTCCTGCGCCTGGTAATGGCCCTGCAGCGCCGCCTTGCGGAACCAGCTTTCGGCAAGCGCCGGATCGACCGGCACGCCGCGGCCGAGCTTGTACGCCTGGCCCAGGTTGAACTGCGCATCGGCATCGCCGGCGACCGCCGGCCCGCGCCATTGCGTCACCGCGCCATCATAGTCGCCGCGTCCCCAGGCATCGACGCCCGCCTTGACGCTCTGCGCCCCCGCCGGCGCGGCGAGTGTCATGCCCGCCACCAGCACGGCGCCTGCGATCCGACCCAAGTTTCGCATTCCGCTGCCCCTCGTATTCCGTGTCCGCGCCACCATGCCCCGGCGCGCCGCACAAGGCAAAGCGCCATCGCGGGTCGGTGGCCATTAACCGGTTCTTAGCCTCGATCTGACAGGGATTGCGACGGATTTGGAAGGGTCGAAGGGAAGCTATGCGCGTTCTCGCGGTGGCATCGCAAAAGGGTGGGTCGGGCAAGACGACCTTGTCCGGGCATCTCGCCGTGCAGGCGCAGATGGCCGGTTATGGCCCCGTCGTGCTCATCGACATCGATCCGCAGGGCAGCCTGTCCGATTGGTGGAACGATCGCACCGCCGACGATCCCGCCTTCGCGCAGACCACCGTCGCGCGGTTGCAGGCGGACCTGGAGGTGTTGCGCCAACAGGGTTTCAAGCTCGCGATGATCGACACGCCGCCGGCGATCACCCTGGCGATCCAGAGCGTCATCGGCGTCGCCGAGCTGGTCGTCGTGCCGACGCGGCCCAGCCCGCACGATCTGCGCGCCGTCAGTGCGACGGTCGACCTGTGCGAGCGCGCGGGCAAGCCCTTGCTGTTCGTCCTCAACGGCGCGACGCCCAATGCGCGCATCACCACCGATGCCGCCATCGCCTTGTCGCAGCACGGCACGGTCGCGCCGGTCACGATCCACCAGCGCACCGACTTCGCCGCCGCGATGATCGATGGGCGCACGGTGATGGAGGTCGATCCCGAAGGGCGCTCCGCCGCCGAAATCGCGCAGCTGTGGACCTTCGTCGCCGACCGGCTCGAAAAGAACTTCAGGCGCACCGTGTTCAGCGTGCCCCATGCCGGCGCCCATTCGGGCTTCGGCATGCGCGCCACAGGCGGCTTCGGTCGCCGCGTGATCGGGGGCTGAGGCGATGAGCGCAGCACCTTTGCCGCTGGCGTCCCTGTCCTCGGGCCTGCTCGCCCGCAAGGGAGAGGCGCGCCCGGCGATGCGCCATGCCGCCTATGTCGGTGCCGCATCGCGCCACGACGACGACCTCGGCTGGAACGACATGGGGGCCGAACCGCTTGGCCCGAGCGAAGGCGAGGTGCCGCCGGTGCTGGTTCAGCGCGATCGGCTGGTCGCAGCGGTCGACGCGCCGCAGGCGGTGCAGCCGATCGCACCCGCCGCCGCACAGCGTATCGGCCGAGAGACGCAGCAGTCGGGCCGCACCGCCTTCACCATCCGCGTCGATGGCGACCGCCACCTGCGGCTGCGCCTTGCCGCCGCGATCACGCATCGCTCCGCGCAGGACCTCGTCGGCGAAGCGCTCGACGTGCTGCTCGCCGCGGTGCCCGAGGTCCAGGCACTCGTCGCGCAGCTGCCGCACGCAAGGACACGGCCATGACCCGGCCGCACCGCATCAGGGTCGCACCATGTTTGGGGGTTATCCGATGACACCGCGTCTTATCCTGTCGCTCGGCCTGTCCGCGCTCGTGCTGGGCGGTACGATGGTCGGCTGCACCGCGACCGGCAATCACCTCGCCAAGGCGAGCGATCGCGCCGCCGCGCGCACAGCGAAGGCCGCGCACCGTGACGCGGAAAAGGCCGCGCGCGCGCTGGCGCAGCGGGACCCCGCCGCAGTCGCCTTTGCCGAGAGCGCCGTATCGCAGGCCCCGCGCGACGCGGGCTACCGCCTGCTGCTGGGGCAGGGGTATATGCAGGCCGGGCGGTTCGCCTCGGCGCGCGACACCTATGCCGACGTCCTTCAACTGATGCCCGACAACGGCAAGGCCGCGCTCAACCTCGCGCTGGCGCAGATTGCGACCGGCGACTGGTCGGCGGCGCGCGCCACGTTGGCGGCGCATGAGCAGGCCATTCCTGCCGCGGACCTGGGCCTCGCAACGGCCCTCGCCGGCAATCCGACCGGGGCGATCACCATCCTCAACGCCGCGGCGCGCGCGCCGGGCGCCACCGCGAAGGTGCGCCAGAACCTCGCGCTGAGCTACGCGCTCGCGGGCCGGTGGGACATGGCGCGCATTGCTGCGGCGAGCGACATGTCCGCGGCCGACCTGGACGCGCGCATGGAGCAATGGGCGGCCTTCGCCCAGCCCAAGGGCGCGCCGGATCAGGTCGCGAGCCTGCTCGGCGTCACGCCGGTGCCCGACGCCGGCCGCCCGGTCGCGCTGGCGCTCAACGCGCCGACGCCGGTGATGCCGATCGCCGAGGCGCCGGTGCAGACCGCCGCGGTCGAGGCACCCAAGCCGGTCGCCACCGACACGCCCGCGCCGTCCGCCCCTGCCGCCGCCGCTGCGCCGGCGCAGTTCGCGCAGGTCCGCTTCGCCCCGCATCGGGAGGTCGTGCAACCGCTGCCGACGATGCTGATCCGCGCGGATGCCGCCCCCGCCAAGCTCGCGCTGCGCGATGGTGGCCTGCGCCGTGTCGTGCAGGACGTGCCCGCCGCGACCCCGCTCGCCCATGCGGCGCCGACCGGCGACTGGTTCGTGCAGCTGGGCGCGTTCAGCAATCCCGCCGTCGCCCGCTCGGGCTGGACCAACGCGACGCGCCGCTTCGCCTCGCTGTCCGATCACCAGCCGACCGGCGCGCGTTTCGACGCGGAACAGGGCTCGCTCTATCGCCTGTCGGTCGGGGGCTTCACCCGTGACGCCGCGGTACAGATGTGCCGCACGTACCGCGCCAAGGGCGGGGCGTGCTTCGTCCGCCGCGAGGCCGGCGACCGCATCGCGCAATGGCTGCGCACGCCGGTGCAGATGGCGTCGCGCTGACCCGATCCGCGGGCGGGGTCAGGCGACCTCGCGCCCGCCCTTCCACAGCCGCAGCACGCGGCCTTGCACCGGCAGGCCGTCGAACGGCGTATTGCCCTCCGACGCAAAGGCGGTGCCGTCGACCTGCCACGGCGTGTCGGGGTCGAACAGCATCAGGTCGGCGGGCTGCCCGGCGGCGAGCGTTCCCGTGTCCAGCCCGAGCACGCGCGCGGGGTTGACCGACAGCATCGCGAGCAAGCGTTCGAGCGGCAGCAGGCGATCGCGCACCAGCATCAGCCCGAGCGGCAGCAGCGTCTCCGCCCCCGCCATGCCCGCGGCCGAATCGATGAACGGCAGCCGCTTCGCCTCCGGCCCGTGCGGGTCGTGGCCCGAACACAGCACGTCGATCGTCCCGTCGGCGATCGCCGCGCGGGCCGCCTGCCGGTCGCTTTCGCTGCGCAGCGGCGGCGACAGGTGCGCATAGGTGCGAAAATCGCTCATCGCGATGTCCGACAGATGCAGGTGCGCGGGCGTGATGCCGCAGGTGACGCGCACGCCGCGACGCTTGGCGGCGCGGATCAGATCAAAGGCCGCGGCCGTCGTCGCCTGGCGGATGTGCAGCCGCGCGCCGGTCTCCTCCGCCAGCATCAGGTCGCGCGCCACCGCCAGCGCTTCGGCGACGGCGGGCGCGGCAGGCAGGCCGTGGCGCGTCGCCGTCTCGCCATCGGTCGCGACCGCACCGCGGGTCAGCCCGCCGTCCTCGGTGTGCGTGACGACCGCGATGTCGAGGTCGCGCGCATAGCCGAGCACGCGCAGCATCACGCCCGAATCGGCGATCCAGCCGCGCCCTGTGCCCACCGCCTTCGCGCCGGCCGAGGCGCAGATCGCCATCTCCGCCATCTCCGCCCCGGCCAAGCCGCGGGTCGCGGCGGCGATGGGGTGGATCCACAGGTCGGGCTTGCCGATCAGCGCCGCGCGCTGGACCACGCCGGGATCATCCAGCACCGGATTGCCATCTGGCATCAGCGCGACGCGGACGATGCCGCCCGCGCGGCAGGCGACGCGATCGATGCGGAACACGCCCAAATCGACGATGCCGGGGCTGAGCGTCCGGCCGCCGCAGTCGACGATCGCGGCATCGGCCGGCACGTCGATCGTCCCGCTCGCGAGAATGGCGCCATCGCGCACCAGCAGGCTGCCGCTCCGCACGCCCGCGACAGGGCAGGCGAGGCGGGCGTTGGTGAAAGCGATCGTGCTCATGCCCAGCCCTCCACCTTGCGCGCGCGCCTGGTCAGCACGTCCAGGCAGGCCATGCGCACCGCCACGCCCATTTCCACCTGTTCGGTGATCGCCGATTGCGGCCCGTCCGCAACGCTCGAATCGATCTCCACGCCGCGGTTCATCGGGCCCGGGTGCATGACGAGCGCGTCGGGCAGCTTCGCGATCCGCTCCGGCGTCAGGCCGTAGCGCAGCCGGTATTCGCGGCTCGACGGGATATAGTCGCCCGCCATCCGCTCGTTCTGCACACGCAGCATCATCACCACGTCCGCGCCGACGAGCGCGTGATCGAAATCGGTAAAGGGGGTGACGCCCATCCGCTCGATCGCGGCGGGCATCAGCGTCGAGGGCGCACAGACGCGCACCTCTGCAGCGAGCGCGGTCAGCGCCAGGATGTTGGAGCGCGCGACGCGGCTGTGCAGCACGTCGCCGCAGATCACCACGCGCTGCCCGGCGATGCTCCCGCGCCGCCGCCGGATGGTCAGCGCATCGAGCAGCGCCTGCGTCGGATGTTCGTGCCGCCCGTCGCCGGCGTTCAGCACCGGGCAGTCGACCTTGTCCGCGATCAGCCGTACCGCACCGCTCGCCATGTGGCGGATGACGATCACGTCGGCGCGCATTGCGTTCAGCGTCTGCGCGGTGTCGATCAGCGTCTCGCCCTTTTTCACGCTCGATTGGGCGGCGTGCATGTTGACGACGTCCGCCCCCAGCCGCTTGCCCGCGATCTCGAAACTCAGCAGCGTGCGCGTGCTGTTCTCGAAGAAGGCGTTGATCTGCGTCAGGCCGTCCAGTCGCTTGTCTGGCGCGGCGTGGTTGCGGTTCGCTGCGATCCAGGTCTCCGCCTCGTCGAGCAAAAACGCGATCTCGTGCGGCTGGAGCCCGTCGATGCCGGTCAGGTGCCGGTGCGGGAAAACGGCGCCGCCCGGGATCAGGGCGGCGGGGCGGTGATCGGAGGCTTGCATCAAGTCGCCCGGTTAACGAGCGCGGGGGGCAGGGGCAACCGGGAAGGGCGGTCGGTTGACGCCGCTCCCGACTTAGAGGTCCACCCCCGCCGCGATTGCCTCCAGCTTGCGGATGCGCTCCTTCAGGTCCGCGATCTCGATGCGCGATCCGGCGGAATGCACCGGGGGCAGCGCCTCGGCCTGCGCGTCGAGCTGCGAATGCTTCAGCGTCAGCCAGCCGCGCCAGCCCGACAGGCCGGCCGTCGTCACCATGGCCAGGCCGGCGAGGCCCGACAGCGACAGCGTCATATACAGTTCGGGATCGGTCATCGTCCGTCTCCTCAGCGGTTGCGCAGCTGTTCGATCTCGCGGTCGAGATCGCGCGTGCTGCGGTTGTCGGTGATCACGCGCTCCAGCACCTGGATGCGCTCCTTCAGGTCGCGCACCTCCTGCGTGAGGCGGCGGGTGTCGTCGGCGGTGTCATCGCCGAAGCGTGCGACGGTCCGGGGACCGTGGGCGGCGAAGCGGGCGCGGAGCACGCCGCCGATCACCACCAGCGCGACGATCGCGACGATCATTTCTGCGGGGTTCATGGGTCGTTCTTTCCTGGGGAAGGGTCAGTTGACCGGCAGGCGCTTGGGCGCCGGCTCGTCGCGCAGCCGCTCGATCTCCTGCGCCAGGTCGGCGCCGCGATCGGTGACGATGCGTTCGAGCACGCGCACCCGCTCCTCCAGCCGCTCGGTCTGCGCGGCATATTGCGCCGCCTTCTCGGCGACCTTGTTCGCCTCGATCTCCATCCGGCGTTCCTGCAGCTTGAACCAGGGCTTGATCACCACGCCGCCGATGATGGCGACGATCGGGATCAACAGGGCCAGCATCGGGATCATGATCGGGGACATGTCAGTTCGCTTTCAGACGCAGGGCGTCGATCTCGGACGCGAGGGTGTGGCTGCTGTCGGTCACGATCCGCTCGACGTTGGCGAGCCGGTCCTTGATCGACCCCAGTTCGGCGCGCAGCTGCGCGTTTTCTTGGCTGAGCAGCTTGACGCGCTCGGTCGTTTCCTCGTTCTTCTGCGGATAGACCGCCTGGCCCCAGGCGCCGTCGAGCGGATAGCCGTTCTTGACGCGCAGCCAGGTGGTGATGATCCAGCCCGCCATCGCCATCACCATGATGATGGCGGTCAGCGGGAACATGCCCTGGACGATGGAGTAGACTTCGGGAGACATGGCGTTTTCCCTTTCGGCGTCAGCGGTCGCGGAGCGCTTCGATCTCGCGGGCGGTGCGCTCGGCGGGATCGGTGGCGATGCGTTCGAGGACGGCGATCCGTTCCTCCAGGCGGCTGACCTGGCCGGTCAGCTTGTCGTTCTCGTTGGTCAGCAGCATGATCTTGCGCTCGGCCTCGATGTCGTCGGCGCCGGCCCGGTTGCGCCAGCGGCGGCTGCGGCGACCCTCGTCCTCGATCGGGTAGCCATGTTTGGCTTTCACCCAGGTGGTGAAGGCGTGTCGCGCGGAGATCGCGCCGACCACACCCACCGGGACCATCCAACCCATATCCATGTCGTCTCTCCCCTCTTAGCTCGCGAGCGTGGCTCAGCGCAGGCTGTCGATTTCCTCGGCCAGCCGGCTGTTGCGGCTGGTGTAGTGCAGCTCCATGTCGGCGAGGCGCCGGTCGATGTCGCGCAGCTTGCTGCGGACTTCGGTGGTGGACCGCTTCGGGTTGGTGCGCACGCCCTGCCAGAACTTGGCGTCTTCCTGGCTTTCGTACAGGTCGACCGGCTTCTTGGGCGCCAGCCATGCGGCGGCGATATAGCCGAGCAGGACCCAGCCGGAGGTCGCAACCGTCAGAATGACCATGGCGACGCGGACCAACGTAATGTCGAAGCCGGTATAATCGGCGATCCCTGAGCAAACACCGGCCACTTTGCCGTTCGGCTTGTCGAGGTAGAATTGGGTGCGGGCGGACATCTCAGTTCCTCCGATCGAGCTGATATTGGGCAGGCTGAGCGGTCAGGCTCGGCTTGAAATTGGGGTTGTCGGCGGCGACGATCCGCTCGACGGTGTTGAGGCGATCCTCGAGACGGCGGGCGAGATTGAACATCTCGTCCAGCAGCCTCTCGTCCTCATCGGTGATCTTGGGCGCCTGCTTCCACTTGGTGACGTAGTGCAGGATCACCCAAGGAAGGCCGACGAAGATCGCCAGGACGGTGACAACGGCTCCGAACGGCATCTCAGCCCTCCTTATTGAGGCGCGCCTTCAGCGCGGCGAGTTCGGCGTCGACCTTGTCGCTGGCGCGCAGCTCGGCGATCTCTTCCTCCAGCGTCTTCGGCACGCCCAGGCCCAGCGCTTCCGCGCGGCCCTCGGCATCGTCAACGCGGCGTTCCAGGATGTCGAAGCGGCTGAACGCCTCGTGCGTCTTCGGGCCGGCGTACATTTCGCGCAGGCGGAAGCGGTTGTTGGCGCTTTCCAGCCGCGTCTGGACGTTGGACTGCTTGGCACGCGCCTCGCTCAGCTTCTTCTGGAGCTTGGCGATGTCCTCTTCCGATGCGCGCAGCGCATCGTCGAGCACCTTCACCTCGATCATCAGCTGCTCGGCCATGTCGCCGGCCTTCTGCTTTTCGATCAGCGCCGCCTTGGCGAGGTCCTCGCGGTCCTTGGACAGCGCGAGCTCCGCCTTTTCCTGCCAGCTCGCCTGCAACTGGTCGAGCTTGCTGATGTGGCGGCGCATCTCCTTCTGGTCGGCGATGGTCCGCGCCGCACTGGCACGCACCTCGACCAGGGTTTCCTCCATCTCGAGGATGATCATGCGGATCATCTTCGCCGGGTCTTCCGCCTTTTCCAGCAGGTCGGCGAAGTTGGCGGCGACGATGTCGCGGGTGCGGGAAAAGATGCCCATCGGTGTCGGTGCTCCTCAAAATCATGGCCGGGGCGGCGCGAGGGAAATCGGACCGCCCCGGTTTGGGACCGCTTTACGCCGTGTGGCGCGCGGTCGTCACGCCGGTCTGGTGCGCCGTCGCCGGACCGATCGCGCCGGCGACACAGGTCGCGCTCAGCAGGACGGTGCAGACGAGGGTGGCGAACTTGCGACCGATCTCGGTGGTGAACATGGTAACCTCCTTGAAAACCTTGTTTCGGGCCGCCGTGTTGGCGGTATGCCAGAAGCATTGCAGGAGGCGTGCCAATTCCGAAAACGGCGGAATTGCGCGCTTTTTGGGTGTATTATTTTCCTGAACTACCGATGAACACTTGCGTAACGTTGGCGTTTTCCGCCAGAAGTTGGCGATGCAGCGGACGACACAGGTCATCGGTCAATCGGGCGCCTTTCTGGACGCGCTGGAACGCGCCAGCCGCGCCGCCGCGCTTGATCGCCCGGTGCTGGTGATCGGCGAGCGTGGCACCGGCAAGGAACTGGTCGCCGAGCGCCTGCACCGCCTATCGCCGCGCTGGGATCAGCCGCTGGTCGTGATGAACTGCGCCGCGTTGCCCGAATCGCTGATCGAAGCCGAATTGTTCGGGCACGAGGCAGGCGCCTTTACCGGCGCGACCAAGGCGCGCGCCGGGCGGTTCGAGGAGGCGCATGGCGGCACGCTGTTCCTCGACGAACTCGGTACGCTGTCGATGGCGGCACAGGACCGGCTGCTGCGCGCGGTGGAATATGGCGAGATCAACCGCATCGGCTCCAGCCGCCCCCTGCGCGTCGATGTGCGCATCGTCGCCGCCACCAACGAACATCTGCCCGACAAGGTCGACGCGCACGAGTTCCGCGCCGATTTGCTCGACCGGCTGAGCTTCGAGGTGGTGACGCTGCCGCCGTTGCGCGCGCGGGCGGGCGACATCGCGGTGCTCGCCGACCATTTCGGGCGGCGCATGGCGTCGGAGATCGGCTGGGAACGCTGGCCGGGCTTCGGCCCGCGCGCGCTTGACCAGCTGTTGACGCATCGCTGGCCCGGCAACGTTCGCGAACTGCGCAACGTGGTGGAGCGCGCGGTCTATCGCTGGGAAGGCGAGGGGCCGGTGGACCTGATCGAGATCGACCCCTTCGCCTCGCCCTACCGGCCGCAGGATGGCGCACGGCGCGGCGCGAGCGGCGGCGCGGCGCCGGCCCCTGAGGCGCAACCGGCGCAGGTCGAGGACAGCCCGGTCGCCGCGTGCGACGCCGGCCCGTCCGACTTCAAGTCGCGCGTAGCCCGCTTCGAACGCGAACTCCTCGCCCGCGCACTCGCCGAACACCGCTTCAACCAGCGCGCGACCGCGGAGGCGCTAGGCCTCAGCTACGACCAACTCCGTCACGCGCTGCGCAGGCACGACCTCATCAACGCGGGCGGCTGAAGCAGGACCCACGCCTTCCTCACCTCCACCGTCACCCCGGACGTGTTCCGGGGTCCACCAGGCGGGAACGGAATCCCTAGAGGCTCAAGCCCTTCCTTTGAGGAAGAGTGGACCCCGGAACGAGTCCGGGGTGACGAAGGAGTGCCGCAGCGGTGTAGCGCCAAACTCTACTCATCACGCTTGCGTAACGGGCGGGGAGCATTAGGTCGGCTTCAGCGTTAACGCGGGGACGCAACCGTCCCCACCTTCTGGAAGGAGCCTTTCTCATGGCATTCGAACTGCCGCCGCTGCCGTACGACTATGACGCGCTGGAGCCGGTCATCTCGAAGGAGACGATGACCTTCCACCACGACAAGCATCACGCTGCCTACACCAACAAGCTGAACGAAGGCGTCTCCGCCGACCCGAAGCTTGAGGGTAAGTCGATCGAAGAGATCCTCGGCATGATCTCGTCGCTGCCCCCGCTGATCCGCAACAACGGCGGCGGCTTCTGGAACCACGACTTCTTCTGGAAGATCATGGGGCCGAAGGGCTCGACCCAGCCGTCCGGCGCGCTGAAGGACGCGATCGACGCGTACGGCGGCCTCGACAAGCTGAAGGACGACTTCAACACCAAGGGTGCGGGCCAGTTCGGCTCAGGCTGGGCCTGGGTCATCAAGGACTCGAGCGGCGCCCTGAAGGTCACCTCGACGCCGAACCAGGACAATCCGCTGATGGACGATGCCAAGGAACCCGGCACGCCGATCCTCGGCAACGACGTGTGGGAACACGCCTATTACCTCACCTACATGAACGACCGCCCCGGCTATCTGAAGGCGTGGTGGGACGTGGTGAACTGGGACGAGGCCGGCAAGCGCTTCGACGCGGCGTAACCCAACGTCATTCCTCCCCTGCACCGCAGGGGAGGAATTACTCCACCGGAATATCGGCTTCCGGGTTCGCGTCGGTATTCAGCCCGTGTCGCAGCAGCATCGGGATCTTCGCGAAGGCGAACAGCAGCGTCAGGGGAATCGCCCCCCAAAGCTTGAACCCGACCCAAAAATCCCAGTTCGTGTTCCGCCATACCGCTTCGTTGAGCGCGGCCATGCCGATAAAGAACAGCGCCCAGTTGCGCGTCAGCTTGCGCCACCCCTCTGCAGTCAGCCCCGGATAGGCGCTGCCGAGCAGCCCCTCCAGCAGCGGTCGTCCGGTCAGCAGGCCGAAGCCGAGCACGACCGCGAACATCGCATAGACGAAGGTCGGCTTCATCTGGATGAACTTGGGATCGTGGAACCAGACGGTGAGGCCACCGAACACCACGACGAACCCGCCCGAAATCCACAACATCGGCGAAATATGGCCGAGTTTCGTCTTGGACACCGCCATCGCCGCGATCGTCGCGATGACGAAGGCGGTGGTCGCGACGATCACCTTGGCGATCACCAACGCCCCCGCGCGGTCGAGGTCGGAAAGGAAGCCCGTGCTTGCGCCCACCAACCGCATGGCGAGGGCCGCGGGGAATAGGAAATTGACCGCGAAGAACACGAGCAGCGGCCCGTATTCCACGCCCATGCGGATACCGGGGGAGGATTTCTGGGTCATGCTACCGTCTCTGCAACTCGGATGGCCGATGAGTGGCCCAGCCTTTGCTGCCTAACCATCGTCATTCCCGCGAAGGCGGGAATCCATAGTGGCTGACCTTGCGCTTCTATCGCCGACCGTCGTGAATATGGATCCCCGCCTGCGCGGGGATGACGAGCGAGAGGAAAGGGGCTCACTTCCGCCCCCCCGCATCCACACCGGCGATGATCCGCGCTACCTCGTTCGCATCGAACGGGCGCAAATCGGTCATCCCTTCGCCTACCCCGATCGCATGGATCGGCAGCCCGTATTTCTCCGCCGCCGCGACCAGCACGCCACCGCGCGCGGTGCCGTCGAGCTTGGTCATGACGAGGCCGGTGACGCCCGCCACCTCCTTGAACACCTCGATCTGTGACAGCGCATTCTGCCCCGTCGTCGCATCCAGCACCAACACGACGTCATGCGGCGACGCCGGATTGATCCGCCCCAGTACCCGCCGGATCTTGGCGAGCTCGTCCATCAGCTCGCGCTTGTTCTGCAGGCGCCCCGCAGTATCGACGATCAGCACGTCGATGCCGGTTTCGGTCGCCTTCTTGACGGCATCCCAAACGACGCCCGCGGCATCGCCGCCCTCCGGCCCGGTGACGATCGGCACGCCGACGCGGTCGGCCCAGGTGCGCAGCTGGCCGATCGCGGCGGCGCGGAACGTGTCGCCCGCCGCGAGCATGACGCCGTAATCCTGCTCCATCAGCAAATGCGCGAGCTTGGCGATCGTCGTCGTCTTGCCCGATCCGTTGACCCCGATCACCAGGATCACCTGCGGCCGCGGAAACGCCTCGATCTCGATCGGCTTGGCGACCTTGGCGAGCGCTTTCTCCACCTCCTCGGCGACGACGAGCCGGATGCCGAGCTCTTCCATGTTGCGCTCGAACGTGCCCTCGGCCAGCCGCGTGCGGATTTTTCCCGCCGTGTCCGGCCCCAGGTCGGACGCGATCAGCGCCTCCTCCACCTCGTCCAGCGTCGCTTCGTCGAGCCGCGCGCCGCCGAGGCCGGCAAGGTTGCCGACCAGCCGGTCGGACGTCTTCTTGAAGCCGCCGAGCAGGCGTTCGTGCCAGGAGGGGGTGGTGCTCATATCGTCGTACCTAGCAGATGGGTGTCGGTGGCGCCGGTGATGCGGACCCGCACCACCTTCCCCGTTCGCCCTGAGCTTGTCGAAGGGCTGGTTTCCACAGGCGCCATGCTTGCGGAAGGGCGGGCTTCGACAGGCTCAGCCCGAATGGGGTGGGGGGCAGGATCGGTCAGCAGGATCTCGGCGAAATTCCCGGCATGGCCGCGCGTTCCCGGCCGCTCGACCAGCACGTCCTGTGTGCTGCCGATCAGCCCGGCGAGCCAGCTCGCCCGGCGCCGCGCCGCGCTCGCCCGCAGCCGCTCGGCGCGGTCTTTGATCGCGGCGGGCGCGACTTGCGGCATGCGTGCCGCCGGCGTGCCGGCGCGCGGCGAATAGGGAAAGATATGCCCGTGGACGATGTCGGCATCGTCGATCAGCGCCAGCGTGTCGGCGAACATGGCGTCATCCTCGGTCGGGAAGCCGGCGATCAGGTCCGCACCGATCGCGATCTCCGGCCGCGCCGCCTTCAACCGCTCGACCATCGCAACCGCTTGGGCACGGGAATGCCGACGTTTCATCCGCTTGAGGATCATGTCGCTGCCCGCCTGAAACGACAGGTGGAGGTGCGGCATGATCCGTGGTTCGCTTGTCACCAGCTCGAACAACCGCTCGTCGATCTCGATCGAATCGAGCGACGACAGCCGCAGCCGCGCGAGCGCCGGCACATGCCGCAGGATACGCTCGACCAGCAGGCCCAGCGACGGCGCGCCCGGCAGGTCGTGGCCGTAGCTTGTCAGGTCGACGCCGGTCAGCACCACCTCGGCATGACCCGCCTCGACCAGCCCTGCGATCCGCTCCACCACCGCACCTGCCGGCACCGACCGGCTCGGTCCCCGCCCGAACGGGATCGCGCAGAAGGTGCAGCGATGATCGCAGCCGTTCTGCACCTCGACGAACGCGCGCGCATGGCCGGTGAAGCTCGCGGCGAGATGCGGCGCCGTCTCCGTCAGCGTCATGATGTCGCCGACCACCACCGGCTCCGCGCTCGCCCAGGCGGCAGGGGAAAGCTTCTCGCCATTGCCGATGACGCGATCCACCTCCGCCATTGCTGCGAAGCCGTTGGGATCGATCTGCGCCGCGCAACCGGTGACGACGATCTCAGCCCCGGGCCGATCGCGCCGCGCGCGCCGGATCGCCTGGCGACTGGCCTTCACCGCGGCATTCGTTACCGCGCACGAGTTGATGACCACGGTGTCGCGCCCTGCGATCAGGGCACGGATCGTTTCGCTCTCGGCGATGTTGAGACGGCAGCCGAGGGAGATCACCTCTGGCGCGGGAGCAGACATGACGCGCGATCTAGTGGCGGACGGCGCCCAAGTCCATGACATGGCCGCTGAGGTGCTCGACTTCTGGTTCGGCCTGACCAAGGAACAGCATTTCGCCAAGGACGACGCGCTCGACCGAGAGATCGCCGACCGCTTCGGGGCGATGCGCGATGGCGTTCTGCGTGGGCATGCGGAGGGGTGGCGCAACGACCCCGACACGGTGCTCGCCGCGATCATCCTGCTCGATCAATTCTCGCGTAACATCCACCGTGGCTCGGCGAAGGCCTATGGCGCCGACCACATGGCAGTGGAACTGACGCTGGAGGCGATCGCCAAGAACTGGGAAGGGCGCTACCCGCCCGATCGCCGCGTCTTCCTGTACATGCCGCTGATGCATGCCGAGGACCTCGACCTGCAAACTCTCTCGGTCGAAAAGTTCGAGGATCTGGGGCTCGACGAGAACACAGCCTTCGCCCGCGACCACCGCGACGTCATCGCCCAGTACGGCCGCTTCCCCAGCCGCAATGAAGCGCTGGGGCGGAAGTCTACGGAGGCCGAGCAGGCGTATCTCGCAAAGCCGGATGCGGGCTGGTAACGCTCGCCCCAAATCCCCCGTCACCCCGGACTTGTTCCGGGGTCCACCGGGCGGCAGAAGGAAGGCCTAGAACCTCCTTCCGATTCCCTCGCGGCTGGGCAGACTCCGGAACACGTCCGGAGTGACGGGTGGGGCCAGAGGCACGTGCTTGCCTTTCCCCCCGCTTTCCCCTAAGCACCCACCCACGTTCCACCACGGAATGCGATCGATGGAGCGCCCACGGGTGCACGCTGGCCGGCGAGGTTTCGCCCGCCGGCGTCTTTTGCGTTGCGTGGCATGATGAGGATTTGAGGCGATGTTCGACAGTCTGAGCGACCGGCTTGGCGGCGTATTCGACCGCCTCCGCGGCCGTGGCGCGCTGACCGAAGCCGATGTGCGGACCGCGATGCGCGAAGTACGCGTCGCGCTGCTCGAGGCCGACGTCGCGCTGCCGGTCGCCCGCCAGTTCGTCGACAAGGTGACGGAAGAAGCGGTCGGCCAGAACGTCCTGCGCTCGGTCACCCCGGGGCAGCAGGTCGTCAAGATCGTCAACGACGCGCTGGTCGAGATGCTGGGCGCGGACGAAAGCGAGCTTGAACTCGCCGTCACGCCCCCCGCCGTCGTCATGATGGTCGGCCTGCAGGGCTCGGGCAAGACCACCACCACCGCCAAGATCGCCAAGCGCCTCTCCGGTCGTGACCGCAAGAAGGTGTTGATGGCGTCGCTCGACGTCAATCGCCCGAATGCGCAGGAACAGCTCGCGACGCTCGGCACGCAGATCGAGGTCGCGACGCTGCCGATCGTCGCCGGCCAGCAGCCGGTCGACATCGCCCGCCGCGCGCTCCAGGCCGCGAAGCTCCAGGGCTTCGACGTGCTGATGCTCGACACCGCGGGTCGCCTGCACGTCGATCAGGCGCTGATGGACGAGATGAAGGCGGTCGCCGAGGTCACGACGCCGAACGAAATCCTGCTCGTCGTTGACT
>ERZ941706.285-NODE-285-length-17552-cov-5.077670_pt1 | contig 17552 bp, 20 predicted proteins | sample MGYA00521232_ERZ941706 | MGnify/ENA primary metagenome ERZ941706 (study PRJEB32759, sample SAMN07749893) | skin metagenome | biome: transportation; feature: city; material: polyester macromolecule | host: Homo sapiens | place: Hong Kong:ER line | collected...
GCGGCGGCGCCGATCCTCGCCGCGCACGGCATCGCCACGGTCGTGATCGCCTATGACGGCGGCGGCGACAGCGGCCAGATCAACGAGGTCCGCGCCGACGATGCCGCCGGCGCGCCGGTCGTGCTCCCCGCGGTCGCCTGCGAGCGCTACGTCTCTGGGTACGACGGCAGCGTCGTCGTCGACGTCGCCAGCCTCGAGGCCGCGCTCGAGGAGATCGGGACCGAGGCGCTCGCGGCCTATCACAGCGGCTGGGAGAACAACGACGGCGCGTTCGGGACGGTGACGATCGACGTCGCGGCGCGGACCGCGACGCTCGATCACAACGTCTATTTCACCGACTCCGAACTCTTCACCACCCAGCTGTGAGGAGCCCGGCCATGTCGCATTGCTATCATCATGCGCTGAGCTCGGTGCGCCGCTGGGGCGGCATCCCCGAGGATTATCTGCCGCTCCACCAATGGTTCGACGAATCGAAGCGGATCATCGCCGATCCGCGGCACCGCGCGCTGCGTCACCATGCCGAGGGCATCTTCATGCTCGAGACGCTCTTCGGCGTGACCATCACCAACAGCGCGGGACGCGTCGTTCCGGTCCGCCAGATCGGGGAGCAGCACGTGACGGAGGATCTCGGCCGCATCCCGAGCTTCGCCGACTGGGCGCGGGTCATTCAGCCCGCGCCCTGGATCCTGCGCGGCAATCCTGCCGGCGCGCCCGCGCCCGACACCACCCATTAGGAGCCCGACCATGGCCAACAGCTACACCAAGGCCGCATTCACGCTGACCGTCACCGCCGCCGAGGCCGCGCTACTCAACGCCGCGCAATGCGCGGCCGAGACGCTCTCCTTCGAAGAACCCGAGGGCGACGAGCGCCGCGCGGCGTTCGCCGAACTCGGCGCGGGGTTCGCGGCGGCGTTCCCGGCGGGCGACGACGATCCGTTCGCGGGGTTCCTCGCGCTCTTCGACGATGCCGCCTATCCGGCGCTCGACTGCGACATCCACACCGGCACCCCCGACGCCGACGGCCGGGTCGGGGTCTATTTCGGCGGCGACCAGGTCGCCCCTGACACGCTCGCCGAACTGATCCGGCGGTGCTGTCCCTCGGCGCTGCCGTGCGGCTTCGAATATGCGCTCGACTGCGACCGGCTGCGCGCCGGCGAATTCGGCGGCGGCTATGTCGTCATCACCGCCGAGGGCATCGCCGGTCACGGCTCGAGCCGCGGCCTCGAACGCGCTCGACCGCACCCGCGACGAGGGCGTCGACGGCTTCGTCCTCGTCATGCGCGATCGCGACCACGGTCTGAGCTTCTGGAACGGCGGGACCGGCTTCGGCCGCCTCAGGGACGCCGCCGTCTTCTCCGAGGCCGAAGCGGCGCGGGTCAACCTGCCGATCGCCGACGACGAACCCGAGTGGCTCGCCATGCCGGCACCGCTCGCCTGAACGCCGACCACCGGCGCGGGGCGCCGGGCAGCCTCGGACCACGCCCCGGGACCACCCCGTCGCCGCGCGGCGCGGCGACGGATCGGCGCTGGCGCGCCTCACCCGGCCGGAGGCCGGGAAGAGGAGCGGGGAAGAGTGAGGTGTCACGGACAAGGGGTTCGAGACGGATCAGGAGGTTTTCGCCATGAACATCGGTTCCATCAAGCAGAACGAGGCCGGCATCTACATCGGCCGGGTGTCGACGCTCGCGGTCGCGATGACGATCGCGCTGCGCGAGGTGCGTTCGGTCAACCCGAAGGCGCCCAAGTACGAGATCCACGCGCTCAACACCGCGTCGCGGTCGTGGGTCCAGGTCGGCGCGCTCTTCGAGCTCGCCTCCAACGCGACCGGGGAGACCTTCCTCAACGGCAAGATCGACGATCCGAGCCTCGCCCAGCCGCTCTACGTGTCGGCGTTCCGCCAGGAGGACGGCAGCTACAACGTCGTCTGGTCGCGCCCGAGCCGCAAGCGCGACGTCGCCGCGGCGATGGCGACCACGCGGGGCGACGACGCGCTGCCGCCGCTCCCCGGCGAGGCCGAGGAGGAGGACGCCACCGACCAGACGGCCGGCCGGCAGCGCCGCGGCCGCCGCGCCGCGGGCGACGACGGCCTCGGGGAGTCGACCGCGCCCGCGCTCGTCGGTTGAACCCGCCCCCGACGACACCGACGGACCCGCCGCGCTCGCTTGCGCGGCGGGTCCTTTTTTTGCCTGCGATCCCGAGGGCCCGCGTGCCGCGGGCTGGCAGCGCCGCGCCGCCGGTCCTAGCATCGGCCCAGCGGACAGCAGTGGCCGGAGGACGGGTGGAGCAGGACCTGAAGGCGATCCACGCCCACGCCTCGGACGTCTGGTACGCGCGCGCCGCGGTCGCGGCGATCGCCGGGCTGCAGCTCCTCCTCAGGAACGACCTGACGCTCGGCCCGCGCTGGTTCGCGCCGGTCGTCGAGCTGACGCTGCTCGTCCCGCTCGCGGCGGCGACCGCCTGGACGCAGGCGAGCGCGGCGCAGGCGACCACGCGGCACCACTGGCTGCGCGTGCTGCGCGCGCGCCGCACCATCCGCGCCGCCGCCCTCGCGCTCACCGCGCTCATCACGCTCATCAACGGCGCCGCGCTCGCCGACCTCGTCCACGACCTCGTGCGCGGCACCTCGCACCAGCTCGGCCGCACGCTCCTCCTCGACGCGCTCATCGTCTAGTGCATCAACGTCATCGTCTTCGCGCTCTGGTTCTGGAGCATCGACCGCGGCGGCCCCGCCACCCGCGCGGTCGTTTCCGAGAAGCGCACCGACTTCCTGTTTCCCCAAGCCGGGCTCGGCGGCGAGGACGCCGCCTGGCTGCCCGGCTTCCTCGACTATCTCTACCTCTCCTTCACCAACGCCACCGCCTTCTCGCCGACCGACGCGATGCCGCTCACCCGCCGCGCGAAGATGCTGATGATGGTCGAGGCGGCGATCTCGCTCCCGACCATCGCGCTCGTCGCCGCCCGCGCGGTCAACATCCTCGGCTGACCCGCCCGCCGCTCGCGCCGGGCCGAAGCGCGCGCTATCGTCGCCGCATGGTCCACCACCCCGGCTTCGGCCGCCCGTTCCGCGATCTCGACACCGGCCTCTACGCCAGCGCCCACTGGATCTGGGACCGCCGCGGCGTCGCCAAGCGGCTCGCCTTCCCCTTCTCGGAGGAGACCGTCACCGAGACGGTGCTGCTCGACCTCGCGGCCGAGCTGCCCGGCGCGATCCACATCGTCCCGTTCACGAAGCCCGAGGAGGGCAAGACCGGCGCCGACTGGGAATGGTGCCTCCACGATGCGGCGACCGGCCGCTATCTGCGCTTCCTCGTCCAGGCCAAGGTGCTCGACGACCGCGACCGGGTCTATGCGCATATCGACCGCTATGTCGGCAACACCGGGGTCCGCCAGATCGACCGGCTGTGGGCGACGTCGGTGCGACGCCGCGTCCCGGCACTCTACGCCTTCTACAACCATCTCGATGACCCGTCGCGGCTCCCGCTCCACCATTGCGCGTGCCACCAATGCGTCGGCTGCTGGGGGGCGAGCGTCGCCCCGCTCGGCGCGGTCTATCCGCGGGTGATGGGCAGTCCGCCCGACAAGACGTTCGACACGCTCGCGCAGGTCTCGGTGGCATGGCGGTGTCTGCTCTGCGCCGGGGCGGGCGGCGGTCCCGAGCGCGACCCGATCGACGGCGCGATCGCCGGGCTGAACCGGCTCGCCGCCCTGGCACGCGAGCGCTCGCCCGACACGCCGGTGGGAGACCTCCCGTCGATGCCGGAGGCACCGGAGCGCGAGCCGCCGGACTATCTGCGGCCGCTGCTCGGGCTCGCCGAGGATATGGGCGCGGCGCCGCCCGACGATGCCGTCCGCTGCAAGCTCGCCGGCGACAATCCGGGGGTCGACGGCGTGGTCCTCGTCGATGCGACGCGGGCGCGACGGCGCGGCCGACCGGACGACTGAGCGGGCGACCGGGCGGGCGACCGGGCGGTTCGGGCCCGACGGGAGGGAGACGGCGCCTCCCGCGCCGCGGCGCGGGACCGGGCTCTAGTCGGCTGCGCCTCCCGGAGCCGCGGTGCCCGCGTCTCCGCCCTCGCGGGTGACGATCCCTGGCGGACCCCAGGACGACCGTTGGGGGATAAATACTCTCTCTATGACCTCCTAGTCTGGCATGCGGGGTTGGCGGCCGGTCAAGGATGAGCGGTCCCCCCAATTTTCACGCGGGCACCGCTTCCGCTGACGCTCCGCGGCACCCGCGAGAAAATCGGTTCCCCCGCTCCCCGCTGGCGCGGCGGCGGCCCGGCGGGCCGCCGTCCCTGACCGACCTGACCGCCGCATGCCGTGAGAGGGGCCTCATCGATCGGATGAGATCAACCACCGCATGGAGGCCAACATGACCGGTTCCACCAAGTTCACCGACTTCGCCCAGCTCGCCAGCTTCGTCGCCGCGAGGGGCGGCAGCGACGCCGCGATCGAGGCGTTCGACGGCGCGTTCGTCGAGCACGAGGAGATGGCGAAGCTCGCCATCGTCGACGCGCCGGAGCGGCTGGAGATGCCGTGCCCGCAGCAGGCCCGGGCCGCGGTCGAACTGATGATGCAGACGCTGTTCGACGTGTTCCGCGACACCCGGATGGAGGAATTCGCGCGCGATCTCGCGTGGGGGTTCGCGAACAGTTTCCACGTCGTCGCCAAGCGCATCGAAGGCCGCGAGGACGACGCCGCCAAGAAGCTCGGGGAGCTCGCCCGCGCCTACGATCCGTCCGAGGGCTACGCGCGCGATCTCGAGGACACGCAGCTGCTCTGCCAGACGCTGGAGGGATGCCGCGCCGCGATGGAATGCATGCGCGACTACGCCGCCGAAGTGTACCGGGTCGAGACCGGGCATCCGTTCTCGCCGACACGCGGCAGCCGGGTCTCGTCGGCGCTCAACGCGTCGATGATCGAAGCCCGCGACTTCCTCGCCGCCCGCGCCCGCAACCGCCGCGAGGCGTTCGCGCCGGAAGGGCCGATCGTCGCCTTCTCGGGCGGGCAGGCGTGGCACGACCACGACATGCTCTGGACGCGGCTCGACGCGATCAAGGCGCGCATCCCGGAGATGGTGCTGGCGACCACCGCGCAGACCAAGGGCTGCGACGCGATCGCGAGCGCCTGGGCATCGTCGCGCGGGGTCAAGACCATCGCGTTCCGGCTCGACCGCAGCCTCGGCAACCGTGCCGCCTTCGTCCGCAACGACCGCATCGTCGCGCTGAAGCCGGTCGAGGCGATGGTCTGCGAAGGCTCGGGCATCCAGTCGAACCTCGCGCAGAAGCTGCGCCAGGCCGGCGTTCCGCTCCACATCGTCCGCGCCGCCCAGCAGGCGGAGCTTCGGCGCGCCTGACCGCGCGCCTCTCGGAGGAGCCCCGGCACCCGCCGGGGTTCCTCCTTCTCCTTTACCGCAGGCCGGCCGCGGCTCGGGGCATCGAGCCCGCTCGCCGCGGTGAGCGGACGGCGTCCGCCGCACGACATGCGCAACTCCATCGCCACGAAAGGGGAGAGGGAAGGGAACGGCGCAACCGAGAGGATTTCGAGATCATGCCGACCGCCACCGCCTGCCGCGCAACCGCCGTCGCCGCGCCGCCCGCGGTCCTCGTCAGCGCCGCTGCCGCCGCCGCGTTCCGGCACCAGCTCGGCACCGCCGCGAGCACGTGTCCGGGGTCGATGCCGGGCGGCTATCGCGCGGACGTGACCGGTGCCGCGCTCGCCGCACTGGCGCGGACCTTCGACTTCGACACGGACGTGATCGCGGTGCTCGATCATGCGCAGTTCGAGCGGTGCGCGGTGACGGTCACCCCGCGCGGCGACGGCTCGGCGCTGCTGGCCTGCGCCGGGGACACGTCCGACGCTTTCCGACCCGCGCGCCGGCCTCCCGCGCGGTGATCGGACGGGCGGGGCGGGCCGGGATCGACCGGCTCGTCCCGCCATCGCCGCCGCGCCCTCGGCGAGCGGCGCGGGCCCTCCCCACCGAGGGGGAAATCTCTCACAGAAGTCCGAGGGTGTCATGCGGGCCGGGACCGCGTCAACGATCGACGGTCCCCCCAATTTTGTCGGGGCCACCGCTCCGCTGCGCTCCACGGCGACCCCGACAAAATCGGCACCCCCGTCGCCCGCTTCGCGGCCGCCGGCGATGCCGGCGGTCGTTGACCCGATCCCGACCCGCATGACGGCCGGAGCCTCGTCTTGAGGACAAGAGGAGGCTCACATGCAGATCACATCGAACATCGCCGTCGCCGACCACGCCGCGTACATGAGCGCGGTCGCGTGCGCCGAACGCCGCGCGCTCCACAGCTACTTCGACCAGCACGTCCTGGAGGAGGACGACGGGATCTACGTCGCGGTCGACGAAGGCGACTACAGCGTGCTGCCGAGAGCGATGGTGGACCGCATCGTCCACACCGTGCCGGGCGCGATGCACGACGAATTCTGATCCGGGAGGGAGGGGCTGCGGCCTCTCCCTTTTTTTGCTTGGAGAAGCAACGGGCGCGAGGGGCATCGAGCCCCCCGCGCCCGTGCCGCGACAGGGTCGCGGCGAACGGTCAGGCCCTGGCCTGGAGCCGCTTCTCGACCTCGTCGGGTCCGAGTTTGCGGATCGTCGCCGCGAGCGTCTCCAGCCGCGCGATGCCGAGCTTGAGCAACCCCGACTTCTCGAGCGCCGCCAGCGCCGACTGACGCTCGCGTTCCGCGAACGCGCGTCGGCGTTCTTCCAGCCGCCGCTCGTCTTCTTCGAGCGCCGTGCGTTCCTGTTCCAATGTCCGTGCCATGATGGCCTCGCTGTTCAAGCTGATCGGGCCGTGAACGGTGCGAGTATACCCACGCGAACTCGGCGATGAAGAGGGTTTCTTCGATCGGCTGACAACCTACGCCGCGGCGCTGAACCGCGGGTAAGGATCGAGCCCGCGGAGTGGCGGATGCCGACGCTCCCAGCGGTCAAGGCCGACGGCGAAATCGTGGACGCGTTCGAGCAGCGCGTCATGGCCGAGGTCGCGACCGCCGAGGGGAAGCCAGGCGACTTCCGATCCCCACATCTTGGTCACGGCATAAGCGCGCTGCCGGTGTTCGACATAGACGACCGCCACATATGGATCGTTGGCGTCGGGAACGCCGATGATGCCCTCCTTGCGCGATAACCGGATGGCGAGCCCGACAGGCCAAGCACAGCCGATCTGATCGAGCCAGTCGAGCGGCAACCGCATATCGGTGACCAGGCCAATCGTGCAATGGCGCGAGCCGTGGCAGCGTTCGGCATACTCGCGAAGCGCTGGGATCACCTGCTCCTGAAAGTAGCGCTCCATAAGCTCTGGCGGCAGGATGTGATCGAAAGCATCGCTGGCCTGGCCGAACGATTCATCGTTCATTCGCTCACGCGCGGCAGCGTCGAACGCTGCAATCTTCCGTCTGATGCTCGTCACGAATTCCGACCCTCTTAGACTGGGAGGAGGAAACGCTGGGCGGACCGTCGAGGTCCATTTCCGCCTGCCGGCGGCCGGAACCGCGCCGGCTACGATCACGACGACGAACAGCGCTCGAACGCGACGATGGCGACCTAAAAACGGCTCTTGGGAGTGCACACCGAACGCACCGGATGGTGCAGGGATCTTGTGTGTCCACAATGACTTAGCGGGATCGCGCGGCGTGGGACGGTGTGGGACACTCCGGGACAGCGCCAAAACCTGAGTGTTCAGAGGCAGTTAGCTGTCCCACACGGTCCCACGCCGGCGACGCGTGTCGTGCTTGTCGTCCGGTCGCGCGTCGGCTAAAGTCGCCCCCGGCTCTCATCGGTTCCCACCAGCCTCTCTGCTAGGAGGCTGGGTTGTCCCACCCATCAAAGCATTGCACGATCCGGTTCGACCGCGAGCGGTACGAGCGCATCCTGGCGCTCGCGACCGAACAGGGCACGACCCCTTCCGAAATCATCCGCGCCGCGGTCGACGCCTATGTCGGGACGACGGCGATGCTCGGTTCGAGCCACCGCCGCCTCGCCCGCATCGGCGAGTTCATGCAGCTCGCGCTCGACGTCATCATCAGCGAACAATATCCCGAGTTCCGCGACCGGATCATCGCCAACGCCGACAAGCGGCTGGAGCAATATCATGGCGCGTGACGGCATCCGCTTCGACGGGCGCGCGGTCCCGCTGACCCACCACTCGGCGCGCGGCAAGATCCAGCGTAACTCGGGCAATTTCACGCGCGGCAGCCAGCTCCTCACCCACGAGCTGCTGATGTGGTTCGCGGGCGCGAAACTTCCCGTCCTGCTGTGGTTCTTCGCCTTCCTCGGCTCGTGGTTCCTGATCATGTCGGTGCGGCTCGACGAGCACGGCTTCCAGCTGCTCTGCATGAAGCTCTACGCGACGATCTGGAACTGGGTCGCGCTCGATCCCGCCAAGCGCGTCGACGTGCTGCTGCCGAGCGGCGAGCGCGTCCATACCGTGATGGCGGCGGTGCCGTATCTCGCCGATGTCCGGCACGCCTGGTCGATCGCGCTCCGGGGCCTGTTCGGGGCGATCCTGATGGCGACCTTCATCGTGATCCCGATCACGATCTGGTTCGTCGATATCTCGTGCCGGCGGGGAAAGGTGATCCTTCAGGAGCGGCACGAGCGCGGCGCGATGCTCGTCACCCGCGCGATCCTCGAAGCCGAGATCGTCCAGCACAACAACGCCCGCTTCATCGAGGAGGCGCGACAGTGCTTCCCCGACCGTTCGCCGCGCCAGGTGCTGGCGTTGCCGTTCGCGGCCCGAAAGGCCGCCGGCCTCCACCATCCCTATGCGCTCGCCGGCATCCCCTATCCGCACCGGATGGAGCAGTCGCACACCATGCTGATCGGCACGACGGGATCGGGCAAGACCACCGCGCTGCGCAGCCTCGTCGCTCAGATGCGGGAGCGCGGCGACAGTGCGGTCATCTTCGACCTGACCGGCGCCTATGTGGAAGCGTTCCACAACCCCGCGCGCGACACGATCCTCAACCCGATGGACCGCCGCTGCCCCGCCTGGTCGATCTTCAACGACTGCCGCACGCACAGCGAGTTCACCGCCGCCGCGGCGGCGCTGATCCCTGCCGACGGAGGCTCCTCCGAGCCGTTCTGGGCGCTGGCGGCACGCACCCTCTTCATCGAGATGTGCATCAAGCTGGTCGAGCGCGGCCAGACCACCAATGCCGCCCTGTCCGAGAACCTGATGACCGCCGACCTGAAGCGCGTCCACCGGTTCCTGCAGAACACGATCGCCGACCCGCTGACCGCCCCCGAAGCGGCGCGCATGGCGGAATCGATCCGGGCGGTCTTCAACACCAACGCGCAGGCACTCCGCTTCCTTCCCGACAAGGGCGAGCGCTTTTCGATCGGCGACTGGATCACCGGTGACAAGGCACCCGGCAGCATCCTCTTCATCACGTCGAACTATGTCGATCTGCCGATGAACCGGGCGCTGCTGACGCTCTGGATGGATCTCGCGATCAACCGCCTCATGACCATGAAGCGGACGCGCGACCTGCGCACCTGGTTCATGTTCGACGAGCTCGGGGCGCTGCACAGGCTGCCCGCGATCGAGAACGGCCTCCAGACGGCGCGCGCGTTCGGCGGCGCAATGATCCTCGGCATCCACAGCTTCGAGAAGCTCGTCGAGGTCTATGGCGAACAGGGTGCCCGCAATCTCGCCTCGCTGGCGCGCTCCAAGCTGATCCTTGCGACGGCGGACCTCGACACCGCCGAACAGTGCGCCCGCTACATCGGCAACCGGGAGGTCCGGCAGATGGATGAGGCCTATTCCTACGGCTACAACAACACCCGCGACGCCTCGACGCTGACGCCGCGCAAACAGGTCGAGCCGCTCGTCATCGCCGACGACATCACCAACCTCCCGGCGATGCACGGGTTCGTGAAGTTTCCCGACGGCTTTCCCGCCGCGCGGATCACGCTCACTTGGCGCGATTATCCCGCCGTGGCGGAGGGCTTCCTCGCGCGCACCGACCTGCGGCCGGTGCGCTCCGATCGCGCGGAGAAGGTGTTCGACGGGGATGGGGACGCGACGGGCGAAGGCGGCGGCCGGGACGGGGCCAATCAGGTGGTCGAGGAGGTGGCGGCGCCGACCAATCTGGCGAAGGAGCTGGCGACGCGGATCCTCGCCGCGGCCACCGACGAAGAACGCGAGGGCACCGTCGCCGGCGCCGACCGCGCGCGCGTGCCGGACGGCTCCGATCGGACGCCGGGACGGCCGTCGCCGACCCCCAGGCCAGCCGCTGCCGGCGAGACGCTGCCGCCGCGAGAGCGCGACGACCGTTGGCCGGTGAACGGGGCGATCCCGCCAGCCGCGCCGGAGGATCAGACGCTGGTGGAACTGCGCGAGGATTTCGCCAGCGGGCGCGATGCCGACGGCATCGACATGGGCATCTGACCGATGCTGTCGATCGCTTCGGTCCGATCCGCCTCCGGTGCCGCGAGCTATTTCGCGAAGGACGATTATTACACGGCCGAAGGAAGCGCCGAGGCGAGCGCCTGGGGCGGGGAGGGCGCCGCCGCGCTCGGTCTGGCGGGCGAGGTCGACAAGGAGCCGTTCGAGGCGCTCCTCAACGGCGTGCTGCCCGGCGGCGAAGCGGTGGCTCAGGTCGAGAACCGCCGCGCCGGCGTTGACCTCACCTTTTCGGCGCCGAAGTCGGTATCGGTAATGGCCTATGTCGGCGGCGACCGCCGCATCCTTGGGCCCGATGGCGCCAATATGCGCGCGGTCGCCCGCGCCATGGCTTGGGCCGAGCGCAACCTGGCCGAAGGACGCAAGGACGTCGAAGGACGGAAGGTGCCGGTCGCGACCGGTAACCTCGTCTATGCGCTCTTCCAGCACGACACGAGCCGGGCGCTCGATCCGCAGGCCCATGTCCACGCGGTGATCGCCAACCTGACGCGGATGCCCAACGGCAAATGGCAGGCGCTGCACGCAGACAAGCTGTGGAGTGGCAACAGCCTGCTCGGCTCGATCTATCACGCCTTCCTGCGCGACGAGCTGGAGAAGCTCGGCTATGTTGTCAAACTGAAAGGCAAGCACGGGACGTTCGAGATCGCGGGCGTCCCCAAGTCCGTGCTCGACACGTTCAGCCAGCGGCGGCAGGACATCCTCGCCAAAGCGGCGGAACTCGGGATCAAAAGCGCGCAGGGGCTGCGCGATGTCACCGCGCGGACCCGCGACCCCAAGCTCACCATCGGCGACCGCGAGGCGCTCGGCGCCAGCTGGATCGAGAAGGCGCGCAGTCTCGGCTACGACGGTGCCGCCGTCCGCGACGCGGCAGTTGCACGCGCCGCCCGCCACGATCCCGCCGGCCCGCTCGAGCGCGGCTATCGCGCGGTCGCGGCGGCGGTGAGCGGCGCCTGGACCAGGCTCGAGGCATCGCTCCGTCCGCACGATCCGCTCGTCGACCGCGGGCTCGGTCGCATTACCGGCTCGCCGGCCGAAGCCCGCGCGCAGTTCGCCGTCGCTTCCGCCGTCCGCATCTTGTCGGAGCGCGAAGCGGCCTTCGACGTCACCCAGGTCGCGAAAGCCGCGCTGGATCTCGGCCTGACGGGCGTGACGGTCGAGCATGTCGAGCGGCGGATCGGCCAGCTGGTCGACCGGGTGCAGCTGATCGCCGGCGCACCCCGGCCGAACGACAGCCGGCCGCCGATGGTCACGACCCCGGAAGCACTGCGCATGGAGGAGGCGATCCTCGCCGCGGTCGATCTGGGCAGGGGCGCTGCGAGCCCGATCCTGTCGCCGATCGACGCGGCCGATCGTTTGCGCGCCGCAGCGACGCGCGAGCTCAATCCCGGGCAGCTCGCCGCCGCGACGCTGATCCTCGCGTCGTCGGATCGGACGATCGTGGTCCAGGGGATCGCCGGCGCCGGCAAGTCCACCATGCTGCAGGCGGTGGCGCGCGTCGCCGAGACGGAAGGCCGCAGCGTGATCGGGCTCGCCTTCCAGAACAAGATGGTCGCCGACCTCGCCGAGGGCGCCGGCATTCCCGCACGGACGATCGCATCGTTCATTCTCGCCAACGAGCGGCACCTCGCCGAGCCCGGCGGGCACGGCCATGCGGAGGCAAGCGCCGCCTTCGCCGGCGCGGTGGTGATCGTCGACGAGACGTCGATGGTCTCGAGCCGCGACATGCTGAAGCTGCAGTCGATCACTGCCGCGCTCGGCGTCGACCGTCTGGTCCTGGTCGGCGATCGCCAGCAGCTCGCCTCGATCGACGCCGGCAAGTCGTTCGCGCTTATCCAGGCGGGAGCGCCGGCGATGGCGAGGATGGACGAGAACATCCGGCAGCGGACCGACCAGCTGCGTGCAGTCGCGGCGCTCGCGAACATCGGCGCTGCCGGCAAGGCGTTGAAGCTGCTGGGCGACGGGGTCGTGGAGCACGCCGAGCCGGCCCGCCATGCCGCCGAACGCTGGCTCGCGCTGCCGCCGGGCGAACGCGACAACACCGCGGTCTTCGCCTCCGGGCGCGCCGCGCGCGCCGTCATCAACGCTGCTATCCAGGACGGGCTCGTCGCCGAGGGCGCGATCCGCGGCGCCGGGATCCATCTCACGGTCTACGAGCGGGTCAATCTCTCGCGCGAGGAGCTGCGCCACGCGTCGAGCTATCATCCCGGGCAGACGCTCGAGGTGGGGCGCGGCGGCGGCGCCGCGATCGGGCTCGCGGAAGGGCGCTACGATGTCGCCAAGGTTCACCCGAACGGGCGGGTAGATCTGTCGGACGGCCGCAAACGGTTCCGCATCGACCCGCAGCGGCTGTCGCCGACCGATACCCGCGACAGGCTACAGCTCAGCGAGAGGAAGGATCTGCACCTGCGCGAGGGCGAGCGGATCCGCTGGACCGCCAACGACAAACCGCGCGGTCTCTTGAACGCGGCACTTGCGCGGGTGCTAGCGGTGGACGCGCGCGGCGTCACCGTCGAGACCGCCGGCCGGGAACGGCTGACGCTCGATCTCGGCGATCCGATGCTGTCGCGGCTCGACCTTGCCTACTCGCTCAACATGCACATGGCGCAGGGCATCACCACCGACCGGGCGATCACGGTGATGTCGAGCACCGAGCGGCACCTCGCCAACCAGCGGCTCTTCAACGTCGGCGTGACCCGGGTGCGCGACGCGCTCACCATGGTGGTCGACGACCGGGCCAAGCTCGAGCGCCAGCTCGACGCCAATCCCGGCGACAAGACCTCGGCGCTGGAGACGGTCGGCCGGCTCGAAATCGACCGCGAGCCACATCGGCGGGACGCGCGCGGCCCGTTCGATCCGGGGCCGATGGCGGACCTGCCGCCGCTGCCCGGCGACCTGCCGCCGCTACCGGACGGGGCGCGGGCCCCGTCGCCCGGCGCCCCGCCGCCGTCAGACCGGCCGCCGGCGCGGAGCGATCCGTTGCCGCCGCTGCCGGAGCGCAGCCTGGGGCTCGACTTGTAGGAACCGACCGGCCGGGTCGCCGGAGACTGATGGAGGGCAAGACGATGAGTGGTTGGGATTTCGACGAGGTGGGCAAGTTCGGCAGTACCAAGGCGGCCGAGGACTTCGCCAAGCGCAACAACGTCGATGTGCGCGACATCCGGACGCGCGACACGGGCGACGGCGTCGAACTCGAGATCAGGCGAGGCGGGCAGGACCGGCGCGAGCTGCGCGACGGCGGGGAAGGGCGGCGCGACGGCTGGAGCTGAGGCCGTCCAAGAGCCAGCGCCGAGAACAGACGGCGCCTGATCCCAACGGCTAAGCGGGGGTGCTTATGTCGCACGCGATTTTGATGCCATTGGCGCTCATCATCTTCTTTTTGTCGGCGTTGCTCATTGTGCGAGCGATAACCGGGGTGTCGTTCGGTCTGGGGAGGGTCGCTCCGGGACCGGTCGCGAAGCCGCTGCTGACCGATCGAGAAGCGGCCATGCTCCTCGTCCTTGAGGAACTGCTGCCCACCGCGCGGATACATGCCCAAGTCGCGATGGGCGCGCTCCTTCGCGCACCTCCGGCACCGGGTCGTCGGACCTTATCATCGGACCGGAACTACTTCTCGCAGAAGATTGTCGACTTCGTGATCTAGGATCGAGCGTCCGGTGCGATCAGAGCCCTGATCGAAGTCGACGACCGGTTCCATAGCACGCATAAGGACACGCTGCGGGATGCGGTTACGTCAGCGGCCGGATATCGGACCATCAGGATATCGGGAGCGACGCCCGCCACGCTGCAGCATGTGCGCCCCGTGATCGTCCCGTTGATTGATCTAACGCCCTGCTGACTCTTCGACCACCGTCTGCCACACAACGGCGGTGTGCAATCGCTATCGTATTTCCGCCAAGCAGGCTGCCGTAATGCGAGCGTGCGGCTTCGACCCCCCGTTCGCTCCGGACGAAACCTTCCCGCCAGCGCGCGAAATCTTCCCGACCGGCAAGAAGACCGCGCGACACGGGCCGGTCGTCAGGCGTGTCGCGACAGGGAACCGGCCGCTCGAAATGGCACTGCTCGAATGGGGCTTCCCGACCAAGGTGCCGAGCAAGCGCAACCCCGAGATCAAGCTCGACAAGTACGTCACCAACGCTCGCAACCTTTCGTCCAGCATGTGGAAGCCGTCGCTGGCTACGCCGGCGCGGCGGTGCATCGTGCCGTTCACCTATTTCGCCGAGCCTCATCCCGACGGCGGGATCGGCGACGACGGCAAGCCCAAGCAGATGTGGTTCGCGCTACCGGACCAGCCGATCGGATTCTTCGCTGGGCTGTGGCGCCCGACCGATCGCGGCGAAGCCTACGCCTTCGGCACCACGGAGCCCAACGACATCGTGCGTCCCTGGCATCCCAAGGCGATGCCGGTGATCCTCAAGCCCTGCGACCTCCTGCTGTGGCTCGACGGCAGCGCGGAGGAGGCGCTGGCCCTGGTGCGGCCGTACGACGGCCCGATGATCCGCCAGGTCGAAACACCGCGCGACCACCTGATCGAGATCGACGCCTGATCGGCCGCAACCGTCCCCGTACCGATCTGCGTATCGGAGCGCTCAGTCCTCGTGCCGGCCGGCCAGCCGCAGCTGGCGAACGATCCCGTTGAAGGCGGCCGTCGTGCCCTGAGCGCGGCCGATCTCGTTCTCCTGGGCAGCGGCATCCCAGAACAGTTCGAGCGGCCACCGTTCGGGGCAGTGCGGCAGCAAACAGCGCAATGCCAGCCGGACCTCGACGCCATCGACCCGGGTCTCGCCCGAGCGCACCATCGCGGCACGCAGGATGTGAAGCGACAGCGAGATGATCACGCGCTGGTGACGCGGCAGGCCAGCCACGCCTCACCGGAAGTCGCGCGTCTTGATCCGCACGACCTCCTCGGGATCCATGCCCTCGACGTGCGGCGGCCAGTAACTGTCGCGCGGACCCGGCTTCCAGCCCGGATCACCACGGTCGGGAGAACCGGCATGGCGCGCCCCATCGCCGCGCCCGGTCGCGTGGGGGAAATCCATCTGTCCAACCCGCGACAGCAGGTCGCCATAATCGATGATGCGATCGCAGATGACGTGGATGACCTCTCCTTCTCTCTGAACGCGCCCCTTCATGCCGATCATCGCCGCGGACATGACCGTGCGGCGCTGAGCCTCGAACCGGTCCGGCCAGAGGATACCGTTGGCGATCCCCGTCTCGTCCTCGATCGTGATGAAGAGGAAACCTTTTGGCAGACCCGGGCTTCTGGCGGACGAGGATGATGCCCGCGACCTCGACATGGCGACCGTCCTTGATTGCGGACAGGTCAGCGCAGCGTTTGATTCCGCGGCGGGTCAGCTCGTCACGAAGGAAGGTCAGCGGGTGTGCACGCAGCGAGAGCTGGAGCGCCCGATAATCCTCGACGACCTCGCGCCCGGCCGACATCGCCCTGAGACCGACGAGCGGTTCCAGCCCTTCAGGGCTGAACGTCGTCTCGCGTTCGTCGGCAGCAGCGAACAGCGGCAGCGGCGCCTCGCCGAGCCCGCGCACCTTCCATAGTCCCTGCCGCCGATCCTCCCCCAGCGCGTGGAAGGCGTCTGCCTCCGCCAACCGTTCGATCGCGGCGCGCGGGACGCCGGCACGGCGCCAGACCTCCTCGATTGATCCGAACATCGCCGCGCCGCGTGCGGCGACGATCGCGGCACCGTGGACGTTGGCCAGTCCCCGCGCCTGCCGCAGGCCGAGCCGTACCGCGAGATAGCGGCCACCGGTCGGTTCCAGCGTGCAATCCCACCGGCTCGCGTTGATGCAGGCGGGGCGGACCTCGACCCCGTGCTCGCGCGCGTCGCGGACGACCTGGGCAGGCGCGTAGAACCCCATCGGCTGGGCGTTGAGCAGCGCCGCACAGAAGACGTCGGGATGATGATGCTTCATCCAGCACGAGGCGTAGGCAATCTTGGCGAAGGACGCCGCGTGGCTCTCGGGGAAGCCGTAGGAGCCGAACCCCTCGATCTGCTTGAACGTCCGCTCGGCGAAGTCGCGCGGATAGCCACGCTCGACCATGCCGCCGACCAGCTTGTCGAAGAAATGGCTGACGCCGCCGGTGACCTTGAACGTCGCCATGGCGCGGCGAAGTTGGTCCGCCTCGCTCGGCGTGAACCCCGCGCCGACGATCGCGACCTTCATCGCCTGCTCTTGAAACAGCGGCACGCCCAAGGTCTTCTCGAGGACGGCGCGCAGCTCGGGCCGCGGATACTCGGGCTTCTCGATGCCCTCGCGGCGGCGAAGATAGGGATGGACCATGTCACCCTGGATTGGACCGGGCCTGACGATCGCGACTTCGATCACGAGATCGTAGAAGCGGCGCGGCTTCATCCGCGGCAGCATCGACATCTGTGCGCGGCTCTCGATCTGAAAGACGCCGAGCGTGTCCGCCTTCTGGATCATGGCGTAGACGTCGGGATCGTCGTCCTGGAGGTCGGCCATGCCGACCCGGATGCCTTTCATCTCGTCGAGCAGGTTGAACGCCCGGTTCATGCAACCCAGCATGCCGAGCCCGAGAACGTCGACCTTCATGAACTTCAGCGCGTCGATATCGTCCTTGTCCCATTCGATCACCTGACGATCGATCATTGCGGCGGGCTCGATCGGCACCAGATCGTCGAGCCGATCGTGGGTGAGGACGAAGCCGCCCGGGTGCTGGGAGAGATGGCGCGGAACCCCGATCAGCTTGCGGGCGAGATCGAGCGCCAGCCGGAGGCGCCGATCGTCGAGGTTGAGGCCGAGCTCTGTGACCTGCTTCTCCCCGACACCCTCCTGGCTCCAGCCCCACACGAGCCCGGCGAGCGCCTTGGTGAGGTCTTCCGGCAACCCGAGCGCCTTGCCGACCTCGCGCATCGCGCCGCGCGCGCGATACCGGGTAACGACGGCGGTCAGCGCGGCCCGATCACGGCCGTAGGTCTCGTAGATCCACTGGATGATCTCCTCGCGGCGCTCGTGCTCGAAATCGACGTCGATGTCGGGCGGCTCGCGACGCTCGCCCGAGACGAAGCGCTCGAACAGGAGCTCGTGCTTGATCGGGTCGATGCTGGTCACGCCGAGCACGAAGCAGACGCAGCTGTTCGCCGCCGAGCAGCG
>ERZ941706.287-NODE-287-length-17449-cov-6.485627_pt1 | contig 17449 bp, 16 predicted proteins | sample MGYA00521232_ERZ941706 | MGnify/ENA primary metagenome ERZ941706 (study PRJEB32759, sample SAMN07749893) | skin metagenome | biome: transportation; feature: city; material: polyester macromolecule | host: Homo sapiens | place: Hong Kong:ER line | collected...
AGATTGGTTCGACGTAGTAGAAGTTGTCCAGCGTTCTCCAGAAAAGTTACTTAAGATTGATGTCTTACGTCATGAACAACTAGTACATTTACAAGTTATGCCACAAGGTAAGCGTGATAGCATGGGGCAGGTAAATGGAGTACTTGGTGTAAAAAGTGATGCTGGAAAAATTACAATTCCTGACGAATATAAGCAAACAATTCAATATACTCCAATACAAGCTTTCCAGATGTCGCTAGATAAGACTGGCCAAATCTCTAGCATGATATTGAGTTCGATAGTAAAAATGGTTAAGGGTTTAATTGGTTTAGAGAATCTTTCTGGACCAATTACAATCGCGAAGGTAGCGGGACAAAGTGCAGAAATGGGATGGCAGACTTTTATCTCATTTATGGCTTTAATGAGTGTAAGTCTTGGAATTTTAAATTTATTGCCAATTCCAATGCTTGATGGTGGACACCTCGTTTATTACATTATTGAAGCTATTCGTGGGAAGCCTGTTTCTGAACAAATACAAATGTTTGGTGTAAAAATTGGTATGGTACTGCTCGGTAGTATGATGCTTTTAGCTTTATTTAACGATTTTATGCGTTTGTAAACGTATATGGATTTATAACTTACTGGAAAAACTGGCATGCGGCACACACATTTTTTAATGCCTTTGGCACTTGTTAGCGCTATGGCAGCGGTACAACAAGCATATGCAGCTGATGATTTCGTTGTTCGAGATATTCGTATAGATGGTTTGGTCCGTCTTACTCCTGCAAATGTTTCTACCATGTTGCCAATCAACAGTGGCGATCGCGTTAATGAACCGATGATCGCAGAAGCAATTCGAACATTGTATGCCACTGGACTTTTTGACGATATTAAAGCATCAAGAGATAACGATACTTTAGTTTTTAATGTCGTAGAGCGCCCAATTATTTCAAAGCTTGAATTTAAGGGTAATAAACTTATTCCTAAAGAGGCTTTAGAGCAAGGCCTCAAAAAAATGGGCATTGCTGAAGGCGAAGTTTTTAAGAAGTCAGCTTTACAAACAATTGAAACTGAATTAGAGCAGCAATATACTCAGCAAGGCCGTTATGATGCTGATGTAACTGTTGATACTATAGCTCGCCCAAATAACCGTGTTGAACTTAAATTAAATTTTAATGAAGGTACGGCAGCTAAAGTTTTTAATATCAATATTATTGGTAATACTGTTTTTAAAGACAGTGAAATTAAACAAGCTTTCGCAGTTAAGGAAAGTGGTTGGGCTTCAGTTGTAACTCGTAATGACCGTTATGCTAGAGAGAAAATGGCAGCGAGCCTTGAAGCTTTGCGCGCGATGTATCTGAATAAAGGTTATATCAATTTTCATATCAATAACTCACAGCTCAATATTAGTGAAGATAAAAAGAATATCTTTATTGAAGTTGCTGTTGAGGAAGGTAGCCAGTTCAAATTTGGTCAAACCAAGTTTTTAGGTGACGCACTTTATAAACCTGAAGAACTGCAAGCTTTGAAAATTTATAAAGATGGCGATACCTATTCTCAAGAAAAAGTAAATGCTGTTAAGCAATTGTTATTGCGTAAATATGGTAATGCTGGTTATTACTTTGCAGATGTAAATGTCGTTCCGCAAATTAATAATGAAACGGGTGTTGTTGACTTGAACTATTATGTAAACCCAGGTCAGCAAGTAACCGTACGTCGTATTAACTTTACAGGTAATAGTAAAACTGCCGATGAAGTATTGCGTCGTGAAATGCGTCAAATGGAAGGCGCTTTAGCGAGTAATGAAAAAATTGATTTGTCCAAGGTTCGTTTAGAGCGTACTGGATTCTTCAAAACAGTTGATATTAAACCGGCTCGTATTCCAAATTCACCAGATCAGGTGGATTTAAACGTAAATGTTGAAGAGCAACACTCGGGAACTACAACATTAGCGGTAGGTTACTCACAAAGTGGTGGTATCACATTCCAGGCAGGTTTGAGTCAAACTAACTTTATGGGAACGGGTAATCGTGTTTCGATCGATTTATCTCGCTCTGAAACTCAAGACTACTATAACTTAAGTGTTACTGACCCTTACTTCACTATTGATGGTGTAAGCCGCGGTTATAATGTTTATTACCGTAAAACAAAGTTAAATGATGACTATAACGTTAATAATTACGTTACCGATAGTTTCGGTGGTAGTTTAAGTTTTGGTTACCCAATTGATGAAAACCAAAGCCTAAGTGCCTCTTTAGGTATTGATAATACTAAAGTAACGACTGGTCCTTATGTCTCTACTTATGTGCGTGATTATTTGTTAGCAAATGGTGGTAAAGCAACAAGTAAGGGTTCATATTGTCCAACCTTAAATGGTGAGTCGCAGTATGATACTGAGAAGGGGGAATGTAAGGTCCCAGAAGAACAATATGATAATGCGTTTGATGGTGAGTTCTTTACATATAACTTAAATTTAGGTTGGTCATACAATACTTTAAACCGTCCTATTTTCCCTACTTCAGGTATGTCACATCGTGTAGGTCTTGAAATTGGTTTGCCAGGTAGTGATGTTGACTATCAAAAAGCAACTTATGATGCACAGGCATTTTGGCCAATTAGTAATACTGGTTTCGTATTGCGTGGTTACGGTAAACTTGGCTATGGTAATGATTTACCATTCTATAAAAACTTCTATGCAGGTGGTTATGGTTCTGTTCGGGGTTATGATAACAGTACCTTGGGTCCTAAGTATGCAAGTGTAAACTTACAAGAAACCAAGCAAAATGACGGTTCTCCAGAAGAGGTTGGGGGTAATGCTTTAGTACAATTTGGTACTGAATTAGCTTTACCGTTACCTTTCAAAGGGGACTGGACTCGCCAAGTACGACCAGTCATTTTTGCTGAAGGTGGTCAAGTATTTGATACTAAGTGTGATGTTGGCTCTTATTCTATGATTATGAATGGGCAGCAAATAGCAGATGCTAAAAAATACTGTGAAGATAACTACGGTTTTGATTTAGGTAATATGCGTTATAGCGTAGGTGTTGGTTTTACATGGATCACTATGATTGGGCCATTATCTCTTAGCTATGCATTCCCGTTAAATGATAAGCCTGGTGACGAAACTAAAGAGATTCAGTTTGAAATCGGTCGTACTTTCTAAGTACGACTTGACTAAACAATGAAATAAGGACACAAATTAAGATGAAAAAATTAAATATATTAATGTTAGGGTTAGGCCTTACAATTTCTGCTATGACTAATGCTGCTGGTTATGGTGTTATTGATCTTGCTAAAGTTGTTGAAAGTAGTACTTATTTAAAACAACAAAATGCAAGTTTAAATCAATCTGTTAAACCAACAACAACTCGTCTTGAGCAGTTGGGTAAAGAGTTAGAAGGCCTTCAGCGTCAAGCCCAAACTCAAGGGCAAAAAATGAAAGAAGATGATATTAAGAAGCTTCAAACTCAATATCAGTCAAAATTAAATGAATTTAATTCGACTCAACAAGGTTTGCAGTCTAAAGTTCAAACTAGTTTGCAAGGAATGAACTCAACTTTTGAGACTCGTGTGAAGCAAGCAGCTGAACAATTACGAAAAGAAAATAATCTTGACTTCATTTTGAATAAAAATTCGACCGTTGCCTATGACGCTAAATATGATTTAACTGATAAAATGATACAAAAGGTTAATTCAATGAAATAAATTAATGAAAGTGCAACATTATCGTTTAGATGAACTAGCTCACCTAGTTAATGGTGAGTTAGTCGGTGCGGGTAGTCTTCAATTTATAAATCTGGCAAGTTTAGAAAATGCTGAACCTTCTCATATTACTTTCGTAAATGGCGAAAAGTATATCGATCAAGCAAAGACTAGCCGTGCGGGTGCGTACATTGTTACAAGCTCTATTAAAGAACAGCTTACTGATAAACAAAATTTTATTATTGTTGATAATCCATATTTGGCTTTTGCCATCCTTACCCATGCTTTTGATAAAAAGATCACATCAATAGGTATTGAAAGTACTGCTCAAATTCATCCTTCTGCAATTATTTCTGAAAAAGCATATATTGGCCATTACGTTGTAATTGGTGAAAATTGTGTAGTAGGTGAGAACACGATTATTCAGTCTCATACTCGTCTGGATGATAATGTAGAAATTGGCAAGGATTGTTTTATCGATTCTCATGTCACTATTACTGGCGGTTCTAAATTACTTGATCGTGTTCGAGTTCATGCAAGTACTGTGATTGGTAGTGAAGGCTTTGGATTTGCACCATATCAAGGTAAATGGCATCGTATCGCACAATTAGGTTCAGTTATTATTGGTAATGATGTCCGTATTGGATCAAATTGTAGTATTGATCGAGGGGCACTAGATAATACGATTTTGGAAGATGGGGTAATTATTGATAATCTTGTGCAAATCGCACATAACGTTCATATTGGTTCCAATACAGCTATTGCTGCTAAATGTGGAATTGCTGGAAGCACTAAAATTGGCAAAAACTGTATTCTTGCAGGAGCCTGTGGTGTGTCTGGTCACCTTTCAATCACTGATAATGTGACTTTAACTGGAATGTCAATGGTCACAAAAAATATTTCTGAAGCTGGTACCTATTCTTCAGGAATTGGATTATTTGAAAATAGTCATTGGAAAAAGACAATTGTACGCTTGCGACAATTAGCAGATGTGCCATTGACCCAAATCACTAAACGACTTGATCATATACAAGCTCAAATAGAGTCTCTTGAATCAACTTTTAATTTGCGTAAATAGAATATTATGACCGAGTCAACTACACCTAAATTTGCCATCCCTGAATTACCAATGCAGATTCAAACGATTCGTCAATATTTGCCGCATCGTTATCCTTTCTTATTGGTTGATCGTGTGACTGAAGTTACTGACAATAGTATTGTTGGTTATAAAAATGTTTCTATCAATGAAGAGTTCCTACAAGGACATTTCCCAGAATATCCAATTATGCCGGGTGTTCTAATTGTAGAAGCATTAGCTCAAGTTTCGGGCGTTCTAGGTTTTATTATGAACAATGAGACGCCAAAACCAGGTTCTTTATTCCTCTTTGCTGGTGCAGAAAAGGTAAGATTTAAAAAACAAGTAGTTGCTGGCGACCAACTTGTATTAAAATCTGAATTAGTAATGCAAAAACGCGGTATCTACAAATATAACTGTACGGCTACCGTTGACGGTATTGTAGCAACAACCGCTGAAATTATGATTTCACACCAAAAAACAGAGCAGGCATGAGCAATCACGATTTAATTCATTCTACGGCCATTATTGATCCATCTGCAGTGATTGCCCCGGATGTCCAGATAGGACCTTATTGTATTATTGGTCCAAATGTGACAATTGGCGCTGGTACTAAATTACATTCACATGTTGTAGTTGGTGGTTTTACCAAAATTGGTCAAAATAATGAGATTTTCCAGTTTGCAAGTGTTGGTGAAATTTGCCAAGACTTGAAATATCAAGGTGAAGAAACTTGGTTAGAGATTGGAGATCATAATTTAATTCGTGAGCATTGCAGTTTACATAGAGGAACTGTACAAGATAATGCTTTAACTAAAATAGGTAGTCATAACTTATTGATGGTTAATACGCATATTGCACATGACTGTATTGTTGGTGATCATAATATTTTCGCAAATAATGTTGGTGTTGCTGGACACGTCCATATTGGTGATCATGTCATTATTGGTGGTAATTCGGGAATTCATCAATTCTGTAAAATCGATTCTTACAGTATGGTTGGTGGAGCATCTTTAATTTTAAAAGATGTGCCAGCGTATGTTATGGCATCTGGTAATCCAGCACATGCGTTTGGTATTAATATAGAAGGTATGCGCCGAAAGGGTTGGTCTAAGGATACAATTCAAGGCCTTAGAGAAGCTTATAAATTGATTTTTAAATCAGGCCTGACTTCTGTTCAAGCTGTTGAGCAGATTAAAAATGATATTCTTCCGAATGTTCCAGAAGCTCAATTATTAATTGACTCTGTTGAGCAATCAGAACGTGGTATTGTGCGTTAAGCCGAGATATTCAAAAAAAGACACCGCAATCTGCGGTGTCTTTTTTTCTTAAAAACTTTTATTTGTTAAAAAATTTGGCTTCTTCAGATTTTGGATACTGACTTAAAATTTTAGCTTTATATTGGTTTGCTGATACAGTGTTTTTATCAACATCTTTGGCAATACTGTAGAGTTGATAAAGCGCGCGAGGAGCTTTACTAGAATTTGGGTATTGCGTAGCGACTACATTATAGTTCTTTTTAGCTTCATTATAATTTACCGGATCAGTTGCTAAATTAAACTCGGCTAACCAAAAATAGGCATTGCCTGTATAAACGCTATTAGGATGATTTTTGATAAAGTTTTGCATTGGAGCAATCGCTTTTTTCGCTCCACCTTGTTTGTAGGCATCTAAAGCGACAGTATAAGCTGCTTTTTCAAGTTCTACAGGGTTCGATTGATTTTGCGTAGCAGGCGATGAAGCTGGTTGTGTTACTTGCGTTTGTGAAGGGGAAGTAACTTGACTTGCAGCAGTTGTAGTAGTACTAGCTGCTTTATTGTCGGTAGGAGGAGCTTCTGAGCTTCCGGTAGCTGTAGCATCACTATTTGCTGTATTGTCTGGTGCTGCACTTTCTGGATCTACTTTTTGATTTAGTAATTCCAAACGCTGGTCTAAATCAGTATAGCGATTAGATAAATCTTTTTTCAGTTGTTCAATATCATTCGATTGTTCTTCTAACTGTCCGCGTAAGGTACGTATATCATTTTCTAATTGTTGGTTTTTTTGCATCAATTCCCAATTTAAATTACTAGGGACTGAAGCGTTATTCGATGAAGTGTTAGTTGAACTACCACCACTTTGACTTAAACCGCGCGATTCAATTGGAATATTGGCATAGAGAGAAGTAGTGCTCATTAAGGCAATAAATAATAAAGAATGCTTCATCAATCGCATGAGTATAGGTCCATAATTTTATGTAAAAGCTAACTTGAGAAGGGAATATGTAAACTATTCACATTAGCTATCTAAGGTTTTAATTGATCATTGCAATTAAAACAGCTAACAATATAAATGCAAGAATAGTTTACAATCTTCAAGCATATTTTATTCAAAATAAGTATCAAGAAAGAATATAAGATAAGAGATTCTAGGAATTTATATGTTTTTGACGATGAATTAATCAATTGAAACATAAACTTGCTTAAAATTGAGAAGAAGGCTTGCAACTCTTTTAAAAATCTCTATACTCTGTTTTGCAATGGTAGCCCCGCTGGTGGCTTCGCAATTGTACTCTGTGAACCCCGCCAGGACCGGAAGGTAGCAACGGTAGCAGATCTATGATGTGCCGAAGTTTTGCTAGTGGGGTTGCCACCATCTTCTAATCCGATCTCCGTTGGATTGCCTTCATAATTACATCTAAATCAAATCCTCTATATTGTAAAAACCTCATCTGTTTTGCTTTAAGTTTAGGATCTTTTTCTACTTCTTCACCAAACTTTTTCACTTTAAGTTGATAAGCCTGTTCCACCCAATCAATATTATGAATTTCATCTGCAATTAAATCATTTTCGATTTGTTTAGTTTTTAAAGCTTGTTTGATGCGTTTTGGCCCTTTGCCTTTACGAATTTGGCTAGCCAATGTTAGTTCTGCAACGCGTTGGTCACTTTGATAATTTTGCTCAGATAACTCTTCAACAAGTTGCTTAACCTCTTCAGGGTTTTGTGCATAACGATTCAATTTCTCGATAAGTTCTGCTTTCGAATAATCTCGACGAGTCAATAACGCAAAAGCATATGAGCGCAAACGTTGACCTGTTAGCAAAGCGCGTTGTTGGGGCTGTTCTTCTGTTCTTTTGAACATATTTAATATTTCCTCGTAAAAAACGCCCCGAAGGGCGTTTTAAGACTTATAAGCGGTAATTAAGACTCTAATAGAAGATCTTCTTCTTCATCTTCCACTTGTACAGCACCATTAGTACCCGTAGTTAGCAGTTGTTCACGGATAATCTTTTCAATTTCTCCAGCCATTTGAGGGTTCTCTTCAAAGTGGCGGATAACATTGTTTTTACCTTGGCCAATTTTATTGCCTTGATATGAATACCAAGCGCCCGCTTTTTGCACGATATCTTGTTGTACAGCTAAATCTACAAGTTCGCCAAGCTGGTTTGTACCTTTACCATATAGGATTTGGAAAATAGCTTCTTTGAAAGGAGGAGCCATTTTGTTTTTAACAACTTTAACTCGAGTTTCAGAGCCGATGATTTCATCACCTTCTTTGACTTGACCAATACGGCGGATATCTAAACGTACAGAAGCATAGAACTTCAATGCGTTACCACCAGTCGTAGTCTCAGGGCTACCAAACATTACACCAATTTTCATACGGATCTGGTTAATGAAAATAACCATACAGTTCGAGCGTTTAGCGTTACCCGTAATTTTACGTAATGCCTGACTCATTAAGCGAGCTTGTAAGCCCATGTGAGAGTCACCCATTTCGCCTTCAATTTCTGCTTTAGGAGTAAGAGCAGCAACTGAGTCGACAACGATTAAATCAATTGCACCAGAACGAACTAGCATGTCTGCAATCTCAAGTGCTTGTTCACCGTTATCAGGTTGCGATACAAGTAGATTATCAATGTCCACGCCCAGCTTACGTGCATATTGTGGATCTAATGCGTGTTCTGCATCGATAAATGCACAAGTACCACCAGCTTTTTGACATTGTGCAATCGCTTGGAGAGTCATTGTGGTTTTACCAGAAGATTCTGGACCATAAATCTCAACGATACGACCTTTCGGTAAACCGCCAATCCCCAATGCAATATCTAAAGTCAAAGAACCTGTAGATACAGCTTCAACTGCTTGAACAGTGTTATCACCGAGACGCATCACCGTATTTTTGCCAAATTGCTTCTCAATTTGACTTAGCGCGGCTTGTAATGCTTTGCTTTTATTCTCATCCATCTCAAAAACCTCAATACTCTAAGTTCATCACGTTTAACCCAAGTGGATGCATTGAATCTCAACTTGTTTCACAGGGCTAATAGTGACAGATTTTTTCTATAGCTTCTATGTGTTGTCTGTGTGTGTGCGACACAACTCGACGTTTTTATTCATCACCATACGACCAGTGTTGATCATTGTCCTGTTTAAACCGATTAATCTGTCTACGATCCTTTTTACTCGGTCTATGATCAGGTCGAGCAAGATTATGCAATTTTCGTTGGGATGCAATCAACTCCCGTCTAGCAATACTTACTTCTGTTTCTTCATAAAGTTGCTGGGCAACTGGTGCTGGACCACGTGTGTTCGAAAGCGCTTTTACGACAACGGTTTTTTTATCAAAACCTTGTTGAATAATAAGTTCCATTCCAACACGAATTTCTTTGGAAACTTTTACACGCTCATTATTGTGATGTACTTTACCTCCTTCGATTGCTGCTTTAGCAATTGAACGAGTTTTAAAAAAACGAGCAGCCCATAACCATTTGTCGATACGCATGGTCTCTACAGCATCGTTTTCAAGCGATTTTGACATCATTATCCTTTCTATCAATTTGATTCAATATAGACAGCAATTCTGTAAGTCGATCTAGTGCTTTATATTCTAAATCTTCATACTTTCTTACATCCTTTAGACTTGAGGGCTGCAAGATAGTAAACAAGTGCTTGATACCAAATTTTTCAGCTGTTTTTAGTACAGGAGCTGTATCATCAATAAAAATGGTTGCTTCTGGGTCGAAAGGGTGTAATTTTTGGAGCTCTTGCCAAAAATGAATATCTTCTTTTGCATAACCAATTTGTTCACTCGATACGATTACGTCAAAGAAGTGTTCAATTGCAACATTATCGAGCTTTAACCGTAAGCTTGCACGATCGGCATTTGTAACTAACCAACAACTATATCCTTGCTTTTTCAGTTCCTGCAGAAGCTCAATACAACCAAACCGAGCTTGAATTTTTGTCTGAAATTCTTGCTGTAATTTGAGTACATCAACGCCTACAGTTTTGGTCCAATAAGTTGATGAATACCAAACAAGTGTATGTTTATGTGATTGATAAAACTGATATAGTGTTTTTTGGCTTTGGTCGAGTGGAAGTTGATGTATCTCTGCATGTCGCTTGGGAAGACATTCATTCCAGATGAAATCATCAAAAGCGAGATCTAATAGCGTACCATCCATGTCAAACATTACGATTTTAGACATATCTAAATATCTCCAAAATCATTTAAAGCAAATTTTTTAAGACACATCTACCATATATCCTTTTTAAAATCATTAATTAAAGAAACTTCGAGATATAAAATTAATTTAAAACTCCACCCATTAATTCTTTCAAAAGGTGTTTTGATTAATGTGATGGGTAGGGAGGATAAATGATTTGAAAATTATAGCGTGTAATTTTGCAAAACAGGAAACAATAATAAGTGCTTTTTAGTGGATAACTTTTACTGTGTTTGAAGTAAAAATAGACAGGCAAAGTTTATAATTAAGAAATCTTAAAAGGCTATCTATATTTATGGTTAATTTTGCTTACATAGGATACGTATTGACATACATTTTATAAATTGAAGGATACTTGTTTAAAGATATATTTAAAATTAACCCTAATAAGAATTTAGAGAAAGCAATGAAAATTGGATTTATTGGCGGAGCCAATGACGGTATTGTAATCAATGCTGCTGATGGCCTTGATACCTATAAGCTTGAATGGCATTACAAAGCAGAAAAGCATTGTGAATCACAGCCAACATTAGGTCTTAATGGGCCTGAGTATGATTACTACAACCTCTTAATACTAAGAAAAAATAAAGAGGCTAAACTCTTTTATGTACTCACTACAATGGGAAAAGATGATATCGCAAGTAAAATCCATGAGTATTGGGATTGCTCTACATCTGTTGGCTATGATTTCGATGATTAAGAAAATTTTTATTAATAATTTAAAATTTTGACTTTAATCAAAAAATAAATGAAGAGCTCGTAATTTCATATAACACATGTGCTTTTAGTTGGTGATGGAGAGGAACCTTGGGATGATCAAAGTTTTTAACTTTGTGCATTCCAAGTCTTTCCATGACGGCTTGAGAGGGTATATTTATGTTAGCGGTAAATGAAACGATCTTATCTAAATTCAGTACATTAAAACCATAGTCTAAAGCCGCTTTTGCTCCTTCAGTTGCATAACCTTGTTTCCAGAATTCTTTTGCAAGTCGCCACCCGATTTCCACACAAGGAGAAAAGTCAAATTGTTCAGGTTGGCTATGTAAACCAATAAACCCGATAAATTGATGGGTTTCTTTTAATTCTACTGCCCAGAAGCCCCAACCATTTTCATTAATTAGAGATGAAATTTTTTGGATTAAATTAAGGCTTTCTTGGGGTGTTAATAGAGTTGGGAAAAATTGCATAACATCTTGATCCAAGCCCATTGTTATAAAAGGCTCAACATCACTTTCTTTCCATTGTCTTAAAATTAAACGTTTTGTTTCGATCATGAGATGTCTCTTTAATAAAAATAAGGGATTAAAGTGGTTTTTGCACAATCTTTTGTAAAATGATCTTGGAATTGATGCTCACTACACCTTTTATTTTATTTAAGGTATTAATGACGAAATGAGAAAAAGAACTCAAATCTTTGGTCGCAACGTGTAAAACATAATTAGATTCGCCAGTAATAATATATGCATTAATGACTTCATCAAAATTTTTGATCTGACTTAAAAAGAAGTTGTGATCATTTTCTGTGAGTTGGGCAAGCTTTATTTCGACAATTGCCTCAATTTTTATACCTAGTTTTTCATAATTAACTTTCGCTTGATATTTTTCAATTACACCATTGCTTTCTAAAATTTTAACTCGCCGATGACAAGCTGAAGCCGAAAGGTTAACGAGATCGGCCAGTTCTTGGTTACTTAACCGAGCATTATCTTGTAAATATTTTAAAATTTTAAGATCAATTGCATCTACATTCATTTTCGAATTTCATCCATGTTTTTTAATTTTAATTCGAATTTTATACGAAAATAGCAAATTTTAATCAAATATTATCGAATAAATCGAAAGAATTGGCGTGATAAAATTCAAATACAAAGGAAATGTTGAAAATAGGTGAAATAACAAATGATTACTCACGAACAATGCTGCTATTGGGATCAGGAAGATGAACTCAAAAAGTTTAAAGATGAATTTGCACTGCCAGAAAATATCATTTATTTAGACGGGAATTCTTTAGGCGCAAGACCAAAAAAATCATTAGAGGTTGCTCAGCATATTATTGCAAAAGAGTGGGGTGAGGACCTCATTAATAGTTGGAATAAAGCCGATTGGTGGGGACTACCGACTAGACTCGGAGATAAAGTCGCGCAGCTTATCGGTGCTGAAAAAGGTGAAGTGGTTATTTCAGACTCAACGACCCTAAATCTATTCAAAGTTTTATCAGCAGCGGTAAAAATTCAAGCTGAAAAATTTCCGGAACGTAAAATTATTGTTGCAGAAAAAGATGCCTTTCCAACCGATATTTATATTATTGAAGGCTTTATCGATTTGATTCATCAGGGTTATCAAGTTGAATTGATTGATGGCACCGATGATTTATCTCGTGTTTTAGCAAAAGATGTGGCGGTTGTTGTTCTTTCTCATGTGAATTATCGGACTGGATATTTCTATGATATGGAATCTATTAATCAACAAATTCACGCTAAAGATGCTTTGATTATTTGGGATTTATGTCACTCGGTTGGTGCGGTGCCTATGGATCTTAATCAGAGCAATAGTGATTTTGCGATTGGTTGTACTTATAAATATTTAAATGGTGGCCCAGGTTCTCCAGCGTTGTTATGGGTAAATCGAAAGCATCGTGATCAGTTCTGGCAACCTCTCTCAGGCTGGTGGAGCCACAAGAAACCTTTTGATATGGCTCAGCACTATGAACCAGCTAACAGTATTCGCCGTTACTTGTGCGGAACTCAACCTATCATTTCTATGAGTCTAATCGAATGTGGTGTCGATATTTTCTTGCAAGCTGATATGCAACAAATACGCGAGAAATCACTCAAATTAACTGATTTGTTTATTCAACTTGTTCAACAAGAGTGTGCCCAGTTTGGTTTTGAGCTGATTACACCTTTAAATCATAAATATCGTGGCAGTCATGTCAGTTATAGGCATGAGTTCGGTTATGAAATTATTCAAGCTCTCATTGCTCGTGGGGTAATTGGGGATTATCGAGAGCCGGAAGTATTACGTTTTGGAATTACACCTTTATATCTAGGATTTGAAGATATTTGGAATGCCGTACAACAACTTAAGCAGATCATGCTGAATAGTGAATGGAAAAATGAGCGTTATCTGGTGCGTAGTGAAGTGACCTGATCGTTAAAGATCAATATTAGAAAATGGCTAGGAGGGCCTATGAGCAGTTTTGATGAAATACAAAATCGAGAAGCGGGTTTACATAAAAAATTATCTGCAAAACAGATGGGAATGATTGCAATTGGTGGAGCGATTGGTACAGGGCTGTTCATGGGAAGCAAGTTCGCAATTAGCTTTGCTGGCCCAGCCGTCATTGTGAGCTATGCCATTGGAGGCTTAATCGCATTTGCTATTATGGCTTGTTTGGCTGAGATGACGGTTCAGCATCCTACGTCAGGCTCATTTGGGGCATATGCTGAGCATTATGTAAGTCCGCTTGCTGGGTTTTTAGTCCGTTATTGTTATTGGGCATGTATTGTATTAGCTGTTGGTACAGAAATTACAGCGGTGGCTGACTATATGAAACTATGGTTTCCTCATGTAGGTTCTTGGGTCTGGATTGCGTTTTTTTCGCTGACGTTACTTGTGGTTAATGCATATAGTGTTAAAGCTTTTGGATTGGTTGAATATTGGTTTTCGACCATAAAAGTCTTTGCAATTATTGTATTTATTCTTTTAGCAATTGGTATTTTGACTCAAGGTCATGGAGGAACAGCTCAGGTTGTCTCTAATCTAACTGATCATGGGGGCTTTTTTCCTCATGGTTTTAGTGGAGTCTGGATTGGAGTAATCATTTCAATATTTAGTTATTTAAGTATTGAAATGATCGCTGTTGCAGCAGGTGAGGCTAAAGATCCAGAAAGAGCTGTTAAGAAAGCTTTTAAAAGTACGGCAATTCGCTTAGTCCTATTTTATTTGCTGTCTTTATTTCTCATTGTGGCCCTTGTTCCTTGGACAACTTTAATTGGAGCCGACGCGACCAGCCCTTTTGTGATGGTGATGAAAATTGTAGGGATTCCATATGCAGGCAGTATTTTAAATTTTATTGTAATTGTCGCGGCCTTATCAGCCATGAATAGTATGTTGTATATCTCAACACGTATGCTATTTAGCTTGTCACGAGCAGGAGATGCACCAAAACTATTTGGCCGTATTAGTCATAATGGCGTACCAATTAACGCGTTGCTATTGTCAGCAGTGGGTATTGGGATCGCGAGTATTGTTTATACGATTAACCCAGCTTCTGCTTTCCCGATCATGATTGCTTTATCTATGTTTGGTGCATTGTTCACTTGGGGCAGTATTTTCGTTACCCATATGTTTTTTAGAAGGAATATGGCGAGGAAAGGACAGAAATTAAAATTTAAGGTTCCAGCGAGTCAGTTAATCTCCCTTTTAGGATTAATCGCAATTTTAAGTATTACGATCACAACGTGGTTTAAAAATGAATTCAAGTCAACTTTACAGTTTGGAGTCCCATTAGTTGTTGTTCTTACATTTTTCTATTATTTAAAACGTTCATCAGCCAAGCTTGCTTTAAATAATCATGAAGAATCTTTGAAGTGAGAGACCTATGCGACTATATGATAATTCTAGAACTGTAGCGAATGAACATGAAATATTGGCAGAATTTAAAAGAACAAGCTTGTTGAGCTATCAAAAATTTACCCATATTGCAGATATCCAATATGGTACGCACTCACGGTCAACTTTAGATTTTTTCCCATTAGAGCAAGCCAAAAAGACTGTTATTTTTATTCATGGTGGTTATTGGCAATGGTGTGATAAATCAGATTTTGCATTCCTCGTACCGTATGTTCTAGCCAAGGGTGCACAGTGTATTCTTTTAGAATATGATCTAGCGCCACAAAGCAAAATTTCAGATATTGCTTCTCAAATTAATCAAGCTCTCGATTTTATTCGAGAGCAAGACTGGAAAACTAATGAGGTAGTTTTGGTTGGGCATTCGGCAGGGGCGCATCTGGCTGCTTTGTCATTAGGCCATCCACTCATATCTGAGATGGTTTTGTTAAGTGGAATTTATGATCTTGAGCCTATACAAAGTACACATTTAAATCATGCTCTCAATCTTTCAAGCGAAGATATCTTAAAATACAGCCCTGTTCATCAGTCAAAACGAATTACTACTCCATGTTCAATTTTCTGTGGTGAACTCGAACTTGACGAGTTGAAATGGCAAAGCCAAAATTTTTTTGAAATGAAGAAAAGGCAAGATCAGGATTTTGTTTCTTTCAAGCTTATTCCTAAAATTAACCATTATTCTATTTTAAATCATTACTTTAATAATATTTTAATTTAAGTGTTTGAAATGAAATGTAATTGAGTAAAGTAAAACAGATTAAACTTATTAGAAGATAAAATGTGAGATAAATCACAACTCAACCTAATTTTTATAAAAATTAAGTATCCTTATTGACCTGACTATAGAACTTAATTAGATTAAAAAGATAGTGCTTTCTCACTAAGCGGCAAAATGTTTAGCTGTTGTTTAGTTGAGTTTCAAGTCCGTAGCTTCCCAAGATGCGGACTTTTTTATTTGATTTTTAAAAACAATAAGATAAATCGAATTTTGTTCTTGGATATGGCGGTAATATCTATTTAATGATTAATATGAGTTAATCACATAGCCCTCTGCCAAATAAGAAACAAACTAGTATTTGCTTTTCATTATTTAACTGGAATTATCATTTAATTAATGGATTATATAAAATATATTTTACCAAACTAACAAAGTGTGAGATTACACTCGGAACTTCATGAATTTGTCATATAGGTGGGATAAATTTAAAACAGAAAAATAAAAGAGAGAAGGCTATAGCACATAATTTAATAATATATAGCAACTTTAAGTAAGTGGTTTAGTCGGCTCTTATGAGTTGGCTTTTTTTATTTTTAAAGGAGTGTTAATGAAAGTACAGTATTTTGAAGGAGGAATGTATAAACATATGTGTCCTGCTTGCGGATATCTTCATTATATTCCTGTACATTATCCTTTCTCTAACGGCAACCAATGGTTTTTTAATGGTAACTTGGAAAAACCGACATTTGATCCCATCATAAGTATAAATGAATATTGTAATTACTTTATTAAAGATGGCTTTATCGAATATAGCGTTAATTGTAGGCATCATTTAGCTGCTTGTAAGGTTGAGCTGCCAGAACTAAAATTAAAAAACTATAGAATATATTGATTTTGGTATTTATTAATTATAACCATTTAAAAAACAGTATATTTATTAATTAACAAATATTTGTGCAATATATCTTTACATATTTGATACTGAACACATATAGTTTAAAAAATTGTAAATCTCTTTTAGTTGAAGGCTATATTATAATTTGCAAGAATTTTCATAACTTACTGTTTTATATTTTTATTTATGGATATCTGGAAATTTTTAAAAAGCTTTAATACAACTGGAACATACCTCATTATTTCTACATTTATATTATTTTTAATGATTATATATTTTTACATTATACATCCTACCTAAACTAAATTATAAATAAAGTAAGATAATTATTTATTCTAAAATGTTTAATGTATTGGTTTATTTGAATTGGTTCTCAATTTTAAATGAAAAAAGATAATAGCATTGTATAGGTCCAAGTTTTATGAAAACATGATGTGGTTATAATATATGGAGAATATAATAAAAATTCCTTTCTAAAGATGTTAATCCCTAAATATAAAGACTGTACTGATCATAACAATGATGTCTAAAGTAAAAAATATGGAGATTTTCTATGAAGTTTTGCCAAGTTTCGACTTTTCTTTTAGCAATAGCGCTGAGTCATTTAACCTATGCTGCACCTGCTACAACAAATTCTGTATTAGGCTCATCTGAAGCAAAAGGAATTATTAAAAATCAATATATTATTATTCTTAATAAGGATGTGGATTCTTCTAAAGAGTTTGCACAAGGTATTGCTAAACAACATGGTGGGAAGGTATTACAGACCTATGATACTGTACTTAAGGGATTTGCAATTTATTTACCCAATGTTGCCGATCCTGCTTTTGTTGAAGCAATGAAAAAAAATCCGAAAGTCGTTTCTGTTGAAAATGATACAATCATGAAAATTGATGCCACTACACAAAGTAACCCAGATTGGGGACTAGATCGTATTGACCAAAGAAACTTACCTCTAG
>ERZ941706.289-NODE-289-length-17323-cov-3.815902_pt1 | contig 17323 bp, 19 predicted proteins | sample MGYA00521232_ERZ941706 | MGnify/ENA primary metagenome ERZ941706 (study PRJEB32759, sample SAMN07749893) | skin metagenome | biome: transportation; feature: city; material: polyester macromolecule | host: Homo sapiens | place: Hong Kong:ER line | collected...
GCCTTCTGGGTCTATCTTCCACTCGTGGCGGAGGCGGCCGGACAGGCTGATCAGGCCGTCTCGGGCGCGATCAGCCTTGCGCTGGCCGGACAAGTCGCCGGAGGCCTCGCCGCGATCGCGCTGTCGCGGCGGGTGCACCCGGTTGCGGCGTTCGTCGGTTGCACGGGCGCCCTTGGTGTCACCATTGTGGCCATGACGGCCAGCGACAGTGCGCCCCTGCTCACGGCTGCGGCGTTCATTTTCAATGCCGCCTGGATGTTCGCTCCGCCGTTTCAGTTGCCGCTGCTGATGGCGCTCGACCCGGAGCATCGCGCCGCGCTTTACATCAGTCCGGCGCAGCTGGGCGGAATGGCGGCAGGCCCGGCACTCGCCGCCGCGGCGCTCGATTCGTTGGGGGCCGGGGGACCGGTCACCGTGGCGCTCGCCCTGCTTGCCGCCGGGCTGCTGCTGTTCGGCTTCGCACTGTTGGCCGCGCGCCGCCGCTCGCTCACAGTGCCTCTTGCTGGCGAGGCTGTACGATGAATGCGATCGAGCAGAGAAAAGATCAAAGCTTCAGCCGCACCAATTACATGGCAAGGGGAGGGCACGCATGAACGGTTTTGAACGACTGAGCCTGTCGGGCAAGGTTGCCATCGTGACCGGCGCGGCGATGGGCATGGGCGAGGCGACGGCGATGCTGCTGGCCGCGCGCGGTGCGACCGTGATGGTTGCCGATCGCGATGCGGCCAAGGGACCTGCTGTGTCGGACAGGATCGCCGAGCACGGCGGGCGCTCGAGCTTCGTTCATGTCGATGTGGCGAACGAAAGCGACGTCGAAGCGATGGTGGCCGAAACGCTCGATCGCTTCGACCGCCTCGATCTGGCAGTCAACAACGCCGCCGTCACCCCCGACACGCGCGCTGTGCCGGAAGCCGATATGGATGAGGTCGACCGGGTTCTCGCAGTTGACCTGCGCGGGGTGCTGCTGTGCATGAAGCACGAGATTGCGGCGATAATGCGCGGCACCGGCGGCGGGTCGATTGTCAACATCGGGTCGATCAGCTCGGTCAGGCCGCAGCCCGCCAACGCGGGCTATGTCGCCGCCAAACACGGCGTCATCGGCCTTACCAAGACCGCCGCGCTCGAAAGCGGCGCGAACAACATCCGCGTCAACGCAGTGCTGCCCGGCGCGATCGATACGCCGATGCTGCGCGGCGTGATGGTCGAAAACGGCCTGAAGGACGAAGATATCGCCCCCGGCTACAGTGTCTTCAATCGCTTCGGCACACCATCGGAGGTTGCCGAGGCAACCGCATGGCTGCTGTCCGACGCCGCATCCTATGTCACCGGTCACGCGCTCGCGGTGGACGGCGGCTATCTCTCACGCTGACCTTAAGGACATCCCATGACCGATACTCCCGTTGCGATCGTCACCGGTGCCGCCTCGTCTGCCGGGCTCGGCTTTGCCACTGCCCGTGCGCTCGCGCGCGACGGTTTCGCGGTGCACCTGACGGACCTCGATGGCGACGGGGTGGCCGCACGCGCCGCAGAACTCGCTGCCGACGGACACCGGGCCGGGGCTTCGCAGCAAGATGTCACCGATCGTGCGGGCTGGTCCGCGCTGATCGAAGAGGTGACGGGCAAGGCGGGCCGGATCGACGTGCTGGTCAATAATGCCGGCATCGCGGTGCTGCGCATGATGGACGAGTTGGAACCCGAAAGCTGGGACCGGCAGATCAGCGTCAACCTCACCAGCGTCTATCTCGGCACGCGTGCAGTGCTGCCCGCAATGACCGCCGCCGGACGTGGCAGCATTGTCAACCTGTCGTCGGTCGCGGGTCTTGTGGGCATTCCCGGCTGCGCCGCTTATGCCGCAAGCAAAGGTGGGGTGCGCCTGTTTTCGAAGGCGGTGGCGATGGAGGTCGCGGCAAAGGGCGTACGGGTGAACAGCGTTCATCCGGGCGTCATCTGGACCGACATGCAGAAGGTCGCCATCGCCGACAACAAGGAACAGTATGACATCATCAACGAAAGCATCCCGATGAAGCGCATGGGCGAGCCCGCCGACATCGCGCACATGATCGCTTTCCTCGCGTCGGATCGCGCGAAATATATCACCGGCGCGGAATTCGTCGTCGATGGCGGCATGACCGCGCAATAGGAGAAGGACGACGACATGACGAATGTGATCGTGGCGGGCGCGTCGCGCGGCATCGGCGCGGAACTGGTGCGCCAGCATCTGGCGGCCGGAGACCGGGTGTTCGCGATGATGCGCAACCCCGGCGACGCTGAAAACGGCGGGGCGGACATTGTGCCGCTCGACGTGGCCAGCGACGCTTCGGCGGCCGCCGCAGCCGAAGCGGTCGGCGATGTCCGGATCGACATCCTCTATTTGGTCGCGGGCATATCCGGAAAGACCGAACCCATGCTCGAACCCGGCGACTGGGACAGTTTCGACGAGGCGATCGAGATCATGGTGAAGGGGCCGCTGCGCATGCTCCGCGCCATGCTGCCGAAACTCGACGAAGGATCGAAGGTCATCGCCTTTTCGAGCCAGCTTGCTGCGTCGACTTGGCCCTATGGCGGCTATTACCCCTATGTCGCGGCAAAGGCGGCGCTCAACCGGCTTTTCCGATCGGTGGCCATTGATCTTAAGGATCGCGGCATCGTCGTCGGAACAATTCATCCGGGCTGGGTACAGACGGACATTGGCGGCCCCGATGCCGACATCACGCCCGCGGAGAGCGCCCGCGCTATCCGCGCGCTTGCCGCCGGCTGGACGCTCGACCGTTCGGGCGATTTCCTGAAATGGAGCGGTGAACCGCACCCCTGGTGACGAGAGGATCGACGCATGAGCTTCACTGGACCCATTGAAGACCGCATCGCCATCCGCGAACTGATGGAAAGCTATGCCTGCGCGGTGATGGAAATCGACGCGGACGCATGGGGCGCGACTTGGGCGGAAGATGCCTTCTGGGAACTGCCGGAGGTGCCCGACCTCGAAGGCTTTCAGGGTCGCGCCGCAATTGTCCAGGCATGGGTCGGATCAATGAAGATGTATGGCCTGGAGGATTGCACCAAACCGATGATATACACGGTGATGCCCGGCCGGATCGCAATCGAGGGAGATCGCGCGCAGGCGGTATGCTTCACGTCCGAAATCTATCAGGATCCGGAAACCCGCAAGGAAACGCGCGTGCGGGGGCGGTATGACGACAGTCTGGTGAAGGCCGGCGGGCAGTGGCGCTTCGCCCGGCGCAGCTACCGTATCATGCACATGGCGATGTTCGGCTAAACCGGCCGTCTAGACCGGCGGCAGCTGCGACCGTCGTTCGTCGATCCGGTAGCTGCGCATGCGACTGCGATCGAAGAGCCGCTCCTCATCCTCGACGACCATCGCCATCGTGGCGGGATCGGCAACCGCGGCGAAGAACGCGGCCATCCGCTCCTCGTCCGGAAAATCGATCTCGAGGATCACGTCGAAATCATGGTCGGCATCGTCGCCCGCGATCGGCGTCAGGTGACGGCGGACATAACGGGTCGCATAGCCCGCAAGCACCTTTTCGCCGATCGCCCGGTGACGGCTTTCATAATAAGCGACGAACTCCTCGCGCCCCATTCCCGCCCGCCGTTTCAGCAGGGTGACGAGCGTAATCGTCATTCCATCACCGGCTTCGGCGCGCTGCTGTCCGCAGCGAGATACCAGTTGAGCCATTCGTGGAAATATTGGTTGCCGCGCTCGTTCCGCCCGAAGATCAGGTCCTTGTGCGCCCCCGCCGCAAGGCCGCGCTGAATTTCGAGGCCGATCAGATAGTCCTCGGTATAGGTCACGTCGCGGAAGAATGTGATCATGCCCTCCACCGCCTCGCGGTCGGCATCGTCGCGTATGGGATCGCGGCGCAGATAGTTCAGCACCGTGCGGTTCTGGTCGGGGGTCGGCCCCGGGAAAAGCTGCGCGACCTGCGTGATTTCCGGCGCGATGAAGGTCGAGACGTTCGGGAAGAAGATGCGCACGAAATCGAACCCGTAATTTTCGCGCGCGCCCCACTCTCCGCGCGGCAACGGCTTCAGCTGATCGGCGATCGATTTTTGCGGAAAGCCGATCCGCATGTTCGGCCCGAAACCCTCATAATGGGTGCAGTTGGACGGGGTGCGCGGAAAGATGGTCTCGGGGTGCAGCGAGGCGAAGTGATAGCCTTCGAGATAGCCGTCGAAGGCGATCTTCCAGTTGGCGCCATGGATGGTGCGGCTGCCGAGATAGGTCCATTTGCCGAAGTCGAGATCCTCGAAGTCGCCGAGAAAGCCCTGATAAAAGTCGTCGAGATCGAGGTTGCCGTCGGGATCGAGGCAGACGAAAATCATGCCCGCCCGTTCCTCGCACGGCAACGCGCGCAGGCCCCGCTCGGCCCGGTCGACCGCGCCGAAGCTCGATGCCTCCGCAACCGCGCGCAGGCTGCCGTCGGCATTGAAGCTCCAGCCGTGATATTTGCAGACGAACATCGGGCAGTTGCCATGGCCTTCGGCCGCCACCGGCGCGCCACGATGCGGGCATACGTTGAGGAAGGCACGAACCGTCCCCGCCTTGTCGCGGTTGATGAGGATCGGCAAGCCGACCGCCTCCATTGCCTTATAGTCGCCGGGCTGCGGCAGTTCGGCGGTGAAGGCAAGCATCAGCGGCACCTTGCGAAAGACCAGGTCGATTTCGCGATGCCACTGCTGGACGTCGGTGTAGCTGGCGGTGGGCACGCGCATCTGGCCCGCGCCCTGGTAGGTTTTCCGATTCTCGACATAGTCGAGCATGATTTCGGCGACGTTGCCGACGCGCTCGATCCTATCCTGATTGTCCATCGCTGCCTCTCTCGCGTCCGGCGGCCCTATCGTTAGTATCAGCCTGCATAAGCTGCGGCTTGCCAGCAAGCTGAACCTATTGAGAGGGAAGCGGATAAACGCCCCGAGCGAAGGAAGCCGCAATGTCCGACCCCGCGCCTGTCTGGAGCTGGCTGGAAAGCCCCCCGCCCCATTTGCGCGATTATGCAGAGACAGTCTGGCGGCGCGAAACGCTCGCCGACTTCGCACGGGCACGGGCAGCCGAAGCGCCGGGGTTCGTAGCCTATATCGACGAAAAGCGCGCGTTGACCCGTCTCGAGCTGGTGGCCGAGGCGGAGGCGCTGGCGGCGGCGCTCGGCGCGCGGGGTATTGGCGCGGGCGACGTCGTCGCCTTTCAGTTGCCCAACTGGCACGAGGCGGCGGTCATCAATCTTGCCGCCGCCATGCTCGGCGCGGTCGTCAATCCGATCGTGCCCATCTACCGCGATGCTGAGGTTGGGCAGATGCTGGGCGACTGCGGCGCGCGGGCGCTGTTTACCTGCACTGCATTTCGCCGCTTCGACTTCGCGGCGATGGCCGCTCGGCTGGCCGACCGGCTGCCAAGACTCGACCATGTTATTGCGGTTCGGGGCGAGGGGCGGGACGCCTATTCCGCGCTCGTAGCCGAGGGAGCCGCCCTCATTGCCGGTGGAGCCGCGCCGACACTGCCCGGCAGCGACGGTTTCGCGGCGAAGATGATCCTCTACACCTCGGGCACGACGGGTCGGCCGAAAGGCGTGCTCCATGCGCAGGCGACAATCGGTCATGTCGTCCGGGAGAGTTTTGCCCACTGGGGGGTTGCGCCGGGAGACACGCTGCTGATGCCAAGCCCGGTCACGCACATTTCGGGTTATGCCAACGGCCTGGAGGCGCCGATCCTTTGCGGCACTCGGACGATCCTGATGGAAAGCTGGGATGCGGCTGCGGCGGTCGACCTGATCGAGGCGCATGGCGTAGCGGGCACCGTCGCCGCCACGCCGTTTCTCGTCGAGTTGGCCGATGCGGCGCGCGCGACGGGCAAGCGGCTGCCGTCGCTGCGCTTCTTCGCCTGCGGCGGGGCTGCGGTCCCCGCCGACCTCATACCCGCCGCGCGCGCCGCCTTCGCCCATTGTCAGCCCTTCCGGGTCTTCGGGGCGAGCGAGGTGCCGTTGGTGAGCATGGGCTGGCCCGGCGACCCTGATCGCGCGGCAACCACCGACGGCGAGGTGGTGGACTATGCGGTGCGCATCGTCGATGCCGACAACCGGCCGCTTCCGCCGGGCCGCGAGGGCGAGATACTGGCACGCGGAGCGGCGATGATGCTCGGCTATTCGGATGCCGATCAGACCCGTGCTGCGCTGACCGACGACGGCTTCTTCCGCACCGGCGATCTGGGCATATTGACTGTCGACGGCGCGCTGACCGTGACCGGCCGCAAGAAGGACCTGATCATCCGGGGCGGCGAGAATATCAGCGCCGCAGAGATCGAGGATGTGCTGCGCAGCCACCCCGCCGTCCGCGACGTGGCGGTGGTTGCCATGCCGCATCCGCGTCTTGGCGAAGGTGTCTGTGCCTATGTCATGGCCGCCGGCGATCCGCCCGCCGCCGACGCGCTGGTCGCGCACGTCGCGGCGAGCGGCCTTGCGCGGCAAAAAATTCCCGAGCGGTTCGAGTTCGTGGATGAGTTTCCGCGCACGGCGTCGGGCAAGGTGCGCAAGGACCGGCTGCGCGAAGATGTGCGGGATAAGGTGGGGGCAGCCGCCTAGCCTGCCGTTGCGCGGGCAATGCTCGCTTCCATTTCGGCGGGGGTCGGGTTGCGGCGCAGTGTCAGCCCGCCGTTCACCTGGAGCGTCTCGCCCGTCATGAAGCATTCGTCGCTGGCCAGAAACACCGCCGCCGCCGCGACATCGTCGCTCGTGCCCCAGCGGCCGAGCGGATAGCCCGGCAGGAAGGCTTCGAACAGGCCGGGCACCTGCTTCGCCTCGGCATTCATCGGCGTGTCCGTCAGTCCCGGCGCGATGCTATTGGCGCGCACGCCCTCGCGCCCGAACTCATTGGCAATGCAGCGGACGACATGATCTGTCCCCGCCTTGGTCCCCATATAGGCGGCATGGTTTTCGAGCATGATCGTCGCGGTCGCCGAACTGATCTGGATGATCGATCCGCCGTCGCCGCCATGGCTGCGCGCCATCTTGCGGAGCATCGCCTGAAAGAAATGGAACGGACCGACGAACTGGAGTGCGGTCATCGCCGCCAACTCGTCCGCAGTGGTGTCGAGAAAGGGGACGAGCAGCCCCCAGCCGGTGGCGTTCACTGCGATATCGATGCCGCCCATCTGTTGGGCCGCGGCGGCCGCCAGCGCATCGACACTGGCGCGATCGGTGATGTCGCAGCTGTGTCGCCGGGCTCCGGTCGCCGCCGCGAAGTCGGCGAGCACGTCTTCCTTGCGACCCGAAACCAGCACAGACGCGCCTTCGGTGATGAAGCGGCGGGCGATGTACTGGCCCATGTTGTCAGGGCTGCTGGCGCCGAGGATGACCGCCCGCTTGCCATTCAGCCTGCCCATGATCGTTTCCCCTTCGCCATGTCCCGTGGGGCAGGCTAGGCTCACCCGCGCGAAGCTTCCCCTGTGACAATGCCCAGTGGTGGGGCCGCGGGGTCGGCGGCAAGTCGGCCGGGGACAATCGAAGGAGAGGCGCGATGGATCTGGGGCTCAAGGGCCGGAAGGTCATATTGACCGGCGGCAGCCGCGGCATCGGTCGCGCCGCGCTCGACATTTTCGCGGCGGAGGGCTGCGATATCGCCTTCTTCTCGCGCAATGCCGCGCAAGTCGCCGAGACAGTGAAGGCGCTCGAGCCACATGGCGGCAAGGTGTTCGGTGAGGCTTTCGACCTCGCCGACATCGAAGCCTATCCGGCCTGGCTTAACCGCGCCGCCGACGCGCTCGGTGGCTGCGACATCTTCGTGCCGGGCGCGAGCGCGTCGGGACAGGGCGCGACCGGCGACTGGCAGGCCTGTCTCGACACTGATCTCAGGGGCGCCTCGATCGGTATCGAAACGCTGCAACCCCGCCTCGAGGCGTCGCACGCCGCTGCGGTCGTGCTGATCGCCAGCACCGCGGGGCTCGAAACCTTCATCGTGCCGCAGCCCTACAATGCGCTGAAAGGCGCGCTGATCGTCTATTCGGGGCAACTGTCGCAGGCATTCGGCCCGCTCGGCATCCGCGTCAACTGCGTGTCGCCGGGCCCGATCAAGTTTGCCGGCGGCAATTGGGAAATGATCCAGGGCGCGATGCCCGAACTGCACGACGCCACCGCCGCGCAGTTCGCACTGGGCCGCTGGGGCGCGCCGGAGGATGTGGCGAAAGCGGTCGTCTTCCTCGCCAGCCCCGCGTCCGGCTTCACCACCGGCACCAACCTGGTGGTCGATGGCGGCTACACCAAGCGGGTGCAGTTCTAGGCGATCTTCAGCACGAGCTTGCCGCTGTTCGCGCCGCTGAACAGCCGCATGAAGGCGTCGTAGCTGTTCTCGATGCCGTGCTGCAGGTCCTCGTCCATGCGCAGCCGCCCCTCGGCGATCAGCCGCGCGACCTCCGCCCCGCCCTCGGTGAAGCGGTCGGCATAGGCGCTGATCAGGAAGCCGTGGATAGTCGCCTCCTTGACGATCACCTGCCACAGGTTGCGCAGGCCATGCGGTTCATCGGCATTATATTCGCTGATGAGCCCGCAAAGCAGGATGCGCGCACGTCTGGCGAGCGACAGGATTTCTGCCTCCAGCACCGCGCCGCCAACATTCTCGAACAGGCAGTCGATGCCGTCGGGGGCGGCGGCGGCAAGTTCGGCGGCAAGCGCCTCGATGCTTTTGCCGCGATAGTCGATGGCGACGTCGAACCCATAGTCGCCGATGAGCCGGCGGCATTTCTCCGAGCCGCCCGCAATGCCGATCACCCGCGCGCCCGCGATCTTGCCGAGCTGCCCGACCACCGAACCCACCGCGCCCGCCGCGCCGCTGACGCAGAGCGTCTCGCCCGCCCGCGGCTTCAGCACGTCGGTGACGCCGAACCAGGCAGTCAGCCCGACCGCGCCCAGCGCCGACAGGAAGCGCGACGGGGTGTCGACCAGCGAAACGTCGATCGGCGCCGTGAAGGCACCGGGCTCGACAAGTGAAAATTCCTCGATTGCGTTGAGGCCCAGCACCCACTGCCCCGGCCGGTAGTCGGGATGCGCCGAGTTGTGCACCACCCCCACCGTGGTCGCGCGCACCGGATCGCCGAGCGCGATCGGCGGCATGTAGCTTGGCGCGTCGTCCATCCAGCCGCGCTGCGCGGGGTCCAGCGAGATGAAATGGTTGCGCACGACGAAGGCACCGTCGCGCGGCTCCGGGATGGCCGACTCGACCAGCGAAAAGTCCTCCGGCACCGGCATGCCCTGCGGCCGGCGGATCAGTAGGAAACGGCGGTTGCCGCTCATGCGCCGTCGCCGCCGAGCGAGACGAGCACCTTACCGATATTCTTCCCTGTCATCATCCGCGCATAGGCCGTCAGCGTGTTGTCCAGCCCCTCGGTCATGTCGAACGGCAGCATGATCCGTCCCTCGGTCAGCCAGGCCAGCAGCTGCGCGTAATAATCGGGGCCACGCTCGGGAACGTCGGGCAGGAAGATCCCCTCGATGCGCAGCCGCTTCATCAGCACCTGATCGAAATGCCGGGGGCCGGGCAGCGGTTCGTCGCGTTCGTAGGCCGCGATGAGGCCGCACACTCCGATCCGCCCGTGCAGCGCCATGTGCGGCATCACCGCATCGAGGATCGCGCCACCGACATTCTCGAAATAGGCGGTCGGCGGGCTGGCGAGACCGGCGATTGCGGCCGCGACATCCTCGCCCTTATAGTCGATGGCGCGATCGACGATGCCGTTTTCGAGGAGCCAGCGACATTTGTCGGGCCCCCCCGCAATGCCCACCACCGTCGCGCCGAGATTGCGGCCGATCTGGCAGGCGAGCAGCCCGGTCGCCCCCGCCGCTGCCGATACGACCAACACGTCGCCGGGCTTCACGCCGATGATGTCCTTCACCCCGTAGAGCGCGGTCCAGCCGTTGAGGCCGAGTACGCCGAAATGCTGGCGTTCGTCCGCCACGTCGTCGGGCAGCGGCACCACCCAGTTCGCGTCGGGCACCACCGTGCTGTGATCGGCCCACTGGCCGAAGCCGCGAACCAGCGTGCCTTCGGGGTAGCGGGGGTCGCGGCTCTCGACGACCCGGCCGATCGCCTGGCCCGACATCTTGGAGCCGAGCGCCAGCGGCGGTTGATAGCCGTCCTCGCGCGGGCCCATCCACATGCGCGTGCCCGCGTCCATCGACAGCCAGCGGTTGCGGATGCGGATCTCGCCGTGGGCGAGCGGCGGGAGTTCCTCCTCCTGCAGGCTCAGCGCAGCGGCGAAATCGCTGCCCTCGGGATTGCGGTCCAGCCGCCAGAAGCGATTGCGCGCCATGCCTTCCACTCCCCATTTCCGCCGCTGCGGGCTTGTGCGGGCGAGTGTCGCGCCTACCGTGGTCGGGACACCTCGCACAAGGAATAGGGCGGGAGACGCCGCCCCCTCTCACAACCGTTAGGACGAAAGTTGCGGCGCTCCGGGGTAGGAATGGCCAATAATATTGGGAGGGGAATATGAAGATTTGCGATAAGGTCAGCCTGCTTTCCGGCACCGCTGCGCTTGCAGTGGCTTTTTCGGTTGCGATGCCCGCGCTGGCGCAGGACGCGCCGACCGTCGAGACCGGAACTCCCGAACAGGCGCTGGAGGAACAGGGCGGTCTTTCCGAGATCGTCGTTACCGCCCGCAAGCGCGAGGAAAGCCTGCAGGACGTGCCGGTCGCGGTGACCGCGCTGTCCGAGGAACTTATCGAGAAGCGCGACATCACGAGCATCGAGAAGATCGCCGCCGCCACGCCCAACCTCAACGTCGGCCGTGCATCCAACGGCTCGGCGGCACAGATCACGCTCCGCGGCGTCGGCTCGTCCTCGACCTCGATCGGCATCGAACAATCGGTCGCGGTGATCGTGGACGGGGCCTATTACGGCCAGGGCCGCGTCATCCAGGAGGGCTTCTTCGACCTTGGCCGGGTCGAAGTGCTGAAGGGTCCGCAGGCGCTGTTCTTCGGCAAGAACGCGACCGCGGGCGTGATTTCGCTCACCACCAACGACCCCACGCCCGAATGGGAAGCGCGGGCGACCGTCGGCTATGAGTTCAAGGCCGAGCAGATGACGATGGAAGGTGTGCTTTCAGGCCCCATCACCGATACGCTCGGCGTCCGCCTCGCGGTCCGCTATTCGACGATGAGCGGCGGCTACTACGACAATATCCAGCGCGACCGCTTCTACACGACGGTCGATGTCGCCGCCGATCCCGACGATGTGCCCGGCACCGCGGAGACCATCCGCTCGACCCCGGTCGAAAGCCCGATGCCGCAGGAAGACGAGCTGCTCGCGCGCCTGACGCTCCAGTGGAAGCCGATCGACCGGCTCAGCGTCACGCTGAAGGGCACCTACGACTTCAACGATACGCTCAACAACAGCTGGAACTATGTTGCCTACGCCTGCGGCCGCCCCGACGGCATCAGCCAGCTGACCGGCTATGCCTGCGAACGCGACTTCGTCACCCACCAGAACAACTTCCCGGTGGAAATCGCGCAGTCCGGTCTCTGGACCCGCGACAACGGCGAGCCGTACAACCGCTACAAATCGGCTTCGATCAACGGGCAGATCGAATATGAGATGGACAATTTCTCCATCTCCAGCGTGACCAACTACCAGTGGTACCGCAACCGCTGGGCCTGCGTCTGCGACTTCCAGACCAGCGACGCCGCCCCGACCTGGGCGAGCGAAAACTCGACCTGGGAAGCCTATTCGCAGGAATTGCGCCTGCTGTCCGACTTCGACGGCGCGTTCAATTTCATGATCGGCGGCCTCTACCAGCATACTAAACGCGATTTCGAGCAATATGGCTATTACGGCGGGGTGCGTAACAGTGCCGCTCCCGAAGGCCTGCTCTATGCCGCGTCGTCGAAAATCAGCGATACCAGGGGCGAGACCTTCGCGGTGTTCGGCCAGGTGACGTTCGACATCACCGACCAGATCGAGATCGCGGCGGGCGGGCGCTACACGAAGGAAACGAAGGACAGCTTCTTCGCGCAGCCTTATGTGAACCCGGCGCTGCAGTTCATCTTCCGTCCCGGCGATGCCGCCGACGGCCTCGGCACCATCGTGGCTGAGCAGGAGTTCGAGGACTTCTCGCCAGAAGCGTCGATTACCTTCAAGCCGAGCGACGACATCCTGATCTACGGCGCGTACAAGACCGCGTACAAGTCGGGCGGCTTTTCCAACGGCGGCATCAACTCCTCGCTGTCCACCGATCCGTTCAGCGATCTGACCTTCGACAAGGAAACCGCAGAAGGCTTTGAAGCGGGCATCAAGTCGACGATCCTCGACAACCAGCTGCGTGCGAACCTGACGCTGTTCACTTACGATTATCAGGATTTCCAGGTCGACTTCTTCAACTCGCCGATCTTCGCCTTCCAGACGCTGACCGCCGATGCGAACACGAAGGGCGTCGAGCTGGAATTCGAATTCGCGCCGCGGGGCGTGCCGGGGCTGAACCTCACCGCGGCGCTGAACTATACCGACGCGAAATACACCGATTTTCCCGACGGTCCGTGCTACGGCGGCCAGACCATCGCGGAAGGGTGCAGCATCACTATCTCGGCGATCGACTCGCGTCAGAACCTGACCGGCGCACGGCTTTCGGTCGCGCCCGAATGGACCGGGCAGCTCGGGTTCATCTACGACACCGAGATCAGCGAAACGCTGAAGGTTGGGCTCAACGGCAACATGCGGTATAGCGACTCCTATCTGCCGTCGGGCTTCGGAAATCCGCTGTCGAAGCAGGACAGCTACGTTACTTTCGACGCGGGCATCCGGTTCGGCGCGGCCGACGATAACTGGCAGGTTGCGATCATCGGCAAGAACCTCACGAACGAGTTCTATGTGACCGGTGTCGTGGACGGGCCCGGCACCGGCGCTGGAACGGGCACGGCTGCGGGTCTCAAGGCCGATCAGCTCGGCTTCGGCACGTTGCCGCGCACCGTGAAGGTCGAGCTGACCAAGCGTTTCTGATCGTCACGCCGAGGGGGAGTGATGAAAGGGGCGTCCCGCAAGGGGCGCCCCTTTTCGCATCAACCCTGCCTGTGGATGTTGCGGAACACCCGGCGCTTGAAAAGCCAACGGCCCGCGATCTTCACGCATTCGTCCTCGTAAAGGCCGCGGTCGCGCTTGGTGACGCCTTCCTGATCGTAGACTTCGGAAGTGTAGCTGCGCATCGTCGCTCGGTCGCCGGCGACCTCGATCGAGCCCGGCCATGCCTCGAACATGATGCCGGGATAGTGTTTCATCGCCTCGATCCACATGGCGACGATCGCCTCGCGACCGCGGGTCGTGCCGATCTCCGGATAGTCGGGCAGCGCCCATTCGGCGTCTTCCGCCCAGGTCGCGCCCCAGGCGTCGGCGTCGCAGCGGGTGACGGCATCGGCATAGGTCTCGATCAGCTCGCGGATGGCGATGCGATCCTCAACGGGTCCGGTATAGGGCATGTCTCTCTCCTCGCGGCGGCCGCCTGGGCGCGGTCGCGCGCTATGCTAGGGGCAGGCGAAGCAAGAAAAAGCTGTGCTATTCGAGGGGAGCGTGGTCAGCGGTCGACCGGCAGCTCATCGAAGCCCGGGGGATGGTCAGGCAGGGCAACTTCGATGACGCCATTTTCGACGCGCAGCGGAAAGCCGCGCAGATCGGGATATGCGCCTCCGAGACAGCGGCCGCTGGCAAGATCGAAGCGCGCACCGTGCAGCGGGCACATGATTGCGCCGCGCCGCACCTTGCCAGCCGAAAGCCGCGCCGCCTGATGGGTGCAGCGGTCGTTCACTGCGCGAAACCCCTCATCGGTGCGCACCACCAGCAGCTGCCAGCCGCCATGCGCAACCACCAGCTTGCCGTCGTCGGGGAAGTCGGCCTCCGCACCCACCGCGTGCCAAATGTCGCTCACTGCTCCAGACTCCTGATCCTCACGGTCGTTAGCAGCGCTGCGGCCGGCCTGTCGCTATCCTATCCGATAGCTGCCGCTGCGCATGAAAAGGCAGGAAAGTCGCCGGCAGCTGAGGGCAGGAGAGGCACCATGACGACCGAGGAAGTGGAAGCGTTCATCGACCGGCTCTACGCAGCCACGGCGGAAGGCGACTGGGACACCGTCGGCGCGATGGTGACCGACGATCTCCTGATCACCGAGGCCGCCGGCCTGCCAATGGCCGGCGAGTATCGCGGCAAGAACGCGCTGCGCGATTTGTTCGTTCAGGTGTTCGACACGCTGTCGGTCGCCGGGCTGGATCGCGGGCAGACCGTAGTGGGCGGCGACCATGCCGGCAGCTTCGTCACCATGCGCTTCACGGGCGAGGGGCTTGCCCCGGCCGAACTGTTCGAGATGTTCCGTTTCCGCGATGGCAAGGTGTGCGAGATCAAACCTTATTATTTCGATCCCGCCCCTGTGCTTGCCGCGGCCGCGGCAAAGCAGGCGGCCTGACAGGCATGGCGAGCGCCGAGGCGCTGGAGATCGGCGCGCGTGTCGAGACCTTCGTCCGGGGCGTGGTCATCGCCTATGAGCGCGACCCGCGCCGTGACCATCATGGCGCGCCGACCGATGCGCTGGTTGACGAGTTGCGCGGCAGGGCGCGCGAGGCGGGCGTGATGACGCCGCACATCCGCAACGACGGTAGCCATCTCAGCCAGATCGACACGGCCCATGTGCTGATCCGATCGGGTCTGTCGCCGCTGGGGCCGCTCGCGTGCAACACCATGGCGCCGGATGAGGGCAACATGTACCTCATCGGGCACAAGGCGAGCGCCATGCAGAAAGAGCGCTTCCTGAAGCCGCTCGTGACAGGTGCGGCGCGCTCCGCCTTCTTCATGACCGAACCCGCCGAAAGCGGCGGCGCCGGTTCCGATCCCTCGATGATGCAGACCCGATGTCGCCGAGACGGCAACCACTGGGTGATCGATGGGCGCAAGGCCTTCATCACTGGCGCGGTCGGCGCGAAGGTTGGCATCGTCATGGCGAAGGCCGAAGAAGGCGCCTGCCTTTTCCTTGTCGATCTGCCCGATCCGGCGATCCGCGTCGATCATGTTCCGAACACGATCGACAGCTCGATGCCCGGCGGTCATGCGACCGTGACCATCGACGGCTTGCGCGTAACTGCCGACCAGATGCTCGGCGAACCCGGCGAGGGCTTCGCCTATGCGCAGGTCCGGCTGGCTCCTGCACGGCTGTCGCACTGCATGCGCTGGCTCGGCGGGTGCATACGCGCGCAGGAAATCGCCACCGCCTATGCAGTCCGCCGCATGGCCTTCGGCAAGCCGCTGATCGACCATGAAGGGGTTGGCTTCATGCTCGCCGAGAACCGCATCGATCTCAAACAGGCCGAACTGATGGTGAACTGGTGCGCGGGTGTCCTCGACACCGGCGTGCTCGGCACCGAGGAAAGCAGCATGGCGAAAGTCGCCGTGTCGGAGGCGCTGATGCGAATCGCCGACCGTTGCGTACAGGTGATGGGCGGTACTGGCGTCACCGACGCAACGGTTGTCGAGCAGATATTTCGCGAGGTCCGCGCCTTCCGCATCTACGACGGACCGACCGAGGTCCATAAATGGAGCCTCGCCAAGCGCATCAAGCGCGAGGCGGCGGGCGCAAATGGCTGACGGGGTGCTGTCAGTCTAATCGCAACTCGTCTCTGATTTGCGGAGCCCGCCCTTTGGAGAAGTAGCTCATGCCATCAGGCTCTGCCACTCGGCCAGGGCGGCCGAACGGCGGGTCTTGTAGGTCTGGCGATCGACTAAGTGGCGTTCGAGGTTGAAGTGGTTGTGGACGTTGGCGTGGACCGAGGCGAACTTCGGTAGCGACTTCATCTGCCGGAACCGGAGCATTGCTCGCTCGCGTCGTCGGAACGGCAGGTGGCTGTTCTCAACCCGGTTGTTGACCCAGCGTGTCGTCTCCTGCTTGTCGGCATTGCCAAGGGCGGCCATCGCCGCACGGTAGGAGCGCAACCCGTCGGTGGTGATCGTTTCGGGTAATCCGTGGCGCTTCAGCGCCCTCTTCATGAAGGTGAGCGCGGCCTGCTTGTCCCGCGTCTTGGTGACATAGCTTTCCAGGATCTCGCCCTCCTGGTCGACTGCGCGCCAGAGGTACACCATCTCGCCATTCAGCTCCACGTACATCTCGTCGAGGTGCCACTTCCACTGCCGAAAGCCCTTCATCCGGCTTTCGCGCTGACGTCGCACATCAGCCGCGAACAGCGGGCCGAACCTGTTCCACAAGTGCCGCACCGTCTCATGGCAGATGTCGATCCCGCGCTCAGCCAGCAGGTCCTCGACGTTCCGCAGGCTCAGCGGGAAGCGGACATACATCATCACCACAAGCCGGATCACCTCTGGTGACGAGTTGAAGTAGCGGAACGGGCTGGCAGGTTTGCGGAGTCTCGGCATCGATGCCCCCTACCTGTGCCGCATCAGAACGCCAGCGGTGCATTTGGTCTGACAGTGCCGGCATGTCGTTAGCGTGGACGGGATCGATCTGCAGCGGGGCGGCATCACCATCGAGCGTGAGGACGGCAAGCAGGATACGCTCGACTTCGCCCGTCTCGCCCATCGACACGTCCGGCCCGGATGGGTGTGGACGATTCATTCCAACCAAGGCGCGACGTGCGATCGGGTCATGACGCACTTGGGGTCGTTCAGGGCGAACACCGTCGATGCGGCATCAGTGTATGTCGCGATCAGCAGGGCAAGAACCAGCGCAGCCGTCTATACCGACAGCCGCGCCGGCCTCACCGAAGCCCTCGGTCTGCGCGACGGTACGCAGGTCGGGGCGGTCGATGTGAAAATCAACGTGTAAACGCCCACGTCTACTCCTCTATCCCTAACCGGACCGACTCATCAAAAAATGTCTGGGCCAGCTCACTCACTTTCTTTCGAGTTGCGCCAATCCTCGGAAGAAAGTCACTTTCGTGCATCTCCGCGACCAACTCCCGCAGACTAGCCATTATGATGTGATATTCGTTCTTTTTTGCGGTGATAATCACATCACCTTCTAAAAGATCGACCCTCATAATTTACTTAATCCCATTCTGTTTTAGGTACTCTTCAAAATTACGAGGCCTAAAGGCTGTCCCCTCGGCATTTGGATTTCGCCAAACGACGGTCTCAGACTTTCGATCAACGAACAGGGTCCGTCCATCCTTGAAACTTCTGGTTTCACTGGGATTGCGCAGAATACCTTCTATGTGTCGCTGGAACTGACGCTGAGTGCGCACACCCAAATCGCGAAACTCCGCGCCGTGCTTTGCCCAAGCATGACCACGAGCGATCGGTGCTGTCAGTCTAATCGCAACTCGTCTCCGATTTGCAGAGTTCGCCC
>ERZ941706.291-NODE-291-length-17085-cov-4.470053_pt1 | contig 17085 bp, 15 predicted proteins | sample MGYA00521232_ERZ941706 | MGnify/ENA primary metagenome ERZ941706 (study PRJEB32759, sample SAMN07749893) | skin metagenome | biome: transportation; feature: city; material: polyester macromolecule | host: Homo sapiens | place: Hong Kong:ER line | collected...
CCCCGATCCGGCCCGCCAGCCGGCGCGGGTCGATGCCCGCCCGGTGCAGTGCCTCGGACACATAGATGTTGCCCAGTCCCGCCACGATCCGCTGGTCCAGCAGCGCGGCCTTGATCGGCGTCCTGCGCCCGGCCAGCGCACGGGCCAGCACGTCGGGGGTGAAGTCGGGGCCCAGAGGCTCTGGCCCCAGATGCGCCAGCAGCGGATGCGCTGCCCCGGGCGCGATCAGGTCCACCATGCCGAATCGCCGCGCGTCGTTGAGCGCCAAGCTGCGCCCCTCGCCCGTCTCGATCAGCAGATGGTCGTGGGCGAGTCGCTCGGCGGGATCGACACGCCAGCGGCCCGACATGCCGAGGTGGAAGATCAGCGTATCGCCGCGGTCGGTATCGATCAGCCCGTATTTGGCCCGGCGGCCGAGCGCTGTCACCGTCGCCCCCGTCAGCCGCTGGCGCAGATCGACGGGGATCGCCTTGCGCAGATCCGCCCGGCGCGGCTCGACATGCGTCAGACGTTGGCCGGCAAGAACGGGAGTAAGGCCGCGGATGGTGGTTTCGACTTCGGGAAGCTCTGGCACGATCGATCAGCTAGGTAGCGTTTGCTCCCGCCACAACCCACCGCTAGGGCGGTGCCATGACCGATACCGCCACCACCGGAACCGTCTCCTTCGGCTACGAAGATGTCGCGCCAGACGAAAAAACCGCCCGCGTCGGCGGCGTCTTCAGCAGCGTCGCCAAGAATTACGACCTGATGAACGATGCCATGTCGGGCGGCATGCACCGGCTGTGGAAGGACCGCTTCGTGCGCCGGCTGCAACCGCGCGAGGGCGAGCAGGTGCTCGACATGGCGGGTGGCACCGGCGACATCGCGTTCCGCATCGCGGCATCGGGCGCATCGGTGACAGTCGCGGACATCAACCCGGACATGCTCGCCGTCGGCATGGAGCGCGCCGCCAAGCGCGGGCTCGACAGCCTTGTGTGGACCGAGGCGAATGCGGAGACGCTGACCTTCCCCGACCGCTTCTTCGACGCCTACACGATCGCCTTCGGCGTTCGGAACGTCACCGACGTTCCCAAGGCCCTGCGCGAGGCACATCGCGTGTTGCGCCGGGGTGGCCGCTTCTTCTGCCTCGAATTCTCGACCACGACCTGGCCGGGGTTCAAGGAAGTATACGACGGCTATTCACACAAGCTGGTTCCGAAGCTCGGCCAGTTGCTGGCGCAGGACGCCGACAGCTATCGCTACCTGATCGAGTCGATCCGCCGTTTTCCGGACATGCCGACGTTCAAGGGCATGATCGCCGACGCCGGATTCGTGCGGACGAAGGTGGAGCCGATCATGGGCGGCCTCGTCGCGATCCATTCGGGTTGGAAGATTTGATGGGGTCGATCCTTCTCCCCTCCCGCTTGCGGGAGGGGCCGGGGGTGGGGCTGTCAGACAGCGCATCTCCTGATCGCGCCCACCCCCAGCCCCTCCCGCAAGCGGGAGGGGAGCGCGCGTGACCTCTTCCGTCGTCCATGTCTGGCGGCTGTTGCGCTGGGGCCGTATTCTCGCCCGCCACGGTGCGCTGCAGGGGATCGAGCGGGACCGTAATACCCCCGCCCCCGTCCGCCGCCTCGCCCGCATTGCGCGGATCGGCGCGCGCGTGCCGGCGACCCCACGTTACGCTGACGCCTTCCAGGCGATCGGCCCGGCGGCGATCAAGCTCGGCCAGACCCTTGCGACCCGTCCCGATCTCGTCGGAGACATCGCGGCGAACGACCTGCTGCGGTTGCAGGACCAGCTGCCCCCCATTCCGTTCGAGACGATCTGCGCGGCGATGGAGGCGGGTCTCGGCCGCCCGCCGAGCGCCGTCTACGCGCACATCGACGAAACCCCGGTCGGCGCCGCCTCCATCGCGCAGGTCCACCGTGCCGTCACCACCGACGGCCGACAGGTCGCGGTGAAGGTGCTGCGCCCCGGCGTCGAGGCGGACTTCACCCGCGCGATCGACACCTACCAGTGGGCCGCCGCGCAACTCGAAGGGCTGGGCGGCGAAGCCAAGCGGCTGCGTCCGCGCCTGACTGTCGAGAACTTCCGCCGCTGGACGCTGCGCGAGCTCAACTTCCAGCGCGAGGCTGCATCGGCGTCCGAACTCGCGGAGTCGATGACTGCCGAGCCCGACTTCGTCGTCCCCGCGATCGATTGGCAGCGTTCGTCGACGCGTGTGCTGACGATGGAATGGATCGACGGCATCAAGCTGTCGAACCGACAGGCGCTGATCGACGCGGGTTATGACGTCAAAAAACTCGCCGACACGCTCGTCCACGCCTTCCTCCGCCAGGCGATCGCGGAAGGCTTCTTCCACGCCGACATGCACCAGGGCAATCTGTTCGCCCTGCCCGGCAACAAAATCGCCGCGATCGATTTCGGCATCATGGGCCGCATCGACCGGCGGGCGCGGGTGTGGCTGGCGGAGATCTTGTACGGCCTGATCACCGGCAATTACCGCCGCGTCGCCGAAATCCATTTCGAGGCGGGTTATGTCCCCGCCCACCATAACGTCGCCGAGTTCGCGACCGCGTTGCGGGCCGTGGGCGAACCGATGCGCGGGCTGCCGGTCAAGGACATGTCGATCGGCATGATGCTCGACGGGCTGTTCAGCATCACCCGCGATTTCGACATGGTGACGCAGCCGCACCTGCTGCTGCTCCAAAAGACGATGGTAATGGTTGAGGGCGTCGCGACCAGCCTCGACCCCGACATCAACCTGTGGGAATCGGCGGCGCCGTTCGTGCGCGAATGGATCCGCACCGAACTGGGGCCCGAGGCCGCGATCGCCGATCGCCTGATCCAGGACGTGCGCACGATCGCCGGCCTGCCCGAGCTGATCCGCCGCATCGAGGCGCGCTATCCCGCCCCCGGCGGCGAGCCTCCTGCCCCGCCGCTCAAGGAGATCGAGGTCGTGCGGATCGGCGGCGGCTGGCGCTATGCCGCGGTCGCGGTGCTGACCGCCTGCGCCAGCGTCGCGGCGACCTGGCTGGTGCTCCACTGACGGTGACGATGCGCCGGCCGCTCGCGCCCTTGTGGCTTGCGCGACCGTCGCGCTTTGCCGGGCTGAACGCGCGCGATGCCTGGCTTGGGCTGGCCGCGCTCGCCGCGCTGCTGCTCGCGACCCTGCTCGTCTTCGCGACCCCTGCCCCGCCCGCCACGACGCGTGAAGCCGCACATCGTGCCGACGAGCAGGCGGACGTCATGCTCTACGAAACGATCGTCGAGAGCGTGCGCCACGGCGGCAGCTATTACCCTGTCGCCGCCGATGCGATGCGCGCGGGCAATTACCCGCTCAAGCCCTTCGTCACCTTTCGCCTGCCGACGCTGGCGGTGGTGCAGGCGGCGATGCCTCCTGCCGTCATCATCGCGCTGCTCTACATGCTGGCGGCGGCGGTGGCGCTCGCCTGGTACGCGCGGCTCGCCCCCGTCTTCGCACGGCCGCCGCCGCGGTTGATTGCGCTGGCGTTGCTCGCCGGTGGACTGATGGCATTCGTGCAGTCGGACCTTGCCGCCTTCCATGAAATCTGGGCGGGGCTGTTCGTCGCGCTTTCGCTGGCGCTCTACCGCCCCGCCGCCTGGCTGCCGCCGGTCGCCTTCGGCTTGGCGGCCGCGCTGATCCGCGAAACCGCCGGACTGTATCTGGTGGTCATGGCCGCGCTTGCGCTCGTCGATGGGCGCCGGCGGGAAGCCGCCGCGTGGGTCATCGCCGGTCTGATCCTGGCGGTCGCGCTGGCGCTGCACGCGCAGGCGGTGGCGCAGGTGGTGCGGCCGCTCGATCCGGTATCGCCCGGCTGGGCCGGCCGCCTCGGCTTCGGGTTCTTCGTGCGGACGATGACGGTGTCGACCGCGCTGGCCATCGTGCCGCTCTGGCTCGCCGCACCACTCGTCGGCCTTGCGCTGTTCGGCTGGACGGCATGGCGCGATCCGCTGGCGGTACGGGTGGCGGCGCTGCTGGTCGCCTATGCCGTAGTGCTCAGCCTGTTCGGCCGGCTCGACACGTTTTACTGGGGGCTGCTGGTGGCGCCGTTGCTGCTCGTCGGCCTCTCCTTCGTTCCCGACGGGCTGCGTGATCTCGCCTACGCGGCGTTCGACCGGCGACGGATCACGGTGAAGAGGATCGTGCGATGAAGCGTATCCTGCTGGTCGTTGGCGGCGGCATTGCCGCGTACAAGGCGTGCGAGCTCATCCGGCTGCTCAAGCGGCGTGGCTATGCCGTCCGTTGCGTCATGACGGAAGGCGCCAGCCACTTCGTCACACCGATGACGCTCGCCGCCTTGAGCGAGGACCAGGTCTATACCAGCCTGTGGGACCTGAAGGACGAAGCGGAGATGGGCCACATCCAGCTCAGCCGCCAAGCCGACCTGATCGTCGTCGCACCCGCGACGGCGGACCTGATGGCGCGGATGGCAGCGGGTATCGCCGACGATCTCGCGACGACGCTGCTGCTCGCCACCGACACGCCGGTGCTCGCCGCCCCGGCGATGAACGTCCGGATGTGGCAGCATCCCGCAACGGTGCGCAATGTCGCGCAGCTGCGCCAAGACGGCGTCACCGTGCTGGAGCCCGACGCGGGTGCGATGGCGTGCGGCGAGTACGGACCTGGCCGCCTGCCCGAACCCGAAGCGATCGCTGCCGCGATCGACCGTGTGCTCAGCCCCCGCAATACCCCGCTCGCCGGCCGCCGCATTCTGGTGACCGCTGGCCCGACGCACGAGGCGATTGACCCGGTACGCTACATCGCCAACCGCTCGTCCGGGAAACAGGGCTTCGCCATCGCGGGCGCGCTCGCCGCCTTGGGCGCGGAGGTGGTGCTGGTCGCGGGCCCGGTCACGCTGGCAACGCCATCCGGCGTGCAACGCATCGACGTGGTTTCCGCACAGGATATGGCCGACGCGGTGCGCGCCGCGTTGCCTGCGGATGCCGCGGTGATGGTGGCGGCGGTCGCCGACTGGCGGGTCGAAGCCGCACCGCAAAAGGTCAAGAAGGGCGCGGAGCCGCCGACACTGGTACTCAGCGAGAACGTCGACATTCTGGCAAGCGTCGCGAAGGGCGCACAGCGACCCGGCCTCGTCATCGGCTTTGCCGCCGAGACCGAACATGTCGTCCCCCACGCCATCGCCAAGCGCGAGCGCAAGGGCGCCGACTGGATCGTCGCCAACGATGTATCGGGCGACGTGTTCGGCGGCGACAGCAACACCGTGAATGTCGTGACCGCCGACGGCGTCGAATCGTGGGACCGGCTGGACAAGGACGCGGTGGCCGAACGCCTTGCGGCACGCATCGCGGAGACACTCACCCGTTCTTGATCTGTTCGCGCGATCAGAATAGCCTTCCTTTGCTCAAGAGGGAGGATGACCATGAGCCCCTATGTGACCTTAGGCGCGGCCGATACGACGGTGGCGCACGCCTTCTATGACGCGGTGCTCTCGACGATCGGCTGGTCGTCGCATGCCGCTTTTCCCGGATGGCGTGGCTATTCATCGGGCGGTGGTGGTGAGGGGCTGACGCTCTGGATCTGTGCGCCCTTCGATGGCGCGCCGGCCAGCGCGGGCAACGGTACGATGATGGCGTTTGCGGCGGCGACGGCGGCAGAGGTCGATGCCTTCCACGCCGCGGCCATGGCACACGGCGGACAGGACGAAGGCGCGCCCGGTCCTCGCCCGCATTACGGCCCGCATTGGTACGCCGCCTACTTGCGTGATCCGACCGGCAACAAGCTCGGCGTCGTCTGCAACGGCTGATGGACCCATTCGACAAGCCGGTCGCTTCGGGGTTAAGAGCAGGTGATGACCGCAGTTTCGATCCGTATCCTCCGCCTGCCGAACGGCGAAGGCCTGCCATTGCCCAGCTATGCCACGGCAGGCGCCGCGGGCATGGATGTCGTCGCCGCCGAGGCGCTGACGCTTGCGCCCGGCACGCGAGCAGCCGTGGCGACAGGTTTCGCGCTGGGGATTCCGGACGGATATGAGGTGCAGGTACGGCCACGGTCGGGGCTGGCGCTGAAGCACGGCATCACCTGCCTCAACACACCCGGCACGGTCGACAGCGACTATCGCGGCGAGGTGAAGGTGATCCTGATCAATCTGGGCGAAGCGCCCTTCGTCATCGCGCGCGGGGATCGCATCGCTCAACTGGTCCCTGCCCCGGTCCAGCGCGCGACACTGGAAAGCCTCGACGCTCTCGACGATACTGCACGCGGCGACGGAGGGTTCGGATCTACGGGACGATGATCAGCGCATGGCTTTTTGCGGCACAGCTTGCCGGCGCATCGCCCATGCCGATGCCGCCGCAGGACTGGAGCGTGCTGGCACCGTTGCCGCTAACGCGCGATGCCGATGATGGCGCGGGCGTGTCGGCGTTCGTGCGCAGCGAGGTACAGGCCGGCCGCTGCCATGCGGCGACCGCGACACCCACCGGCTCGATGTTGAAGGTCGATCTGGCGGTGCTGCTAGCGGCGCCGGGACAGCCGCGGCGGATCGTGCCCCGCGCCATCGGCTGCCCTGCGGTCGAGCAATATGCCGCGGGCCTCGTGTCCAGCATGGTGCGCAGCACGTCCCCGGTCGCACCGGTCGACGCAGGCAGCTGGTACCGGACCAGCCTCACCTTCTCCTGGTCGCAATGACGCCCGGCGCCATGGCCGCCACGTGAGCCTGTCTGACGACGAACTCAGCCGCTACGCCCGCCACATCATCCTGAAGGAGGTTGGCGGCGCCGGTCAGCAGCGCTGGCGCGAGGCGCATGTGCTCGTCATTGGCGCAGGGGGGATCGGTTCGCCCGCGGTCCAGTATCTCGCCGCCGCGGGCGTCGGCACGCTGACCATCGTCGATGATGATTCGGTCGACCTGTCAAACCTGCAGCGCCAAACGATCTACGCGACCGCCGACATCGGGCGCAGCAAGGCCGAGGCGGCGGCGGCGGCGGCACAGCGACTCAATCCATATGTCTTGGCGCAGCCGGTCTGCCTGCGCGTCGATGCCACGTCGGTAGCGCCGCTGGTCGCAGCGGCGGACGTGGTGCTCGACGGCTGCGACAATTTCACGACGCGGCTGCTTGTGGCGGATGCCGCTTTTGCCGCGCGGCGCCCGCTGGTGTCCGCGGCGATCGGCCAGTTCGACGGGCAGCTCGGCGTGTTCCGTGGCTGGCAGCCGGACAAGCCCTGCTACCGCTGCTTCGTCGGCGACGATCCCGAGCGCGCCGGTGTCAGCTGCGCCGAGGACGGCGTGCTGGGACCGATGGCGGGGATGGTCGGCAGCCTTGCCGCGCTGGAGGTGCTGCGTGCACTCTACCCCTTCGGCGGCGATGCGGCCGGCAAGCTGCTGCTCGCCGACACGCTCGACCTGCGGTTCCGCACGCTGACGCTGCCCAAGGATCCCGGCTGCCGCACCTGCGGCGGCGGCTGACGGATCAGCCGAGCAGCCCTTTCGCGAAGCTGCGTACCGCCGGCCCGATGTCGGGCCGCGCGAGCGCCAGCGCGAAGTTCGCCTGGATATAGCCCGCCTTGTCCCCGCAGTCGTAGCGGGCACCGTCGAAGGTGAAGCCGTGGAAGGGCTGCTGGCCGATCAACTGCGCCATTGCATCGGTCAGCTGGATTTCGCCACCCGCGCCCTTTTCCTGCCGCTCCAGGATCCGCATCACCTCGGGCTGCAGGATGTAGCGGCCGGGGATCATCAGGTTGGACGGCGCGGTGCCCTTCGCCGGCTTCTCGATCAGCGCGGCGACCTCGGTCAGCCGTCCATCAGTCTTGCCGGGAGAGATGATGCCGTATTTGTCCGTCTCGCTGTCTGCGACCTCGAGCGCGCCGACGATGTTGCCGCCGACCTTCTCGTAGGCCGCGACCATCTGCGCGACGAAGCCCGGCGTGCCCACCATCAGCTCGTCGGGCAGCAGCACGGCGAAAGGCTCGTCGCCAACGATTTCCCGTGCACACCAGACGGCATGCCCCAGCCCCAGCGGCTCCTGCTGACGGATGTAGACGGGGCTGCCCGGCTTCATCCGCGTGCCGTTCACCACGTCGAGGCTCTTGCCCCGCGCGCGCATCGTTGCCTCGAGCTCGTAGGCGATGTCGAAATGGTCTTCGAGCGCATGCTTGCCGCGGCCGGTGACGAAGATGATCTGCTCGATCCCCGCCTCCAGCGCTTCATCGACCGCATATTGGATCAGCGGCTTGTCGACGACCGTCAGCATCTCCTTGGGCATCGCTTTGGTCGCGGGCAGGAACCGCGTGCCGAGACCAGCCACCGGAAACACCGCCTTGCGTACGGGCTTGATCGTCATCGGTCCCCCAAAAAACTGTTCCGCCGATGTGGCGGTGTAAACGTTTATTCGCCTGTTAAGCCGCGCCGCAGTAATCGTGCGGGATGATCAGGACAAGTCGCCCCAAGACGCTCGTCATCTTTGGCACACGGCCCGAAGCCATCAAGCTGTTTCCGGTGGTACGCGCGCTGCAGGAATTGAACGAGGTCGAGGTCGCAACCTGCGTGACGGCGCAGCATCGCGGGCTGCTCGACCAGGTGCTGGAGATCGCGGGCCTTGCGCCGGACATCGACCTCGACCTGATGGAGCCGGGGCAGACGCTCGACCGGCTCACCGCGCGGCTGCTCACCGGACTGGGCGAGGTGATGGATCGGGTGCTGCCCGCGCGCGTGATCGTGCAAGGCGATACCGCAACGGCGATGGCAGGCGCTCTGGCGGCTTATTATCGCAAAATTCCGGTCGCACACGTCGAGGCGGGGCTGCGCTCGGGCGACATCTACCATCCCTGGCCAGAGGAGGTGAACCGCCGGATCGTAGCGCCGATCGCCGATCTGCATTTCGCACCGACCGACACCGCTGCCGCCGCACTGGCGCGCGAGAATGTGACCGCGGGCGTCCACGTCACCGGCAACACCGTCATCGATGCGCTGCACTGGACACGCGGGCGGATCGCGGAGTCACCTGCACTGGCGCAGGACCTAGACTCGCTGCTCGCGGCATTCGCCGGCAAGCGGATCGTACTGGTGACCACGCACCGCCGCGAGAATTTCGGCGACGGCATGGCAGCGATCGGGCGGGCGATCGCGCGGATCGCGGCGCGGCCGGATGTGGCGGTGCTGTTCCCCATGCACCCCAACCCCAATGTCGCAGCAGTCATGAACGAAGTGCTACCCGCATCGCCCGCCGTCGCCCGGATCGCGCCGCTAGACTATCCGCACTTTATCCGTGCGCTGGATGCCTGTTCGCTGGCGCTGACCGATTCGGGCGGCGTGCAGGAGGAAGCGCCTGCGCTCGGCAAGCCGGTACTCGTCATGCGCGACACTACCGAACGACCGGAGGGCGTCAGCGCAGGCACGGCACGGCTGGTCGGAACGGACGAGGATCGCATCGTTTCCGAAGTCTTCACGCTTCTTGATGACAAGGCTGCCTACGCCGCCATGGCCCGCGCCCACAATCCGTTCGGCGATGGCCATGCCGCCCGCCGGATCGCAAGGATCGTCGCCGATGATTTCGGACTCTGAATTGAAGGTCGTCGTCCTCGGGCTGGGCTACATCGGCTTGCCCACCGCAGCGGTCATCGCACGCACCGGCGCAAAGGTGCTGGGCGTCGACGTCACGCAGTCGGTCGTCGACACCGTGAATTCGGGCCGCGTGCATATCGAGGAGGTCGATCTCGACGGCTTGGTTTCTGGCGTGGTCGCACGGGGATCACTGCGTGCATCGACGATGATCGAGCCGGCCGACGTGTTCGTCATTGCGGTACCGACGCCCTTTGCGGATGATCATGCACCCGACATCGGGTTCGTGCTGCAGGCCGCGACGACGATCGCCGGGGTGCTGAAGGCAGGCGACACCGTCATCCTCGAATCGACCTCACCCGTGGGCACGACCGAGCGCGTCCGCGACCTGCTGGCCCAGCTGCGCCCCGACCTGCGCGTGCCGGGCCGGGCGGGCGAAGCGGCCGATGTCGCGATCGCTTACTGTCCCGAGCGGGTGCTGCCCGGCCGTATCCTCGTCGAGCTGATCGACAACGACCGGGTGATCGGCGGCATTACTCCGCGGTGCGCACGCAAGGCGCTGACCTTCTACCGCCGCTTCGTCCGTGGGGCCTGCGTCACCACCAATGCCCGCGCGGCCGAGATGACCAAGCTGACGGAAAATGCGTTCCGCGATGTCAACATCGCCTTCGCCAACGAGCTTAGCCTCGTCGCCAATACGATGGGCGTGGACGTGTGGGAGGTGATCCGGCTTGCCAATCGCCATCCCCGCGTCAACATCCTGCAGCCGGGGCCCGGCGTCGGCGGTCATTGCATTGCGGTCGACCCCTGGTTCCTCGTCCATGCCGATCCGGCCAATACGCCGCTGATCCGCACCGCGCGGCTGGTGAACGACGGCAAGACCGATCATGTGATCGCGCAGGCAAGCGCTCTCATCGCAGCGCGTCCCGAGGCGCCGGTCGCCTGCCTGGGGCTGGCATTCAAGGCGAACATCGACGATTTCCGCGAGAGCCCCGCATTGCGCGTCGCCGAGGCGCTGGCGACCCGATTCGGCCCGCAGGTGCGGATCGTCGAGCCGTACGCCGAGCAGCTGCCGCCCAAGTTGGCGGCGACGGGCGCCAGCCTGATCGACATCGACACCGCGATCGAGCAATGCCCGATCATGATCGTGCTGGTCGACCATGACGTCTTCCGCTCGGTCCCGCTGGAAGAGCGAAACGGCAAATCGGTGCTCGATACGCGCGGCATCTGGCCGGACCAGCCGCCGGTCGCATCACATCACGAGGGTTTGCGCCTGGCCGGGTGAGGCTTTCACCCAGGGTTCAGGGTGTTGCCGGCAGGAGCGGTGCGGCCTATCAGCCGGCCCTGCTCGATCCCACAGGTTTTCATGCTCAAGAAGCTGCTCAAGGCGCGCCGTGCGGCGGCCGCTCCTGCCCCTACGATTCCCGATGGCGATCGTGTCTATGCGATTGGCGACATCCATGGCTGCGACGACCAGCTCGCCCGGTTGCTGGCCGCCATTGCCGAAGACGAAGCAACACGCGGACCCGCGCGCACGACGCTGATCTTTCTTGGGGACCTGGTCGATCGCGGGCCGGCCTCGGCGGCGGTGATCGAGCGGCTTCGCCAACTCGCCGACACCCGGCCCGACACACGCTTCCTGCTCGGCAATCATGAGGAGGTCTTCCTCGACGCCCTGGACGGTGATCCCAAGGCGCTGCGCATGTTCTGCCGAATCGGGGGGCGCGAAACCATTCTGAGCTATGGTGTCGATGCGGCCGCCTACGACCGGATGGACTATGACGAGTTGCATCAGGCGATGACGCGCCATGTGCCGCCAGACCATCAGGCATTCGTCGCGGGTTTCGAAGATATGATCGTCATCGGCGACTATGCCTTCGTCCATGCCGGCGTCCGGCCCGACACTGATCTGGCGTCTCAACGCAGCGCCGATCTGCGCTGGATCCGCAAGCCGTTCCTGGAGCACACCGGGTCCCTAGAGAAGGTCGTCGTGCACGGGCACACGATCAGCGAGACGCTCGACGTGCAGGGTCACCGGATCGGCGTCGATACAGGCGCGTATCAGACAGGGCGCCTCACCGCGCTGGGCCTCGAAGGGGCTGAACGCTGGACCGTGCAAGTCGAAGGGATAGATTGAGCCGCCCAGGTGTTGAGGCGGCGGCATTGGGGGTTCACGCCAGATACCCTGATGCTATGACCCTCGCGACGGTCTCATTCGATGCCGTCGCAAAGCGCCGCCCGAGCACATGAACGGTCGGCGCGCGTGGGTTGTCTTGTTAACCGGTTTGTGGCAGGGCGACCCGGCACGAACGAAATGAGGGAGTTTTCTATGCGTCTTGGGAAGTATCTGATGGCGGCTGCGGCCGCGACGATGGCCGTCGCTCCGGCGGTTGCGGCGCCTGCCAACCCGGCAGCCAGCCTGTCGGTCTCGAAGTCGGTTCGCACCGGCTCGGCCTCGGCGAAGAAGAACGAGCTCGCCGGCGGCGGCATCCTGATCGCGGTTCTCGCAGCGGCTGCTGTGGTTGCCGGTATCGTCGTGGTCGCCGACAGCGACGACAACGCGGACAGCAACTAAGCTGACCAACAGCTTCGGCTGGGAAATAGCGGCCTTCGGGCCGCTATTTTTTTGCCTGGCGCAGATCCGCAAGCGAGGGGCGTGGGCGCCGCCCCATTCCAGTTAAGTCCGGGAACTCCGGGGACCTCGTGGTACACCGCTGAAGGCCTCAACCTGTCATACGGAGCCGGCGGATCGGCTCCCCTTCCCCAATGCTCGACCGCACGGCAGCCTTAGACATACGAAAACGCCGGCGCTGGGATGCCCAGCGCCGGCGTTTTCACAGCCGCAGGATGCGGAGGATCAGCGGCGGGGCTGAGCACCCGCCGGTGGCATCGCGCCGGGCATGCCAGGCATACCGCCCTGCTGGGCCTGCATCTGCATCTGGCGGACAACGGCTTCGGGCAGGAAGTCGATCAGATCGATGTCGAAGACCAGGGTCGATTTCGCGGGGATCGGTCCCTTCGTCTCCGCGCCATAGCCAAGCGAGGGCTTGATCCAGACGCGATACTTCGCACCCTTGGGCATCAGCTTGAGCGCTTCGGAGAAGCCGGGGACGACGCCCGCGACCGGCATGGGGGTCGGCTGCTGCGATTTGTCGAAGACGGTGCCGTTGAGCAGCTTGCCTTCATAGTTGATCAACGCGACGTCCGTGTCGGTCGGCTTGGGCGCACCCGGTGCGCCGGGCTGCAGCACCTTGTACTGGAGGCCCGAGGGCGTCGTGATCACGCCGCGGCCACGGGCGTTGCGGGTCAGGAAGTCGTCGCCCTGGCGAGCGAGCGCAAACGCCGCGATGCAGGCGAGCGCGATGCCGACCCAGAGATAGACGAGATAGCTGCGCTTGACGGGCTGCAGCGGAACGGCGGTGACGGTCGACATCAGGGCCCCTGGAGCTGTGGTGCCGGGCCGGCCGTCACCGGTTCAAAAGTCACAAAAGTCTCACCGACGCACGTGTTTCGCACACGCGCGTCGATGAATTTGCAAGGACTTACCGTGCGCCGTCGCGCTCGGCGCGCTTGCGCTCAAGCTTGCGGGCGCGGCGGACCGCAGCGGCACGCTCGCGCGCGCGCTTTTCCGACGGCTTTTCGTAGTGACGGCGCAGCTTCATCTCGCGATACACACCCTCACGCTGCAGCTTCTTCTTGAGCGCGCGAAGAGCCTGGTCGACATTGTTGTCGCGGACGACGATCTGCATAAAACCCAATCACTCCGGTCAATAGCTAGTGCGGCCGCAGACAAGGGGTCCGCGCCGTGCGAACGGTGCCCCTAGCAGCGACCTTGCCCCTTGGCAAGCACGGACGGGCCGCACGGCCTTCGTTACGACACGTCGATCCGTGGCGCGTTGACGGAGGGACGGAGGGGGACCTGCTGTCGCTAACGACTGTCCGCAATGGAGTTCGTGCTCGAGGCAGGCGCACGCGGCGACTCGAGTGCAGCGGCAGAGGTATATGGGCAGCGATTGCGTTCCCGCCTCACGTGACTCCCGGGCACCTCTTCGACTAGGCAGCGGCTTTGGAGCTAGGAGGTAAAGGCTTGGGCAAGGGAATGAGGCTGGTGACGCGGGCCTGGGCGCTGCTGCTGCTCGCCCTCGCGACTCCGGTGGTTGCCCAGCCCTCACCCATCGATACGGCGAGCCGCGAGCTCAGCACGGCCGAGAGCGACCTTGCTGCGGTCGATTCGGCGCTCGACGGCAAGGTGGATCGCGCAGGCCGCGCCGATCTGCGCGCGCGGGCCCTGGCGGCGCAGAGCGATGCACGCGATGCCGCCGATCAGCTGCGCGGGCAACTGGCACTGGTCGATGCGCGGATCGCCGGTCTGGGGCCGCCGGCGGCAGGTGTCGTCGAGGCGCCCGACATTCGGGCCGAGCGCAAGGCGCTGGCGCAGGCGCGCGACGCGCTCGATTCCAAGGTGAAGCGCGGACAGCTGATTGCGGTCGAGGCGGGGCAGCTGGTCGCGGAGATCGACGAGGCGCAGGCGGCGGAGATCGGCGAGCGCATCTCCGTCCGCTCGCCTTCCCCCGTATCCCCCACGTTCTGGGAGGAATTGCTGGCGGCCATGCCGCGCGACGCGCGTCGGGTGACAACGCTGATGCGGCGGGAATGGTCGCAGGGGGATGTGGCGCTGCGGGCTGGCAAACCGTGGGGCGCGCTACTCGGTACGGTCTTGGCGCTCGCGCTGCTGTTCCCGCTACGGCAATGGCTGCGGGGGATCGGGCAACGCTATCTGGTGAGCGACGCGCCGGGGCATCGTGTGCGGCGGTCGGCCAATGCGATGTGGCGGGTGCTGATCGGGACCGCGATGCCGACCGCCGCCGCGTTCGTTTTCGTGCAGGGACTGCAATGGGCGTCGCTGATCGCGCCCGCGTGGAGTTCGCTGGCCAACGCGCTGATTGGCGCGGCTGGATTTGCGGGCTTCACGGCGGCGGCGGGCGCCGCCTTCCTGATGGCGCGCCAACCGTCGTGGCGGGTGGTGCCGCTGAGCGATGCGGTCGCCAGCGCCTTACGCCCGACAGTGTGGGTATTCGCCGGCCTGACCTTCCTCGTCATCCTGGTCGATGCCTTCAACACCGCGATCGGTGCGAGCCCGCCGGTGCTGCTGGCGACACAGGTGGCCGAGGCGATCGCGAACCTGCTGCTGATCGGCGGCACCCTGCTGGTGATCGGCCGGCTGCGCGCACGGGCCGCGGTCAGCGGGGAGGATGCGCAGGAAACAGCGACCAACGTCGGCGTGGGCGCGGCGACCGTCGTGCTGTGGCTGGTCGTCACGGGTGCCGCGCTCGCGCTGCTGGCGGGCTATATCGGGCTGGCGGCGACGGTACTGCAGTTCGTGATGTGGGCAACGCTGCTCGGGATTTGCACCTACCTCTTGATGATCGTCATCGACGATGTCGCGACCAGCCTGTTCCAGCGCGACAGTCGTGTAGGCACGACGCTGCGCCACGGCGTCGGCGTGCGCGGCAGCGCCGTGGACCAGTTCGGGGTATTGCTGTCGGCGGTGCTGCGACTGGCGGTCGTGATCATCGCGCTGGGGCTGGTGCTGTATCCGTTCGGCGCCGGCTTCGGATCGGTGCTGGACCGCCTGAGCGGTCTGGCGCGCGGGGTGCAGATCGGCGGCATCGCGATCTCGCCGGGCAGCATCCTGCGCTTCGTCGCGGTGCTCGCCATCGGGCTGTTCCTGGTGCGGCAGTTCATGAGCTGGCTCGACCAGCGCTACCTGCCGACCACCGACCTCGACGGCAGCGTGCGCAATTCGATCCGGCTGATCGCACGCTATGTCGGCGTCGCGCTCGCGATCATCTGGTCGCTCGCCGCGCTCGGCATCGGCATGGAGCGGATCGCGCTGCTGCTCTCCGCGCTGTCGGTCGGGATCGGCTTCGGTTTGCAGGCGATCACGCAGAATTTCGTCTCCGGCCTCATCCTGCTCGCCGAACGGCCGATCAAGATCGGCGACCTGATCCGTGTCGGCACCGATGAGGGCGACGTGAAGCGGATCAACGTGCGCTCGACCGAGATCGAGCTGGCCGACCATTCGACGCTGATCGTGCCCAATTCGGAACTCATCACGAAATCGGTGCTCAACAAGACGCTCAGCGCGCCGCTCGGGCGTATCCAGGTGCAGTTCACCGTGCCGATCGAGGCGGATGCCGACCACGTGCGCGAACTGGTGCTGGAGACGTTCGCGGCGGAGCCGGCGATCCTGGCAACGCCCGAGCCCAAGGCCTTCATCGACGGCATCGCGGACGGGCGGGTGCGGTTCAACTGCTTTGCGCATGTGGAGAGTCCCCGGGCGGCATATGGCGCGCGTAGCAACGTGCTGATGGTGCTGCTGCGACGCATGCGCGAGGAGGGAGTCCAACTGGGTACGGTGCCGCAGAAGCTGGAGCTGGTATCGGCATTGCCCCACCCCGACACGACGGCGACCGAGCCGACCGCGCCCTGATCGGCTTGCCGGGTCATGGCGGAGGGGATAGCCCTCGCCGCCATGACCCGCCTGCCCGACAGCCCGCCCGCCCCACCGCGTGCCCACGAGCATGTCGTCATCGTCGGAGGCGGCTTTTCGGGAACGCTGTTCGCAATCAATCTGCTGCGCCACGAGGGGCCGCGGGCGACGCTGATCGAACGGCGGCCGACGCAGATGGCGCGTGGCGTCGCCTATAGCGCGGCGCATGCCGAGCACCTGCTCAACGTGCGCGCGGGCAACATGAGCGCGTTGCCCGACGATCCGAGCCATTTCGTGCGCTGGTTGCAGGCGGAAGGCCTGGGCGATGCCACGACCTTCGTGTCGCGGCGGGTATATGGGCAGTATCTGCGCGGGTTGCTGGACGCGGCGATGGCCGCGCATCCGGGGCGGATCGCACTGATCGAGGGCGACGTGCGGGCCATCGAGCGCATGCGGGGCGGCGTGACGCTGTCGCTGCGTGGCGGAGACGAAATCGTGGCGGATGCTGCGGTGCTGGCGCTGGGCAATCTGCCGCCGCATGACCCGGGCGGCATTGATCCGGCCGCGTTGCCGGCGGGGTGCTATCTCTCCGATCCATGGGCGGGGGACATCGCCGCGGACCTGACCGATGCCGACCGGGTCGTGCTGATCGGGAGCGGGCTGACCGCCATCGATGCGACGTTGACGCTGGAGGCGGCAGGGTTTCGGGGCGAGGTGCTGGCGCTGTCGCGGCGGGGCTTGCACCCAAGGGCGCATGCCGATCTGCCGGGGCAGCCGGGGTTGCGGGAGAAGCCGGTGGGATCGCTGTCGGCGCTGGTGCGGCATGTGCGGACCCGCGCCGACGCCATCGGCTGGCGGGCGGCGGTGGACGCGTTGCGGCCGTTGACGCAGTTGATGTGGGGGGCAGCGGATGCCGCAACCCGGGCACGCTTCCTGCGGCACCTGCGACCCTATTGGGACGTGCACCGGCACCGGCTGGCCCCGTCCATCGCCGCCAAGATCGATGCTTTTGTGGCGGCGGGGCGGCTGCGCTTCGTTGCGGGGCGGATCGTCTCGGCGGAGGCGGAGGGC
>ERZ941706.293-NODE-293-length-17061-cov-3.326767_pt1 | contig 17061 bp, 18 predicted proteins | sample MGYA00521232_ERZ941706 | MGnify/ENA primary metagenome ERZ941706 (study PRJEB32759, sample SAMN07749893) | skin metagenome | biome: transportation; feature: city; material: polyester macromolecule | host: Homo sapiens | place: Hong Kong:ER line | collected...
GCCGCCTCGGCGACATGGCCCGGCTCGGTCGCGTCGACCGCGCGCGGCATGCCGGTCTTGACGTTGCAGAAGGCGCAGGCGCGGGTGCACACGTCGCCGAGGATCATCACCGTCGCATGCTTCTTGGTCCAGCATTCGCCGATGTTCGGACAGGCGGCCTCCTCGCACACCGTGTTGAGCTTGAGCTCGCGCATCAACCGGCGCGTCTCGGCAAAGGCAACGCCGACCGGCGCCTTCACCCTGATCCAGTCGGGCTTGCGGGGACGCGGGGCGGGCGCCACGGGACGGGGATCGTTCATGCGCGGCAGATAGCGAGTGCCGCGCCCGCTTGCCAGCCCCCGCGCCTTATCCCAATGACGGAGCCGATAACGGAAAGGAGGATTGCGCGAATGATCGACTTTGCCGGACTGGTCGAGGGTTATCGCCGTTTCCGCGACAGCGGCTGGGCGGCGCAGCGCGAACGCTGGGACGAACTCAGCGGCGGCCAGAGTCCCCGCGTCATGGTGATCAGCTGCTCCGACAGCCGGGTCGATCCGGCGCAGGTGTTCGACACCAGCCCCGGCGAGATTTTCGTTGTCCGCAATGTCGCCGCGCTGGTCCCCCCGTACGAAACCACGCCCGGCCGCCACGGCGTTTCGGCGGCGCTCGAATTCGCGGTTCAGGTCCTGAAGGTCGGCGAGATCGTCGTCATGGGGCATGGTCTGTGCGGCGGCTGCCAGGCCGCGCTGCAGGCGAAGCTGCGCGACGCAGAGCCGGGCGAAGGCGGCTTCATCGCCAACTGGATCGCGTTGCTCGACGATGCGCGTAACAAGGTCGCCGCCGAGCACGGCACCGAGGGCCGGCCGGCCGAGCGGGCGATGGAACAGGCGGCCGTCGCGGTCAGCCTGGCCAATCTGCGCAGCTTTCCCTGGGTGCGCGACAAGGAGGCGGCGGGCACGCTGCGGCTCCACGGCGCATTCTTCGCGATTTCGGACGGCGTCCTCCACCTGCTGGACGAAGCCACGTCGCGCTGGGCGCCGGCGGCATGAGCGACGCGCCCCGCCCTTCCGCGTCCAATGTCGCGCTGCTGATCGATGCCGACAATGCCAGCCCCGCCGGCATCGACCCGGTGCTGAGCGTGCTCGCCGAGCTGGGCACGGTGAACATCCGCCGCGCCTACGGCAACTGGGCCAAGCCCGCGCTCAACAAGAGCTGGGCGCCGCTCTGCCACCGCTACGGCATCGAGCCGCAGCAACAGTTCGACATCACCAAGGGCAAGAACGCCACCGACATGAAGATGACCATCGACGCGATGGACCTGCTGTTCCGGGGCCGCGTCGATGCCTTCGGGATCATGAGCTCGGACAGCGACTTCATGCCGCTCGCCATGCGGCTGCGGCAGGACAACATCACCGTCTACGGCTTCGGCAATCCGACCACGCCCGAGGGATTCCGCGAGGCGTGCAACCGCTTCATCGACGTCTCTGCGCTGGTGAAGTCGGCGGAGGCGGACAATGGCGCGGCCGAGGCGGCGCAGCCCGCCAACCCCTCGGCGAGCGAGGGCGGCCCGGTCGACGACGATCTCATCGACCTGCTCGGCCGCGCGTGGAAGGCCTCGAAGCGCGACGAGGCGGGCTATGCCCTCATCAGCGAGGTTGGCCAGCGCGCTGGCAACCGATCAAGTTTCGACACGCGCAACTATGGCCATGCCAGCCTGTCGAAGCTGTTCGCCGCGACCGACCATTTCCACATGAAGAAGCGCGAGAACGACGGCCAGTGGGTGGTGAAGCGGGTGCGTTAGTTCCCGTGCAATATTTTCCAGGTAATTGCAGCGTCCGCTAAGGAGGCACGATTATCACACGTCCGAAACAACGCATCGGCGAGTCGAACCGCTCGCGCGTCGAGAGCCATGCGGCTGCCGGATTTGCGAATTGGAGCTTCGTAACCTTGGGCATACTGTTGTCCGGTCGATTGCCGGACAATATCGATAGCCGTAGGTGGGTAAAGCTTGATTCGGTCTGGGACGATGCTTCCGCCCTCAACCTCATCGCAGCATCCATCTCTGCGATCTTGTCAACGATCTGGGCGGCGATGTCGGGACGGACGGCACCAGCGGCCGTCTCCCCGCTCTGCGCGTTCCTGCTTCATCTTCCAATGACCTTCTTGCTTGTGGTCGCGACATCTCCGGCGGAGACAAACTCAGTGTCGGCGTTCGTCGCACTATTTACCGGGCTGATCGTGTTCATCAAATCGATCGGCATCCTCGTCACCATGACGTTGGTGGCGTTTGTCGCGGCGACTGCCGGGGCGGGCGTCGGCGTTGCAGCACACGATCATGTCATGGCAAAGCTTTCGCGAGGTCACCGACGCTAAGGCTTAGAACTGTCGTCAATGGCGGACATTGCGAAGACGAGCTATGCTCAGCCTGCAAATCCCTCACCGCGTCGGCGTCTGGTAGGTCGCCCGCCCCGGCTGAAACGAATAGTCAGCCAGTCGCTCCGATCACAGCACCTGTCAGCGTTTCGTTGGCTATTCGAGCGCGCCGGGCTCGATGAACCCATCCGAAAATCTTAGCTGGCAGAATCGATAGGAGGGTCGCCGCCGACGCCAGTCCCAAAGGACCCCATATGGCGATGCCATAGCCCGTTGCCACCGGATCGGCATCCCCGAAAATTTTCCATATGATCAGGGCAAAAATCAAGGCCATACCGATCATGGGTGCAATCACATACCTCTCATGGGTCAAGAAGTGGATCGAAACAACCGATGCGATAAAAAGCGACACAATCGGAGTTACGAGAAACGGGCCGAATATGACAGACAACAGCATCGAACCGTGTGAGATCTGTGAGTGATCGGACCCCGGCAACGTCGCGGACGCAAACAAGAGGGAAATCCAAGTAATGACTGGCAGAACGACACACGACATGAAAACGAGCACCACCCCGCCGAGATAGCGGAGCAGATGCGTCGCTATGGATGCCTGATCTTTTCTGACCGCAATAATTTGCACGTGCCGGATATCCCGTTGATCCGGCAGGAATACGACTATCGCGTTAATTTTTTGTAGGTCGCGCGCCCCGGCTTCAACGCATCCTCGCCGAGCCGGCGGACCTTGTCCTCTTCATAGGCCTGAAAATTGCCTTCGAACCATTCGACGTGGCTGTCGCCTTCGAAGGCGAGGATGTGGGTGGCGAGGCGGTCGAGGAAGAAGCGGTCGTGGCTGATGACCACGGCGCAACCCGCAAAACTTTCCAGCGCCTCTTCAAGCGCGGCAAGCGTTTCGACGTCGAGGTCGTTGGTCGGCTCGTCGAGCAGCAGGACATTGCCGCCCTCCTTCAGCATCTTGGCCATGTGCACGCGGTTGCGTTCGCCGCCAGACAGCTGGCCGACCTTCTTCTGCTGGTCGCCGCCCTTGAAGTTGAAGGCGCCGACATAGGCGCGGGTCGCCATCTGGTGCTTGCCGATGGTCATGTAGTCATGGCCGCCGGACACTTCCTCCCAGACATTCTTGTTCGCGTCGAGCGCGTCGCGGCTCTGGTCGACGAAGCCGAGGCGCACCGTCTCGCCGATCTCCACCTTGCCGTCGTCGGGCTGCTCCTGCCCGGTGATGAGCTTGAACAGCGTGGTCTTGCCCGCGCCATTGGGGCCGATCACGCCGACGATGCCGCCCGGCGGGATGGAGAAGCTGAGATTTTCGAACAGCAGCTTGTCGCCGAAGCTCTTGGTCACGCCATTCACGTCGATGACCTTGCCGCCCAGCCGCTCGGGCGTCTGGATAAGGATCTGCGCCTTGCCCGGCGTGCGGTTTTCCTGCGCCGCGACCAGCTCGTCGAACGCCTTCAGCCGGGCCTTCGACTTGGTCTGGCGGGCCTTGGGACTCTGCCGGATCCAAGCGAGCTCGTCCTGGATCGCCTTTTGCCGCCCCTGGTCCTCGCGCGCTTCCTGTTCGAGCCGCTTGGCCTTCTTTTCGAGATAGGTCGAATAATTGCCTTCGTAGACGAAATAGCGGCCCCGATCGAGTTCGAGGATCCAGCCCACCACATTGTCGAGGAAATAGCGGTCGTGGGTGACGAGGATGACGTTGCCCGGATAGTCGACCAGATGCTTTTCGAGCCAGGCGACGCTTTCGGCGTCGAGATGGTTGGTCGGTTCGTCGAGCAGCAGGATGTTCGGCTTTTCGAGCAGCAGGCGGGTAAGCGCGACGCGACGCTTTTCGCCACCCGACAGGCTGGTGACCGGACTGTCGCCGGGCGGACAGCGCAGCGCCTCCATCGCGATTTCCAGCTGGTTGTCGAGCGTCCAGCCATCCACCGCGTCGATCTTTTCCTGGAGCGTCCCCATCTCTTCCATCAGCGCGTCGAAGTCGGCGTCGGCGGGCGGATCGGCCATCAGCGTCGAAATCTCGTTGAAGCGGTCGACGAGGTCGGCGACGGGGCGGACCCCGTCCATGACATTTTCCTTCACCGTCTTGGTGGGGTCGAGTTCAGGCTCCTGTTCCAGATAGCCGACGGTGATCCCCTCGCCCGCCCATGCCTCGCCAGTGAACTCGGTATCGCGGCCCGCCATGATCTTCATCAGCGTCGACTTGCCGGTGCCGTTGGGGCCGACGATGCCGATCTTCGCGTCGGGGTAGAATTGCAGGTGGATGCCATTGAGCACCGGCTTGGGGGCGCCGGGAAAGGTCTTGGTCAGACCCTTCATCACGAAGCTGTACTGGGCGGCCATGCTGTGTCCTTGAAGAGAAGGGCGCGCCAGCCGGAGGCGGCCGCGCTGCCGGGTCAGGGTCGGGGCCTCACCTAGCGAGCGGCCCTATGCCGGACAAGTCGCGATTGCATGGCGACACACGGCTGATAGTGTCTGCGCCATGAAACTTCCTGTCGCGCTGCTCGCGCTCGCCGCCCCGCTCGTCCTCGCACCGCCCGCCCCGGCGCAGGACGCCATCGCCATCACGGCCTTGCAGCGGCAGGCGAAAGGCGATCCGACCGCCTTCGCCATCGTCGAGGGGCTCACCACCGAGATCGGCCCCCGGCTTGCCGGGTCGGACGCCGAGCGGCGCGCGCGCGACTGGGCGGTGAAGCGGCTGACCGAGCTCGGCTTCGCCAATGTCCGGATCGAGCCTTTCACTTTGCCCTATTGGGAGCGGGGAATCGAGACCGCCGCCGTGGTCGCGCCTTATCCGCAGCCGCTGGCGATCACCGCGCTCGGCAACAGCGCTTCGACCGGGCCGAAGGGTCTGATCGCTCCGATCACCTATTTTCGCAGCTACGCCGACCTGATCGCCGCCGCGCCGGGCAGCCTCAAGGGCAGTATCGCCTTCGTCGATCACGCCATGGCGCCGACGCAGGATGGATCGAGCTATGGCTTCGCGGGTCCGGCGCGCTGGACCGGCGCGAACGAGGCGGCGAAGCGCGGGGCGGCGGCGATCGTGATCCGCTCGGTCGGCACCGACCATCACCGCAACCCGCATGCGGGCGGCACCACCTTCGACAAGGGCGTGAAGCCCATTCCGGCGGGCGCGCTCTCCCTGCCCGACGCCGACAATCTCCGCCGCATGGTCGAGCGCGGCGCGCCGGTGACGCTGCGGCTGACGCTGACCCCGACGACGAAGCCCAGCGTGGAATCGGGCAATGTCGTCGCCGAGCTGCCGGGCAGCGATCCCTCGCTCGCCCCGATCCTCGCCGCCTGTCATCTCGACAGCTGGGACCTTGCGACCGGGGCGTTCGACGACGCCGCCGGCTGCGCGATCATCACGGCCGCGGCAAAGCTGGCGCATGCCGGAACGCGGCCGAAGCGGACGATCCGGTTGCTCTGGGCCGGGGCGGAGGAAGTGGGCGTGTTCGGCGGCGAGGCCTATGGCGAGGCGCACAGGAACGAGCCGCACGCGCTCGCGATGGAGTCCGATTTCGGGGCCGACCGGGTGTGGCGCGTCGATTTCAAGCTGCCGCAGGAGTCCATGCCGCTGGCCGACCGGATCTCGGCTGCGCTCGCCCCGCTCGGCATTGCGCGCGGGACCGGCGAGGCGGGCGGCGGCGCGGATACCGAAGCGATCGCGAAGGCGCGCGGCGTTCCGATGATCGACCTGCAGCAGGACGGCAGCCGCTATTTCGACCTGCACCACACGCCCGACGACACGCTCGACAAGATCGATCCTGCCCAGCTGGCACAGAATGTCGCGGCCTGGGCGACTGTGTTCGCCATCGCCGGTCAGGACGACCGGCTGCGGGACAGCGCGCAGTGAAGCGGCTGATGGTCTGCGCCGCACTGCTGCTGGCCGGATGCGGCGGGCAGAGCGGGGTCGCCGACGGCGACTCGGCCGCCGCGCAGGCCGAGCATGTCAGCGAGCTCGAGCGCGCCGCCGAAGAGGCCGTCGCCGAGGTGGAGCGCGAAGCCTTGGCCGAAGTGCCGGCCCCGGTTCCACTCGAAGCATCGAGCGCGCCTGGCGGAGCCCCGACCGGCGAGGCAACGGCGTCAGAGTGACGGCGATCAGGCGGCTTCGCGGGCCAGCGGCGCCGCGGCGCGGACACCAGCATCGACTGCGCTTTCGAACTGCGCGAAATTGTCGATGAACAGTCCGACCAGCTTTGCCGCCGTGGCGTCATAGTCGGCCTTTTCCGCCCAGGTCTCGCGCGGGTCGAGGATGGCGCTGTCTACGCCGGGCACCGCCACGGGCACGTCGAAGCCGAAATTGGGATCGCTGCGGAAGCTGGCCTCGTTGAGGCTGCCGTCGAGCGCGGCATTGAGCAGCGCGCGGGTGACGCGGATCGGCATGCGGCTGCCTACGCCATATTTGCCGCCGGTCCAGCCGGTGTTGACCAGCCAGCAGCGCACCCCGCCCTTCGCGATGCGCTCCTTCAGGAGATTGCCGTAAACCGTCGGGTGGCGCGGCATGAAGGGTGCGCCGAAGCAGGTCGAGAAGGTCGCTTCGGGCTCGGTCACGCCGATTTCGGTTCCCGCGACCTTGGCGGTGTAGCCCGACAGGAAATGATACATTGCCTGGTCGGGAGTCAGCCGCGCGATCGGGGGCAGCACGCCGAAGGCATCGGCGGTCAGGAAGATGATGTTGCGCGGCACCGGCCCCAGATTGTCGGCGCTGCAATTCGGAATGAAATCGATCGGATAGGCGCCCCGGCTGTTCTCCGCGAGCGTCGCGTCGTCGAGGTCGAGCGTGCGGGTGTCGGGGTCCATCACGACATTTTCGAGCACGGTGCCGAAGCGGCGGGTGGTCGCAAATATTTCCGGCTCGGCTTCCTCGGAAAGGCGAATCATCTTGGCGTAGCAGCCGCCTTCGAAATTGAAGACCGCCGTATCCGACCAGCCATGCTCGTCATCGCCGATCAGCGTGCGGCTGGCATCGGCGGACAAGGTGGTCTTGCCTGTGCCGGAAAGGCCGAAGAAGACCGCCGTGTCTCCGTCGGGGCCGATGTTCGCCGAACAATGCATCGGCATCACGCCGTCAGCGGGAAGCAGATAGTTGAGCAGGCCGAAAACGCTTTTCTTCATTTCGCCGGCATATGCGGTGCCGCCGATCAGGATCAGTTTTTCGGCATAGTTGACTGCGATCACCGTCTCGCTGCGGCAACCGTGGCGGGCAGGATCGGCGCGGAAGCTCGGCAGGTCGATGATCGTATATTCGGGGACGAAGCCGGCCAGCTCCGCCGCCGAAGGACGCACCAGCAGCGTGCGGATGAACAGATTGTGCCAGGCAAGCTCGTTGATCACCCGCACGTTGACCCGGTGCGCAGGCTGCGACCCGCCGAACAGGTCCTGCACATAGAGCGTGTCGCGCTCCTTCAGCGCGGCGACGAAATCGGCCTTCAGCGCGGCGAAATGGGCAGGGTCCATCGGGGCGTTCGACTTGCCCCACCAGATCGTTTCGGCCGTCTCCGCATCCTTGACGATGAACTTGTCCTTGGCCGAGCGGCCGGTGTGCGCGCCGGTTTCAACGACCAGCGGGCCGTCCTTGGCCAGCCGTCCCTCGCCGCCGCGCACGGCGCCCTCGACCAGCGGCGCGGTGCCGAGGTTCCAGTGGACGGTTGCACCGGTTTGGATGCCCTGCTGGGCAAGGCTCACGAATGGCTGGGCAGACATGGTTGCTCTCCTGTCGGGCCGGTGGATTGCGGGCAGGCGTGCTTTTCCCGTCGGTCATCGGCGATGCGAATTTTCCCCGGCGCGTATCGTGCGGACCATGGTGGGTCAAACCGAAAAGAGGTCGAAGCCCGGCCTGTCGCGGGACAGGCGCGTATGGGCCGCCAGGTGCCGCAAGCCGCGGGCGGTTGGCAAGCGCGCCGCCGCGCCCTAATCAGCTGGCTGCCGAAATGACCGAAACGCTCCGACCAACCGATCAGCAAGCGCCGCCCGCGCCGCCGCCCATGCCGCCCACGATCGCGCTCGTCGACGACGATCGCAACATCCTGACCAGCGTCTCTATCGCGCTGCAGGCGGAAGGCTTCGCCACCCGCGTCTATGCCGACGGCGATGCGGCGCTCAAGGCGCTGCTCGACAATCCGCCCGATCTTGCGGTCTTCGACATCAAGATGCCCCGCATGGACGGGCTCGAACTGCTCCGCCGGGTCCGCGAGAAGAGCGCGCTGCCGGTCATTTTCCTGACGTCGAAGGACGAGGAGCTGGACGAGGCGCTCGGGCTAGCCATGGGCGCGGACGATTATATCTCGAAGCCCTTTTCGCCCCGCCTGCTGATCGCCCGGATCAGGGCGATCCTGCGCCGCGCCGAACTGGCCAGGTTCGCGCCCGCCGCCGACGATGCGCCGCCCGCAGAGCCGATGCGGCGCGGCGAGCTGGAGATGGATCCTGCCCGTCACGACGTCCGCTGGCGGGGCAAGCCGGTCAGTTTGACCGTCACCGAATTTCTGATCCTCGAATCGCTTGCGCAGCGCCCCGGTGTCGTGAAGTCGCGCGCCACGCTGATGGACGTCGCCTATCAGGATGATGTCTATGTCGATGATCGGACGATCGACAGCCATATCAAACGCCTGCGCCGCAAGTTCCGCGAGATCGACCCCGATTTCGCCGCGATCGACACCCTCTATGGCGCCGGTTATCGCTTCGCCGAGAGCTGAGGGCTCGCCGCTCCGGCTGCACTGGTCGGCGCGGCTGTCGCTCACGTCGCGCATCCTTGCGCTCAACCTGTTCCTCATCGTCATCACTGCCGGCGGGCTTTTCTATCTCGACAGCTATCGGACGCGGCTGGTCGAGGAGCGGCGGCTGCGCGCGGAAGCGGAGGTGGTGATGGTCGCGCGGGGCTGGGGGCGGCTGCCGATGGCCGAGCGTCCGGCCTATCTCGCCGACATGGCATCGGCGACGCGCAGCCGGTTGCGCGTGTATCGGGCGGACGGCGCGAAGATCGCGGACAGCTTCGCGCTCGCGCCCCCCACCTATCGCATCCAGGGCACGGTCGGCGAAAGCCTCGACAAGACTGCGGCCCGCTTTCTCGACCGGCTGTTCGACTTTCTGGTGGGCACGCGCGGCATCCGCCGCTTCGCCGAGCCGGCGACCGACCGGGCCGAGGCATGGCCCGAAATACGGGCTGCCTCCCAGGGGGGGCGCGCAGCGATGATCCGCTATGCGCCCGATTTCACGCACGTCGTCAGCGCGGCGCACGTGGCGGAAAACGGTGGCGGCATCCGCTTCCTGCTGACCGCCAATCCGCGCGAAGTGCGCGCCTTCATCCGCGACGAGCGGCTGGGTCTCGCCATTCTCGGCATATTGACCATCCTGCTGTCGGCGTTTCTCAGCTGGTTCCTCGCGCGGACGATCGTCAAGCCGCTGCGTCAGCTCGTTCGCGCGGCGGTGCGGGTGCGGCTCGGCCGCTCGCGCGAGATCAACGTGCCCCGCCTGCCCAGCCGCCGCGACGAGATCGGGACGCTGGCGCGCGCGATCAGCGACATGAGCCAGGCACTGCGCGACCGCATCGATGCGACCGAGAGTTTCGCGGCCGACGTCGCGCACGAACTGAAAAATCCGCTCGCCTCGCTCCGTTCGGCACTCGACACGTTGGGATCGGTTCGCGATCCGGATCTCGCCGACCAATTGCTCGGCGTCGCGCGCGACGATGTGCGGCGGATGGACCGGCTGATCACCGACATCAGTGACGCGAGTCGGCTCGATTCGCAGCTGTCTCGCATAAGGTTCGACCGCATCGATCTCGGCGCGATGGTCGGCGAGCTGGTGGCGGGCCGGGCGACGCGACCCGGCGCGGAAGAACGCCGCCTTGCCTTCCGTCCGCCGTCGGCTGGCAGCACGCTGATCCTCGGCGACGACATGCGCATCGAACGCGCGATCGACAATATCATCGATAACGCCCTGTCCTTCGCGCCGCCCAATTCGCAGGTCGAAATCGGCGTAGCCCCGCTGGGAGCGGGGCTTGTGCGGCTCTGGGTTGCCGATCGCGGACCGGGCGTTCCACCCGGCGAGCGAGAGGCGATATTCCGGCGTTTCCACAGCAGCCGGCCGCCGGGCCAGTTCGGCCGCCACAGCGGCCTCGGCCTCGCCATCGCCCGCTCGGTGGTCGAAGCGCATCAGGGAAGCATCCGGGTGATCGACCGCCCCGACGGTGGCACGGGCGCATTGTTCGAGATCATCCTGCCCCGGGCGGACGCGGACGAAGACGAGATGGTGGAATGAGCGAAACGGGTTCGACCATCCATGCAACCGCCGTGTCGGCAGGCGGATCGGGCGTGCTGCTCCGTGGTCCTGCGGGGATCGGCAAGTCGGATCTTGCCCTGCGACTCATCGACCGCGGTGCGCTGCTCGTGGCGGACGACCGCGTCGAAATCGTGCGGCGGCGGGACGCCATCTTCGCTGCGCCGCCCGGACGGTTGCGCGGATGGTTGTCGATCGCGGGACTCGGACCCACACGCTTTCCATTCGCGAGCGAAACCCGCATCGCGCTCGTCTGCGATCTCGAATGCGATCCGCCGCGCCATCCGCTCGAGCGTCCGACCGAACCGCTGCTCGGCGTGCCGCTCCGCCGCCTCCGCCTCGATCCGCGCGCGGCGAGCGCGCCGCTGATGATCGAAGCGGCGTTGCGCGCGCTCGCCGAAGGCACGCCGCCGCCATTCGCCGATTGAGGCTTGCCGCGCGCGCCCGTGCGGCTATCTGACGGTGCGATGGAGGCCGCGCCACCCCGTTCCCCGCCGCAGCGGCTGTTGCTCGTCACCGGCTTGTCGGGCGCTGGCAAGACGACCGTCCTGAAGACGCTCGAGGACATGGGCTGGGAATCGGTCGACAATTTCCCGCTTCGCCTTGTCGATGCGCTGCTGGCCACCCCGGCGGCGGAAGGCGGCGCGGCGGCGGGCGCGCCGCTCGCCATCGGCTTCGACAGCCGTACCCGCGAGTTCGGGCCGCAGCGGCTGATCGAACAAATCAAGACGCTACGCGAACATGAAGGCTATGCCGTCTCGACGCTGTACCTCGACTGTTCGGGAGCGGAGCTGGAGCGGCGGTTCATGGAGACGCGGCGGCGCCACCCGCTCGCGCTCGACCGGCCGGCAAGCGACGGCATCGCGCAGGAGCGCGCGACGATGGAACCGGTTCGTCGCTGGGCCGAGACGGTGATCGATAGCACGCGGCTGAGCGCGCAGGACCTGGCGGCGCTGGTGCGCGATCAGTTTCAGCTCGCCGCCCCGCCGCGCACTGCGGTGACCGTGACCAGTTTCGGTTTTTCGCGTGGGGTGCCCCACAATGCCGACCTCGTCTTCGACCTGCGCTTCCTGCGCAATCCGCACTGGGTCGACCGGTTGCGGCCGATGACCGGGCTCGACCGGGAAGTCGCGGACTATATCGCCGCCGATACCGATTATGACGATGCGCTCGACCGGATGCGCAGCCTCATTCTCTTCCTGCTGCCGCGTTACGAGGCTGGAGGAAAGGCCTATGTCAACATTGCCTTCGGCTGCACCGGCGGCCGTCACAGATCGGTGCATGTGGCCGAACGCTTCGCGGGCTGGTTGCGCGATGCGGGCTTTTCGCCCACGGTGGTGCATCGCAACCTTTCCTCGCGGCCGATCGACGCCCTCGAAGGGCATCCGGGGCCGTCCGACCGGACTGTGACGCGTGCCGAACCTTGATCCGTCCTGCGGGAATGCCCGACCCGATGATGTCTCCCCTCCGTATTGCGAGCCGCATTGCCCGATGATCGGCCTCGTTCTCGTCACCCACGGCAATCTTGCGAGCGAATTTCTGGTCGCCATGCAGCATGTCGTGGGTGAACAGCCGCAGATCGCGGCGATCTGCATCGGTCCCAATGACGACATGGCGGCGCGGCGCGGCGATATCGCCGCCGCCGTTCGCGCGGTCGACGACGGCGCGGGTGTCATCATGCTGACCGACCTGTTCGGCGGCACGCCGTCGAATCTTGCCATATCGCTGCTGGATGCGGGACGCGCGGAGGTGATCGCCGGGGTCAACCTGCCGATGCTCATCCGGCTGGCAAGCGCGCGCAAGTCGATGGCGATCGGTGATGCCGTGGCGGCGGCGCGCGAGGCGGGCCGTAAGTATATCAGCGTCGCGTCCGAGCTGCTGGCATCGGAGAAATGATCCGGCGGAGCGAAACCGTCGGGATCGTCAACGAGCGTGGTCTGCATGCGCGGGCGAGCGCCAAGTTCGTTACGCTGGTCGCCGAGATCGCCGACGGCCTTGCCGTGACGGTAGAGCGCGACGGGCACAGCGCGACGGGCGGGTCAATCATGGGGCTGATGATGCTCGGCGCGGCCAAGGGCTCCGCGATCGCCATCCACGTCGAGGGCGCGGACGAGGCGCGGGTAGAGGCGGCGCTGGGGCGGTTGGCAGGCCTCGTCCGCGACGGCTTCGGCGAGGACTGACGGCCGGCCCGATGCGCCAGTCGATCACCGGCTTTTCGAACCCGCGCGTCAAATGGGCGCGCGCTCTGCGCGACAAGAAGCATCGCCGCCGCGAGGGGCGCTTCCTCGTCGAAGGGCTGCGCATCTGCTGCGAGGCGCAGGACGCGGGCATCCTTCCCGAAATGCTGTGGCTGGCTGCCGGGCGTGAACCGCAGCCGCGCGCCGATGCGCTGGCCGGGGCCGTGCTGGCGGCGGGCGGCGAGGTGATCGAAACGAGCGCGGACATTCTCGCCAAGCTCAGCGGCAAGGGCAATCCGCAGGCGATCGTCGGCATCTATGCCGATCTCGGCCATGCGCTCGCGACGCTCGACCGGAACGCCGCCCCGCTCTGGCTGGTCGCGCAGGCGATGCGCGATCCGGGCAACCTCGGCACCATGTTGCGCACCGGCGACGCGGTAGGGGCGGGCGGGCTTATTCTGATCGACGATTGCGCCGACCCCTTTTCGGTCGAGGCGGTACGCGCGAGCATGGGCGCGATCTTCACTGTTCCGGTGGTGCAGGCGCGCTGGCCCGAATTCCTGACCTGGCTCCGCGCCGGGCCGGGCCAGCTTGTCGGCACCAGCCTGCAGACCGACCATGACTATGGTTCGGCCCGCTATGCCGCGCCCTGCTACATCCTGACCGGCAACGAGGCGCAGGGCTTGCCGGCCGACTATGCCGCCGAATGCGACCTGCTGGTGAAAATCCCCATGCATGGCCGCGCCGACAGCCTGAATGCGGCGGTCGCCACGGCGGTCATGGCCTATGAGGTCCGCCGACAGATAGATCGAGTCGATTCAGGAGCTTAACGGCGTCGGCACCTTTCTGTTATATCAGTGGAATGTCCTACGCGCGTTCAGCCCATGCCACCTTCCTCAACATGCTTGGGACGCTCGATCATCTTGCAGAGAAGGCCATCGCCGCCGGGATGACCGACGAGGTGCTTCATCAGAAGCTGACTGACGACATGTTTCCTCTGGAGCTGCAGTTTCGGGTAGCGATCAATCAGCTTTTGCTCGCGCTCAATCAGGTCGCTGGGCAAACCGTCGCCTTGGACGAAGCAACCTGTCGTTCGCTCGTTGAGGTGCGTGAACGCATAGCGGCAGCGCGAAACTTGATCGAATCGACCGACCCGGACGACTGGCATGCCGCCGACACGCCGATCGACCTCACCCTGCCGAACGGTGTGCGCTTCGTGATGACGGCGGAGCAGGATATTCGTGACTGGCTGCTGCCGAATTTCTACTTTCATGTGACCATGAGCTATGCGCTGCTGCGCGCGGCCGGGCTGCCAGTCGGCAAGCTCGATTTCCTGCGGCATATGGAACGGTATCTTGTGTCCCCATCGCCATAGCGGATCGAATGGGCGGACCCCTTTCGCTGGCGCGACGATATCGGGCCGCCGCTAGGCCAGCAGCGCCGCGACCAGCGCCTTCACCTTCTTCTGCCGCCACTGGGGGATCGGGGCGACCAGCCAATAGGCGCGCGCATCGGCTCGGCAGGCGGGGCGAGTCTCGGCGACGCTGCCCGCCTCGATCGCGCCCAGAGCAAGCAGGCGCGGCACGCTTGCCCGGCCCAGCCCGGCCGCCGCGGCATCGAGCGCCAGTCCCGCGTCATCTACCCGCAGCCCCGGTTCTTCCTCGCTGCCGGGGCAGCCGGGCCAGCTGATATGCGGTGCGTCATCCGGGCTGCCGAGACCGGCCCGGGCGACGGTGACGAAGCCGGGCGGCACCAGCGCCACGCCTTCCTCGCCGCCCGGCCCCTCGTCGAGCCGGATCGCGAGGTCGAGGTTCGCCTCGGTGAAATCGACCCCCGCTTCGCTCGCCAGCACGCGGAAGCGCAGGTCCGGATTGGCGCGCCGATAGGCGGCAAGGCGCGGCGCGAGCCATTTGGAGGTGAAGTCGCGCGGCGCGGCGATGGCGAGCGAATTGGATCCCTGCCCCGCCTGCATTGCCCGCACCGATTCCTCGAACATCAGAAAGCCGTCGCGCAGCGCCGGCAGCCCCGCCTCGCCCTCGGGCGTCAGCTCGAGCCCCTTGGGCGTCCGGCGGAACAGCACGACGCCGAGCAGCTCCTCGAGCGCGCGGATCTGCTGCCCGACCGCCGCCGGGGTCACCGCCAGTTCGTCGGCCGCCTTGGTGAAGCTGAGCTGCCGGGCGGCCGCGTCATAGACCCTGAGCGCATTGAGCGGCAGGTGGGTGCGCTTCATGCGACCGCCGGCGCAACCAGTTCGAAGCGCGGAATGGCGACGAGGATGGGCTCCGAGTCCTCGTCCACCATCTGATAGACGCCTTCCATGCTGCCCGTCGGTGTCGGCAGCGGACAGCCCGAGACATAGTCGTGCTTGCCCCCGGGCTGCAGCACCGGTTGCTCGCCGACTACGCCCTCGCCATCGACCCGGTTCTGCCCGCCGCGCGCATCGGTGATGATCCAGTGACGGGTGAGCAGCTGCACCGGCCCGTCGCGGCGGTTCTCGATGCGGATATGATAGGACCAGAACCAGCGGCCGAGCGGGGGTGCCGACTGTTCGGGCAGGTAGCTGACCGATACGCGCACGACGATACCGTCGGTCACCGCCTCGTGGCTGAACAGTGCGTCGATCATAGTCCTGCCCTCGTCAACGCCCGGGAAAGATCATCGATCAGGTCGGCGACATCCTCCAGCCCGACGTTGATCCGCAGCATATCCTCGGTGATCCCGCTCGCCAACCGTGCTTCCTCGCCCATGCCGTGGTGCGTGGTGCTGGCGGGGTGGGTCATCAGGCTGCGCGAATCGCCGATATTGTTCGATATATCGATAAGCCGCAGCGCGTCGAGCAGCGCATGCGCCCGCGCGCGCCCACCACCCGTGTGCAGCGAGAAGATCGGCCCCGCCATGTCCATCTGCGCCATCGCCAGATTGTGCTGCGGATGGCTGGGCAGGCCGGGGTGCAGCAGCTTCAGCCCGCGTTCTTCCAGAAAGCGGCCGACCGCGAGCGCATTCTCGCTCTGTCGCCGGATGCGCAGGTCGAGCGTCTCGATCCCCTTCAGCACCACCCAGGCGTTGAACGGTGACAGCGTCGGCCCGGTGTTGCGGTGAAAGGGCAGCAGGACATTGTCGATCCAGTCGCGCGTGCCGCAGATCGCGCCCGCCAGCACGCGCCCCTGCCCGTCCATCATCTTGGTCGCACTGTAGGCGACAACGTCGGCGCCGAGCTGGATCGGCCGCTGGAGCGCGCTCGTCGCGAAGGCATTGTCGACGACGGTAACGATGCCCCGGTCCCGCGCCAGCGCGCAGACTCCGCGCAGGTCGATGACGTCCATCGTCGGATTGGCGGGCGTTTCGAAAAAGAAGACCTTGGTTTCAGGACGGATCGCGGCGTCCCATGCGGCCAGATCGCGCCCGTCGATAATGGTCGTCGCGATGCCGAACTTCGGCAGCAAATTATCGGTAAGCCAGCGGCAGCTGCCGAACAGCGCCCGGCTCGCGACGACATGGTCGCCGGCGGACAGCTGGCAGAGCAGCGCCGCGGTCATCGCCGCCATGCCCGTCGCGGTGGCGCGGCAGGCCTCCGCCCCGTCGAGCAGCGCGATCCGCTGTTCGAGCATTTCGACCGTCGGATTTTGCAACCGCGAATAGGTCATCCCGGCAGCATCGCCCGCGAAGCGCGCGGCGACCTCGGCGGCGGTGTCGTAGGTGTAGCCGCTGGTCAGATACAGCGCTTCCGACGTCTCGCCATGCTCACTGCGCGCGGTGCCGCCCCGGATGGCGCGGGTGGCGGGGCGCCATGTGGCGGTGATATCGGGGTTCTGGCCGTCCAGTCGCTTCATGGCGTTTCCCCTGACCCGCCCGCCCCGCCGCTGTCAATCGCCACCGATTGCAAGGCTTGCACCGCAGGGCCGCGCTGCTATCCGCCCCGCGATGCTCCGTCTGCGTCGAACCTTCCGCGCCATGACCGATCCGGCTCGCGGCCTCCTCGCCGTGGTGACGGTCGCCGCGCTTGCCGCCGCGCTGATGCTGCCCATGCTGGACGTGCCGACGCGCGCCTATTTCGACGAGGTCTATTATGTGAAGGCGGCGCGGCTGATGATCAGCCTGTCGCATCCGTGGAACATCGAGCATCCGCTGCTGGCGAAGCAGATCATCGCGCTCGGCATCACCCTGTTCGGCGATCACGGCTTCGGCTGGCGAATCCTGCCCGCGCTCGCCGGAATATTGGCGATGGTCGCGGTGGCGCGGATCG
>ERZ941706.294-NODE-294-length-16997-cov-4.983060_pt1 | contig 16997 bp, 18 predicted proteins | sample MGYA00521232_ERZ941706 | MGnify/ENA primary metagenome ERZ941706 (study PRJEB32759, sample SAMN07749893) | skin metagenome | biome: transportation; feature: city; material: polyester macromolecule | host: Homo sapiens | place: Hong Kong:ER line | collected...
CGATCTCCTCGGCCTATTATTTCGCGCACTTCCTCATCATCCTGCCGTGGGTCGCCCGCTCGGAACGTCCGCGCCCGCTGCCCAACTCGATCACCGAAGCGGTGCTGGCGAAGCACGGCGGCACCAGCCCCGCGCACAGCGCGGCGCAAGCCTGAACCGACTGGGGACCATAGAACCATGCCTCGCATCATCGCCTCCCTGGTCGGCGCCGCCTTCATCTTCGTCCTCGCGCTCGCGCTCTTCGGCACCGCCAAGACCGCGATCGAGGAGCCGGCGAAGGAAAGCGTCGAGCACGTCTTTCACCTCCATCCCGAAAATATCGGGCTGTCGTCGAACGGCTTCTTCGGCAAGTATGACAACCGCCAGCTGCAGCGCGGCCTGCAGGTGTACAAGGAGGTCTGCTCGGCCTGCCACAGCCTGAAGTATGTGGCGTTCCGTGATCTCGAAAAGATCGGCTACACCGCACCCGAGGTGAAGGCGATCGCCAACCAGTGGGTGATCGAGCAGCCGACGATCAACCCGGACACGGGTGAAGCGTCGACGCGCAAGAACGTGCCGTCGGATCACTTCCCGTCGCCCTTCGCGAACGAAGTCGCAGCGCGCGCCGCCAACAACAACGCGCTGCCGCCCGACCTGTCGCTGATGACCAAGGCGCGCCACGACGGCTCGAACTATGTCCACGCGCTGCTGACCGGCTATCGCAACCAGCCTGCCGAACTCCTGAAGGAGTTCCCGGACGCCAAGACGCCGAAGGGGCTGCACTACAACCCCTATTTCGCGAACCTCAACATCGCGATGCCGCCGCCGCTCACCTCGGACGGCCAGGTGACCTATTCGGACGGCACCAAGGCGACCAAGGACCAGATGGCGCGCGACGTCGCCGCCTTCCTGACCTGGACCGCCGAGCCCAACCTCAACACCCGCCACGGTGCGGGTCTGGCGGCGGCGCTGTTCCTGCTGGTCTTCTGCTTCCTCGCCTGGGGCGCGTATCAGAACGTCTGGCGCGACATTAAGCACTGATCCCGGCCGCCTGACCGGCGGTTGATGACAAAGGGGCGGGCGGTGCGACAGGGCACCGCCCGCCCTTTTTGGTTGTGGTGTACCTTGCCCCTCCCTCCGTCATTCCCGCGCAGGCGGGAATCCATACTGGCTGACTTCGCAGAAGGCGCCTCGACCAACGTGATTATGGATTCCCGCCTGCGCGGGAATGACGAAGGCGGTGAGGGTGAGGGCTCCCCACTCTCCCGTCATCCCGGCGAACGCCGGGATCCATGGACGCGCACGGCTGGCGGTGGCGCGCCGACGCACGTTCATCCCCTCCATGGATCCTGGCATGCGCCGGGATGACGAGGTGGGCATGGGCTACGCGTCCCGTCTCCAGCCCCCATTGACCCCGCCCGCCCCACACGCGACAGCGTGCGCCCATGAACGATGACCTTAAGGCGCTGATCCGCACCATCCCGGACTTTCCCAAGCCCGGCATCCAGTTCCGCGACATCACGACGCTGCTGCTCGACCCCGCGGGCCTCGCGGCCACGATCGACCGCATGGTCGCTGCGACCGACGGCCCGGTCGACCTCATCGCGGGAATCGAGGCACGCGGCTTCCTGTTCGCCGCGGCGCTGGCCGTGCCGCTGAAGGCCGGCGTGCTCCTCATCCGCAAGGACGGCAAGCTGCCCGGCGCGACGATCGCGGAGGATTATGCGCTCGAATACGGGCAGGACCGGATCGCGATGCACGAGGATGCGCTGGTGCCCGGTCAGCGCGTGCTGCTGGTCGACGACCTGATCGCCACCGGCGGCACCGCGCGCGCCGCGGTGCGGCTGCTTCGCAAGGCCGGTGCGGTGGTGACCCAGGCGCAGTTCGTCATCGACCTGCCCGACCTCGGCGGCGCCGACGCGCTGCGCGCCGACGGTCTGCAGGTCGATGCGCTCTTCGCGTTCGACGGGCATTGAGAAGGCCCGGGACGTGCTCGGCATCAGCGCATCGAGCCGCTGACAGCCGTTCGCCCTGAGCCTGTCGAGGGGCGGGTCGCCACAGGCGGGACAGCGTTCGGGAAAGCCCGTGCTTCGACAGGCTCGGCACAACGGATGTCGAAACGTGCTCGCCACCGCTCTTCGAAGCCCGCGCTGTACGCTCATCCGCCATTCAGCCGGAACCTGCGACGATCCGCCCTCGTTGAGCGACGAGACGGCGTGTCCCCGATTCGTGCCCCGATTCGCTCGCGCCCTTCGATGGTGGGAGAGCATCCATGATATTCAAACGCGTGGCATTGGTCGGCCTGCTGGTCGGCGCCGGGATCGCGACGAGTGCGTGCACCGACGGCTATGGCTACAGCGGCGTCGCGGTCGGCTACGGCACCGGCGGCTATTATGGCGACGGCTACGGCTATGCCGATCCCTATTACGGCGGCTACGGCTATGGCGGCTATCCCAGCTATTTCGGCTGGTACGGCGACTATTATTATCCGGGCACCGGCATCTACGTCTACGATCAGTACCGCCGCCCGTATCGGTGGAACGACAGCCAGCGCCGCTATTGGGAAGGGCGCCGGAACACCTGGCGGGGCGATCGCAATTTCCGTACCGACTGGAACGGCTTCAATCGCCCTCCCGACGGGCGCGGCACGCCGGAGCAGCAGACTTGGGGCAATCGCCGGCAGGACGGTCGCGACTGGAGCAACCGCAACTGGAACAATCGCGATTGGGGCAACCGCGACGGGAACCGCGAGAACAGGCGCGAGACCTGGCGCGGCAATCGCCAGAACTTCTCCGGCCAGGCCGCCCCCACGCCGCCCGCCGCGGGCACCACGCCTGCGCCTCAGCCGCAATGGCAGGGTAACCGCAGCTGGAACGGCGGCAACAATCGCGGCTGGAATGGCAACCGCGGTTGGGGAGGCGGTCGCGGCGGTCGCAGCGCCCCTCGTCCGGCGCAATGACGCCGCAGGGACGCGCGTGGCCTAGCGCTCGCGCGTCTCGATCAGCCCGTTGGAGATGAAGGTCATCACCGCGACATCGTCCTGGTTGAACACGGTGACGCGGCTCTTGTAGATGCCCATCTCCGGCCGGTTGGCGGAGCGCCGCTTCTCCAGCACCTCTGTCTCGCAGCGCAGCCGGTCGCCCGGATAGACCGGCTTCTGCCAGCGCAATTCGTCGATACCCGGCGAGCCGAGCCCCGCCTGCCGGTTCTCCGCGAAATGCGCGACCAGCATCGCCATCGTCATCGCGCAGGTGTGCCAGCCACTCGCCGACAGCCGCCCGAAATGGGTCTGCGCCGCCGCTTCGTCGGACAGGTGGAACGGCTGCGGATCGTATTTCTCGGCAAAGGCGACCACGTCGTCCCGCGTCACCGCATAATCGCCGAAGCGGGCGGTGCTGCCGACCTCGATGTCTTCGAAATATTGCATGGCTGGCGCTCTCCTATCGTTTGAGCACCTGCCTAAACGGTGTGTCGTCGCCGTCCAGCCCCGTGCCCGCCGGCAGGTTCAACAGATCGCGCAGCAGCGGGTTGACGTCGGTATTGTCGAAGCTCGCGAGGCGCTTGCCCGCGACGAAAGCGGGACCGTTGGCGATGAACAGCGCCGCCATGTCGGGTGCGCGATTGTCATACCCATGCGCGCCGCCGCTGAACGTGCCGGTCACCGCAGTCTTGGTGATCATCCAACCCGGCTCGGCAAGGCAGATGAACGAGGGCACGCGTGGGTTGCTGCCATAGCGAAAGCGGGCGGGGATCTGTTCGCGGTGCCAGCATTGCATATGGTCGTGCGGCTTCAGCAAAGCCGCCGCCAGTGCAGCCTCGCGCCCCGGCATCGGGTACAGACCCATATAGGGCCCGCTGTTGAGCGTGCGGTAGTCGCCGGGCGCCGCGATCCGGTCGATCGGAATCGTGCGGCTGCTGCTCGTCACCGACATGCCATGATCGGCAACGATGACGAGGTTCGCTGGAATCCGGAGCTCACGCAGCCCCGCGACCAGCCGGCCGATCTGCACATCGACGTCTGCCGCCGCCTTCGTCACCTCAGCGGACTGAGGACCATGGCCGTGACCGGCGCTGTCCACCGTGTCGAAATACAGCGTGACGAAGCGCGGCCGCGTCGCCGCCGGGCGGCGCATCCAGTCGATCACCGCATCGACGCGCTGCGCGCCGGTGATCGCCTGGTTGAACTGCTGCCAGTCCTCGGGCCGGGTCGCGTTGGCGACCGCGCCGTGGCTGTCGGGCAGCAGCGTGCCACCCCAGCCGACATTGGCACCCGGCCAGAACATCGTCGCGGTGCGGATGCCCGCCTTTTCCGCGGTGACCCAGATCGGTTCGGCCTGGTTCCACCAGAAGGGGTCATCGCTCGCCATGGTGAAGGTCTCGCCCGGCCGCGCCGGATCCTCCATCGTGTTGCCGACGAGGCCGTTGTGGTCGGGCACCTTGCCCGTCACCAGCGTCCAGTGGTTGGGAAAGGTGACCGAGGGGAAGGACGGCCGCATCGCCGCCGACACACCGCTGGCGGCCAGTGCATTGAGGTTGGGGGTGACGCCGCGGTCGAGGTAATCGGGCCGGAAGCCATCGATTGACACGAGGATCGTCACCGGCTGCGTCGCCATCCGCGGCAGCGGGGCGGGCGGCAGCACCGCGCCGCTCTGCACGGGCGCGGGCTGCGTGACGGGCGAGAGCGCCGGCGGCGTCGCCGGCAAGGCACAGGCGGCGAGCGGCGCAACCGCGAGCGCGGCGGCGAAGGCGGGGGGAATCAGTCTCACGCGGCGATCATCCCGATCATGGCAGGCGTACGTGCCTTTACCCGCGCAAGGGGAGGGGGGACAAGGGCGGCGCGTGCCATGCGCCCGCTCGTGAAGCACGCGGCGCTCGCACCAAATGCATCGTCACCCCGGACTTGTTCCGGGGTCCACTGTTCCGCCGGGCGTGGAACAGGAGGCGAGAGGTCTACGGTCGCGGCGGGGTGGACCCCGGACCAAGTCCGGGGTGACGGAGGTTACGGGCAAGGAGTGTGCCGTCTAACTACGCTTCGTCACTCCCGCCCGCACGGGAATGACGCCACCCCTCAAACGTTGAACCGGAACAGCATCACGTCGCCGTCGTGGACGACATATTCCTTGCCTTCCTGGCGCAGCTTGCCCGCCTCGCGCGCGCCGGCTTCGCCCTTGCAGGCGACGTAATCGTCGAACGCGATCGTTTCGGCGCGAATGAAGCCGCGTTCGAAATCGGTATGGATCTCGCCCGCCGCATTGGGCGCCTTGGCCCCGGCATGGACGGTCCAGGCGCGCGCTTCCTTGGGACCCACGGTGAAGAAGGTCAGCAGCTTCAGCAGCTTGTAGCCTGCGGTGATGACGCGGGCGAGGCCGGTTTCCTGCAGCCCCAACTCGGCCAGGAACTCGCCGCGGTCCTCGGGCGCCATCGTCGCGATCTCCGCCTCGATCGCGGCAGAGACGACCACCGCCTCGGCGCCCTCCGCCTTCGCCTTCTCGAACACGCGCGCCGACAGCGCATTGCCGTTCGCCGCATCGGCCTCGTCGACGTTGCAGACGTAGAGGACGGGCTTCGCCGTGATCAACTGCGCCTGCGCGAAGACACGCGCCTCCTCGGCGTCCTTGGGCTGCGTCAGCCGCGCGGGCTTGCCGTCGCGCAGCAGCTCCAGCGCCTGCCCGAGCACGGAGGCGCCGATCTTCGCCTCCTTGTCGCCCTGCTGCCCTTTCTTGACGAGGTTGGGGACGCGCTTTTCCAGGCTTTCCAGGTCGGACAGCATCAGCTCGGTCTCGACCGTTTCCGCATCGGCGATCGGATCGACCTTACCCTCGACATGTGTCACGTCGCCATCGGTGAAGCAGCGCAGCACGTGGACGATCGCATCGACCTCGCGGATGTTGCCCAGGAACTGGTTACCCAGGCCTTCGCCCTTCGATGCGCCACGCACCAGGCCGGCGATGTCGACGAAGGCGAGCTGCGTCTCGATGATCTTGGCAGAGCCTGCGATCTCGGCGAGCTTGTACAGGCGCGGATCGGGCACCGCGACGTTGCCGACGTTCGGCTCGATCGTGCAGAACGGATAATTGGCCGCCTGCGCCGCTGCCGTTTCGGTCAGTGCGTTGAAAAGCGTGGACTTGCCGACGTTGGGCAAGCCAACGATGCCGCAGCGGAAACCCATGGGTCGTGCTCTGTTCTTTGGAAAAGGGAAGGCCGCGGCTTAGCCGCCGCCGCTCCGATTGACCAGCGCTTCCCGTCGGCGCTCAATTGAGCGGCAAAATCCATCGCTTCGTCGCATCAAGAACCTGCCGCAATTGTGCCTTGATTGAACCCGCGTCGTCTATGTCGTGCAGCGGATGCGCCGGGGGCGGCGCCATGACGAAAAGACGCTGCAACGGGGGCTTATGCGTCGGTTGGGGTGGATCACGGCACTGGCATTGGTATCGGGCAGCACGACCGCGACCGCGCAGGTGGCGCCGGTCACGATCCTGCCCCCCGCGCCGCCTTCGGGCGTGCTCGTCCGCACGCCGCTGCTCGCGCCGATCGCGCTCGGCACGCCCACCGAACGCTCGGTGGAGCTCAGCGCGAAGCTGCGCATGCGTGTGGCGACGATCGGGACCAGCATGGGACCGGGCGAGCGCGTCCATCAGCGGCTGGCGAGTTCGATGATCGACTATTACCCGCTCGCAGGGAGCGGCCTGCACCTGTCGGCGGGCAGCCGGCTGTACGATGTGCGCGTCGGCGAGCAGGCGAACAACCGCCCGCTGATGGCCGCGCAGCGCCCGATGCCGGGCGCAGGCGGCGGCCGCATCGGCCTGCGCCGTACTCCTGCGCTGACGCTCGGGTACACCGGCACGCTGCCCGGCGACACCAGTCTGGGATTTGAGGTCGGCGCGATGAAGGGCCGCGCCTATGACGTCGGCGGCCGCCTGACCCGCCCCACCGCCGCCGAACGCGGCGGCGTCGGCAACGGCCCGCTCAACCCGGTGGTCAATCTGGTCGTCGGCCGCCGGTTTTAGGGGGCGTCCGGCTCATACCGGCAACGCTCCGCGGGCACATCGGCGTTCGGGTGGACGCAATCCCGTTCAATCGCAACGCCGCTTCGCCTAGGGTCGTCCCGTCATGCTGCCGCCCTTGCCCTCTGCCGCCCTGTCGGCCGACCTGATCCTGCCCGCCTTCGCGCCCTGGTTCGATGTCGCGGGGCTCGCCGTCTTCGCCGCTTCGGGTGCGCTCGCGGCGGCGAAGCGGGGGCAGACTGCGGTGACGCTCGCCTTCTTCGCGCTGATCACCGGCGTCGGCGGCGGGACGGTGCGCGACCTGCTGATCGGCGCGCCGGTGTTCTGGGTGCACGATCCGCGTGCGGCGACGGTGTGCCTCGTCATGGCGGCGGCGATCTGGGTGACGCCCGCACGGTGGTGGCGCGACGAGGCGCTCGCCTGGTTCGATGCGGTCGGCCTCGCGGCCTACGCCGTGTACGGCGCGGCCAAGGCGGTGGGCTACGGCATTCCCCCGCTCCCCGCCGCGCTGATGGGCGTGGTGACCGCCTGCGTCGGCGGCATCATCCGCGACGTGCTGGCGGGCGAACCCTCCATCCTGATGCGCCCTGAACTGTACGTCACCGCCGGGGCGCTCTCGTCCGGCCTCTACGTGGCGCTCGGCCTGCTCGGCCTCGCCGGCGCCCCCGCCGCGATCATCGCCGCCGCCGCGGGCTTCACGCTACGCGCCTTCGCCATCCGCTACCACCTCGCGCTGCCGGCGTATCGCCAGCGGGGGTAGGTACTCCGCCGACACGAAAGCGCCATCAGGCGCGATCATCGTGCCACCATCCCACAAGGGATCGGAAACCGACGGCACCTCCTGAGGGAGGCTCAGGCGGCGGGGCGCCAGCAGGGTTCCAGTTGCTTCATGCCGGCCTCCGCCCAATTTGCCAGCGCGCCATGATTAACTGAGACGGTGACGCTCGCAAGATAACGGTCGGGCTGTTCGCTGGACGAAATTTGTAGCGTAAACCGCGTTCCGTCTGTCGTCATCGGCGGTGGAAACCGACCGGCCTTGTTGCGACGGGGGATGACGGAAAGGCTTAATGGTACGCCGTTCAATTTTGATAACACCGCCGTCAGCGCCGGGCAGGCGACGGCGTCCGTCGTCGTCACGGTCAGCCGCCCGAGCTGGTCCATCACCTTGCGCCGCGCACGCCAAATGCCCGATGCGGCGTATCCGCTCCGCCACATGTCGATGATTTCCCATCCGTGGCAGAGGGAATGAGACGCCAAGAGCTGGACGTCGGTCGCATGTTGCGGTTCGGGAACCCGCTCCTCCTGCGAGCTGACGAACGCCTGATCGATCTGCGTACAGTCAAGCAGCTGTCCCGCAGCAGGCGTCGACGCCTGCGCAGCGCCCAGCAGCATGGCCACGATCATCATCCTACCCTTCGCTATATCCCCGCCAATCCGGGCCGGCGGGGCGAGAGCCTATTGGAAGCGCAGCATCTTCTCGAATCCCTCGTTCGCCTTGGTCATCTTGGCGACCTTGCGCAGGTGACTGCGGACGTGGCGTTCGAACTTGTCATGGTCGTTCACGCCGGTCGCGCGATAGTCTTCCTGCGCGACCAGCATCTTGATCCGGGCGGAAAGCGCCTTCTGGTCGTCGAGGTCGTCGCTCCGCAACAGCGCCCCACACACCCACTCCTCCGCCGCCGCCTTGTCGTACTCGTCCGCCGCCTGATAGCCCCGCCGATCTGCCGCCGCCTGGTCGAGCCGCGCGGCGGCCTGCCGGCGCTCCAGCCACGTGCGCACCCGCGCGCCGTCCCACGCCGGTGCTGCCTCGCTCACCCGCGCACGACTCCGACATCGGCGAAGCGCTTCGGTTCGGCAGGCGGGTTCGTCGGATCGGCGAGTTCGCACTGCCAGTATCCGACGTCGATCCACTGGCCCTGTTTGTAGCCGATCTCGCGGAACACGCCCGCGCGGCGGAAACCGACCGATTCGTGCAGCCCGATCGACTGGTTGTTGGGCAGCGCGATCCGCCCGATCGCCTGCGTGAAGCCCTGCGCGCGAAGCGTGTCGATCAGCGCCTCGTACAGCAGCCGGCCGACGCCCTGCCGCTGCGCGACATCGGCGATGTAGATCGTCGTCTCGACCGCCCAGCGATACGCCTCGCGCTCCGAAAAACGGGTTGCATAGGCATAGCCGAGCACGCCGCCCGTCTCCGCGCCATTCGTTGCGACCATCCAGGGATAGAGACCCTGCGACGATGCCATCCGTGTCCGCATCGCGCGCGCGTCCGGCGCCTCCGTCTCGAACGAGACGGTGCCCGCGAGCACGTGCGGCGCATAGATGGCGGCGACCGCACCGGCATCCTCGGGCGTCGCCGCGCGGACGCCGATCATGCGCCGAAGCCCAGCTTCGCCAGGATCAGGTCGAACAGCCGGGCGTCGCTACCCGCGGTCGCGCTCGGCCCGATGCCGCCGCATTCCAGGCAGCGCGCCTGCACCGAGCCGCTGCGCGCCAGGCGGGCGACATCGCCCAGCGCCTGTGCCGCCAGCCCGCGGCGGTCGGCGGCGATGCGGCCGAACACGTCGGTGGCGGGGCCGGTCGCATCGTCATCGTCCTTGCGGCTGGCCAAAGCGGCGGCGATCTGCGCAGCGGCGCTCGGCTCCTTCTCCAGATATTCGGCATGGACCTTGGCGGGGTCGAGCTTGGCGCGCTTGGCCGCTTCCGCGACCGCATCGTCCAGCCCGCCGAAGCGGTCGACCAGCTTGATCTGCCGCGCCGTGCCGCCGTCCCATACGCGCCCTTGCGCGATCGCGTTCACCTGATCGACGCTCATGTGCCGCGACTGCGCGACGCGGGTCAGGAACTGGCGATAGCCGTTCTCGATCCCCGCCTGCAGGATCGTGTCGAGCTCGGGCGTCGTGCCGGCGACCACATCGGGCTGGCCCGACAGCGGCGTCGTCTTCACGCCGTCGCTGGTGATGCCGATCTTGGCGAGCGTCTTTTCGAAGGTCGGGATGATGCCGAAGATGCCGATCGATCCGGTGATCGTCGACGGCTCGGCAAAGATCACGTCCGCGGGCGTCGACACCCAATATCCGCCAGAGGCCGCGACGCCGCCCATCGACACGACGATCGGCAGCCCCTTCTGCTTCGCCTGCAGAATGGCGAGGCGGATGCGCTCCGACGCCATCACCGATCCGCCCGGCGAATCGACGCGCACGACCAGCGCCTTCAGGTCCTTCTTGGCGAGCCCGTTGAGGATCAGCTTGGCGATCGTGTCGCCATGCGCGGTGCCGGGGCCGCCCTCGCCATCGACGATGTCGCCGGCGATCGTGACGATGCCGATCGCGTCGCCCGCCTTGGGCAGCGGATGCGCGGCGACCCAGCTGTCATAGCCGATGCGGTTGTAGAAACCGGCGGGCTTCTTGGCATCCCCGCCGACGATGGCCGCGACGCGCGCGCCGAAGGCGGTGCGGTCGCCCAGCGTGTCGACGATGCCCGCCGCCTTGTTCGCTTCGGCGATGTTGCCGCCCGCCGCGACGATCAGCTTGTCCGGCGCGCTGAGGAACTGCGCCACCTGCGCCTTCGGACGGGCACGTGCGATCGCCTCTTTCCACTGGCCGAAGATCGATCCCAGCAGCTGCTGCGACGCCTCGCGCGCCTCCGGGCTCTGGTCGGCGCGCGTGTACGGCTCGACAAAGCTCTTGAACTTGCCGACGCGATAGACGTGCGTGGTGACGCCCAGCTTGTCGATCAGCCCCTTGTAATACAGCTGGTTGCCGCCTGGCCCCATGAAGATCGTGCCGCCCAGCGGGTTGACCCACACCTCGCTTGCATTGGCAGCGAGGCGATAGCCGGCATCGGTATAGGCGGTGGCATAAGCGAGCACCGGCTTTTTCGTGTCGCGGAATTTACGGATCGCATCGGCGATCTCGTTCAGCGTCGCAGGATAACCGCCGCCGAACCGGTCGAGGTCGAGCACCAGCGCCTTCACCCGATCGTCGGTCCGCGCCTCGTCGATCGCGCGCAGAACGTCGCGCGCGCGATACTGGCGCGGCATCTGCTGACCCGAGAGCATGGCGAACGGCGCCTGCTCTTCGGGCTGTTCGACGATCGTGCCGTCGAGGTCGAGCACCAGCGCCCCCGGCGAAATCGCCTTCGCCCCCGGCCGCGCGCTCAAGGCGGCGAACAACAACCCAAAGAACAACAGCATCGCGATCAGGACCAACCCGTCCTTGATCGCCACCAGCAGCTTCCAAGCGCCCCGAACCAGCTTCACGCGATGCTCCTCATGATTGTCCTAGCGGTAGAGGAGGCGAGGGCGCTGCGCAACGGGGTGTGCTGCGGGCGTAAGACAGGGAGCCGGCGCCGCGACCGGCTCCCGCCATCGTCAGTTCGTCGCAATGCGCAGCGTGGCCATCAGGCGGCGGCCCGGCATTACCACTAGGTCCTTGTTGAGCGCGGTGCTCAGGCGCTGCGTGTCGTTGGTCAGGTTCTGGCCGACCAGCGCGATCTCCATGTTGGGATGCACGGCAAACGGCCGCACCGCGAGCTGCCCGTCGAGGGCGACATAGCCCGGCGTCGGCGTATCGAACACGCCCGGCTTGTCCTGCTTGCCGGCGTAGATCAGGTTGAACCCGGCATCGAGGCGATCGCCGCTCCAGTTCAGCCCGCCGCCGATGCGATAGGGCGGGATGCGCGGCACGTTGTTGCCGTCGTCCAGCGTCGCGCGCGTGTAATCGGCGAGCAGGTTGAAGCGGTAGACGCCGTGCGGGGTGTGGGCGAGGTCGTAGCTCGCCTCGCCCTCCACGCCGCGGAAATGCGCGCCCTGCTGGCGATAGTTGAGCTGCCGCAGGTCGTGGTCGTCGTCCTGGGCCGCCTGGCATGCGCCGTCGTCGGTACAGTAGAGCCCGGTTAGGTCGCCGTAGATATAGTTCTTGAACCAGGAGCTGTAGACGCTGCCGTCGAAGCGGAATGGCCCCGATCGGATGCGCAGCGTGCCCTCCAGCGAATTGGCACGTTCGATCTTCAGACTGGGGTCGCCCGTCTCGAACGTGTTCGGCCCGTCATGGCCGCCGCGCGCGAACAGCTCGGTCAGCGCCGGTGCGCGGCCGGTGCTGGAAAAGGTCATGCCCAGCTTCACCGACGGGCTGACGGTATAGAGCGCGCCGATCGCGCCGCTGATCGGCGTGTAGCGCGGGGTCGCGGCAACGTTCGACGCCGGCGTGCCGGTCAGGTGCACCTGTTCGATCCGCCCCGACGCCTCGACGTGCAGCGGCCCGGCGATCTTCGTGTCGGTGAACAGATAGCCCGCGATGCTCTCCATCGTCGCGGGGAACAGGTACGAACTGTCCTCGCCCACTGCCGAGAAATCGCGATGCTGGTATTCGACACCGAGCGCGGCATTGTCGATGAAGCCCAGGCGATTGGTCAGCAATTCGGCGCGGCCGTTATATTCCGTGTTGTGGAAGGTCGTGTCGATCGTGCCGTCCGGCTCCTTTTCGTCATGGCTGTACGTGGCGTAGCTGCCATCCAGGCTCAGCGACTTCAGCAGCCCCGATCCGAGCGCGAAGGACGACCGCGTCATCACCTTGGTCTGGCGCATGTCGATGTACGTCGTGTCGCTGGGGATGCCGTATTGCGCGTCGTACTGCGTGATCGCCGCGCCGACGTGGCTGTCATGATCGTTCCCGAAGAAATACGATCCGCCGACCGACCCGCCATAGCCCTTGAAGAAGCTGTTCTGCTGGACGCCGAGCGGCGTCTCGTAATCGCCCGCGTGCCGGCCGAAGCCGTCGGCGTGCAGCGCCAGGTCGCCGACGCGCGCATCCACCAGCGCCGCGCCCTGGTACAGGTCGGACACGGTGCCATAGGTGCCGTTGATCTCGCCCGAGATCGGATCGCGGGGCAATTGCATCGGCACGCGGTTGTTGAGCACGTTGACCACACCGCCGATCGCCTGGCTGCCGTAGCGCAGCGTGCCGGCGCCGCGCACCACCTCGATGCTGCGCGCGGCGAGCGGGTCAATCGGCATGCCGTGGTCGGGGCCGATGTCGGACACGTCCGAACTGCTCGTCCCATCCTCCAGGATGCGCACGCGCGTCGCGTCCATGCCGCGGATGATCGGGCGGCTGGCGCCGGTCGCAAAGCCGGTGGCGGCGATGCCCGGCACCTTGGCGAGCGCGTCGGCGATGCTGGCGCCGCCGGACCGCAGGATGTCTTCCGCATCGACCTTGGCGGAGATCGCCGGCGTGTTGTCGCGGCCATGCTGGATCGGGCTGGCGGTCACGATGATGTCGCGGCCGGTGTCCGCGGTGGCGGTGGCGGTGGCGGCGGCAGCGGTGGGTGTGGTGCTCTGAGCAAAGGCGCAGGCAGGAATCAGACAGGCGGGGATCAGCGCGGCGCGGGCCGCGCCGACGAACAGGATAGAACGCATCGACGTCTCCGAAAATCAGACGGGCACGCGTCGTCGCTTAGGACGACGCGTGAGAGGGCAGGTCAGATCGGGGAGGCGAGCGGCGGCGCACGACTGCGCCAGCCATGTCCGCGGGGCGCGAGAAGGGGGTCGGCGACGGCGCGGGCGATTGGCCCTGCCGCCGCGGTGGGCACCGGCGGGGCGGCCGCCGGAGCGTTGCCGGGCACCAGCGGCTCGAATGCGGCACGCGCATCGCACAGCGCGCAATCCTCGTCCGGCGTCGACAGCGTCGTCGACCGGTCGCTGCCGTCGCGCGCGACCGCATGCAGCGGATGGACATGCGCCTGCGCTGCCGTTCCGCCGCCGAGCAGCGCCCACAGCGCCAACAGCGCGAGCATCAGCATGCCCGGCCGTGACCGGCAATCGTGGCGGCGCGCTTGTCTCATCTGCCGCCCGTCCGACACCGTGTCACCTGTCTGCTGGCTGAACAGGCGACATCATATCATTGGCGAGTAGCGACCGTTCGTGGCCAAGCTAAGGAAATCAACCGCTAACTTTTCGCGTTCCGCGTCGATCAATCGCGTCACAATTTCGTCGGTGGGCGAGAGTGTGCCCTGTCCGACCGAGGTCAGAGGACGGCCTTTCGCGATGCGCGTTTATCAAGTGAAGCTGTTGATAATCTGAGGTCGTACGCAAGAGGGCGCTATGACCGCAAGATAATTGAGCGCGGGCAGTCGAAGCATGGTAGCGATTAACCCGGTAGTTAGCGCCGGATCGGATACGCATGGCAATGCCAGCGCGGCAATAGCATTACACTGTGGCCGACCGATATAAGGGAGGGACTGCCGATGCCGAACGATCCGAGAGAAGACATTGCAACCATCATTGCGGATTATCGCCAGGGTGAAGTGCCGAAGCCGACCGCAGATCATGTCGATCGCTGGGCACGGCAGCTTACCGAGGTGAACCGTGAACGCGTTCTGACCGAGATGGTGCATATTCTTAACAAGGCGTATGTCAGCAAGGCCGATGTCCAGCGCTTCCTCACACAGGTCGTCACCAGCGACAAGCTGACCGGCGGTGATCCGGCGTCCTTCTGGAAGGGCGTATGTTTCCTGCGCTTGCAACAGGCCGGGAACAGTCAAAAGGACATGCTGTCGCTGATGGACGATGTGCTCTTCAAGACAGTTGGCTTCAAAACGGCGCAATGCGGGACGAACCCGCAACTCTATCTGTATCTGGACGATGGCGTCTTTTCGGGCGGACGGATCAAGAACGATCTGAAGCGCTGGATCGAGCAGGACGCTCCCGCGAAAGCCTCGGTTGCCGTCGTTGTCATGGCGAGCCACGCCGGCGGCAGGTTTTATGCCGATACCGAAATCGCCAAGGCGGCAACCGCTGCCGGCAAGACGATCGACGTGACGTGGTGGCGGGCCATGCCGATCGAGGACAGGCGGGCCTACACCGACACGTCGGACGTATTGCGTCCCAAAACGATCCCTGCCGAAGCCGCGGCCTACATCGACGCCTTGGATTATCGCCCGGTCCTGCGCGCCGGGAATAACGTCGGGCCGCTTGGCCTCTTCTCCTCCGGTGGCGCGCGCGATGTGGTCGAGCAGGAGTTCCTGAAAGCGGGCATCGATGTCCGGCGGCGCTGCCCTAATCTCGGCCCGCAAATGCGCCCCCTGGGCAGCACGTGGCTGCAGACCCCGGGGTTCGGAACGCTGTTCGTCACCTATCGCAACATCGCGAACAATGCGCCGCTGGTGTTGTGGGCGGGCAATCCGTGGTATCCGCTGTTTCCACGCAGAACGAATTGAGAGTGATGGGCGAACCGGAGTCGCGAACCTATCGGCGGTCGGACGTGATCGCTTTTCGCCGGACGGGCGACGCCTTCGGTGGCTTGTCGAACATGGCGCCGGGCTATCCGATCGTCGTTGGCGCGCATCGCATCCGCACGGCGGAGGCACTGTATCAGGCGTGTCGTTTTCCGCACCTGCCCCAGGTGCAGCGGATGATCCTTGCTGATCCCAGTCCGATGACCGCGAAGATGAAGGCGAAGCCCTTTCGCACGCAGTCGCGCGATGATTGGGACGACGTGCGGGTGCCGATCATGAAATGGTGCCTCAGGGTCAAGCTGGTGTCGAACTGGGCGAAGTTCTCGGCGCTGCTGCTCGACACCGGCGATCGCGCCATTGTCGAGGATTCGCGCAAGGACGATTTCTGGGGGGCAAAGCCGCAGACGCCCGAGGCTCTCGAGGGGCGCAATGTGCTCGGTCGGCTCCTCATGCAATTGCGCGAGACGGTGCGCAACGACCCTGCGTCGTTGCATATCGTCCGGCCGTTGCGCATCCCTCAGTTCCTGCTGCTGTCTGAGCCGGTCGGCGCGATCGCGATGCCGGTCGGTAAGGACCGGCCTACCGACCGGCGGGATATGCAGGCCGCGACGCAAGTCGCGTTTCTGTAGCGCAGGGGCCACGGCACCGCGCGCCGATGGGTCCCATGGCAGCTAATATTTTCCGGACTCCGGCAGCGGGATGCTCTTGACGCTCCCGAACCTGCGCCACATATCCGCGGCGTTGGCACTCGCGTATCGTGAGTGCCAGATTTTTGTAACACTGACTGAAAAGAGGGACTTCGCAATGAACTTTCGTCCGTTGCATGACCGCGTCCTCGTCCGCCGTGTCGAGGCGGAAGAGAAGACGGCCGGCGGGATCATCATCCCCGACACCGCCAAGGAAAAGCCGCAGGAGGGCGAGGTCGTCGCCGCCGGCACCGGGCTGAAGGCGGAAGACGGCAAGGTCACGCCGCTCGACGTCAAGGCCGGCGACCGCATCCTGTTCGGCAAGTGGTCGGGCACCGAGGTGAAGGTCAACGGCGAAGACCTGCTGATCATGAAGGAAAGCGACATCCTGGGGATCGTCGGCTGACCATCGCGTCACACCCTCCTGGGTGAGACTTTTGTGACTTTCCAAATCAACTGAAAGGGTAGCCACCATGGCAGCCAAGGACGTAAAATTCGGCCGCGACGCGCGTGAGCGCATCCTGCGCGGCGTCGACATCCTCGCCGATGCGGTGAAGGTGACGCTGGGGCCGAAGGGCCGCAACGTCGTGATCGACAAGAGCTTCGGCGCACCGCGCATCACCAAGGACGGCGTCACCGTCGCCAAGGAGATCGAGCTCAAGGACAAGTTCGAGAACATGGGCGCGCAGATGGTGCGCGAAGTGGCCTCGAAGACCAACGACATCGCGGGCGACGGCACCACCACCGCCACCGTGCTGGCACAGGCGATCGTGCGCGAAGGCATGAAGTCGGTCGCCGCCGGCATGAACCCGATGGACCTGAAGCGCGGCATCGACATCGCCGTGACCAAGGTGGTCGAGGACGTGAAGAGCCGTTCGAAGCCCGTGTCGGGGTCGTCGGAAGTCGCGCAGGTCGGCATCATCTCGGCCAACGGCGACCGTGAAGTCGGCGAAAAGATCGCCGAAGCCATGGAAAAGGTCGGCAAGGAAGGCGTCATCACCGTCGAAGAGGCCAAGGGCCTCGAGTTCGAGCTGGACGTCGTCGAAGGCATGCAGTTCGACCGCGGCTACCTGTCGCCCTACTTCATCACCAACCC
>ERZ941706.295-NODE-295-length-16994-cov-6.683511_pt1 | contig 16994 bp, 18 predicted proteins | sample MGYA00521232_ERZ941706 | MGnify/ENA primary metagenome ERZ941706 (study PRJEB32759, sample SAMN07749893) | skin metagenome | biome: transportation; feature: city; material: polyester macromolecule | host: Homo sapiens | place: Hong Kong:ER line | collected...
AACGGTCAACTGACTGCAAATGTTTGTCATTGACCAATGGCCCTAAATGCACACCCGCCTGTTCTGGATGGCCCACACGTAAGCCTTTAGTAATTTCAACCAGACGCATTAAAAACTGATCGTAAAGACTGCTATGAATAAACAAGCGAGAACCTGCGATACACGCTTGGCCTGCCGAGCTAAAAATACCGTAAGCGACACCTTTCGCAGCCAGTTCGACATCTGCATCCGGCAAAACGATGGTTGGTGACTTACCACCTAACTCAAGCGAAGTGGTAATCAGTTTATCTGCAGCAATGTGTGCCAAATGACGACCTGTGGTTGTGCCACCTGTAAAAGAAATTTTACGAACCAATGGGTGCTGAGCAATAGCATCACCAATCACAGAACCACGCCCCACTAACACACTGAGTAAGCCTTTTGGTAAACCGGCTTCTTCAAAAATTTTGGCAAGCTCTAAAGCAATCAGTGAAGTTGCTTCTGCTGGTTTTAACACCACGGCATTTCCTGCTGCCAAAGCAGGAGCAAGCTTTTGAACCTCACTCGCAATTGGAGAGTTCCAAGGAGTAATAGCTGCTACAACACCTACAGGTTCATGCACACTCATGGTCATAAAGTCTGGAGCACGTTGAGTGGTAAGCTCATCGTTCAACGTTTCACATGCCGCAGCAACATAACGTGCAGTCGCCGCAGCGCTCATCACCAAACCACGAGTTTCGGTTAAAGGCTTCCCATTATCTCGGGTTTGCAGTTTCGATAATTCATCTACACGTGCTTCAATAATGTCTGCAACTTTGTAGAGAATACGGGCGCGCTCATGCGGCAAGCTGTTTCTCCAGCTCGGTTGACGCCAAGCCTGATCTGCTTTTTCAATTGCCTCATTCACGTCTTCAAGCGTTGCCGTTGAAAGCTCAGCGTTTACCGACTGATCTGCCGGAAAAAGGCTTTGAATGACTGCACCACTGCCTAATCGCCATTCACCCGCAATATAAATTTCCTTTGCCATGATCAAATCCTTCTTAAATTTGTATTGCTTCTACACTGTTGCGACAAGCACGAATCACGCTAAGCGCAGCCAAAGTTGATGTTTTTGGGTTACTTGGCAACGGCACGCCCACCAGTTCAATAGTCATTTGTCCAAAGCCACCTTCTGCCACAATGGTGTGTTTGTTTTTGTTGATGGTTGGATCAACAGTTAACTCAACCATGGTTTCATCCATACCAAGTCCTGCAAGTGCAATAGTTGCTGCAACATTGGCATTGGCTGGAAATTTGGTCGCAGCTTCACGGGCAGTTCCTGTGAAAAAGACTGTAGCTTCTGAAACATGGTCTAGATCGACCAATTGCTCTGCATAACTACCCTTCCAGCTTTTTGGACTTTTGCAGCCTTTGTAAGTGACTTTTTGCAAACCACCTTCTTTAGCCGCAGAAATACCGTCAATACCTGCGATAGCCCCTGCAAGTAAATGCAGATGTGCATCATTTTTTTCGGCAGTTTGTTTAAGCTGAACCAAAAACTCGCTATCAGCCAACGTACCCACCGAGATCAGACCAATAGTCCAGCCTTTCGCTAAAACTTTTTGAGCATGCTCTTTCACTGCTGCTTGACCTGCCACCTCAATGACATAGTCAGGCTCACCATCACATTGCTCAATATCGGAAATCACCTGAATCTCGGAAGAGACTTGTGACTGCACTTTTTCAATACTGCGAGATGGCACGACAATCCATTTGAGTTGCAGATCTTGAGGCAAATGGGCATACACTTCTGCTGCCATTGCGCCAAAACCAATCATCATCAACTTTTTCATGACAGCACCTAATATTTATAAATGTTTGTTAAAACCACCCGAGACATCTATTGCCGAACCTGTGGTGTAAGATGCCAATGGTGATGCCAAGAAAACTAAAGCACGTGCGGGCTCTTCTGGACGGCCTAAGCGCTGCATAGGAATGCCACGATTTTTTGCGATATTGCCTGTCCACTCTTCCCATGACAGATTTAAATCTGAACGGGTTTCATAACGGCGTTTCCACTGCGCAGATTCGACCATTCCGAGTAAAATTGAATTCACGCGAACACCATATTGAGTAAACTCATGCGCCAAAGAATGGGTTAAATTCAACAGTGCAGCGCGTGCAGATGAAGTCGCAATCATGTGCGGTTCTGGTTGCAATGCCAGTAACGAGTTCACATTGGTAATTGATGCATTTGCCGATTGTTTTAAGTCGTCAAGAAAAGCCCGTACCGGATGTAAAACACTGAAATATTTCAGCTCGATTTCTTTCATCCAGTCTTCATCTTGCGTATTTTCAAAATTTGAAACACGGCCTTGCCCAGCATTGTTAATGAGCATGTCCACATTGCCCAAATTGAGTTTGACCTCTTTGGCAAATTGCTGAACTTCTTCTTTTTTCAACACATTACATGCTTTAGTAAAAATATGGGCATGTGGAAATTTTTCTAAAATATAGTGCTTAGAAGCATTTAAACGTTCTTCATCGCGACCACACCAAGCAACTTTTGCACCCTCTGCAACCAGTATTTCAACAGCAGCCAGCCCAATCCCAGATGAGCCACCGGTAACAACTGCAACTTTTCCTTCAACTTGGAAGCTCATAATCCTTAATCTCTCTTACGATTGTTCCTGAATCGTCAACATAATTTGGTTAAATGCTTGCGGTTGGTCGACATAACTTAAATGTCCTGCATCTTCTATGACGAAGCGCTGTTCCAACTGCAATTCCTGAGCAAGCTCTTGTATACCTAACGCAGGAGTGATTTGATCTTGCTGCCCTGCAATGACTGTGCATGGGACTTTTAAATGGGTTAAGTAATTACGTATTTCGTCATATGCCAGTAAGTACGATGCATGGGTGAAACCTTTTAGGGTCAGCTGCTGCATCACCTCTGAAACTAAAGCTAAGGCTTGTGGCTCTTGTTTATAAATCAAATGAGGTCCACGGCTTTGGGCCATGCCTTTAGCGCCTAGTTCTTTCAACATTTTTGGTCTTTTTTCAAAAACCTGAATTTGTGTTTGTTCATCGTGGCGTTGATAGCCTTGTGCCAAGTTAGCAACAATCAAGTGCTTTACTCGCTCTGGGTAAAGTGCAGCAAATGCACTGGCCTGTAAGGCACCTAATGAGTGTCCGACCACAATTGCTTTTTCAATTTTTAAAACATCGAACAATGCTGCTAAACGCTTTGCGTAATCAGTAGCATTGGGCTGATCAGTTAAAAGTTCATCTGATTTGCCATAGCCCGGTGCATCCCAGGCAATGACATGAAAATGATGAGACAGCACTTCAAGTTGGTTTACCCATGAAGCAGAACCTGAACTAATGCCATGCAACAGCACAAGGTACTCACCCTGACCGGCTTCCCGATAGGCTTGCTGCTGGCCTTGAACAGTGACCGTTTTCACCGGAAATTCTGCTAACTTTTCAATGAGTGTCATCATTTTCAATTCTTTCCTTCATTCACTTCATCAAACAATTAACGTTTGATTTGAGACAACGGATGCTCTGGTGGATAGTTCGGAATGGTTGGTTTACCTGTTCCCAACATCACACACATCAAGGCATCTTCTTGACCTGGGTTAAATAGACCACGGTAAATACCTGGTGGAATTGAAATCAGGTCACGCTCTTTTAAACGGGTTTCAAATTTTTCGCCGTTGTGCTCAATGAACAAATCAATTTCGCCGCGAAGCATAAAGAAAACTTCTTCAACATCGTGATGAATATGCAAAGGACCTTCACACTGTGGTGGCAAAACCATGGTTGAAAACGTGAAGTTTTCTGCTGGAACGGTGTTACCGTCATTTGCAACACCTGTTGCACCCGTACCCATGTAACGCATTTGTGCACGGCGATATTTCGGGTCGTAATCTGCTTGGAACTTCAAAGCATCGAAGTCGTATTTACGTGTCTCAAAGCGAGCAATACGTGTGTTTAACCAATCTTCTAAAGAAGCACCCTCTGGTTGTGCCCACGATTCGAATTGTTGTGTAGTCATTTTTTAAACTCCTATACAGTGAATTAATAACGTTTTAAAAGAGGAACCAAGAACAACGACCCAATGACAGCGACAGCAGCCAAGAAGGTAATTCCTAAATTAAAACTGTGTGTTTGCATCACGATGTAACCGATAAGAACAGGCGCAATTGCACTTGCAAAATTACCTAAACCGTTAAATATTCCACCCGCAGTCGCACCTACATTTGAGGTCGTCACTCTTGCAAGCAGAGCAAATACAGCTGCTACTCCAAAACCCCACGCCATAGCACTTAAAGACATGGCAGCAATAATCAATAGTGGCTCAGTCATTATGACCATCACATACATGAAGATGCCCGCGAGTAATAAACCGCTAAATACTTGAATTGCACGGCGGCCTAACTTGTCAGATAAAAACGCACCGATAATTTCGCCAATTAACATGGCAATGAACGGAAAGCTTGAATACATCCCAAACTCTTTGAGATTGAATCCTTTGTCTTGCATTAAGTAAGAAGGAACCCAGCTGTTTAAGCCCCACAAATACGTCATCAATGCAATGTTAAAGAGACAAACCAACCAGAATGCGCTGTTGCTGAGCAGCAATTTAGTATTAGTAATGTGACCTTTGAAATTAGTGCGTTTACTCTCGCCCTCAATTTCGACAGTTTTCTTGAGCTGCAAGTTACGCAGACCAAAAACAATGCTAAAAATCGCAATCAGGGTTAGCGCAGCCATCACAAAAAACGTGGTGTGCCAGTCGTGGTGAGCTAAAACATTTGCAGTGATCGGGAACCCAAGAAATGCACCTATTGGCGTTCCAAGTAAGAACATAGTAGAAGCACGTGCCTGCTGACGGTCTGTGTAAGTCTGCTTAACAATGGTATATGCCAAGGCAAATAACGGACCTTCAGCTAAACCAAGCAATACACGTAAAATCAACATGCCTGAATAACTGGTGGTAAACCCCATGCAAAACATGAGTACGCCCCACGACGTTACGCTCCAGAACAGCATTTTCTTTGGGTTAAAAATGTCACCCAAAAAGCTTAGAAAGACTGATGAAAAACCATAAGCAAGTAAGAAACTTGTCATGAGCCATCCGAGCTTGGCCTTATCTTCAGCAATTCCCATTGCAGTTTGAAAATGAGGATCTGAAAATAAAACCGCAATACTAATCTTGTCGAAAAACGCCAGTACCACACACACCATAAGGACAAAAGCAGGTACCCAATGCTTCAATCCACTTTTTTCTTCATTACTCATGTGTCATTCCTTCGATTTGGTAATGAGAACCAGATTTAATGTTTACGGTTTTAACTTCATGACATTAAATTCAGCATCTGCTAATAGTTTTGGATCTAAAACGGTGTTGGCTTGCATCCAACGTTTTGCCAGTTTGACCAGTTTAGAATCATTAATGGCAATCATGTTGAGCAAACGATTTTCATGGTCCAGATATAAATAACTCACCTGATCTTCACCGCCTTGGCGAATCACCACTTCCTTCGTCTTTTCAGGCTGATAGGTTCCTAAAATCTGAATATTGAAGTGATATTGATCAGACCAAAGCCATGGAATATCGCTATATTCAGTTTCAATTCCGAGCATCGACTTTGCTGCGGCAATCGCCTGATTTTGTGCATTTGCCCAAGACTGAATGCAGTAGCCCAAGCTCGGATGAATTGCGACATCGCCTGCGGCATAAATGTTTTGATCTGAAGTTTGCCCAAAGCAATTCACCACAATGCCATCTTTCACATCGAGACCAGCGTGCACACCTAATTCTTTGGCAATCTCAGCGCCTGCACCTACCACAACACAGTCAAATAACTGACTATTTTGTGGGTGATTCACCACTTCAACTTTTTGATTTGGCGCTTCAACTAAATGAAGACTCTTGCTGTCTAAATGAATTTTTGTGCCTTGATTTTCATGCATATTTTTTAAAAAAGCAGAAACTTCCGGACTCACGCTTCTTGCACATAAACGATCGCCATATTCAAATATATGAACATCTTTACCTTGCTTACGTGCAGTTGCAGCAATTTCTAAACCAATCCAGCCGCCGCCAATCACAGCGACATTTTTGGCATTCTTTAAAATTTCAGCTAAACGTTCACAGTCATGCACATTGCGTAAAGTCACAACATTTGGAATGAACTGCCATGTATTGACGGGTACACGTGCACGGCTTCCAGTTGCAATCAGCAATTTGTCATACGGCAAGATTTGGCCGCTTTCTAAATGAACCTGTTTTTGCTCACGGTCGACTTTTGTCGCAATTTCCGGTTTATGCCACTGAACGTTGAACTCTTGAACCTGCTCAGGAGAGAACAGATTCAAACTCTCATAAGTTGCCTCTTTTGAAAGTACTTGTTTAGACAGTGGCGGACGCTCATAAAACACTTGATCTTCATTTGAAACCACGTGAATTTCGCCCACATACCCATTTTGACGTAAGGTACTTACTGCCCAACCCGCTGCCTGTCCGGCACCTACAATTACGATCTTTTCCATAGCCATCTTCCTTGTAAAGCAATACCTATTAAACAGGCTTCACCTGACGGCGGGTTGTGTCATCAAGACCACCTTCAATCGCCCATTCGGTGAAAAGCTCTAGACGATGTTCTTCTACACGTGGTTGCCATTCTTCTGTCAAATAATCATCGTTGGTGTAGTATTCAAATGCACCACCTAATGGTGAGTTGACGTACCAGAAATAAGCAGAAGAAATTGGGTGACGTCCGGGTCCAATAAAGGTTGACCACTCTGAACGATTCATATTTAAACCGCCCCCAATCACCTCATGGATATCACGTACTACAAACGCAACGTGATTTAAGCCAGCAGGTTTATTTGGAACACTGAGCAAGAATAAATCATGGTGATACCCTTCTCCGCGGCAACGTAAGAAAGCACCGCGATTTTTGTAAGCATCAGATAAATGAAAGCCTACTTTTTCAATATAGAAGTTTTCAGTAGTTGCTAAATCCGGTGTGAAGAACACCACATGTCCAATCGCAACAGGTTGACCTTTTTCATAGACAGGACTTGCTGCATTCACACGTTGAATGTTGCCGTATTGGTTAATACCTTCCGTTTTAAGTTCTGGTACTTCTTTTACAAAACTTTGTTCAAAACGAATGGTCATGCCATTTGGGTCAAGACACTGAACTGTATTTTCAGAACGTTTAAAACCTTCTACATCGGCCAAACGTACTGCTAAGTCTTCTAGGTCTTGTGTGCTTTCAACACCCCACGTGACTTCACGTAAAGTTGAACCTTGCTCAATAGCAGCAGGCAAACGCTCATCATCACAATTAAATAGATAAATTTTGCTGCCATTTTGGGTTTGGTAAAGATCTGTGCCTTCAATATCCGAAGTACTTTGGCTTAAACCAAAATCTGCCAAAAACTTGTTTGAAGCGGCTCTATCTTCAACTCCAAACTTTAAAATCTCGATCCCTGTAATCATTTGACTACTCCTTAGTTAAAGACAAAACCGCCATTGACCGGAATATTTTGACCTGTCACAAAAGAGGACAAATCCGACAGTAGATACAATGCTGTTCCATTTAAATCTTGTGGAAGTTGCTGACGTTGAATCGCTCTTCCGTTGACATATAAATCGTGACGTTCTTGAGGCACATACTCGGTTGCTTCAACCAAAGTTAACCCCGGAGACAATGTGTTGACACAGATATTGGACTGCCCCAACTCTCTTGCCATTGAACGTGTCATGGCAACAATTGCACCTTTACTTGCCACATAAGCCATCAGATTCGGTGCGCCCCAAAGTGCTGTATCGGAAGCAACATTAATAATTTTGCCAGCAGCCGATTGCTTTAAATGGGGAACGCAGGCCTTACTGATCAGCCATGTGCCTTTCACATTAATATTCATGACCCGATCCCAAAGTTCAGGATCGTAATCAATCATATTTTTTCCACCGACATTGGTTGCCAGTGCCGCACAGTTCACAAGGCCATCTAGTCCCTGTAATACTTCAACGCTTTTTGCAACCGCATTTTCAATAGAGTCTGCATTGGCAAGGTCAACGGTGACAGCATGAACGTTTAGTCCTTGTTGTTGTAACGCTTGTGCTTCTTGTTGCACCAAGTCAGACAAAATATCTGCCATCACAACTTCAGCACCTGCCTCGGCAATCGCTTGAGCGAAATCTCTACCTAAACCACGCGCAGCACCAGTCACTAAAACTTTTTTGCCTTGCAACAACGCTACATTAGCCATGAGCTTCTTCCTGCATCTCGATACGGTTTGATGCATTTAGTGCAGCAATTTTCTTTAATTGCTTCTCAGCTTCTTTTTTCATTAAACGGCGTAAACGTGCAAGACCAACATCGTGTTGATAGAGGAATTCTTTTTCACGCGCATTTGGCGCAAGATTTTCTAAAATAATTCGGTCTTGTTCCAATACATCCCAATGCAATTGTTCTAAGTGATTGCGATATAAGAAACGCCATACATTACGTTGCCAACCACTCACCTTACGGCAGCGCCAGAAAAATACGCGAGTATTGTTGGCATCAATTGGCGTTGCATAACCCACAATCCAGAATTCACCACCTGGGCCAAATTGTTTACGGTATGGAATTGAAAGACGTAACCAGCTTGCACCTGTTGAACCATATTCAACCCAGTCAAAGTTCACACCTGTTTGACCTTCTTTTTCAAAAACAAAGCCATTATCGGTCGTGCGGTGCTTCATCTCTGCAGTACGTTCACCATCTGCCATCGAGTGCGATGTCGCATGTAAATAGGTCCCGTGCATTGGGTCCATCACATTATCAATCGCGTATTGATGGTTTACTTTCCAGTCTGCTTGGCAAAGGAACGCACTCCACTCTTCACTTGCAAGTTGCTCTGGGAACTCAAGCGGTGCTGGTTGTTCATTTGCATCAATACCAAACCAGATAAAGATTGCGCCATGTTGCTCAATGACAGGATAGTTCTTTAAACATTTAGTGCCGGTCATTGGACATTCATGAACCGCTGGCACATCAGCAACTACACCATCAGCACGAACTTCAACACCGTGATACCAGCAAGCAACTCGGTCACCCAAGTTCCAACCTAGGGAAAGACGAGCACCGCGGTGTGGACAGCGATCTTCAAGTGCATGAACCTGACCTTCGGCATCACGCCAAACCACGATATTTTCGCCTAAACGGGTAATACCGACTGGATTAGCAGCGACTTCCCAACTTGCCAAAACCGGATGCCATTGGTCACGTAAACCAAGTTCTAAATATTCTTCAGCGCTTTGTGAAGTTGATACGATTGCGTTCATTTTATTCTTCCCTGAATCAATAACCTAAACGTTGCATTTCTTCTGTAAAGCTTGCAGAAGTCCATTCATCACCAGATTCACAGCGGAAACCCTGTTGATTAAGTGCAGAAACAACGTCATCTAACTCTGTTGCGCCCGCAGAAAATGCCTGAATCAAGTTTTTTACAAAATCCTGTTCATAGAGCGTTGGCTCTTTATAACGTGTCTGCCAAACCAACAATTCAGATTGACCTGGAATTTGAATATTGTTGATACCTGCTTCGGTTGCCGGCGTTGCATGAATCCAGCTTGCCAACTTTTCATTAAATGTCTTCATTGTTCTGCTTCCTTGTACATGTGAGGACTAGAGTTGAATTTGAATATCCTGTCCTTCAACACGAACTGGGTACGTACACAGGTTTCTACACCCTGGCCCACTTTTTAGCTCACCTGTCTGAATGTCAAAAATTGCTTCGTGCAATGGACATTCAACAGTCTGATCTTCGATAAATCCTTCGGTTAATAAGGCATACGCATGAGGGCAAACATTTTCGATAGCAAAGTAATTTTCATCGACAAAAAATACGCCTATTTTTTTCCCTTCAATTTCGATGGCTTTCGGCTCATCTTCGCTAACGTCACCCTGCTGACAAACTGAGATCCAACTCATACCTTGCGTCCTCATTTTGTTTTATATACAAAACATAATTTGATTTTCAAAACACAAGCTAAGCATAATCCCCTTGATCATTTTTTGTCAAAGTAAAAATAAATATAAAATTCATTGGTTTATTAATTTTTAAATATTTTGTTACGTTTCAAGAAGGAAACAAAGTTTTGAATATAAAAATTGTTTTATGCATTTTTAACAATTACAATAGTTATAAAATAAAGCAGCATGCCCCAAATTGAATCATGTTTTATTTATAGGAAAATGACACGAATGAGCATAGCAATTGATGAAGATTCGCAAGAATCGGAAACAACAAAAAATGATGACCGATATTTAGTTCCCGGACTTGTACGGGGTTTAGCTATCTTGCAAGCATTTAATCAACAAGCGCAAGAAATGACCATTACAGAAATTGCTGAAATTTTAGAAGTGAACCGTTCTAGTGCATTTCGCCTGATCTATACACTCGAATCTTGTGGCTATTTAAGAAAAGCATCTCAAAAAACTTACGCTCTCGATTCAAAAGTTATGGAACTTGGTTTTAACAGTTTATCTAAACTTTCATTACTCGATTTATCGACACCTTTAATGAAAGAACTACGTGACCAGACCAAACTCGCGGTACATCTTTCAATTTTAGAAGGCACTCATATTGTCTTTGTAAATAATATCCAGTCGATGGGAACCTTCACGAGCAATATTAGTTTAGGAACTCGCTGGCCTGCCCATGCAACCGTCATTGGTCAAATGCTTTTATCTGATTTACCTGAAACGGAAGTACGTCAGCGTTACCGCAATTTTAGCGATTGGGACAGTTTCTCTGAACTGACGCCAACTACTTTAAAAGCTTTATTGCAAAGACTCTCTTACGTAAAAACTCAAAAAACCATGGTGAGCTGGGGTCATTACAATCATGATATGGCAGCCTGTGCAGCACCTATTTTTAAACAGTCAAATGGTAAAATGGTCGCTGTTATTTCTGTAAGTTGTCCAATTACGACTTATGATGAAAGAACATTTAAAGAAGATATCGCAAGTTTAGTTTTTGAAACAGCAAATAAAATTTCCAAATTTATTTATTAAAGAAAGCGACGTTAAGTCGCTTTTTTTAGATTTTATTTCATAAATTAAAAGTTACTTTTAAAAATGTTCCCATTCATATCTTTAAAGATAATTGTCGAATCATTTTCTTTAATATCAAATTTTAAATACTGCTCTTTAAACTGAATAATTGCATAAAACTCTTCAGCACCATCATCTAAACCTGTCGCAGAGACCTGAGTACCTTGAGGAAAACCGTTTAGCCATGCAGCATTATAAAAATCTGATACAGAATTAAATTCACAATACTGTTTTGGCTCTGCCATTATTTTTGCAACAATTTGATCAAACTGTTGTTGTTTATAGACCTCTAAGCTCAACAACATGATCACACTCCAAATTAAAGCTGGTTTGAGGCTAAAAGCTGTTTCTTTTTAACCTTTTCCCATTGATACCAACCATAAGCTGCCATCAAAACAAATGCTGCATACAAAGCGGCTGTTAAAAATAAATCTTTATAGATGAACATGCCGACATAAATAATATCGACAAATACCCAAAGTATCCAAGTCGCAATATGTTTTCGGCTGGTCCAATACGTTGCGAGCAAACTAAATGCGGCAAGTTGTGAGTCGAGCATAGGCACTGCTGCATCAGTAAAGTTTTTAAGAATTAAACCAAAAAGCAAGCCACCTACCGCAGCAATAATCATTTGGATGATAGCGGTTTGAACTGCTATCGGTTCAATTCGAATATCGTGATCTTGCTGCTTTCCTTTGAGCCAGTAGTAAAAGCCATAAAAATTTACGACCATAAAAAAGAACTGCAAAATCGTTTCGCCATATAGCTTAAATTCGTAAAACAAATAGGCATATAAAACAAAGGCAAAGAAATTAAACAGCCAACACCACATATTACGGATTACCGTTAATCCGACTCCAATCAGGCTAATCAAAACCGCAAAGATTTCTAGAGGTGACATAAAAACAGCTGCTTATTGAGATCAATTTGACGAAGTATTATGAGAAAAATATAAAGCGAAGCAAACTGCTAATTTAAATAAATGATGCAAATTGGCATTGTCTGAGGTTTTATTCTTTTCTAATGCTGTCGATTTATTTTCAATAGATAGACAAAAAAATACTGATCGAGTCGCAAACAAATTATATTTGCTAGTTTTTAAACGATTGTTTAAAACATGATTAAAGACAAATAAAGAGCGTGACAATATGTCAAATCAAGAAGGAAAAGTCAGCCGTGAAACTCGCGGACATATTTTTTTAATTGGTCTAGATCGGACAGCAAAACGTAATGCTTTTGATAGTCACATGATCAAAGACTTATCACTAGCGCTCACCGAATATGAAAATAATGATACCCTGCGCTGTGCAGTTATCTTTGCTCATGGCGAGCATTTTACAGCTGGTTTAGACCTAGTTGAGTTACAACCTAAACTCGCTACAGGTGTTTTTGATTTTAGTGAAAATGAGATTAACCCTTGGGGCACTGTAGGCCGAAAACTGAGTAAACCTTTAATTGTTGCAGTACAAGGTTATTGCTACACCGCTGGTATCGAACTATTTCTGAATGCAGACATTACTTTAGCAAGTGAAAATACACAATTTGCTCAAATGGAAGTTCAACGTGGCATCTTACCTTTTGGTGGGGCAACTGCACGCTTTACTCAAGCTGCGGGTTGGGCCAAAGCCATGCGCTATTTACTCACCGGTGACTCTTTTGATGCAAAAGCCGCTTTTGATATGAACCTGATTACCGAAATATGTCCAGAAGGCTCTCAGCTCAACCGTGCAATAGAACTTGCTGAACATGTTTCACAAGCTGCACCACTTGCGGTAAAAGCTACTCTCGTCTCTGCTCGCGAAGCTATTAACGAAGGTTACGGGGTTGCCTTTAATCACCTGCAAAGCCATCTTCAACCTTTGCTCACAACAGAAGATGTTCAAGAAGGTGTTTTTGCCATGTTGCAAAAAAGGCCTCCTGTTTTCAAAGGTAAATAATACCTACTCAAACACTGCGCTCTACAGTTTAAAACTTATGGATATACTGAAATTAGCGTAAAAAAAAGCCCACATGATGCGGGCTTTTTTTCATTAATCTTCTTTATTCAACTCTAACGATTTTACCTAGTTCATCATGGTGAACAACTGTAATTTTCTGACTACGTCCCTGCTCAATTTCATGTTCAGGTAAATCAAAATAGCGCGCATAATCATCTGTCTGTTTTGCTTTAAGCGCATTATCACCAACACGATGCTCAGGCAGCACATGACTCCACAACAATAAGCAAATTGCACAGGCAATTAACGCAGTAATGCCATGTTCAATACCTAAACCAAAGGCACTAAACAAACGGTGAACCAAATGTGTTTTTTGGAGCTCAGCCAAAACCCAGATTAATACAAATGGACGCCACAGCAACAACCAAACCGCCCACATCATGGCTGTGCTTGTTGTAGAAGCATAGCGTTTATGCCATGGTAATTGACGGCGTAAATCAATAATCAACGAATTTGTCTTCATTTCTCTCTTTACCTAACGAAGTGCTGTGGTTTTCCCCAGACATCAATACAGCACGATCTTTAAAATCTCATGACTCTTGCATTTCATCCACGAATGCCCCGATCCGGGCTCACCCAACGCGCACGTTTCTCATCTCCACGTTTTAAAACTTTTGGAAATGCCACAATAGTTGCCGAGATGGTGATTAGCCAAAAGACCAATGGATACCAGATCATCCAGAAATAGTTTTTTCCCAGATGTGGTTCATAACGACTATCCATCCATTTGCTTAAAGCAAACTGAATGAGACAGGTTGCCCCCAATAAAATACCGCTACCATACGGTAAAAATGGAGAGCTCACAACGGCTAAAGCAGGGACTGGTAAAATAAAATGTACCAACCATAATAAAGCCATCGCCAGCATTAAATATGACCAAACTAAGGTTAAGCACAGCTCAAACATTAATGGCCATAAAAAATTTAATTTTGGTTTGGTGAACACATCAATATTTTTAATTAATACCTGTGCCCCACCCATAGCCCAACGTAAACGTTGTTTCCACAAACCGTTTAAAGTTTCAGGCATTAAAATCCAGACTAAGGCATTCGGTTCAAAACGAATGTCCCAACCTGCACGCTGCAATTTCCACGTAATATCGATATCTTCAGTCAACATATTGGGTGACCAATAATCGACTTGGTGAACAGCGCTCTTACGAAAAGCGGTAATTACACCCGATACGGTAAACAGTCGACCAAAGGTACGTTGTGCCCGTTTAATCATGCCGACAATCGAAGAAAACTCACCGACCTGAATACGCCCTAGCAAAGTTGAGCGAGTACGGATACGCGGGTTACCCGTAACTGCTGCAACTGTTGGATTTTCCTGAAAATGACGAATCATCCACTTTGCTGCATGAGGATCAAGTAAAGCATCGCCATCAATACCAATTAAAAACTCGGCATCGGTCATTAAGCTTCCGGCTTGCAACCCCATTGCTTTACCTTGGTTTTGAGCCAAATGAACAACACGTAGTTTTTCATGTTGTGCTGCTAAACGGTCGAGTACCTCACCAGTATTGTCCGAGCTACCATCATTAATCGCAATCACTTCAAAATGGGGATAGTCCAGTTTTAAAGCATGGCTAATGGTTTCTTCTGCATTATCTCCTTCATTAAAACAAGGAATTAACACAGCGACTTTAGGATAACTCTCTAATGGAGCAGGTTGATCGTAAGGCGGAGCCTGACGTTCTTTCCAATAGAAAATAATCGCGCCAATCATCCATAAATACGACATGAATAATGGATAATAGAAAACGAATTTTAAGGCATGCGACCATATTGCAGCAAAGATTGTCATGTTTTAGCCTCAACTACGGCACAAGACGAGATGATTTTTCAGCAAATGCTTTATGCATAGTGTCCACATCCGGATGATCTTTAATTGGGTCATCTGGGTAATATCCGACATGCATTACACCTTGCTGATAAAGAGAATGAATTGTTGCGGCCATTTCAGTTGAAGGTACCTTTTCGTTTTTACGCCAGTCGGTTGCCTGTAATTCAAAAACGGTTTTCTTAATACCATTTGGATATTGTTTCACGCGATCAACCATATCTTTATAGAATTGATCAGCATTATCTACCTGTTCCATATAAGGCATTGCCATAATAGCCGTAAAGTCATAGCGTTTTAACGACTCTTCAAGCGATTGTGAATACCAGTTTTCTGCATATGGTTTTAAAGCAACTTGCGCGTATAAGTTACGTGCGGTGAGTAAGAACGGTTCATATTGTCGCACGTCATCAACGAGTTGCATTGCAAAATCATCTAGATATTTTGTCTTATATGCCGTCCATTTTTGCAAATCTTGATCGTTATCACGAATTTTTGCTAAATCTGTTGGCAAGCCTTGTTTTGCATAGGCTTTTAATGCATCTGGGCTTGCATCTTCATAGTCAGATAAGGTGACATCATCATGGAATAAAATGCCGTTAAATGAAGATGACTTAGCCAAATCTTGATAAATCTCACGAATAGTTTGGCGTGCGTCTGCTGAGAACGGACTTAAACGGATATACCCCATGTTGAGGTGTTCACCAGATTTTGCCTGTTCAGTCACAACTAAGTCTTTAGAAACTGGATCAGTTTTTGGTAGTTCCCATGCCAATAAAGGCATCCATGCATAAATACGACTTACAGGCGTACGGGTTTGAATTTGCCATGCTACACGGTTAAACAAGTCGGCACGCATTGGAAGGTGACGGTTCGGGAAATAAACCATATCGGCAGAGCCATTCGCATCTGGATCTGAAAATGCTTGTAAATAGACTGTATTTACGCCCATCGCATTAATTCTGTCTAACAAGTGACCTAGATTACGCTCTTGCTGTTTCGGGTCTGGATCATAAATATAGTCCAGATCGACATGCATAATTTTTTGCGGACGATTGTTATCCGTTAAATTCAATTCACGATTTTTAATTTCTTGAGCCAAATCATCAGTCGTCATATCGCCTTCTACCAAAATACGGCTCATATTTTGGAGAGATTGTTTTGCGTGGTCTGCCCCATCATCAAGTGTAATGGTAATTGGCATACCCAGCTTTTTAGCAATTTGAACAGTTTGCATATTATAACGACCATAAGGCCATACCATAATACGTGGTGAACGTAAGCCGTGTGCTTTGAGTAGTTCGTTATTTTTCTTTAAGTCGTTATAGATACGTGATTGATATTGTTCATCGTTCTCGTAAGTTTGAGTTTTAACATCATAAAAACGAGTAGTTGCAGCAGGTTCAGAGTTGCCTTGTGGGTTGCCTGTAATACCACGGTGCAAATGATAGCTATGGTTTGCAATTTCTACAAAGCCACTATCCTGCATTTCTTTCAGCTCAGGCCAGCTTAAGATTTTATCGCGTGGAATTTCTTCCCCTGAAAAATCGACTTTCTTCCCTGCTTTTGGCTCTAACCATGAACCTACTACTGCAAGTACTACAGGGATTTTTTTAGCTTTAATAACAGGATAAGCATTTTGATAAAAAGATTGATAACCATCGTCTACAGTTAATAGAACAGGTTTTGTAGGTAATTGAAATTTACCTTGATGAGCACGGATCAACTGATCAACCGTAATAAAATGGAATCCGTTTTTTTGTAGCCATTCAACGTGCTGTGTAAATTGTTGAGTGGTCACTGCATATTGAGGAATTAAGGCATTTTTAGTATCGGTAATTTCATGATAACCAATCACCGTAAGTGTTGAAGCGTCCAGTTTAGGTGGTTTAGCTAATGCCATGCCTGACAAACCTGCCAAGGCCAAGCCAAGTGATATGTTCAACAAAGGAGATGCAAAGCGGATAGTCATGAAATAGCGTCTCAATAACAATATAGATTATTTATGCGAAGTTTGATTTTAAGACGCAAACTTTTTGGAATTTGGTCTTAATGTCAGCCTGCCCAT